>FTEO01001199.1_pt1 | contig 36466 bp, 34 predicted proteins | sample 1640211 | NCBI WGS metagenome assembly FTEO01 (sample SAMEA3914816, study PRJEB12502) | metagenome | biome: forest; material: soil | place: USA | collected 2011-09-16 | depth 0.3 m | reverse complement strand
TCCCAGGAAGTGCTGCGGGAAGAACAGCACGTTCACGAAGATCGCGGACAGCCAGAAGTGCCAGGTCGCAAGCTTCAGGTCGTACATGTTGCCGACCCATTTCGGCAGCCAGTAGTACACGCCGGCCATGATGCCGAAAATCGCGCCCGGCACCAGCACGTAGTGGAAATGGGCCACCACGAAATACGTGTCCTGGTACTGATAGTCGGCGGGCACGATCCCCAGCATCAGGCCGGAGAAACCGCCGACGGAGAACAGGAACAGGAAAGCCAGCGCGAACAGCATCGGCGGCTCGAACGACAAGGAGCCCTTCCACATGGTCGCCGTCCAGTTGAACACCTTCACCCCCGTCGGCACCGCGATCAGCATCGTGGAGAGCATGAAGAACAGCTGCGCTGCGAGCGGCATTCCCACTGTGAACATGTGGTGCGCCCACACGATGAACGACAGGAAGGCGATCGAGGCGGTGGCGTACACCATCGCCTCGTAGCCGAACAGCGGCTTGCGCGAGAAGGTCGGGATGACTTCCGAGACGATGCCGAACGCCGGCAGAATCAGGATGTACACCTCCGGGTGACCGAAGAACCAGAAGATGTGCTGGAACATCACCGGATCCCCGCCACCTGCGGCGGTGAAGAACGTCGTACCGAAGAAATGATCGGTGAGCAGCATGGTGACCGCACCCGCGAGCACCGGCATGACGGCGATCAGCAGGTACGCCGTGATGAGCCATGTCCACACGAACAGCGGCATGCGCAGCAGCGTCATCCCCGGCGCGCGCATGTTCATGATCGTGACGACGACGTTGATCGCGCCGAGGATGGACGAGGCTCCCATCATGTGGATGGAGAAAATCAGCATCGGGAACGAGGCGCCGTTCTGCAGGACCAGCGGGGGATACATCGTCCACCCGCCCGCCGGCGAGCCGCCCGGAACGAACAGGGTCGCCAGCAGCAGCGTGAAGGCAAAGGGCAGGATCCAGAAGCTGAAGTTGTTGAGCCGCGGCAGGGCCATGTCGGGAGCGCCGACCTGCATCGGGATCATCCAGTTGGCCAGTCCCGTCCACGCGGGCATGACCGCGCCGAAGATCATGAGCAGCGCGTGCATCGTCGTCATCGAGTTGAACAGCTGGGGGTCGACGAACTGCATGCCCGGCTGGAACAGCTCCAGACGGATGACCATCGCCATCCCTCCACCGATGAAGAACATCGTGCAGGCGAAGATCAGGTACATCGTGCCGATGTCCTTGTGATTCGTCGCGTACACCCAGCGCCGCCAGCCACGCGGCTTGTGGTCGTGGTCGTCGTGCGCCTCGTGCGCGGCAGCGTGTGAATGCTCGGCCATGTCGTGTCTCTCTAAGCTTAAGGTGGCTGATCAGATGGCGATGAGTCGGCGGTGGCGCTGCGGTCGCAAGGGGTTGCAGATCAGCCCGCCGCGGCGGGAGAGGCGGGAGCCGCCGTCGGCGCCGGGGTGTCCGACGCGGCCGGAGCCGCGGATCCGGCCGGTGCGGCCGCCTGTTTCTGCTCCGCAGCCTTCTCCTTCACCCAGGCGGCGAAGTCGTCCTTGGAGCGCACGTCGACGACTATCGGCATGAAGCCGTGGTCCCTCCCGCACAGCTCGGCGCACTGTCCACGGTAGAGACCGACCTTGTCCGGGTCGACGTTGAACCAAGCCTCGTTCACGAAGCCCGGAATCGCATCCTTCTTCACGCCGAACGCCGGGACCCACCAGGAGTGGATCACATCGGCGCCCGTGATGAGCAGGCGCACCTTCATCCCGACGGGCACGACCAGGGGATGGTCCACGTTGAGGAGGTAATGCTCGACGCTGTTGGGATCGATTCCCGACATCAGCTCCCGCGCCGCGTCGCTCTTGCGATCCAGACGGGAGATGAAGCTCACGCCCTGGTCCAGATAGTCGTATTCCCAGCCCCACTGGAAGCCGGTCACCTTGATGCTGAGCTCGGTACCGGTCGTGTCTTCGATCGCGATCAGGGTCTTTGCAGCGGGCACGGCCATCACGACCAGGATCACCACGGGTACGGCGGTCCAGGCGACCTCGACGCGGGTGCTGTGAACCAGCGTCGTGTCCGCGACGGCACCCTTGGACTTGCGGTAGTGGATGATCGACCAGATCATGACGCCGAACACGACGACCGCAATCGCCACACAGATCTCGAAGATCTCCATATGCAGGTCGTAGATCCTGCGGCTGATGGCCGTCACACCCTCTGTCATGTTCAGCAAGCCCCACCCCGACTCGGCCGATGCCGGCGCGGCGAGCAGGCCGGCGGCGGCCCCCAGGGCGGCGAGTTGTACGATCGTTCTGCGGATCAGCGGCATCATGGCGACCTTGTTGCGTGACTTAAGTCCGCGCGCTCCCTCCGACCGGCGAGGTGCGACGCATGACTCGAACATTCAAACAGAAAACTTCAGTTCCGCCCTTGGTTTGCAGCTTCTAGGCCAGTGCGGGCGACTCATTGACGCGGCCGATCAGCCGTTGCAGCCGGGCCGCCAGTCCGCGCCGCTCCTCGTCCGTGAGAAAGGTGCCCAGCTCACATTGCCGGCCGTGCGACTCGATCGTGAGCCGGCTCGGATGCAGGCGCGAAGCGGGACGGCGGAGTCTAACCTGTGCCCAATGCCGCGGAAACACGACTTGCACGCACCGCAGGCGATCGCGCGATTCCACCCGCACGTCTTCATCGGTGACGGTGATCGTCTGCCGGCAGTGGCGCCGCTCCAGGCTCGACTGCAGTGCCCAGGCGAGCAGCAGCATTTCGAGGCAGGAAAACGGAATCACCGGCCAGAGGCCCTGGCTTGCCATGATGCCGGCGACCCCCAACGACACCAGGCACAGCCCGGCGAAGAACCAGAATGCGCCCCTGAGGCTCAATGAGCAGTTCGGGGAGATCTCGATGCGCTGCGGTTCGGCGGCGTCCACGCGAGTGACTCGAAAACGAAAAAGATGCAAAAACGTGAGCGTAAAGATGGTACGCGAGGGAAGATTTTATTCAAGTCAAAGACTTACATCGATTACGGTATTGCGCGAGCGCCCGTGCCCAGAAAAGGGAAGGATGGCCAGGGGGGCTCCGAGCTGTGACTTGAGAGTCGCGATGTTGGCCATTTTCCGTTCGCAACCCCCACGGGCCGGATCCTCCATCTCATTGGCGACCCAGTGCTCGAGCGTGAGTCCGGACGCTCTCACCGCGCGCGCCGTGAGGAGTGCGTGACTGAGACATCCCAGTCGTAGTCCCACCACCATGAGGACCGGCAGTCCGATCGCAAGCGCGACGCTCTCCATGGTTTGCGTGCCGCTGATCGGGGCGAGCCATCCTCCTGCGCCCTCCACGATCACGCAGTCCGTGCTCGCTCGCAGGACGTCGAATTTACGACGGATCTCCGCCGGATCGATCACGATACCGGCCTCTTCCGCGGCAATGTGCGGGGAGACCGGTAATGCAAAGCAGTAGGGATTGATGGTCGCGTACGGTGCAACGACAGTCGCCGCCTCCGCCAGGCGCAGAGCGTCGTCGTTACGCAGCCCCGCTGCGGTCAGTTCTGCACCGGCAGCGACCGGCTTCATGGCGGCGACACGTCGCCCATCGCGCACCAGTCCGCGAATGAGAGCCAACGCGACGTGCGTCTTTCCCACACCCGTGTCCGTGCCCGTGATGAACAAGCCTGTCATGAGGATCCGCGACGTCGAATGGCACTGGGTGAGATGAGAACTTCGCCTCCAATTGCCCGCGCGCTGGGGCGTCCGGCTGCGCCCCAGGCGCCGCCGTACACCACTTCATAGGTGGCCGGGAGACGTCCTTCGTGGCGGAACGCCTCGTACGCGGTTTGCATTTTTTGGATACGCGCTTTTCCCGTGAGTCCCCGCGAGCGTCCGGCCGTGACGTTGTGCGCACCGATGGTCTTCAGATCGCGCATCAGCGCCAACGCATCCGCATACGTGAGCTGCATCCGATCCACATCGAGTACGGGTTCAGTGAGCCCTGCGCGAACCAGCGCGTCTCCGATGTCATGCATGTCCATGAACTGATTTACGTGGTTGTAGCCATCGGCCTCGGCCCAGGATGCGCGCAGCTCCCTCAACGTGTCGGGTCCGAGGGTGCTGAACAGGTGGAAGCCGTCCGGCTTGAGCACTCTTCGAACCTCGGCAAAGACGGCATCCAGGTCGCACCATTGAAGCATGAGACTGCTGAAGACCACGTCCACGGAGGCATCGACGAACGGCAGCCGGACGGCGTCTGCGCAGACCCGCTGGAAGCGCAGAAACCAGCGCTGATGGCGCCGGGCCTGCTGCAACATTCCGGGCGCCAGATCGATGGCGACCACGAGCGCCTTGCGGTACTTGCGCTTGAGCGCGACCGAGGCCTTTCCAGGTCCGGCGCCCAGATCGAGCACCACGGCAGGGTGGAATGCGAAAACATCCAGACGACCCAGCAGCTCCTCGGCCACGCGCGTTTGGAGAACGGCAGCGGCTTCATACGTGGCGCTCGCACGGTCGAACGACGTCCGTACGGCGGAAAGATCGAGAACGAAGTCGTCCGTGCCCTTCATTCGGCCTCGATCCGTCGTGGAGGCGGGCGTTCTTGCCGGTGGCCCGCCCAGATCCGGCTCAGTGCCTCCACCAACGCATCGACTTGCGGCTCGGTGTGCGCGGCGGACAGCGTTATTCGAAGCCGCGCAGTGTCGCGCGGTACCGTAGGCGGGCGAATCGCCACAACCCAGAAACCGGCTTCAGCGAGTAGGTGCTGAGCGGTGAGCGCGGCACTCGTGCTTCCCAACAGCACCGGCTGAATCGGCGTGCTCGATCGGATCAGCGGCAGAGCTTCTTCGGCCGCGGCTCGTCGGAATCGCTCTGTCAGCGACAGCAGGCGCTCGCGACGCCAGGATTCGCGTTCCACAATTCGAAGCGCTGCGCGTGTGGCCGCGGCAACCGGTTGCGGAAGCGCCGTGGTGTAGATGTACGGGCGCGCCTTCTGGATCAGGAATTCGATCAGCTCGGCGGAGCCCGCGACGAAGGCACCGAAGGAACCGAAGGCTTTACCAAGAGTGCCCATAAGAACCGGAACGTCGTCATCGTCGAGACCGAAGTGCTCGAGGGAGCCTCGGCCTGTTTCGCCCATCACACCGAGCCCGTGGGCGTCATCCACCAGCAGCCAGGCGCGATGAGCGCGGCTCACGCGCGCTAGGTCGCGTAGCGGAGCGACGTCGCCGTCCATGCTGAACACGCCGTCAGTCGCAACTACTGCCGCTTCAGCAGAGGACGCCGCCAGCGCTCGGTCCGCCGCGGCGGGGTCCGCGTGTGTGTAGCGCTTGAATCGGGCGGCAGAGAGCAGGGTTGCATCGATCAGAGAGGCGTGACTCAGACGATCGAGAACGACAACCTCACCGCGACCGGCCAATGAAGTCACGGCCGCCAGGTTGGCCATGTAGCCGGTTGAGAACAGGAGCGCACGCTCCCGCCCCGTGAATGCGGCGAGCTCCTCTTCCAGGCGAGCGTGCTCGATGCCGTGCCCGGTCACCAGGTGTGAGGCGCCACTGCCGGCGCCGGCGCGCCGCGCGCTGTCGCTCATCGCTGCGATGAGTGCGGGATGCCGACTGAGGGCCAGGTAGTCGTTGCTCGAGAAATCGACGAGGCGGCGCCCCGAGCTCACGGTGACGAGGCGGCTGTCCGGCTCGCCCACCGACTCGACGGTCGTTCGGAGACGTTTGAGACTCTGCCGCTCGAGATCAGCCAGCGCGGCTTCAAGCACTCGCGGATCGTGTTTCATGTGCGTGCACGGCGGCCTCGGCTGCCGGGGCAGCGGCGGGCAACCGTTCGGCCTTCAGGCCGAGTCTTGCGAACAGCTGCCGGTCGCGCTGGACGTCCGGATTGCCGGTCGTCAGGAGCCTTTCGCCGTAGAAAATCGAATTTGCCCCGGCAAGCAAGCACAGGGCCTGGGTCTCATCGCTCATGCCTTCGCGGCCCGCCGATAGTCGGACGTGCGCACGCGGCATCAGCAGCCGCGCTACCGCAATGGTCCGCACGAAATCGAGCGCATCGACGCCGGAGACTCCATGCAACGGTGTGCCGGGCACTTGCACGAGCTGGTTGATGGGCACGCTCTCCGGATGCTCGGCGAGGTTGGCCAGCACGAGGAGAAGTTTCGCGCGGTCCGTGACCGTCTCGCCCATTCCGACGATTCCGCCGCAACACACCTTGAGTCCCGCATCCCGTACCGCCTGCAGCGTTTCGAGCCGATCCTGGTACGTGCGGGTGGTAATGATCTCGCCGTAAAACTCAGGCGAGGTGTCGAGATTGTGGTTGTAGTAGTCGAGACCGGCATCCTTGAGCTGTTCCGCCTGTGCCGCGCTCACCATTCCCAAGGTTGCACAGGTCTCCAGACCCGCCGCGCGTACCTCGCGGATCATCTGCGTGATCACCGCGAGATCTTTTCCCTTCGGTGAGCGGTACGCTGCGCCCATGCAGAAACGTGTTGCACCTGCCTCCTTTGCGCGGTGCGCGCACTCACGCACGGCGGCCACTTCCATCAACGCATCCCGCTCGAGCCCGGTGTCGTAACGAATGCTTTGCGGGCAGTAGGCGCAGTCTTCCGGGCAGCCGCCCGTCTTAATCGATAGAAGGGTGCTCATTTGCACCGTGTTCGCTTCGTGGTGTGCGCGGTGCACGCGCTGCGCATGAAACAGCAGGTCCAGGAAGGGAAGGGCGAACAGCTCCTGGACCTGCTGAAGCGTCCAGTCGTGGCGAATCGAACCGAACGCGGCGTCTTGCATGCGTGGGGACCCTTAGGAGCGGGAGAACGACTGGAGGATGTTCACGGGCGCCGGTCCGGATGTCAACGAAACGACCGCCCTAGAGTCGACATTTGCTCATTTATCGAGCACCTGCAAGCTGACGTGCACCACCAGAGCAGCGGCTACGCTCACTGCTCCCAGCGCCGCAACCAACACGGCTGCCGCGGCGCAGTCCTTCACGATACGAATGCGCGGGTGTATCTCGGGATGCAGATGATCCGCGAGTACTTCGATCGCCGTGTTGATGAGCTCGGCGGCGACGACCGCCGCGCTTGCCAGCAGCGTGAGTGCCCACCAGACAGGCTCCGGGCGCAGCACGACCAGAGCGACCACGGCGGTCGCGAATACCGCCGCATGGGCTCGCAGGCTGCGCTCGCTGCGCAATCCGTGCACGAGGCCGCTGCAAGCGTAGCGCAGGCGGTTGGAGAAAGATTGATTTTTGCCCGTCGCCATGTCTAACGAAAGAGCCGCCGGGAAAGGGCCGCGAGTGAGACGCCTAAGTTACCGGCGTCCGCGGATTTCTGCATGTTGTTTCGCTCGCCTGAGCGGCAGCACGCTCAAGGGGCGCGTGGGGGTTGCCGCTCGCCGGCGGGATTTCTTCTGCTTCACCTCGATCCACGGCAGGACGCCATTATCTTCCATTATCTTCAAGCTCGGGCCGACCTCAATGAACGCGATCCGCCGACAGATTCTTCGAGCCGCCACTGCGCTCGCGGCTTTCATCGTCGTGCCGTCGGTGCAAGCCGGTGGCGGCCCGTTCGGCATCGATCACCGGCTGACCTATGAGGACAGCGGCATCTGGGCACGCAGCAACCAGAACGCACTGCTCGGGTTGATGATCGCCGGTGAGCTGGGCGGCGCTCTGTGGGAGGGTGGCGAGGACCGGTTGGGTCACACTCTGTGGCAGTCGATCGACGCCTCCCTCATCGGCGGGGTATCGGAGGAAGTGCTCAAGCGCATCTTCACGCGCGAGCGGCCGAGCACCACGGCTGATCCGAACCGGTGGTTCGCTGGCGGCGGCAATGCGAGCTTTCCCAGCGGAGAAGTCACGGTGGCCAGCGCGATCGTTACTCCGCTCGTCCTCGAGTACGGCCGCGAACATCCAGCGGCGTATGCTCTGGAGCTTCTGCCGGTGTACGATGCGATCGGGCGCATGAAAGTACGCGGTCACTGGCAATCCGATGTGATCGCTGGATTCGCCTTGGGGTCGGCGGTCGGGTACTACGTCCACCAGCGTACGGGAACTCCATTCGTCCTCGGCGCCATGCCTCACGGCATCTACGTGGGATTGAAGAAATCGTGGTGATAGTCACCGCGCATACACGTGCTCGAGCAGAATTCCGATGAAAATGCACAACCCGACGTAGTGGTTGTTCAAGAAGGCGCGCAGACACCCCGCGGGTTCGCGGTTGCGGATCAGCCACTGCTGGAACACGAACAGAACGCCCGCGCCTACGAGCCCGGCCTCGTACCAACGGCCGAAGTGCATGTTGCGTCCGACGAGCACGAGCGCAAACAACATCATCGCCTGCATGACGGCGATCAGCATCCTGTCCATGTCGGCGAACAGGATGGCGCTGGATTTGACGCCGATCTTCAGGTCATCTTCGCGATCGACCATCGCATAGAGCGTGTCATAGATGGCCGCCCAGATCACCGCCGCGATGTACAGTACCCAGGCCACCCTGGGCAGCGCGCCGGTCTGCGCCGCGAACGCCATCGGCACGCTCCAGCCGCCGAAGGAGATTCCGAGGTACAGCTGCGGCATCGGAAAGAACCGCTTCACGAACGGGTAGGACACCGTCAGCGCCGCGCCGATGAGTGCGAGCTTGATGGTGAGGGGATCCAGACGGGTCACCAGAACCAACGCGACCGCGATGAGGAGGCCGAAAAGCGCAAGCGCCTCCATGGGCGACACGCGCCGCGCCGCCAGCGGCCGATCTCGTGTGCGACGTACGTGCGGGTCGATGTCCCGGTCGGCAAAATCGTTGATCACACAACCCGCCGAGCGCATCACGACGACGCCGAGCACGAATACGATCAGGATCTTTTCATTCGGCCGGCCATCACTTGCGATCCACAACGCCCACAACGCCGGCCACAGCAACAACCAGATACCGATCGGCGCGTGCAGTCGTGCCAGGAGCGCATATTCCTCCACGCGCCGCTGCAGGCGGTACGCCAGGGGCGCTTCCTGCGGCTTCGGCTCGAGTACGAGATCGGGAGAGACGGCGGCCATGGCCCGTCCTTTGCAGTCAAGTCAGCAGATTATCCAACGCGTCCATATTGCTCATCCTTGCCGATCCAGCGCGCCGTGAGCGCGGCAATACTATCCGGGTATGAGGCAAGGAGCAGCTCAGCAGTTTCCTGCACGCGCGGCAACATATCGGCATCTCGCATGAGGTCGGCCACGCGCAGCTGTGCGAGGCCGGTCTGACGCGTGCCCAGGAGCTCTCCCGGGCCTCGCAGCTCGAGATCCCGGCGCGCGATCTCGAAGCCATCGTTGGTTTCCCTGATGGCGTTCAAGCGCTCGCGCGCGAGCGGTGAGAGCGGCGCTCGATACAGAAGAACACAGGTGCTGGCCGCCGCTCCGCGGCCTACCCGCCCGCGCAGCTGGTGCAGCTGGGCGAGACCCATTCGCTCCGCGTTCTCCACCACCATCAACGTTGCGTTCGGAACGTCCACGCCGACTTCGATCACTGTGGTGGCTACGAGCAACTGGATCTTGCCGTTTTTGAACGCCAGCATGGCCTCGTCCTTTCTGGAGGACGGCATCCTGCCATGCACCAGGCCGACCTTGACCTCGGGCAGCGCTTCCGCCAGCGCCGCCGCAGTTTCTTCCGCCGCCTGGGCGCGCAATTCCTCGGACTCTTCAATCATCGAACAGACCCAGTAAACCTGGCGGCCGGCGCGACAGCTTTGCACGATGCGCGCGACGACCTCGTCCCGGCGCTGCTCCGGCACGACAACCGTCTTCACAGGCGTGCGTCCCGGCGGCAATTCGTCGATGACCGAGATGTCGAGGTCGGCGTAGGCCGTCATCGCCAGAGTTCGCGGGATCGGTGTCGCCGTCATGATGAGCTGATGCGGAAATCGCCCCTGCCGGCGTCCCTTCTCCTGGAGCAGCATTCTTTGCTGGACACCGAAACGATGCTGCTCGTCGACGATGACGAGACTGAGCTTCGCGAAGTTCATCTCCTCCTGGAACAGCGCATGAGTACCGACAACGACCCGCACCTCACCGGATGCGATCGTCTCGAGGGCACTGCGCCGGGTGCGGGCCGGCTGTGAGCCGGAGACGAGAGCCACGGTCAGTCCGAGCGGGTGCAGCCAGTCGCGAAAATTTCTCCAGTGCTGTTCGGCCAGCAGCTCCGTCGGTGCCATCAGCGCGACCTGCAGATCGGTCCCTGCCGCCCTGGCGGCAGCGGCTGCCGCCACGACCGTCTTGCCGCACCCGACGTCGCCCTGAAGGAGCCTGACCATCGGCCGGCTCGTGCTCAGGTCTGCGTCGATCTCCTTGAGCGCCTGCCGCTGCGCGCGAGTCAGTTCAAACGGCAGCGCTGACACAAAGCGGCTCTCCAGCCGCTCGGGGTCGTCGAGCGGCCACGCCGGGTCGGTCTTCACCACGCGTTTGAGCAGCTTGAGGCTGACGTGATGAGCGAGCAGCTCTTCGAAGGCAAGCCGGCGCTGTGCCGGATGACGCCCCGCTTCCAGCTCGGGGAGCCTGGCCTCGACGGGCGGCCTGTGCACGTAGGCGAGGGCGGCCTTCAAGGTAGGCAGACCGAGTGCCTGGATCAGATGCGGCGGAATCCAATCGCGCACCGCTGCAGTCTCGAGCTCGCCGAGTGCCTGCGCGATCAGCGCGCGCAACCGGCCCTGCGGTACCCCTTCGGTCAACGGATAGATGGGAGTCAGCGTCTCCTCGAGCGGCGCCGGCTCCTGATCCGGCTGGCCCATCCGGGGCTGGCCCATCCCCGACTGGCTCATTCCGGGCACGCGCCGGTACTCCGGATGAACGATCTCCAGCCCGAGCGGGCCGCGGCGGATCTCTCCGAAACAGCGAATGCGCGTGCCCCGAGTCAATCCGTTCTGCTGAGTCGCCGAGAAGTAGAAGAAGCGCAGCGTCAGAAATCCCGAGCCGTCCGAAATCCGGCACAGCATCTGTCGGCGACGGCGGTACGCCACTTCGGTCAGTAGTATCTCGCCTTCGACCGTCGTGCGCAGGCCCGGGGACAGCGAGCCGATGGATGCGATCCGGGTCCGATCCTCATATCGGGAGGGCAGGACGAACAGCAGGTCCTGGACCTGCGAGACGCCCAGGCGGGCGAGACGCTCCGCGAGCGCAGAGCCGACGCCGCGTAGGGCGGTGATCGGGCGCTGCTCGGCGCGCGCAGCATCGCGGTTCGTGGCAACTTCAGCCAAGGTAAAGAACGCACTCGATTTCGACCCGCGCGCCGCGCGGAAGCTGCGCCACCCCGATCGCGGCTCGCGCCGGATAGGGGGGCCTGCAGTAGGTCGGCATGATCTCGTTCACCTTGGCGAAGTGCGCCAGATCCGTCAGAAACACGGTGACCTTGACTGCGTTGGCCAGGCTGGCGCCGGCGGCTTCCGCGACTGCCTGCAGATTTTCGAATACGCGGCGAATTTCCGCTTCGATGTCGCCGGTGACGAGCTGCATGGACTGCGGATCCAGCGGGATCTGACCGGACAGGTAGACCGTATCCCCGGCACGGACGGCTTGCGAGTAAGGACCGATCGCCTGCGGCGCGTGCTCGGTATGGACTGTCTGGCGGTTCATCGGGAAGTCTCTCCAGGCTATTTCTCGGGCTCTTCATCACTGTCGTCGATCTCTTCGCCGCGGCTGCGCTCATCGCGCGCATGCGCTGCTATCGAGCGCGATACCCGAACGATGTCCGGCATCCGGCGAATGACACGCACGATGCGCGCGAGGTGCTTGCGGTCACGTACTTTGATCTCGAAGGTCAGCACGGATGTCTCGCTGTCGTGCTCGTCGATTGAAACATGGTCGATGCTCGAATCCGTGCTGGCAATTGCCGCAGCTACCGCCGCGAGCACGCCCGTTCGATTCACCACATAGATGCGGATCTCGGAACTGAACATCCGGTCGGGGGCTGTCTGCCAGCTCACGGGCAGCCACTTCTCGGGGTGCTTCCGGTAGTCCTCGACGTTGACGCAGTTATCCCGGTGAATCACGACGCCGCGGCCGGCGGACAGGAAGGCAAAGATCGGATCGTATGGAATCGGAAAGCAACAGCGCGCGTAGGTCACGAGCAGTCCCTCGGTTCCCGCGATCGCCAGCGGTGCGGGCGTGCCGGAGCCGTCCTCCGCCTTGCCTATCGGAAGCAGCCGGCTTGCGACCAGCGGTGCGAGCCGTTCGCCGAGCCCGATCTTCTCGTACAGCTCATCAAGATCCTTCATCCCGAGCTCACCGAGGGCGGCGCGCTGCGCATCCGGGCTCACATCCTCGAGCGACAGCCTGAACTCCGCGAGCGCCTGGCTGAGCAACCGCTGTCCCAAGGCGATGGCCTCGGTCCGTCTCAGGCTCTTCAGGTAATGGCGGATCGCGCTTCGCGCCTTCGCCGTGACGACGAAGTTCACCCATGAGGGGTTGGGCATTGCCCCCTTGGCGGTGATGATCTCGACGGTCTGGCCGTTGCGAACCACGGTGCGCAATGGTGTCAGGCGCCGATCCACCTTCGCGGCGACGCATCGATTTCCGATGTCCGTATGCACCGCGTACGCGAAATCCACTACGGTCGCCCCGCTCGGCAGCCGCAGGATTGTGCCCTTCGGCGTGAAGACATACACCTTGTCGGGGAAAAGATCGACCTTGACGCTCTCGAGGAATTCCTCGGATGTCCCGTCCTCCTGCAACTCGACCAGGTTGGAAAGCCATTCGCGCGCGCGCTGCTGCTGCGGCATGGACTCGGCTTCGCCGCCCGTCTTGTACTTCCAGTGCGCCGCGATTCCCGACTCGGCAACGCTGTCCATGTCCTCGGTCCGGATCTGCGCCTCGATGGGCACCCCGTTGGGTCCGAACAGGGTCGTGTGGAGCGACTGATAGCCGTTCACCCGCGGGATCGCGATGTAGTCCTTGAACCGGCCGGGCATCGGTTTGAACACCGAGTGCACGCTGCCGAGCGCGCGGTAACAGGTGTCGGGCTTGTCGACGATGATGCGCAGACCGTAGACGTCGACGATATCGCCCAGAATCGATCGCTTGCGGCGCATCTTCTTGTAGATGCTGTAGAGATGCTTTTCGCGCGTTTCCACCCGCGCCGGGATGTCGTTCTTCAGCAGAGCGGCGTTCAGCTGCTGCTCGATCTTCTTGAGAAATTGCTTCTGGTTGCCCCGGGCTTTTTTCAGCGCACGTTCCAGGATGTGGTAGCGCCTGGGGTAGAGCGCCTTGAACCCCAGGTCCTCGAGCTCGAGCTTCATGTTGTAGAGCCCGAGGCGCTCGGCGATCGGGGCATAGATCTCGAGCGTCTCGCGGGCGATGGCACGGCGTCGCGGCACCGCCATGGCCTCGATGGTGCGCATATTGTGCGTGCGGTCGGCGAGTTTCACGAGGATGACGCGCAAGTCGCGCACCATCGCCAGCAGCATCTTGCGGAAGGACTCCGCCTGCGCCTCCTCCCGGCTCTTGAACTTGATCTGATCGAGCTTCGTGACGCTGTCTACGAGCTCTGCGACATCGGCGCCGAAGCGCTCGGCCAGCTGGTTCTTCGGCGTCGGTGTGTCTTCGATGACGTCATGCAGGATCGCCGCGACGATCGTGTCGGGATCCAGATGTAGGTCGGCGAGGATGGCGGCAGCGGCGACCGGATGGGCGATGTACGGCTCGCCGGAGAGGCGCTTCTGGCCCTTGTGCGCGGAGGCACCGAATTCCGCAGCCTCGCGGATACGCGCGACCTGTTCGGGAGGAAGGTAGGTGCCGACCGCGGCCAGCAGCTCCTTCAGGCCAGGCGTGCGCCTTCCACCGGGGAGCAGTCCCAGCAGCGAAGACGCATAGTCCATATCGACCGGCGCTTAGGAATCAGTCTCCGAGGCCGAACTGCGGGGCGCGAAAAGTCGATTGGGCATCGATTTCGGGCACCACGGCCTCGGGTGCCGGCTCCGGCTCACGGAGCATTTCCGCCGTGATGTTCCCGGCCGCGATCTCGCGCAGCGCGACCACGGTGGGCTTGTCGTTTTCCCACGGAACCGTCGGCTCAGCGCCGTTGGCCAGCCGGCGCGAGCGCTGGGCGGCCAGCAGTACCAGCTGGAACAGGTTCTCGACGTTGCTCAGGCAGTCTTCGACGGTGATTCTGGCCATGGTGGAACTTTAAGGAGAACGAGGCGCGCCGGGTAAGGCACGAAGGGGGTCATTCTATTGCAGAAAGCGGCCTGCGGCCCACTGAAGCCCATTCCAATGGACCCATCTCTCGGCAGCCGGCAAAAAAGGCATCGTTCTTCGACGGCTCGTTCACTATAAGCGAAAATGGGTGATTCAGGCCAGCCGGATGGGCTCAGCCGGTGCGTGCGGGGTGGGGTGTACCAATACGTGTGGTGGAGGATCGACCCGGCCGGATGGCCTCGACCGATGCGTCTACCCAGCCAGCGGGCCTCGATTCCCTGCGAGTGGGGTGGTGTGCCAAATCATGCGGTGGTGGAACTGCCCAGCAGACCCGCCAGAAGAGGCGCCAATTCCGGCCGCCCCGCGCGCAGGTCTTCTCCGCGACCCTCGACGATGCGCACCAGGTCAGCGACCGCCCGTTCGAAGTCATCGTTTACGACCCCATAGTCGAACTCGTGCCAGTGCGACATATCCCCCACGGCGTCTCGGAGCCTCCGCTCGATGACCGTGTCGGAATCCGTCTTGCGATTGCGCAGACGCTCCTCGAGCGCGGCGCGCGACGGCGGCAGGATGAAGATCGAGGAGCATTCGGGCATGGCAAGGCGCACTTGCCGGGCTCCCTGCCAGTCGATCTCCAGCACGACGCTGTGACCCTGGGCAAGCTGAGCTTCGACCGGCTGCCGTGCCGTCCCATAGAGATTGTCGAACACCCGGGCATGCTCCAGGAACTGACCTTCCTTCACCAGCTGCTCGAACTGGGTCACGGAGACGAAGTAGTACTCACGGCCGTGCTCCTCGGTGGGTCGCTTCGCCCGGGTGGTGTGGGAGATCGACACGTGCAGCTCGGGTGTGCGCCCGAGGAGCGCCTTTACAAGCGAGGTCTTGCCGGCGCCGGAGGGCGCGGCGATGACGAAGAGCTTGCCGCGCGGCGCGGGCTCGGGAAGCACGGAATTCGGATTCATTCGATTCGAAGCCCAAGCGAAGCGATGGCACGACGGGAATGGGATTCTAAAGCACCGGACCGAGCTTCAGGCGATCCAGATAATCTCTGACGGCATCCCGATGACCTTCGCTGCTGGTGACCGTCGTGCCCCCGGCCAGCACGAAAATAAAATCGCCCCGCGGGGTGCGGCTGACTTCGCGCACGTGATTCATGTTCGCGATGCAAGAGCGACTGATGCGCAACATCGACTGCGACTGCAGTGCCTTCTCAGCCTGCTGAAGCGTGCTGCGGGCCACGAACGTCTCGCGGCCCACGGTTAGCTTGACGTAGTTGCGGTCGGCTTCCAGAAGCTCGACATGGGCTACGTCGAGCATGTGCATGCTACCTCCCGCCTCCGCGAGCAGACGGGGTCGCGCCTCGGAGACGGCGCGCGTGGTGCGCTCGATCTGCGCCAACACCGTCGCGAGCGTGGAGTTCCTCTCAGTGACACTCTCTGCTTCCCGTCGACGCCGAGCGCGCGTCAGGGTTTTGCGAAAACGGTCGTCATCGAACGGCTTCAGCAGGTAGTCCACCGCACTGACTTCGAAAGCCTCGAGCGCATATTGGTGGTACGCCGTGACAAACACGATGAGGGGCAGCGTTTGGGGATCCAAGGCGCGCGCGAGGCTGATGCCGGTCATGGAATCGATCTGGATATCGAGAAAAAGCAGATGGGGCGGCCGCGTGCGGATCGCTTCGAGCGCTGTCCGGCTGTCCCCATATTCACCGACGACAGTCAAATCCGATTCGCGGTCGCAGCATTCGCGCAATGTCCGACGGGCATTGGGCTCGTCGTCGACGATCACGACATCCATCATGCCTGCGAAAGTCCCTGTCGATAACCCGGCCGAGTCCCGTGCGCAGGCCTGTCGGCGAGCGCGTCGCGGCTCGCTTCCTCGACCCTGGGCAAGCGGATCTCGGCGGTCCATACGCCAGTTTCCGATACCCCGGACTGAAAGGTGGCCCGATCCCCAAACTGAACTGCGAGCCGCTCGCGCACGTTGCGAATGCCAATGCTTTCTGGTCCAACCACTGGTTCCTGGGCAACGGTGTTGACGACGCGTAGCAGGAGCGTGTCGTCCTCGACGGCCGCTTCGACCCGGATCATGACCGCGCCCGTGTGGGCCGCGAGCCCGTGCACCACTGCATTCTCTACCAAGGGCTGCAGAATGAGACTCGGCACCCACGATTGCGGAAAGTGCTCAACGTCGGCGATCCAGACCGTGAGCCGGTCCGCGAATCGCTTCTGCTGCAACTCGAGGTACAGGCGCACGAACTGCAGCTCATCCGTCAGCCGCGAGTACTCTCGCTCGCCGGCCGTCAGCAAGCGCCGCAATAGATCTCCGAGCTGTACGACCATCGACTGTGCCGCGGCCGGATCCCACGAGATCTGTCCCCGGATGGTATGTAGAAGGTTGAACAGGGTGTGCGGAGACAACTGCATGCGCAACGCCGCCAGATGCGCGGCGGTCAGCGCCCGCTCGAGCGCGGCCGAGCGTAGTTGGGCGTCGCGAAAACGTTGATAGAGTGCGATGCCGTTGATCAGCGCCAGCGCGAATCCGTAGGTCAGAAAGAAACTCGTCGCGCTCGCTATCCACATCGCTTGGTCCATGTGGCTGAAGAATTGCGACGAGATGGCCGCCCAATGTGACGACCCTTCGTCGTCGCCGACCAGTTGCTCGCCGAGTTTCAGGGCGGGTGCGGCCAGAGCTGAGAACGTCAGCGCGATGACAAGCTGGAGCGGCACGCTGCGCCAGGGGGGTTGCCAACCTAGGCGCATCGACAGCGCGACGGACAAGAGCAGACCCGGGTACAGCATCGCGTGCTGCAGCAGGCGCGCATCCCAGTGGGCAAAAAAATGACCCGGCGCCATGCTCGAGATGCTCGTTTGCATGCTGTTGGCGTACAGAACGTTTGACAGCGCAACGTAACACCAGAAGGCCGTCAGGATAGCCAGCAGCGGCCAGACGCTGTGGCTCGCGGCCGACGCTTCGCGCACCCGACTCGTCAGATGCGCCAGGCCTGCTTCGATGGGGGAGACCGTAGCGTGCTCCGAAGACGTGGCACTCATGTGAAGGGTCATCCGTTGAGGTTTGCGGGGCGGAAGCTGAGGATGGAACGTTCCTAGATTACGCCAGAGTGGGCGCAAAGCCGACAAGCGCGATGATTTAAGGGACGAATCGGTCGCCGGGCGGGACGAGTCCGCAAGGAAGGGCCTGGGGCAACGTTCTCAGGCTGACCGCTCCCGAACTGGCACCGCACGACTGCGGAGCGAGATGTGCGGTACCAACACGTCGGCCACGGGGACCAATACGAGGCTAGGTAGCAGACAGGCGCGGCGTCGGAGGAGTCTCATACGCACAGGCGCTCGCAGCCACGCCGATCGGTCGGCAGCCACGAGCGAAGTCAACAACCCACGCGTAGGCAATCGGGAGAAGATTTATGAAGGTAAAGACAGGCGACGCCTCAACCAGGCTGTTCGCCGTGCTGCTGCTGACCGCTTTGGTCGTCACTGTGTTGTGCGCCACCGCGCGAGTCGCCAAGGCGGCCGATCAGGCTCCGTCCATCGTCGTGAAGTTCGACGATCTGAACCTGCAGACGCAGGCGGGTGCGATGACCCTTTATCATCGGATCTCCACGGCTGCCAGCGAGGTCTGCCCCCATGTGGACGGCCGTGTGTTGAGCGAATATGCGTTCGTAAAGGCCTGCCGGCGCGGCGCGATCAGCCGCGCGGTGGATCAGGTGGGCAGCGCGGAGCTTGCCGCTTTGCTGAAAAGTGCACGGGTGGCGTCTCTGCGCTGAGGCCGGCTTCAGAGCGTCGGCGCGATCGAATCTCCCCGGCGGAGCGTATCCGTGGCGGCTCGTGGCTTTTCGAGGCCCCGGGCCGCGCTTTTTTGGGGGCTTGCTCTTTTCCTCCCCCGGGGGCGCGGCCCGTGATACGGTAAGTCTTCCCATCGGTTTCAAGGCGGAAGATCTCCCATGTCCGGCAGCATCAGCGGGCGCGGCCGCTGGCTGGCGCTCATAGTGCTATGCCTCGGCGTTCTGATGATCGTTCTCGACTCCACGATCGTCAATGTCGCCCTCCCGTCGATCCGCGCGGACCTCGGGTTTACCGAGACTTCGCTCGTCTGGGTCGTCAACGCCTACTTGCTGACCTTCGGAGGATTCCTGCTGCTCGGCGGCCGGCTGGGCGATCTTTACGGCCATCGCACTCTGTTTCTCTCGGGAATTACCGTGTTCACGGTCGCCTCCCTCGCCTGCGGGCTGGCCAACACCCAGGAGCACCTGATTGTCGCACGTGCCGTGCAGGGACTCGGTGGCGCGGTCGTCAATGCAGTGTCACTCTCGCTCATCATGACCTTGTTCACCGAGGACGCCGAACGTGCGAAGGCGATGGGTGTCTTCGGTTTCGTGTGCGCCGGAGGAGGCAGCATCGGTGTGCTGTTGGGGGGGATCCTCACGAGCGCTTTGAATTGGCACTGGATATTTCTGGTCAATATCCCGATCGGCATGGCCGTCTTTGCGTTGTGTCTGGTACTGCTGCCCGGAGGCGGTGAACACTCGACCCGTCGCCATCTGGACGTCGGCGGAGCTGTGACCGTGACGGCTTCCCTGATGCTCGCCGTTTACGCGATCGTCAACGGCAACGAGGCCGGTTGGCTTTCCGCTACAACCCTCGGGTTCCTGGGAGCGGCAGTGGTCCTGTTCGGGCTCTTTCTGGGCATTCAGACCCGGGTGCGGGCGCCGCTTGTCCCACTGGGTCTCTTTCGTTTGCGAAACGTGTCGTCCGCGAACGTCGTCGGCGTGCTGTGGGCCGCCGCAATCTTCGCGTGGTTTTTCATCGCGGCGCTGTACCTACAACGCGTGCTCGCCTATTCGGCATTGAAGGTCGGCCTCGCCTTCCTGCCGGCCAACCTGATCATGGCGGTGTTTTCGCTCGGGGTGTCTGCAAAGCTCGTAATGCGCCTCGGTCTGCGCCTGCCGCTGGCCACGGGTCTGTTGCTGGCAGCGGCCGGTCTGGCTCTGTTCGCCCGCAGTCCGGTTGCGGGAAGCTTTGTGACTGACGTGCTCCCCGGGATGCTGCTGTTGGGATTCGGAGCCGGAATTGCGTTCAACCCGCTGCTGCTCGCGGCAATGAGCGATGTCGAGCCGAGCCAGTCCGGCCTCGCCTCTGGAGTCGTTAACACTGCTTTCATGATGGGCGGGGCGCTCGGCCTGGCGATACTCGCCAGCGGGGCGGCCGCGCGAACGAGTGCATTGCTTGCCTCGGGCACAGACCAGGTCGCGGCATTGAACGCCGGGTATCACGTGGCGTTTGGGGTAGGTGCCGTCAGCGCGATCGCCGCAGCGGCGGTGTGTGCAGCGTTCATGCGTCCGGGAAAGAAGACGTCCGGGCAGGAAAGCGCGCAAAACAGGGACGGGACGAACACCTCGCGCAGCGCAGCCGGATCGTTCTGACGGCGCGGGGGCGCGCCGACCGCCCGGACTCAGCTTGCGTTAGCTTTCCCCTCGCCGCGAAGTGCGCCGCACCCATCGATGCTGTGTTGAGTGAACGAGCTGTCGCCCGCCCAATGCGGACGTATAATCCGACCCTCGAATCAGACCGCTCCAGTGTGCAAGGAAGGAAGGCATGAGCGCCGTCCTGCTCGCCCTATTCGCCGACCACGAGACCGCCGCGCGCGCGCGAATGGACCTCTTCCGCGATGGGTTTCCTACCGATCGCATCGAACTGACGGCGGGCTGTGAGCCGGGGCGGGCGGGTCTTGCGCCGGCCAGCTCTCAGCACGGTAAATTCGTGCAGTACTTCCACACGCTGTTCACGCAACCGAACGAGTGGAGGTTCGCTGAGAAGCTCGCCGAACGAATCGACCACGGTGCCGCGGCCGTTGCTGTGCATCCGCGGGGAATGGTTGAGGTCACCCGCGCAACGGAAATCCTCGAAGGCGCCGGCCCTCTGGAAGTCGCGGAACACGATCTGGCTAACCAGGCGCTGGAGCATGCGGCCGCCAGGCGCGACCGGCTGTGGATACGCAACTTCTGGGGTCCCAGCGCCGGAGGACCCGACTGCATCTACTGCCACTGTTTGAACGCAACTGACGAAACTCACACGGTTTGTGCACGAGGCCTGTGGGGAATGCGGAACGCGATCGTGACACACCCCGGTCGTCTGACGACATCACGCGGCCGGGTCGTTCGAACCGGCCGCGTGTTCTAGCTGCGCGGATCAGCCGAAGGCGTTGTGCTTCTTGCGATAAATGCGTCGACTCTGCTGGTTCTCGCTTCTCTGAATCCCGTGTTGCTCATGGGCACCGACGTGGCCGTCGGCCGCTGCAGATCCTTCGCGGCGATCGACGCGCGCCTGGCCGCGTTCCAACTGACCGGCTTCCCGATTGGTCAGGGCGCCCGACGCTTCCCCCTTCTGTATGCGGGACTCCTGATTCGCATTGCGTTGTACGTCCTTCTGCATCCGCTGTGAGGAGGCGGAGTTGGGATTTCCCGTGTGCGCGTCGTGTTTTTCCTGGTAAATCTGTTGGCTCACGCGGTTCTGCGCGGCATTGATCTGAGCCGTTTCCCTGGGAGTGAGCTTCCCGTCTTTCAGATCGTGCGCCTCGAGCTTGTTGACTCGAGACTCGTCTTTCTCCAGCTTCCCGGCTTCCCGCGTGTTGAGCTGGCCCGACTGTAGACCCTGCTCTATGCGATCCTGCTGGTTGACGTCGCGCTGGGTCACTTCCTGCGCCGCGGGCGTGGCAGCCCATGCCGAGGAGGCCACGAGTGTTGCAACGACCAATGCGATAGCGGAGGGCTTTTTCATGACTTGACGACTCCCGATGAAGGCTAGGTGGCTGGTCTGCTGGGCTAAGGAACGCGGCAGCCAGCCGTCGGTTTACAAACCGAAACACCAGGGGAGGTTTGAGCGACGAGGCCTCCTGTGGACTCACGCAGGCCGGCTGGGCAACATGAACCACCCCTGAATGATGAATGAGAGGTCTGCCATGAGTCACCACCGCGTTCGCCGCCTCGAACCTCCCGGCGGGGTCGGTGAGGAGTCCTTTCTCGCCGCGGAAAAACTCATTGCCGGGAACCCCAAGCAGACCGTCTGGCAACAGTACACCGATGCATCCGGGAAGCTCTTCGCCGGGGCCTGGCAGAGCGAGGTTGGAAAATGGCGTGTTGCCTACACTGAAGAGGAGTACTGCCAGATCCTGCACGGCACCAGCGTGATTACCGACCCGGCAGGCAATGCGGTCACGGTGACTGCCGGAGATCGTTTTGTCGTCCCGAAAGGTTTCATCGGAACGTGGGAAGTCGTCGAGCCGACAAGAAAGCTTTACGTGATTTATGAGCCGGGTCCGTAAAGTCATTGCGCCGATCGAATGATCGGGTCAGTCAGCGCGGGGAAGCGAGCCGACTCGGCAGATCACTCACTTCTTGGGATGTTCGAACAGCTCGACGAAACCACCGACATCCGGATCACGGATCATGACCTCTCGCGTGCCGCTCTTCATTGTCACGATGCCGCTGTCCGAAACCCTCTGCGCACCTGCCGCCTGCGCTCGCTTCAGGAAGGCGTCCAAGCCTTCCACCTCGAATCCCACGTAGCCGACTCCGATGTCGGTGATGTGAGAGGGCGCGACGGGTTTCTTGCGGTTCTGATACTCGACTAACTCGAAATTCATACGGGAATCCGGCTCCGAGGCCTGCGCGAACGACTCGTTGAAGAGCCGCAGAACGTTGCCGTGGCCGCCGACGGCGGAATCGTAGAAATCCCCTTTCAACCAGGGTGCCTCGGGGGTTTGCAATCGGCCGCCGAGCAGGTCTCCGTAGAAGGCTTTCGCCTTATCCGAGTCCAGCGTGACCAGGCCCACGTGGTTCACGCCAGGCAGAAGCGCGGGCCTTGCGGGGCGGCCGCTCTCGGCAGGGGCGGCCGGACGCTGATCGATGATCTCGATGTCGAGCCCGTCCGGATCGGTGAGATACGCGAGCATGCCCTTGGTCTGTCCGGGCGGAGCGATCAGCTCCCCTCCCCAGGAGCGTGCACGCAGCAGGCCGCTCGCTTTCAACTGCGACCAAAGGAGGTTCGCATCGGGAACGACCAGGCCGAAGTGGCTCGCCCCGGGTTCCCAAGCGACATAACCCGCAAGATTCCTGCGCTTGATACCCTTCAATTCCCGCAGGTAGACCACCCCTCTTTGTCCGGAAGAGGCGTTGGTGACGAACATCTTGGCCATGCGCGTCTGCACGCCCTTGACGCCGTACAGGTGTTCGATGACCTCGTCCCGGCGCCAGGCGGGATTGGCAGCGGGATCCTGGGTGAACCCGATCGCCTGGTAGAACGCGACCGATTTGTCGAGATCTCCGACCATGCGGCCGACAAAAGCGATACCCACCACCCTGCCCTGATCGCCGCTACCCGGCGTCTGGCAGATGGCCGGCGCGGACAGCGCCCAGGAGGCGCACACCACCGCCGTCATCGTGAGAGTCGAAAATCGGGTCATGGTGATCGGTCCTGTTCCAGAAGCTGGGCGCATTCTAGTGCGCATCCGGGCGCGGTGGAGTCTCTCGCTCTCGATCCGTGCGGATGGCCTTCGCGATGCGCTGGCGCTTGCAAACTACAGCCGCGCAAGAGTCAATGGATCCTGTTCACCGTTGAAGTACTTCTGCAACGCCGTCACGAAGACCTCGTTGTCGGGCGTGCAGTGGGCAAACAGGGTCATGGACGAGTGGAATTTCAGCTCATCGGGGTGGCCGAAGATCTGGTCGATCGAGCATCCCTCCACGCAGCTCGCCAGCTGAGTGCACTGTCTCAGTCGCGGGCCGAGAAGCGGATGCTGCAGGTATGCCTCGGCTTCCGCGCTGGAGGAAATCGCAAACTTCATGGCGAAGTGGCTGCGACCGAGACCCTCGATCTGCGGAAAGATGAACCACATCCAGTGGCCCCGTTTGCGTCCCTCCCGCAGTTCAGAAATCACGGACTCGAAGACGCCGCTCTGGGCGAGTACGAAGCGCTCCAGATGGTAAGGATCATTCACGTCGCGCTGCCGTATCGATTGGCCTGGGCGACCGTGCCGGAACACCGCACCCTGTCCTGCTCGGTTGGCCCGTTGGCCCGCGCGCTCCGGCGCTATTCACGCACCACCTGACGCCGAGAGAGTCGCCACAGGTTGTAGCTTGCGCTGATAGCAGCCGCGCAGACGGTGACGATAAGGGCCACCTCGAGTCCGATGTTCACGCCCCGCTCGACGTTTGCGATCGCCTGTGTCGGGAGGCCGGTGCCGGTGACGATGACCCACGGGCCGGCGCGAAGAGCCGCCGCACTGAGCACCAACAGGCCTAGTTGCAGGGCGAGCTCGAGGGCATTGCCGACGCGTTGGCTCGTCTGCCGCATCAATCTGAGACCGTGAATGCAGATCATGCCGAGCGCAAGGCCTAGCACGGGCCAGTAGAGTCTCTGCCAGATCGGCGCAAGCTGCAGGTGCAAGCTCTGTCCGGCCTCGAGCGGAATCAGCGGCGGGAGGGGGATCGTCCCCGTCCACCATAAGATGAAGAGCACGCCGACCACGATCCCTCCGACATGTTCGATCCAAGTCACGGGCCGCGGTTTCCTGATCCTGGGCAGGTCGCGTGCGCGCCAATGGTTCAAAAAGTTGAGCCGCGGAGAATAGCGCTGCAGGCCTGCGAAAATGATGGTGACGGCCCCCACTGCCACGAACGCTCCATTCCATGCGATCGCAATCGCCTTACCAACGGCGAAGCCTGCTGCACCGCTCGAGGCGACCGCCGCGACGATTCCGACGACAAGAGCCGAAGCTGCGACGATCGCGAGTACGAGCGTGAGGACAAAGATGTAGGCCGGATAGAGTTCCGGTCCGACCAGGTATTGTTGGCGTCGGTAGCGCGCCGCAACGATCACTGGATGGCCGATATCTCGCAGCAGGCCCTCGGCCTCCGCCTGCGTGAGCGGGTGTCCGAGTTCCGCCTCCCGCTCCTCCCGGAGTGTCAGTAAGGCTTCGCGCAGCTCGGCGGTGATGTCATCGCGTTCGGATACAGGAAGCAGAACGCGCACGGTGGCCAGATAGCGTTCGACGAGTTCCATTAGGGTGGACCTTTCACATGAGTTTCTTCAAAGCGCTGTTGATGGCGCGCCACTCGGCAGTGAGTTCAGACAGCAGTACCGCACCGTCTGGCGAGAGGCGGTAGAAGCGCTTGTCACGCCTGTCCTCCTCGCGCCATTCGCTCTTGAGAAGACCTTGCGCCTCCAGACGGCGCAGCATCGGATAGAGCGCACCCTCCTCGATCGGTAGCCCGGCGTCGGCCAGGACCTTTCGCAGGGTGTAGCCGTAGTGCTCGCTTTTGAGCACCGCGAGCACAGCTAGCACCAAGCTCCCGCGACGCAGTTCCAGCCTGAGTTTGCTGAAAAGGCCCTCTTCGATCGTCACTGTGTGTACCACATAGTGTGTATTACACAGTGTATGCCGCATTGTATGCTAGGTCAAGCGAGGGGGCGCGGTGCAGCGCTGGCGGAGCGTCCAAGCCGTGCCATCGTGCGTCTGTTAGAGCGGGTTGCCTTCCCGATGCGAGCGCTCGATCGCGAGCGCCGGATGTCGAGAGACTGAACAGGTCGGAAAGACTTCTGCAGGGAAAATCGTCGTGTTGTCGAGACAACTCAGGGCGCGACACAACACCGCAGGACGTCATTCGACGTTCTGCACCTGCTCGCGCATCTGCTCGATAATGACTTTCATGTCGACCGCGCTGCGCGTGGTCTCGAGATCCTGTGACTTCGAGGACAGGGTGTTGGCCTCGCGGTTCAACTCCTGCATCAGGAAATCCAGTCGGCGCCCGGCGGCCTCGCTGCCGTTGATCACGCGGCGAATCTCGACGATATGGCCTGTGAGACGGTCGAGCTCCTCATCGACGTCGAGGCGCTGCAGAAGCAGCGCGAGCTCCTGTTCCAGCCGGTCGCGATCGACGTTGGTTTGCAGCTCGGCGAGCCGCTCATCCAACCTCGCGCGAATGCGAGTGTGAACTTCGGGAAGGCGTGCGCGCACGTTCGCGACAAGTCCCTCCAGGCCGACGCAGCGCGTTTCCAGAAGCTCCCGCAGACGTCCGCCTTCGCGCGCGCGCGCCGCGGCGAGGTCTTCCAAGGTGGTGCCGAACAGAGTGTGCGCGGCGGCGACAACCTCTTCGCCCGCGTCGGAATCGTCTCGCAGAACACCTGGCCATCGCAGTACGTCGAGGACGTTCACCGTATGCTCCGGGAGCGTCTTTGAGACATCGCGGACTCGCGCCAGCAGGCGCTCGAGGGCCTGTCCGTCGACTTGCAGTGCGGTTTCGGCTGCCTGCACGCGGCGATAGCTGATCGTGCAGTCGACCTTGCCGCGTCTGAGCTCACGAGTCAGGCGCTGGCGAAACTCGGGCTCGGCCGAGCGCAGCTCATCCGGGAGCCGGAAGCTCGGCTCGAGAAAACGGTGGTTGACGCTACGCAGTTCGCAGACGAGTGTGCCCCACGGTCCCGTGATTTCACGCCGCGCGAAACCGGTCATGCTGGCAATCATTCGATGGAACTCTTGCGTGTGCTGTGAGTGTAGACCGCAGATCGGGCGTGGGCGCCGTGAGCGGAAACTACGCTCGGTTGCTTCGGGGTGATATAAAGCACGCCCAGTCTAACAGAAGCACGGATTTCTTCTTGCGGGTGGAGTACGCCGATATCAGCCTCCTTGGCGGACGCGAGGAGAACCAAGACAGAGTGACGGCTGCCACTGCCGAGCACGCGTCGTTGCTTGTTGTCGTGGACGGCATGGGTGGACACGCGAATGGCGCCAGAGCTGCCGAGGTGTCGCAACAGGCAATCCTCGAAGCCTTCTGGCACACGCCCCAGCCCCTGTTCGACCCGCTCGGCTTTCTCCATATGACCCTCGGGAGAGCACACGAAGAGGTGGTGAAGCTGGGCGCGCAATTGCCGATCGAACATCGCCCGCGGGCGACCTGTGCGGTCTGCCTGGTCCAGCAGGGCGCTACGTGGTGGGCGCACATCGGGGATAGCCGCATCTATCACCTGAGACATGGGGCGCTCGTGGTTCGCACGCGGGATCACAGTCACGTCGAGCTGTTGCAGCGGGAGGGCCTGATCACGTCGGAGCAGGCGCAGACGCATCCGATGCGCAACTTCGTCGAGTGCTGTCTCGGTGGTGATCCGATCCTGCCAGACATGAGCCTGGCGCGGCGGCGGCCTCTGCAGCCTCAGGATGTCCTGCTCGTGTGCACGGACGGGATGTGGGGAGGTTTGAAGGACTCCGAGATCGCCACTGAGCTCGCTCCATCCGATGTGCCGCTGCGTCAGAAGCTGCTCGAGCTCGGCGAGCGCGCAGTGATGAGAACGGGAGTTGCAAGCGACAACACCTCGGCGGCGGCGCTTCGGTGGCTCGGCAAATAGCTTCGGTCTCTCGCCCGCCGCGCGTCCCGCGCCGTTACACTGAGGACCAAGAAGTCTGCGCAGGACGCCGGGACAGTTCTGCGCAGCCGCGCAGCTCGGTGCAGCGCCTGCGCTATCCTGTGACGGCGCGCCTGGTCGCGTCCGCGCGATCCCCCTGGAAAGTTGGGCCGCAGGCCCTTGTGATTTCTTCGCCGGCGCGTCCCGCGCCGCTACACTGAGGGGGTCGCGTCCGCGCGATCCCCCTGGAAAGTTGGGCCGCAGGCCCTTGAGAGTGTCACCTATGCCCAGACCGAGCGGTCGCAGTCCGGATGAGCTGCGGCCCGTGAGCTTCACGCGCCGCTTCACCAAACACGCCGAGGGTTCGGTGCTCATCGAATTCGGAGACACCCAGGTGCTGTGCACCGCGAGCGTGGAGGAATCCGTTCCGGCGTTTCTACGCGGCAAGAGCCAGGGGTGGGTGACGGCCGAGTACGGCATGCTGCCGCGCGCAACCCATACTCGCTCCGCACGTGAAGCGGCGAAGGGGAAGCAGAGTGGACGCACTCAGGAGATCCAGAGACTGATCGGGCGCTCGCTACGGGCTGTCGTCGATCTCAAGGCCCTGGGAGAACGCACAGTGACGATCGACTGCGATGTGCTACAGGCCGACGGAGGCACCCGGACGGCGGCTATCACGGGAGGGTACGTAGCCCTGCTCGACGCCTGCGCAAAGCTCCAGGAGCGTCGCGCGCTGTCTGCGAGCCCGATTCATGGGCAGATCGCGGCCGTGTCGGTCGGCATCGTCGCCGGGACTTCCGTGCTCGATCTGGACTACGCGGAGGACTCGCAGGCTGAAACGGACATGAACGTCGTGATGAACAACGGTGGCGCCTTTGTGGAAATTCAGGGTACGGCCGAAGGCCACGCCTTTCGTCGGCACGAATTGGACGCGATGCTCAACCTGGCGGCGACCGGCGTCGCACGCCTTTTCGCACTCCAGACGCAGGCGCTCCAGGTGCCGGGCGCTCCGCTGCGCGCCGCGCCAAGGTCGTGACGTCGATCGTTCTTGCAAGCGGCAACGCGGGTAAGTTGCGTGAGCTGGAGGCGCTGCTGGCGCCCATCGGGTTCAATCTGGTTGCGCAAAGCGCCTTGGGAATCGACAGACCCCCCGAGACCGGGACGACGTTCGTCGCGAACGCCATGCTGAAGGCACGACATGCCGCGGCGCTTGCGCACCGTCCCGCCGTGGCAGACGACTCAGGTATCGAAGTCGACGCGCTGAACGGGCGTCCGGGTGTTTACTCCGCACGGTTCGCCGGTGTTGACGCGAGCGATCGGGACAATCTTCAGAAGATGCTGGCTGAGCTGCGTGGTGTTCCGCCAGCGAAACGAAGTGCGCGGTATCAGGCGGTGATTGTATTTGTTCGCGAGGCAAATGACCCAGACCCGGTCGTGAGTATGGGAACGTGGGAAGGCCGGATCTCCACGGAGCCGCGCGGGTCGGGCGGGTTTGGCTACGATCCGATTTTCCTGCCTGCGGGGCTTGATTGCACCGCGGCTGAGATGACCCCTTTGGAGAAGAATGCCCTGAGTCACCGTGGACAGGCGCTTCGGGCGCTGGTCGCGCAACTGAGCTCCCATGCCTGATTTCGTTCTCCCTCCGCTGGCGTTGTACGTTCACTTTCCATGGTGCGTCCGGAAGTGCCCGTACTGCGATTTCAATTCGTACACCCTGCACGGACAATTGTCGGACGATGCCTACGTCGCCGCTCTCGAGAGCGACCTCGAAGCCCAGGCCGGCGAGGTCCGCGGGCGAGAGGTGATCAGCATCTTTCTCGGCGGCGGCACACCCAGCCTGTTTTCTCCCGAGGCGATTGGGCGGGTCCTCGGCGCGACGCGACGGCACCTCACGATCGCATCCGACGCGGAAGTGACGATCGAGGCGAATCCTGGGACGCTTGAGCGAGGTCGTTTCGAGGAATACAAGTCCGCGGGCATCACTCGCGTCTCGCTCGGCGCCCAAAGCTTCGATGACCGGCAGCTCAAAGCGCTCGGCCGGATTCATTCATCGGATGAAACTCGTCGGGCCGCGGCGGAGCTGCATGCTGCGGGCTTGAGCAACTTCAATCTCGACCTGATGTACTCGTTGTCCGGTCAGGACGTGAGTGGCGCACTGCGGGATATCGAGCAGGCGTTGCAACTGAGGCCAGCGCACATCTCGCATTATCAGCTGACGATCGAGCAGGGGACCGTGTTCGCCGGCCGGCCGCCCGAGCTTCCGGAGGACGATATCGCGGCGGACATGCTCACCACCTGTCGTGACCGGCTGACCTCCGAGGGTTTCTCCCAGTACGAAGTGTCTGCCTATTCCGTGGCGGGCCGCGAATGCCGCCACAATCTGAACTATTGGACGTTCGGGGACTACCTGGGCCTGGGCGCAGGGGCGCACGGCAAGATCAGCGTTCCGGAGTCCGGCGAGATCGTGCGCACCGAACAGACGCGGGAGCCACGCCGCTATCTGGCGCACCCGTCGGGCAAACTCGCACGCAGAGTCGTCTTGCCGGCCGATCTACCCTTCGAATTCATGTTGAACGCGCTTCGCCTCGTCGATGGATTCGAGACGTCCCTCTTCCACGAGCGCACGGGTCTGGAGTGGAGCGAGGTGGCTCCCCGGGCGAGTGATCTGGCCGCACGCGGCCTGCTCGTATTGCAAGGCTCACGCTGCCAACCTAGCCCCCGAGGGCTGCAGTTCCTCAACGACCTGCTCCTGAGCTTTCTTGAGAAAACGCCCAAAACGACCGGAGTTTTGGATTGTCAACCGCTGATTGCGCGGACCCCGGAACCCCCTCGGGAGGCTTTATACACAGGTCGGAGGCCCCTCGTCGTCAAATGAGTGCATTACACGCTAAAGCGACCATGTTGCTCGATGTCGCGGTTGTAAACGATTGAAAAACAAGGGTGAAATAGCGTGGTCATTTTTTAGCCAAGGTAACAAATATGCAATCTGGCCGACAAATGGCACCCGCCGGGCCCGAGGTGTCCACAGAGTTATCCACAGCTTCTGTGGATAAGGAATTCGCGGTGACCGACACCGGAGGAGCCGCTTTCGCCCGCCCGCGGATCGCCCGACAAGCTTACGCTTGAGGGGCGACGCGACTGCCGCTAAACTCGCCCGCCCTTTAATAACGGAAGGTCGCCACCACCCTAGGGAGCGAATTCCTCCGTCGCGAGTGTCCCATGAAAGAAGCCATCCATCCCGACTACAAAGAGATCACCGTCGCCTGCTCATGTGGCAACACGTTCAAGACCAGCTCGACCCTGGGACATGACCTGCAGATCGAGGTGTGCTCGAACTGCCACCCGTTCTACACGGGCAAGCAGAAGATCGTGGACACCGCCGGTCGCGTCGACAAGTTCCGCAAGAAGTACGCGGCTGCGGCAGCCAAGTAGACCGTGAGCAGGTGGCGCGATGCCTTCGCGCCTGACCTGCCCGCGTTCCCGCCTCTCCCACGCGCACCGTCGCGCGGAGCGCTCGAACTCCGCTTCCTGACGTTCCCGCGCCACGGTGCTTTCGCCGCCCGTGCCCGGAACTTCTTGTCCCGGCGCCTGATCGTAGCTATAAGCCGCCCGTGCCCCCGAGCGTTGCGGCAAGGGGCTTCCCACCGAGACAGCCCAAGCCGTCAGGCGGCCGCCGTTTCTTCGGAGTCGTGCCGATGATCCGTAAACTCACTCTTGCCGTCGTAGCTGTGGCCGCCGGCATGGCCGGCTGCACGACGAATCCTGCAACGGGTGGCCACAACGTCGTCTTCACGACGACCAAGGGCGAACAGGAAAACGCCCGCCGGATCCACACCCAGGTCATGCAGGTTTACGGTCTATACGAAGACCAGGCGGTGCAGGACTACGTGCAGAAGGTGGGCGCGCGTGTCGCCGCCAACACACCGCTCGCCAGCTGGAACTTCAAATTCTTCGTACTCGACGATGACTCCGTCAACGCCTTTACCGTGGGAGGCGGCTACGTCTATATCCATCGCGGCATCCTGCCGTACCTGAATTCAGAAGCCGAGCTCGCAGCCGTACTCGGCCACGAAATCGGCCATAACACCGCGCGGCATCCTGCGCGGTCACAGACGCACGGTGTACTCGCGTCAGTGCTCGCAACGGGAGCGGCCATCATGACCGGGTCTCCGGCGGTGGCGGAGATGGCGGACGTCGGCGCAGAGGCCTGGATTCAAGGCTACGGCCGCGACAATGAAATGGAGGCCGACCGCCTCGGTCTGGAATACGCGACCAAGTCCGGCTATCGCCCCGAAGCGATGGGCAACGTGTTCAAGGTCTTCAGATCACAGGAGCGGTTCGAGCTCGACCGGGCCAAGGATGAGGGCCGGGATCCGAATATCTACCACGGTGTGTTCTCGGATCATCCCGCTCCCGATGAGCGCGAGGTGCAGGCGGCAAAAGGGGTCGCCAACATCACCACGGAGCCGCCGAACGGTTGGATCGACAATCGCAGCGAATACCTCAAGGCGATCGATGGACTGCCGTACGGCTCGAGCCGAGAGCAGGGGATCGTGCGCGACAACCGGTTCTACCACGCCGGGATGGGCATCACGATGGCCTTCCCCCGCGGCTGGACGGTCGACAACGAGCACGACCGGCTGCTGGTGAAGACCAAGAAAAAAGACTCGATCATGCAGGTGACGCTCGAGAAGCGCCCCGACAAGAAGTCCCCGCGCGAGTTTCTTCTCGAGAAACTCAAAGGGGCCTCCTTCGCCCGCGGCGAGGAGCTGACGGTCAACGGAATGTCGGGGTATGCGCTCGTGACCCGCGCAGGCTCGCCGCTCGATGCCGGCGAGGGACCCGTCCGCTGGGTGGTCCTGTACCGGGACAAGAATGCTTTCCTGTTCGGAGCCGCGAGCCGCTCCGTCTCGGCGGGGGCGCCGATCGATGACCCGGTTTTCATGTCCTCCATTCAGACGCTGCGCAACATCAAGCCGTCGGAGTTTCCGCTGGCACAGCCCTATCGGTTGAAGATCATCCAGGCGACCGACAAGACGCGCCTGGAGACGTACGTCAAGGACGTGCCGGTTGAGAAGTACAAGAAGGAAGAGCTCGAGCTGCTCAACGGCCTGTATCCGAATCGGGAGCCCAAGCCGGGCGATTTCATCAAAGTCGTCGAATAGAGCTCACGCGCCGCGAGGGCGCTCGTCCGTGGTGCAGCGGCGCGATCCGTCGGTGCTCGCCGACCGGCGCCTCTTCCGCATGCCGGCGACTTCGTGCCGCGCGCACACTGAATTCCCCGGGTGCTCCTTGATTCGGCGCGCGGACCCTGTAACCTCATTCCTGCGCGCGTCGACGTCTGCGCCGGGCCTGCCTTGAAGGTTTCCTGGTGCGACCCACCCCGAACACCGAAAGCTTCACCCGCATGACCGAAAAAAAGTTCGAGCTCATCGATCGAGCCAGCAACGCCAAGTCGGAATTGCCCGTGCGCAGCGGCACCATCGGACCCTCCGTCGTCGACATCGCCTCGATCAACAAGGAACTAGGCGTATTCACCTTTGACCCCGGCTTCGGTGTCACCGCCTCGACCGAGAGCCGGATCACCTACATCGACGGCGACGAAGGCGTGTTGCTGTATCGCGGTTATCCGGTGGAGCAGCTGGCCGAGAAGAGCTCCTTCATGGAGGTGTCGTACCTCCTGCTGCACAGCGAGCTTCCGAATCCGAAGCAGCTCCAGGAATTCACCGGCAGCATCCGTCATCACACGATGATCAACGAGACGTTGCTGCGCTTCTTCAATGGCTTTCACCACAATGCGCACCCCATGGCCATGGTGTCGGCGGTGATTGCCTCGATGTCCGCGTTCTATCACGACACGATGGACATTCATAACCCGCGCCACCGTGAGATTTTCGCGCACCGCATCGTTGCGAAGATCCCGACGATTGCCGCAGCAGCGCACAAGCATTCTCAAGGTCAGCCGTTCATCTATCCGCGCAACGACCTCGACTATTGCAGCAACATGTTGAACATGTTCTTTGCCGTTCCGTGCGAGCCTTACGCCATCGATCCGACGACCGCGCAGGCTCTCGACCTGCTGTTCATCCTGCACGCGGATCATGAGCAGAACGCAAGCACTTCCACCGTGCGCCTGGCCGGCAGCACGGGTGCGAATCCCTATGCGGCCATCTCCGCAGGCGTCTCGGCGCTGTGGGGCCCCGCGCATGGCGGCGCGAACGAGGCCGTCCTGGCGATGCTCGAGCAGATCGGCACCGTGGACAACATCCCGAAGTTCCTCGCCATGGCCAAGGACAAGTCCAGCCATTTCCGCCTGATGGGCTTCGGTCATCGTGTCTATAAGAACTTCGACCCGCGCGCGAAGATCATCCGCGCGATGTGCCACAAGATCCTCGCGAAACTCGGCAATTCCGACAATCCGCTGTTCGAGCTCGCGCTGCGTCTCGAGGAGATCGCGCTCAAGGACGATTATTTCGTCGCCCGCAAGCTGTACCCGAACGTCGATTTCTATTCGGGCATCATCTACAGCGCGATTGGCATCCCGCGTTCCATGTTCACGGTGATGTTCGCCATCGCGCGCACGGTTGGATGGGTGGCGCATTGGCAGGAGATGATCTCCGATCCGGGCATGCGAATCGGGCGCCCGCGGCAGCTTTACACCGGACCGACGCGTCGCGACTATCGCGAGATCAAGGATCGCAAGTAAGACGGCCGCCGCCGATCGGTTGCGCCTTACGCCTCGTCCAACAGCGCTTCGACTTCCACCGCGTTGGCGCGCCGCATCGGCTTGCCGTCCACGGGGCTCACCGGCGATTGCCGGATGCCATCCGTTGGAAACACCGTGGCCTCGACCGCCTGATCATCGATCTCGAACCGTACACCGGGGCAGGCCAACACGCGCTCGGCGTTCATCTTGACCCGCTTCTCCGTCACTTCGTGCGGAATGCCCGCGTCGACGAGTTTTATGGTGACCGACTCGGCGTAGTCGGCGAACAGGTGAAGCTGGATCTCGGAGTGCTCGGTGGCGGTGCCGCTGAGGACCGCTCCCACCAGGCGGGGCTCGAACTCGCGCAGGTAGCGCATCGCAGCCAACGCGGCGAGGCGCTGCGCGTGCAGCGTCTCGACGTGAGATTCGCCCCCGAACAGCCGCTGGTATTCCGCTAGCGCCGTTTCGATTTCAATGTTCTTCGGCAGCACGGCCGAGCCGTCGGCCACCCCCAGACGCTCGGCAGCCTTGCGCTTCGCCACCAGGAAGTCGCGAATACCATGCTCCGCCATGATCCGGGCGGCTTCCTGCGCGAGCGCGCGGCGCAGGTTGTCGGTGCGGGAAGGATTCCGTTTGCTCATGGGGCGTCAGAATATCGGCTCCGAGGAGGCGGCGGGTCCATCCCCGGCCGGCGTCGTCGAGCCTCGCTCACTGGCGGCCGGCAAGTGATCCGACATGAAGACCTCCATCATGCTGTCCGCGTTCTCGGTGCTGACCAGGGCGCCACTGTCGCGGGAAATCCGCAGCGACACCACCCCGTCGGGCATCGGCCTGCGATGCTCCGGCACCCCTTTGAGCGCTTCGCGCATGAAATGGATCCAGATCGGCAGGGCCGTCCTCGAGCCCTGCTCACTCTCACCGAGCGGACGCTCCTGGTCGAATCCGACCCACACCGTCGCCTCCAGTTCCGGGGTGAAACCGTTGAACCAGGTGTCCACGGCCAGGTTGGTCGTCCCGGTCTTGCCCGCGATGTCGCTGCGTCCCAACGCGCGTGCGCGGACCCCGGTTCCCCGCTTGATCACATCAGTCATCATGTCCGTCATGAGGTAGGCATTCTGCTGACTGATGACGCGCTCTGCGACCTGTTCGGGCGGCAAATCGCCGCGCCCGCCACGCACGGCATCCGCACTCTGCAGCGCCTCCTGGCCCTTGCCGCTCAGTGGGACATCAGCAAGGCTCACCTGTTGCTCGCACTGATCGCACGCGATGCGAGGCTTGGATTGCCAGACGACCTCACCGGCGGCGTTCTCGATGCGCTGGATGAAGTAAGGGTAGACACGATAGCCCCCGTTCGCGAACACCGTGTACCCGGTCGCGACCTCCAGGGGAGTCGCCTGGACCGTCCCCAGCGCCAGTGTCAGGTTTTGAGGCAGCGCACGCTTGTCGAATCCAAAACGGCTGACATAGTCGGTGACGTAGGGCGTGCCGAGCTCGCGCAGCAGCCTTACTGAAACCAGGTTGCGGGAATACACGAGCGCTTCGCGAAGTCGCGTCGGGCCGCGGAACTGGCCGCTGTCGTTCTTCGGGCGCCAGGAGGACTCGATGCCGTCGCCCTCCAGCACGTACGGCGCATCCAACAGCACACTCGCGGGCGTAAAGCCGTTTTCCAGCGCAGAGGAATACAGGAAAGGCTTGAACCCGGAGCCGGGCAGGCGCCGCGCCTGCGTGACGCGGTTGTACTTGTTGGTGAAGTAGTCGAAGCCGCCCACGAGCGCGGCGATACCGCCGTCGCGCGGATCGAGCGCCACGAGCGCGCTTTGCGCTTCCGGCACCTGGCCGAGTTGCGCCGCAACACCACTGCCGGCGATGACATAGACCACGTCGCCGCGCGAGACTATCTCGTGCGCGCTCTTGGGAGCCGGCCCCAGCGTCTCGCCGCTCTCCTTGCGCGCCCATGAGAGGCCGTCCCAGTCGATCTGAGAGAATCCGCGCGACCTGACGTAGACGCGCACTTCCTTGTCGGCAACGGAGATGACCACCGCCGGCGAGAGGTCGCCGACCGAGGCGTATTCCCCGATCAGCTCTTCGAGCTGCGAAGAGTTGGCCCCTTCCGCAGGATCGACGTGGCCGACCGGACCCCGCCACCCATGGCGGCGGTCGTACTCGATGAGGCCGATGCGCACCGCGCGGTTCGCCGCCGCCTGCAGGCGTCCGTCAATCGTCGTGTAGACCTTGTAGCCGGCGTTCTCCACGGTCGTACCGAATTTCTGCCGCACTTCCAGCCGCGCCATCTCGGCAATGTAAGGGGCTTCGACGTTGGACAGGGGAGCGTGTTGGCGCGCCTGGACCGGCTCTCTGTTGGCCTCCTCCGCTGCCGTCGCATCGATATATCCGAGCTCGCGCATGCGGCGCAGCACGTAGGAGCGTCTGCCGGCGGCCATCCCGGGGCTGACGATGGGGTTGTAGCGGGAAGGAGCCTTCGGCACGCCGGCGATCGTCGCCGCTTCGGCGAGGGTGAGCTCGTCGAGGGACTTGCCGAAGAACGCCTCGGCCGCTGCGGCCACCCCGTAGGCGCGCTGACCGAAGAAGATCTTGTTCAGATAGAGACTGAAGATCTCCTGCTTGCTGAATTCGTGCTCCATCTCATAGGTGACGAAGGTCTCCTGGAGCTTGCGGCGCGCGGTCTTGTCGAGGTTCAGAAACATGTTGCGGGCGGCCTGCATCGTGATGGTGCTGGCGCCCTGGGTCTTGTCGCCGGAGATCACATCGACCAGCACGGCGCGCACCACGCCGAGGTAGTCGATTCCATGGTGCGCGAAGAACCGGTCGTCCTCGGCGGCCAGGAAGGCCTGCTTGACGACCTCGGGAATCTGCTCGTAGGTGACCGGAATGCGCCGCTGCTCGCCGATCTGGGCTATCAGCCCCCCACTGCTGGAGTAGACGCGCAGGGGCACCTGCATCTCGACGTTGCGCATCGCAACAGTCGTCGGCAGCGAGGGTTCCAGGTAGACGAAACTGCACGCCAAAGCGTACCCGGCCAGAAGTGTGATCAACATCACACTGGCCAACATCAACGCCAGGATCTGAAAGTACTTCCGTTTCACAGAATTCAACTCTCTTGGCTTGCGCTCCCCACGACCGCTATGCATAGTAGCCGCCGTTTCAAGGGCAAACTCACCGAAAG
>FTEO01000986.1_pt1 | contig 36596 bp, 33 predicted proteins | sample 1640211 | NCBI WGS metagenome assembly FTEO01 (sample SAMEA3914816, study PRJEB12502) | metagenome | biome: forest; material: soil | place: USA | collected 2011-09-16 | depth 0.3 m | reverse complement strand
GTCACTTCGCGTCCGACGCGGACGCGAATGAACCCGCCGCCGTCGCGTCCGAACGTCACGCCACCCTGAACACCTGCGCCGTCCATCGGCTGCATCTGGATCCGAAGGTCCCGTATCGGGAAGGCGCCGTAATAATGCGTGACGATATCGGCCGAGCGCCGAATCCAGGCAAGCAGCCGCTCCGGTCCGCCGGTGAACTGCCCATCCGGAATCTCGACATGCAGGTCTGCGCCCGCAAGCTTCAGATCTCGCGGCGCCGGATCCTCCGCTGCCAGCACGGGAGCGAATGCCGAGCCGAGCGCCCATCCGATGATCCAGAGGGAGCCGTGACTCAACCAGTTGGATCGGATCCTCAAGGGTTAAGGCTTCCTGTTGCGGTCTGTGTCGGACCGACTACGCACGCCGCCCGAACGGCAGGTCGACCCCCACCGCCGCGTGGATGATTCCTGCGCCGCGCTCCAGCAGAAAGGCGCGAAACGCTGCGGCGATCGGCGCAAGCCGCTTCTCGCGAAGGTGAATGACGTACCAGTCTCGCACTATCGGCAGGCCGGCCACGTCGAGAATTGCAATCTTTCCGGCGGCCAGCTCGAGCCCGACCGTATGCGCGGATAGAAAGCTGATGCCCATGCCCGCCATGACGGCCTGCTTGATCGTCTCGTTGCTGCTGACTTCCATTGAGGTGCGAAACGCGATGCCGCGCTCGCGAAAGACATGTTCCATCGACGCGCGGGTCCCGGAGCCTTCCTCGCGAATGATGAACTGTTCGGCGGCGAGCTGGCGGAGCTGGATTCGCCGTCTCGCGGCCAAGGGATGGGAGGGGGAGGCGATCAGCACCAGGGGGTGCTTCGCAAAGGCCTCCGCGACCGTGTCCAGCTCGCGTGGCGGCCGCCCCATGATCGCCAGATCGATCTCGTTCGCGGCCAGGTGTCCGATCACTTCCTCACGATTGCCGACGGTGAACTTGATGGTCACCTCCGGGTAGGACGGCGTGAACGCCGAGAGCAGTGAAGGTGCAAAATACTTCGCCGTGCTCACCGCGCCCAGCTTGAGCATGCCGCGCTTCAGTCCGCGCATCGCAGCGAGCGACTCGGTCGCTTCGCGAAGCAACTCGATGGTCTGATTCGCGTAGAGCAGGAGCTCGACGCCTGCCGGTGCGAGCTGCACCTTGCGGCCTATCTGCTCGAACAGCGGCAGGCCGACTTCCGCTTCCAGCAGCTTGATCTGCTGCGACACGGCGGGCTGGGTCAGGTGTAACTCGCGAGCCGCGCGCGTGAATGACAGATGTCGCGCCACGGTCGCAAAGACCTTCATCTGGCGCAGTGTCACGTTTCGCATGGGTCCTGTTCGCGCGGCGCGGTGCCTATCATAAGTAATTACTTATGCAGAGGACAATTATATCTAACTAGACCTAATGATCAGGGAGCGCGAGGATCGCGCTCATCGCCCATTTCCTTCGAAGGCCAGCATGAACGACACAGCACTCAGAGCCCCGTCGCCTGCGTCTGCGAAGTCGGGAGCCGCGCGCTACCGGGCCGGTGTTCTCAAGTATGCGCAGATGGGTTACTGGGAACCCGATTACTCCCCCCGGGACACGGACATCCTGGCGTTGTTCCGCATCACTCCGCAGGACGGCGTCGATCCTGCCGAGGCTGCGGCCGCCGTGGCGGGCGAATCCTCTACCGCCACCTGGACGGTCGTCTGGACCGACCGCCTGACCGCCTGCGAGCGCTATCGCGCCAAGGCCTACAACGTCGAGCCGGTGCCGGGCTCGCCGGGTCAGTTCTTCGCCTACATCGCCTATGACCTGGCGCTGTTCGAGCCGGGCTCGATCGCGAATCTGAGCGCCTCGATCATCGGCAACGTGTTCGGTTTCAAGCCGTTGAAGGCACTACGGCTGGAGGACATGCGCTTTCCCGCGGCCTATGTGAAGACCTTCCCGGGGCCGGCAACCGGCATCGTCGTCGAGCGCGAGCGACTCGACAAATTCGGTCGACCTCTGCTCGGGGCCACCGTGAAGCCGAAGCTGGGTCTGTCGGGGAAGAACTATGGGCGGGTCGTCTACGAGGCGCTCAAGGGGGGTCTGGACTTCACCAAGGACGACGAGAACATCAATTCGCAGCCGTTCATGCACTGGCGCGATCGCTTTCTGTACTGCATGGAAGCGATCAACCGGGCGCAGGCGGCCACCGGGGAGGTGAAGGGCCACTATCTGAACGTCACCGCGGGCACCATGGAAGCGATGTACGAGCGGGCGGAGTTCGCCAAGGAGTTGGGCTCCGTGGTCGTGATGATCGATCTGGTGATCGGCTACACGGCCATCCAATCGATGTCGCACTGGGCACGCCGCAACGATGTGATCCTGCATCTGCATCGGGCGGGACATTCCACCTATACACGGCAGAAGACCCATGGGATGTCATTCCGTGTCATCTCCAAGTGGATGCGCCTCGCGGGTGTCGATCACATCCACGCCGGCACCGTCGTGGGCAAGCTCGAAGGCGATCCGAACTCCGTGCAAGGCTTCTACAACGTGCTGCGCGAACCTCACAATCCGGTCGATCTGCAGCGCGGTGTTTTCTTCGAGCAGGACTGGGCGGGACTGCATGGCGTGCTGCCGGTCGCCTCGGGCGGTATCCATGCGGGCCAGATGCATCAACTGTTGCACTACCTGGGGGAGGACGTCGTGCTGCAGTTCGGCGGCGGCACCATCGGCCACCCGATGGGGATTGCCGCCGGGGCGCAGGCGAACCGCGTTGCCCTGGAGGCGATGGTCCTGGCGCGCAACGAGGGGCGGGACATCTGGCACGAAGGTCCGGCGATCCTCGCGAACGCGGCGCGTTCGTGCGCACCGCTGCAGGCCGCACTCGATGTGTGGGGTGACATCACCTTCAACTACGCAAGCACCGACACACCCGATTTCGTGCCGACGCCGACCACGGCCTAGCCTTCCAGGAGCCTTCGATGAGACTCACGCAAGGAACGTTCTCTTTTCTGCCGGACCTGACCGACGAGCAGATCGGCTCCCAGATCGAGTATTGCCTCGCGAACGGCTGGGCCGTATCCGTCGAATACACGGACGATCCGCATCCGCGCAACACCTACTGGGAGATGTTCGGCATGCCGCTGTTCGACCTCAAGGACCCACAGGCGATCCTGGGGGAAGTCAGGTCGTGCCGTCAGAGCTTTCCCCGTCACTACATCAAGGTGAACGCCTTCGATTCGAGCCTGGGACGTGAGTCGCTCCGCCTTTCCTTCATCGTCAACCGGCCAGGAAACGAGCCGGGCTTTGCGCTGACTCGGCAGGAAGGTTCAGGGCGGATGGTGCGCTACACGACTCGCGCCTACGCGGCCGATCATCCCGAGGGCGAGCGATACTGAGGATCGCGTGACATGAACGCACCCGCCGCAGTCGCGAAGGAAGTCGAGGTCGAGACGTCGGCCGCGGGCGAGCTCGATCTTCAGGCCGTCTTCCGCGAATCCAACATCGGGGAGGTGCTGGACGAGCTCGACAGCCGGCTCGTCGGTCTCGCGCCCGTCAAGAACCGCATTCGCGACATCGCCGCGCTCCTGCTCGTCGAGAAGCTGCGCCGCAGCGTGGGGCTGATGACCGGTCCGCCTTCGCTTCACATGTCCTTCACCGGTAATCCCGGGACGGGAAAGACCACGGTCGCTCTGCGCATGGCGGAGATCCTTCATCGTCTGGGGTACGTTCGCAAAGGTCATCTGATTGCGGTCACGCGCGACGATCTGGTTGGGCAGTACATAGGACACACCGCGCCCAAGACGCGTGAAGTGCTCAAGCGGGCGATGGGCGGCGTTCTGTTCATCGACGAGGCGTACTACCTCTATCGACCCGAAAACGAGCGCGACTACGGCCAGGAGGCGATCGAGATCCTGCTACAGGTCATGGAAAACCAGCGCGCGGATCTCGTCGTGATTCTGGCGGGCTACAAGGCCCGTATGGACACCTTCTTCCGCAGCAATCCCGGGCTCTCCTCGCGTGTCGCTCATCACATCGATTTTCCGGACTACACTCCCGGGGAGCTGATCGCTATCGCCCGCCTCATGCTCGGCGCCATGCAGTATCGCCTCAGCCCGCAGGCTGACGCGGCGCTTCAGGACTACATCGAGCGACGCAGGACGCAGCCGCATTTCGCAAACGCCCGCTCCGTCCGCAACGCCCTCGACAGGGCCCGTCTGCGTCAGGCAAGCCGGCTGTTCGGCGCACGCGGTGGCGCTCTTTCGAAGGACGACCTGATCACCCTGGAGGCGGCCGATATCCTCGCCAGCCGGGTGTTCTCGCCCACAGCTGCGCAGGGTGCGTCAGCGCGCGCGCCAGAGCGTGCCCATGATTGAGTCCCCCATGAGCCTCGGAACGGCGACGCTCACGCGTTTCCTCATTGAAGAGCAGCGCCGCAACAATCTCGGGGGCAGCGGCTTCACGGCCCTCGTGAACGACGTGCGGCTCGCCTGCAAGCGTATCTCGACCCTCATCGGAAAGGGGGCGCTGATTCAAGCGCTCGGCGATGCGGGCTGCGAAAACGTGCAGGGGGAGGCGCAGAAGAAGCTCGACGTGCTGGCGAACGAGATTTTCGTGCGCACCAACGAATGGGGCGGACAGCTCGCGGGCCTCGTTTCCGAGGAAATGCCCGAGCCTTATCCGATCCCGTCGGAGTTTCCCCGCGGCCGTTACCTGCTTCTGTTCGATCCTCTGGACGGCTCGTCCAACATTGATGTAAATGTCGCGGTCGGAAGCATCTTCTCGGTATTGCGTTGCCCGGATGGCGTCAGTGAACCGACGCCGTGCGATTTTCTGCAGCCCGGTTGCGAGCAGGTGTGCGCCGGCTATGCGATCTACGGTCCCTCGACCATGCTCGTCCTGAGCACGGGCCGGGGAGTGAACGGTTTCACGCTCGACCGCGAGATCGGTGAATTTCTGCTCACGCACCCGGATCTGCGCATCGATGAGAACGCCTCCGAGTTCGCCATCAACGCCTCGAATTCCCGCCACTGGGAGCCGGCGATCAGGCGCTACGTCAACGAATGCCTCGCCGGCAAGAACGGGCCGCGAGGCAGGGATTTCAACATGCGCTGGGTCGCCTCCCTGGTCGCCGAGACGCATCGGATCCTCATGCGCGGCGGGGTGTTCCTGTACCCGCGCGACCGCAAGGATCCGAGCAAGCCCGGGCGGCTGCGCTTGCTGTACGAGGCCAACCCCATCGGATTCATCATCGAGCAGGCCGGCGGCCGTGCCAGCACCGGTCTCGTTCCGGTGCTCGAGGTATCGCCCGAGGCCCTGCATCAGCGCATCGGCTTCGTGTTCGGCGCGCGCGCGGAAGTGGAGCGGATCGAGCGGTATTACCGCGATCACAATGACTTCGAGATCGACGCGCCGCTGTTCGGCACGCGCGGCCTGTTCACTTCCCATCAATGACGTAAGGTCACTTAAGCATGTCCGCCAGGAATCCGATCATCGCCGTCACCGGCTCCTCCGGCGCGGGCACTACCTCGGTGATGCGCACGTTCGAGCAGATCTTTCGCCGCGAGCACGTCAAGGCGGCGTTCGTCGAGGGTGACAGCCTGCATCGCTTCGACCGGGCGGAGATGAAACAACGGCTCACGCAGGCCCTCGTTGGGGGGGACCATCGCTTCAGTCACTTCGGCCCCGAGGCAAACCTCTTTGCCGAGCTCGAGGAGCTGTTCCGACTCTACGGCGAAAGCGGGCGCGGCCGATTCCGAAGATACCTGCACGATGAGCCCGAAGCCGCGCGCTGCCAACAGGATCCGGGCACGTTCACCGAGTGGGAGGACCTTCCGGATGAGACGGATCTCCTGTTCTACGAGGGCTTGCACGGCGCCGTTGTCACCGAGGCAGTCGATGTTGCGCGGCATGTCGATCTGCTGATCGGCGTCACACCCGTCGTCAATCTGGAATGGATACAGAAATTGCATCGGGACAGGTCGACACGCGGCTACTCCGCGGAGGCTGTCACGGATACTATTCTGCGGCGCATGCACGACTACGTGCATTACATCTGTCCGCAGTTCTCGCGCACCCACATCAACTTCCAAAGAGTGCCGGTCGTCGACACGTCCAACCCGTTTGTCGCGCGGTTCATTCCGACTCCCGATGAGTCTTTCCTGGTCATCCGGTTCGCCAACCCCAGGGGAATCGACTTTCCGTATCTGCTCTCGATGCTCCACGATGCCTTCATGTCCCGTCCCAACACGATCGTCTGCCCCGGCGGGAAAATGGATCTCGCCATGCAGCTCATTCTGACTCCGATGATCTGGCGGCTGATGGAGTGCCGCAAGGAGCACCTCGCGCGGCGGCCGGTGGCGCTACGGCGATGACCTGTGAGCACACGCCTGACTGCAGCGCGGATGGGCTGATCTGCGACGTCGACGGGACGCTGGCGGACACGGCGAAGCATCGCCAGGCTTTCAATCTTTTCCAATGCGGATCTCGTGTTACCGTCGCTCGGGGATCCGGACCATCCATTCGACCCGCGGACGAGTCGCGGATCGGGGCGAACTGTGTGGCCTGGCGCCCTCGGCCCGCGTTCACGCGGCTCATGTCTCACCTTAAAAAAGGGACGGCGCATGCAATTGAAGGTGGAGAGCATTCGCGCGGTCGCGTTCGATCTGGACGGCACGCTCATCGATACCCTGCCCGATCTGACGGCCGCGGTGAACGCGATGCTTGCAGGTCTAGGAGCTCGCTCTTTGCCTGAGGCTAGAGTGAGGCAGCTGATCGGCGACGGCGCGGATCAGCTCGTTGCGCGCGCGCTCGCGGAGAGCGTCGGTACGTGCGCTCCGGATGATGCGCAGCGCGCAGCCGCAATCGATCTTTTCTTTCGCTTCTACGCCGAGCACTTGTTCGTGCAAAGCCGCGTGTATCCGGACGCTGTGGCGACTCTGCGAGCGTTGGATGACGCCTCGATGAGTCTTTGTTGCATCACGAATAAGGCGAGCCGGTTTGCGCTTCCGCTGCTCGAGCTCGCCGGTCTCCGGAGCTTCCTCGACTTCACCCTGTGCGCCGACCGGACCGAGGAGCGCAAGCCAAGTCCGGTGCTTCTGCTCGAGGCATGCCGGCGCCTCGCGATTGCGCCGGAAGCGATGTTGTACGTCGGGGATTCTCATACCGATGTCATGTCCGCTCGCGCCGCGGGGTGCGGTACGGTGACGGTCACATATGGCTATCACAAGCCAGGGGCTCTCGAGAGGCACGCGCCGGACGCCACCGTCACCGCGCTACTGCAGATCGCGACGAACGTGCTGAAGCTGCCGCACAACACCGGGGGCGCTGCCGTCCACGTCGCGCGGGCGGAACCCTAGTTAGGCTTCGCCTTGCCGGCGTGCATGGAGGCGGGGTCCACCGCGAAAAGCAGGTCGGCCATGTCGTCCGCGTGCTCCTCCTCCTTGGCCAGGATCCTCTCCAGAAGTGTCCGTGACGTCGGATCCTTCTCGCCGAAGAATTGTATGATCTCGCGGTACGTAGCGATGGCGATCCGCTCCGCGATGAGGTCTTCCCGGATCATGTCTGCGAGCGACGAGCCTTCCTTGTACTCGCTGTGCGCGGCTGCCGTGATCGTGGCCGGGTTCAGCAGCGGCTTGCCGCCGAGCTGCTTGATGCGCTCCGCGATCCAGTCCGCGTGCTCCTGCTCCTCGTCGGCGTGCTCCTTGAATTCCGACTTCACGGACTGCGAATGAATCCCGCTCGCCATGAAATAATGAAACTTGTACCGAGCCACGCAGACAAGCTCCGTAGCGAGCGCTTCGTTGAGGATGGCGACGGCCTGATCGCGATCGAGCGCATAGTCGGCGGTGACGGCGCCTTCCGTGATCTGCTTGCGGGCGCGTTCGCGAATCTCTTTCAGCTGGCTCAGGTGACCCATTCATCCTCCTTCTGCTGCCCGGTGGCAAAGGGCGGCGGTGCGCGGACAGCGGTGCGCTGAGCAGCAATATGCGCGCCCGCAATCCGGCGTGAGCGGATCTGGCGCGGGGGTTCGGCATCGCAAGTCCGCGATGGCGCGCTGTCCGGCCGGATGGTACAAACCGCCAATGAGGCCAAGCTTGAACCCTGACGAGACAGTCGACCGTGCCGAGGCCCTCGCCAGACTGCGACTTTCAGGCTACGCACGTCTGTCCGCCCCGACGTTGTCGGAGGCATTGAGTATCGATCTCGGACCACTGGATGCGCTGCGCGAGTCGTGGAACACGCTCCGCCCGGATCAGTATCTGCTGGACGGGGGCCGCTATCGAGCGCGGCGGCATAGTTGTTTCGTCCAATCCTTTGCACCCGAGGGTCTCCGCGAAGTGCCCCGGAGGGCGCATTGGCAGCCCACGACTTACAACGCCCTGCACGGCGGGATTGAGCGCTGGTTCGAGCCGATCGAGACGCATATTCGCGGCGCCGTCGTCTGGCGGGACCTCCTGAAATCGCTCGGATCGCTGTTCGGGCAGCTTCGCACGGTGAGTCATTGGTTCATCGAGGCGCATCAGTTCCGCATCGACACCACCGGCGGCATCGGGCGCCCGACTCCGGAGGGGGCTCACCGTGACGGCGTGGACTTCGTTGCCGTGATTCTCGTCGAACGCAGCCACGTGAAGGGCGCGGAGACACGGGTGTTCGATGCGAACGGACCTGCAGGTACCCGCTTTACGATGCGCGAGCCCTGGTCGGCGCTGCTCATGGACGATGCCCGGGTGATTCATGAGACCACACCGATTCAACCCGACGGCGCGCCCGCATTTCGTGACACTCTGGTCCTCACGTACCGCGCCCTGGGCTTTCAATCCAAGCCCGGCTCTGCTTGAGCCCCTTGACTTCGGCAGCGATCGTTAGCAGGCTAACGGCCAATCGATAGTGTGCTATCGAGTCAGCTTTCGGCCACAACAATCCGCCGTAAGCCGAGGGGGAAACATGACGAGACTAACGTCGGCCATTGCGCGCGGGTGCACGGTCAAGAAGTGTTCGCTCTGGGCAACCATGGCTGCGTTCGCCTTGTGCGCCTCACTGGGCGCGGCAAATCCCGCGTGCGCGCAGGCGAATTCGAATGCGCAACCGGCGCCCGTGTTGCAGTCCGCCACGCCGGCCGCACAAAGCGACAACTCCACGCTTGAGAATGTCGTCGTGACCGGCTCGCGCATCGTGCGCGGAGGCTTCGAAGCGCCGACCCCTGTGAGCGTCGTCGGTGCCGATCGAATCCTCGAGCGCGCCGCCACAAACATCGGCGACCTCTTGAACGAGCTGCCGTCGTTTCGCGCCACGGCCACGCCTGCGGCGGGCGGGCTCGGCACGGGGCTGGCCGGCTACTACGGCGGTCGCCAGCTGGACCTGCGCGGCTTGGGCCCGGTGCGCACCCTCGTTCTGGTCGATGGGAAGCGGTTTGTCCCGTCGACGACGATCTCGACGGTCGACACCAACATGATCCCCTCCAGCCTCCTCGAGCGGGCCGAGGTCGTTACCGGCGGCGCTTCGGCGGCCTACGGCTCCGATGCCGTCGCCGGCGTGGTCAATTTCATTCTCAATGAACGGCTCGCCGGCATTCGCAGCTCACTCGGGTACGACGAGTCGACGCACGGGGACGATCGGACGACGGCCGCCTCGCTTGCCGGCGGCATGGATGTGTTCGGCGGCCGGGGGCACTTCATCGCCTCCGCGGAGTACGAGAAGAGCGACGGCGTTGGCACGTGCATCGTGCGCGCCTGGTGCGCGGAAGGGTGGTTGAATTTCGGCAACGCGCCTGCGGGCACGAACGGACTGCCGGCGAATAACATACTCCCGAACGTCAACCCTTCCACGATCTCCCCCTACGGAGTCATCAATCCCATCTCGGCTGCCAGTCGCGGGCCGTTGGCAGGCATCACTTTCAATCCCGACGGCACCCCGCGACCCTTCGTTTATGGCAGTCGCGTCAACACGCTGTTCATGGTGGGGGGCGAAGGTCATGGGCAGGACGGTTACTTCGAGGGGGTGCCGATCGTCACGCCGACCGAACGGTATCTGGCGTACACCCATACGAAGTTCGACTTCACGGACACTCTGGCCGGGCGTCTCGACTTGTCCTATGGACACCTCATCGCAGATCACGAAGGCACCGAGTACCGCAATGTCGCCTTGAAGATCAATCGAGATAACCCCTTTCTGCCCACCTCATCCGATCCGACGTTGAACATTCCGGGGCTCATGGATGCGGGCGGGCTCACGTCATTCAGTCTCGGCAAGAACTTTGCCGACATCGGCAATCCGCACCTTCTGACGACCAACGGCGTGCTGCGTGCGGTGGCCTCCCTGAAGGGAGCGATTGCGGGCAGCTGGAGTTGGGATGCCTACTATCAGTTCGGGCGGAACGATTTTGAGACGGACGCCGGCAATACCGTCATCAACGCGAATCTCGGGAGGGCCATCGACTCCGTCCGCAATGCCACGGGACAGCCTGTGTGCCGGGTGAACGCGGACGCCAGCGCCGCGAACGATGACCCCCGTTGCGTGCCGCTCAATCCCTTCGGCCAGCAGTTGTCTGCCGGAGTCATCGACTACGTTACCGGCACTTCCGTCCAGACGGACGTCACGACCGAGAATGTGGTCGCGGGAAACCTCCAGGGAGAGCTCTTCTCCACCTGGGCAGGTCCGCTCTCGCTCGCCGGCGGCCTCGAGTACCGTAGCGACAAGATCGCCGGCACCGCCGATCCGATCTCGCGGGTGCTCGGCTTCTTCTCCAACAACGCGGCGAACATCAACGGCAAGATCAACGTGTCGGAAGGTTACCTCGAGACGCTGGTCCCGTTGGCCAAAGGAGTACCCTTCGCCCAGGCACTGGATCTCAACGGCGCCGTACGGCGCACCCACTACGATCGCAGCAGCCCGAGCAGTTCCTCCGGTGTGGACACGACGACCTGGAAGCTGGGGCTGGTCTGGCAACCGCTCGCGTCTTTGAAGTTTCGCGGGACTCGCTCACGCGACATCCGCGCGCCGAACGTCAGTGAGCTGTTCGGTCCGAACACCACGGGTTTCGGAATCCTGAACGACCCCGCCAACGGCGGCAAGCAGACGAATCCGGTCGTGGTGTCGGGCTCGAACGCCACGCTCGTACCGGAAGTCGGCGATACGACCACCGCCGGTTTCGTCATCCAACCCTCCGTGGACAACTGGCTGGGACGTTTGCAGATGTCCGTGGACTACTACGACATCGATCTGAAGAATGCGATCGGCAACCTGGGCGCACAAACGATCGCGACGCGCTGCGCGGCCGGCGCCAGCGAGTTCTGCTCGCTCATCACCCGGGACGCGAGCAATACCATCACGCAGATCAACGACGTGCTTCTGAACGTCAACGAGCAGATCACGCGCGGCGTCGACCTGGAAATCGCGTACCGGCAGCCGCTGGCGAGGCTGGGGAATCTGGACTTGCGCCTGCTGGGCACGTATGTGGCCGATCTCATCACCGTCGATTCCGCCGGTCCGGTCAATCGCGCCGGTCAGACCGGCTTGCGCGCGGGAACCATTCCCGGCATTCCGCGCTACACCTTGGATGGGCTGGCGAACTGGATCGATGGCGGACTCACCCTGTCGCTGCATGGGAGATTCATCGCAGCGGGTCTATACAATGCCGCTTTTCTGGGTCCGGACGAGCCCGGCTACCGCATTACCTTGCCGACAAGCTCGAACACGAACCATGTGAAATCGGCGCTGTACGTTGATCTGATCGGCACCTACGAATTCGGCAGCTCGCCTCTCGGGGGACTGTCCGTGTATGGCGGGGTGGACAACATCGGTGACGTTGACCCACCGCGAGTCCCCGGGGCGAACGGCACTGGCAACAACGTTCTGTTCGATCCCATCGGCCGTGTGTGGAAGGTCGGACTGCGATACAAGCTGTGATTCGCAACCACTCGCTTGCGGGTCTTGCCAGGCAGTGCGGTTCAGGAGTTGCAGATCACGCATGACACGGACATGCTCGCGGCCCGCGTCCAGGGTGCGCGGCGAGGAAAAACAATGCGGCGCGCGAAACGGCCCACACCCGTCCGTCGAAAGAAAGCGTCCTCCGGCTCGGTGGGTGCCGTCCCGCGGGCTGGCGCCGCTCGGTCGGCGTCGTCAGTGCCTTCCGCGCCGCCGCCGTCGCTGCCTTCGCTCGTGGAGGGGCGCAACCTGTTCCTGCAGAGTCGGCGCTATCACGCAGCCGGCTCGCGCGCCGATCTGAATTTCCGCTTCACCAGTCTCGTCATGCAATTCTCGCGGCGCTGGCGAAATCGGCTCAACGCGAAGCTCGCGGAGATCGGCCAGACGCAGGCGCGCTGGGAGTCACTGTTCTGGATCGAGGTGTCGGGCGGTCGGGCAACGCAACGAGAGCTGGCGGAGCGCGTTGGAATCGAGGGGCCGACGTTCGTCCGCATGCTGGACCGGCTCGAGAAAGAAGGGCTCGTCGAGCGGCGTTCCTCCAGCGCAGATCGGCGCACCAAGACGATCCGGCTGCGGAAGCGGGCTGCGCCGTTCCTGAAACAGATCAGCGACCTGACGGACGAGTTGCGTGCAGAGCTGCTCGACGACGTTCCTGAGCCGGAGCTGGCAGCCTGCGTGGCTTTGATGCGAACGCTGCTACCCCGGCTCGAGCGGCGCTGAGTTTCGTGCGTGCGCAGTACGCGCGGCCGCAACCTTTGCGGCGGTTCTTCCGGGGTTCCGCCGGCCTGATGTGACCTTGACCGGGCGATTATCGGACGGGGGTGCACGAGTGGATTGTGCACGCTCCGGGCGATCGCTACGATAACCAACCTTACCCGCTCCGGCACTGCCGGCTGGGCGTCTTTGTCCCTTGAAATACCGCATGGCGATGATCCCCACCTGCAAAGCTCCGGACCCCGATACACGCCGGCCGAAGTACCGAGCACCGCCGGCCGCCTGTGATGCCCATTGCCACATATTTGGGCCGGGTGACCGTTATCCGTACGCTCCCGACCGCACCTACACGCCGCCGGATGCGCCGCTGTCCCGCTTCAAGGAACTGCAGTCGATTCTCGGTCTCGAACGAGCCGTGCTGGTGAATGCAAGCTGCCACGGAACGGACAACAGCGTGATTGTCGATGCGATCGCGCAGAGCGGTGGACGATACCGGGGCATCGCCAACGCCGACGATTCCTTTACCGAGCGCGACTTCGAACACCTGCACGGCCAAGGTTTCCGCGGCGTGCGCTTCAATTTCGTGAAGCACCTCGGTGGCATGCCGGACATGGGAGAGTTCCATCGCGTCATGGCGCGCATCAGGCCCTTCGGGTGGCATGTGGATCTGCACTTCGACGCGGTGGACCTGGTGGAATTCGGACCGCTGCTGCGCTCGTTGCCCGTGCCGTTTATCATCGACCACATGGGCCGCGTCCCCACGAAGGGCGGCCTGGATCAGGAACCGTTCAAGCTGCTCCTGCAGCTGGCGCATACGCATTCGGACGCCTGGATCAAGATCTCCGGCGCTGAGCGCATCTCCGGCTCAGGACCGCCGTTCACCGATGCGGTTCCGTTCGCTCAGGCGCTCATCGCCGCGGCGCCCGACAGGATTCTCTGGGGGACCGACTGGCCCCACCCGAATATCGCCCGCCACATGCCCAACGACGGGGATCTGGTCGATCTGGTGCCGCTATTCGCGCCGGATGCGGCCCTTGCGCGTAAAATCCTCGTCGACAATCCAGATCGTCTGTATCAGTTCGGCGCTTAGGGCGCGCTCCAAGGAACCTTGCATGTCCAACGAAACGTTCCGGCGGGAGCCCATGGAGGGCTTCGATGACATCCCGGGCACCACCTTGTTCGACGCGCAGCGCGCGCGTCAGGGCTATCACGTCAACATGTTCTGCATGTCGCTCATGAAGGCGCAGAATCGCGCGCAGTTCAAGGCGGACGAGGACAAGTACCTGCGTCAGTGGCCGATGACGGATGAGCAGCGCGAGGCCATTCTCGCGCGCGACTGGGGCCGGATGATCGAGCTGGGCGGCAACATCTATTACCTCTCGAAGCTCTTTTCGACGGACGGCAAGTCGTTCCAGTTCGTCGCGGCGACCATGACTGGTCTGACGCAGGAAGAGTATGCACAGATGATGCTCAAGGGCGGCCGCTCCGTCGACGGCGTCCGCAGCAAGTCCGAGCAGACCCAGAAGGACGCAAGATAGTGGCGCAGATAGTTGCCAGTGTGAACGTCTCGCACGTGCCGGCGATCGGTGCGGCGTGGGACAACAAGAAATCCGGCGAGCCGTACTGGAAGCCGGTGTTCGATGGCTTCGAGTTCTCGAAGAAGTGGATTGCGGACCTGAAGCCGGACGTCATCATTCTGGTGTACAACGATCACGCCTCCGCGTTCTCCGCCGAGATCATTCCCACCTTTGCGCTGGGGTGTGCCGCGGAGTTTCCGCCTGCGGATGAAGGCTGGGGACCTCGTCCAGTGCCCACTGTTATCGGTCACCCGGTCATGGCGAGCCACATCGCACAATCGGTGATCCTCGACGAGTTCGATATCACCATCATCAACAAGATGGACGTAGACCACGGACTCACCGTGCCGCTGACGCTGATGTTCGGACAGCCGGCCGCCTGGCCGTGCAGGATCATCCCGCTCGCGGTCAACGTCGTGCAGTTCCCGCCACCGACGGGCAATCGCTGCTTCAATCTCGGCAAGGCCCTCAAGAGCGCGGTGGAGTCTTTCCCGGAAGACCTGCGCGTCGTCATTTTCGGCACCGGCGGCATGTCGCACCAGCTGCAAGGCAAGCGCGCCGGCCTCATCAACCGTGAGTGGGACAAGCGCTTCCTCGACAGCCTGGCGAGAGATCCGGAGGTGGCCCGCAGGATTCCCTTCATCGAATACGTGCGCGAGGCCGGCTCCGAAGGCATCGAGATGGTCATGTGGCTCATCTCACGCGGCGCGCTCGAGAAGGACGTGCGCGAGGTCTATCGGTTCTACCACGTGCCGGCGTCGAACACGGCGCTGGGTCATTTGATTCTCGAGAACCAGAGTTTCCACCCATGACTATCAAGCTGGTCGTAGCCGGTCAGGGCGCTTTCGGTATCAAACACCTCGAGGCGCTGCAGCAGATCCCGGATGTCGAGGTCGTGTCCCTCGCGGGCGGCAGCATCGATGCCACGCGCGAGGTCGCGCAGCGCTTCAGGATTGCGCATTTTTCCAATGATCTCGCGGAGTGCCTCGCACAGCCGGGTGTGGAGGCGGCCATACTGGCCACGCCCACCCAGATGCACGCGCGCCAGGGCATCCAGTGCATGCGCGCGGGCAAGCACGTGCAGATTGAGATCCCGATTGCGGACAATCTGAAGGACGCCGAAGAGCTGGTGAAGGTACAGTGCGAAACCGGCCTGGTCGCCATGGGCGGGCACACGCGCCGCTTCAATCCGAGCCACCAGTGGATCCACAAGAGGATCAAGGCCGGCGAGCTCAAGGTGCTGCAAATGGACGTGCAGACGTATTTCTTCCGCCGCACCAACATGAACGCGCTCGGCAAGCCACGCAGCTGGACGGATCACCTGCTGTGGCATCACGCCTGCCATACGGTCGATCTGTTCCAGTATCAGACGGGCGAAACGGCCTCCCATGCCGGTGCGCTGCAGGGCCCGATTCATCCTGAGCTGAAGATCGCGATGGACATGAGCGTCGGACTGAAAACCCCCTCGGGAGCCCTGTGCACCCTGTCGTTGTCCTTCAACAACGAGGGGCCACTGGGCACGTTCTTCCGCTATATCTGCGACCACGGCACCTACATCGCACGCTACGATGATCTGCTGGACGGCAATCAGAAAGCCATCGATGTCTCGAAGGTCGACGTCTCGATGAACGGAATCGAGCTGCAGGATCGGGAATTCCTGGCAGCGATCAGGCAGAAGCGCGAGCCGAATGCGAGCGTCGCGCAGGTGCTTCCTGCGATGCGGGTTCTGGACAGGCTGGAGAAGAGCGCCGCCAGTACCTAGCGCTCGATGGCCTTCATCATCGCCGGCGCGTGACGATCCCCCTGCACGGGGAGCGCGGCAACCCGGGCGCGAAGCTCTGACTGTTCGGCGCCCGAGAGCTTCACATCCAGCGCACCGAGATTCTCCTGCAGGTGCGCGCGCGTCTTCATGCCCGGAATGACGGTGATTTCCTCGCCCTGCGCGAGCACCCACGCGAGGGCAATCTGGGCGGGCGTGCAGTTTTTCTGCCTGGCGAACTCACCGATCAGATCGGCGACCCGCCTGTTGTGCTCCACGTTGGCGTCCTGATACCGCGGAAGAGGGCGGCGGTGATCATCGACCGGCAGGTCGGCGAGCGTGCGGAAGTTGCCGGCGAGAAAGCCGCGCCCCAGCGGGCTATAGGCTACGAAGCTCACGCCGAGGGCGCGGCACGCGGCGAGCATGCCGTCCTCCGGCTCGCGCGCCCACAATGAATATTCGCTTTGTACGGCCGAAACCGGGTGCACTGCACAGGCGCGCTTCAGGGTCCGCACGCTGCATTCGGACAGTCCGATGAAGCGAATCTTTCCCGTCCGTACGAGCTCCTTGAGCGCGCCGACGGATTCCTCGATGGGCACCGTCTGATCGATACGATGCAGGTAGAACAGATCGAGCGACTCGACACCGAGGCGCTGCAGGCTGGCGTCGCACGCGGCCCGGATCGATTCGGGCCGATTGTCGATCCTGAGTGCGCCCTCGGGGCTGCGGGTGATGCCGAACTTGGTTGCGAGGAACACGTCGCTGCGGCGGTTGCGGACCAGGGTACCGACGAAGCGCTCGTTTTCGCCCAGCTGGTAGGCCGCCGCCGTGTCCAGATGGCTCACGCCCAGGTCGACGGCCGAGAGGAGGGTGGCCCGGCTCTCCGCATCGTTGCGCGCTCCGTACCATCCGACCAGTCCCATGCATCCGAAGCCCACGGCAGAAATACGCTCGCCGCTCTTGCCTAAGGGTCGTGACTGCATCGCGATTCCTCCGCAGCGTTGCACCTGAAACCACGATAACTCAAGAGCTGCGGGACTGTCTGCCGCCACGACGTTTGCCGATAAACGCACGCAGTTCCCGTGGTGACAGCGCTTCGTTATGATGACCCCATGATCATCGACTGCCATGGTCACTACACCACCGCTCCCGGGGAACTGCAGAAATTCCGCGACGGCCAGATCGCGGGGCTGAAGAATCCCGCGGCCGCCCCGGTGCTCGCTACGCCCAAGATCACCGATGATCAGATCCGGGAGAGCCTTGAAAACGCGCAACTGAAACTGCAGCGCGAGCGCGGAACGGATCTGACTGTCTTTTCGCCGCGCGCATCCGCGATGGCGCATCACATCGGCACGCAGATCACGAGCCTGGATTGGACCCGGGTCTGCAACGATCTCATCCAACGGGTGTGCGGTCTTTATCCCCAGAACTTCGTCGGCGTCTGCCAATTGCCGCAGTCTCCGGGCGTAGCTCCCGCCAACAGTGCGGCGGAGCTGCAGCGGTGCGTGCAGGAGCTCGGATTCATAGGCTGCAACCTGAATCCGGATCCGTCCGGTGGCCTGTGGAACTCACCGCCGCTGACGGATCGGCACTGGTATCCGCTGTACGAGAAGATGGTGGAGCTCGATGTACCGGCCATGGTGCATGTCAGCTCCTCCTGCAACCCGAACTTCCATGCGACCGGAGCCCACTACATCAACGCCGATACGACAGCGTTCATGCAGTTCCTGACCGCCGACCTTTTCAAGGACTTTCCGACGCTGCGGTTCATCATTCCGCACGGCGGCGGCGCGGTGCCGTTTCATTGGGGACGCTACCGCGGGCTGGCGCAGGATCTGAAGCGGCCGCCGCTCGAGGAGCTGCTGTTGAAGAACGTATTCTTCGACACGTGCGTGTACCATCTGCCCGGGATCGAGCTGATGCTCAAGGTCGTTCCGGTCGACAACATCCTGTTCGGCTCCGAGATGGTCGGAGCCGTGCGCGGCATCGACCCGCGCACCGGTCACTACTACGATGATACGAAACGCTACCTCGATGCCCTGCCGCTGAGCCCCGGCGACCGACAGAAGATCTTCGAGGGCAATGCGCACCGGGTGTATCCGCGTCTGCGACTCCGCCTGCGCTCGTGACGCCGAAGCGTTCCCGGCTCGTCACGCAATTGTGGTTTCAGGTACTCGTCGCGACCGCGGCCGGTATGCTTTTGGGTGTATTCCAACCCACCCTGGCCGTGAAGATGAAGCCGTTCGGGGATGGCTTCATCAATCTGGTGCGAATGATGATCGGTCCGATCATTTTCTGCAGCATCGTGCACGGCGTCGCCGGAATGAACGACATGCGCAGGGTCGGGCGCGTCGCGCTGAAGGCCCTGGGTTACTTTCTTGCGATCACGCTCGTCGCGCTCATCATCGCGCTCCTCGTGGTGAATACCTGGAAGCCAGGTGCCGGGATGAATGTCGACGCGGCTGCGCTCGATGTGAGTGAGGTCGGCAGCTACACCGCGCAGGCGGGCGAGCAGACCGTTACGCAGTTCCTGTCAAATATCATCCCCACGGCGTTCGTCGGCGCGTTCACGCAGCCGAATGTGCTGCAAGTGGTCCTCGTCTCACTGTTGTTTGCGTTTGCGCTCACCATGGCCGGGGGGCGCGGGCGCCCGGTGTTCGCGCTCGTGGAAGGGCTGTCCGGCGTCTTCTTTCGGATCGTCGGATTCATCATGTGGGCCGCGCCCCTGGGCGCTTTCGGCTCGATCGCTTTCACGGTCGGCAGATTCGGGGCGAATTCCCTGTGGTCGCTGGGAGAGCTGCTCCTCGAGTTCTACTGCGTGTCGCTCGTGTTCGTCTTTGGTGTACTCGGCGCGGTGGCCTGGTTGGCGGGGGTGAGCCTGTGGCGTCTCATGCGCTTCATACGAGATGAGCTGGTGGTCGTTGCGGCGACCACTTCGACGGAGACCGTGCTGCCGCGGATAATGCTGAGGTTGCGGGAGCTCGGATGCGACGAGTCCGTGGTCGGGCTGGTGATCCCGACCGGATACTCATTCAACCTCGACGGTACGTGCCTGTATCTCGCCACGGTGGTCGTGTTTCTGGCACAGGCGACTCACACTCCGCTTGATCTGCCTCACCAGCTGACGCTGCTGGCGATACTCCTGCTCGCATCCAAGGGCGCCGCCGGCGTGGCGGGTGCGGCATTCGTTGTGTTGGCTGCAACGCTCGGATCGTTGGGCTCGGTCCCGGTCGCGAGCATTGCCCTGGTGCTCGGCATCCATCGCCTGATGGCAGAGGCGCTGACGTTCGTAAATCTGATGGGCAACTGCGTGGCCACCGTCGTCGTGTCGAAGTGGGAAGGTGCTGTGAATGAGGCCACGCTGCACGCCCATATCGGGATGCGACACCGTCTGCGCCGGACCGCCACGTCGTGAGCGCTTCTATTTGTATTCCAGCCCGAGCGCCTTGAGCTTCTCGCGCATCTGGTACATGTCGAGGCCCAGCTCCCCGGCCGCGAGCCGCTTGCGCTTGTCTTCCTCGTTGGCGACGCGTTCCTTCGCGGCGTCCGCGATCTTGACGGCCTCGACACGATTTACGGCAACGACCCCATCGTCGTCGGCGACGATCACGTCGCCCGGCTCAACGCGCTGACCGGCGCAGATGACCGGAACATTCACCGCGCCCAGGCTCGCCTTGATGGTGCCCTGAGCCCAGACGCACTTGCTCCACACCGGAAAGCGCATTTGCGTGAGGGTGGCGATGTCGCGCACACCGGCATCGATGATCAGTGCCTTCACGCCTCTCGCTTGCAGCGAAGTCGCGAGAAGGTCGCCGAAGTACCCGTCCGAGCACGGCGAGATGGGAGCGACAACGAGCACATCGCCCGGCCGGCAGACTTCAACCGCAACGTGCAGCATCCAGTTGTCGCCGGGAGGCACGAGCACGGTAATGGCGGGTCCGGACACCATGGCCCCCACGTAGATGGGACGCATGTAGGAGGCGAGGAGTCCTGTTCTCCCCTGCGCCTCGTGAACGGTGGCTACACCGTAGGTTCCGAGCGCCTCCGTGGCGGTCGGATCCGGGCGCGCAATCTCGCGCATGACAACGTGCTTTGTAATGACGGCTCCGATGTACGAATTCGCTTCGCAGCTGGGCTGGCTGCGGTCACAGTGCAATTATAGCCGCAGACAGGCCGACGCCAAGGTAGCCGTGCGGCTAACGAACACGGACGAAAGCGCCACCGTTTGCGCGCCCAACTGAACTCGCCACGGGATCCCCGCCTCTGTCGTGGTAGGGTCTAACGGCCTACATGAATCACGCGCTGACGCGCGGCTGAGCAGTTCAAGAGGAGGACACCATGAGAGACGTTGCGGGCATGACGGCTTTCATCACAGGTGGCGGAAGCGGCGTCGGCTTCGGCCTGGCGAAGGCGTTCGTCGCGGCCGGAATGAATGTCGTCATCGCCGATGTTCGTCAGGATCATCTGGATGAAGCCATGCAGAGCTTCCGCGGCGCGAGAGTGCACGCTGTCAGATTCGACGTGACGGATCGAGGGGCGATGGCCCGCGCGGCCGACGAGACCGAACGTCTGTTCGGCAAAGTGCACGTGCTGTGCAACAACGCCGGGGTCAATCTCTTCAACGATATCGGTTCGGCCAGCTACGATGACTGGGACTGGGTGCTGGGCGTCAATCTCGGGGGCGTCGTGAACGGGCTGCAGACTTTCGTGCCGCGCATCAAAGCGCACGGGGAGGGCGGACACATCGTCAACACCGCCTCGATGGGGTCGTTCATCGCGAGTGCCCGCCCCGGAATCTACTGTGCCTCGAAGTTCGCGGTGCGCGGTATCTCGGAGGCGCTGCGTGGCAGCCTGCTGCCGCACCGAATCGGCGTTTCGGTGTTGTGTCCGGGACTGGTCAAGAGCGCAATCTACGAGAGCGAACGGATTCGACCCGCATACCTTTCCGCTCACGCAACTCCCACGGACCCGCAGTTTCTGGCGCGATTGGCCCAGGTGCACGAAGTGGGCATGACGCCCGAGGAAGTCGGCGAGAAGGTTCTGCGTGCTATTCAGCGGAACGACTTCTACGTCTTCACTCATCCTGAGTTCCAGGAAGAGCTGCGCACGATATTCGATGAAGTGTTACGCGCGTTGCCCGATGAAGCAGCCCCCGCTGCGAGACTCGCATTCGAGGAGGGGCGCCGCGCGATGGCTGCACAGGAGCGCGCCGCTTGGCCGAAGCTCTAAGGAGGCCCTGCTGAATCACAGCTGGGCAGCAGGAACTCCGCCAGCGATTGAACGGCCGGCATGCGGACGGCTTCCGCCGCTGCCTGGATGTCGTGCGCCAACAGGCGGTCGTGATCGGCGAACGGGACCACCGTTCGCAGCGCGCTGTGCGCCTGTCGGAGGGGCGCAGACGTCTTCAACGGCTTGCGAAAGTCGATGCCCTGGCACGCAGCGAGCAACTCGATGGCGACAATGTTCAGGACATTAGGCGCCATGGTCAGGAGGCGGCGCGCACCGTGAGTTGCCATACTCACATGATCTTCCTGATTGGCCGAAGTTGGGATGCTGTCGATGCTGGCGGGGTGGCACAGCATCCGATTTTCCGCGACCAATGCGGCTGCCGTCACCTGCCCCATCATGAAGCCGGAGTTCACCCCGCTGTCGAGCGCGAGAAACGCAGGCAGTCCGCTCATTTTCGGGTCGACCAGCAACGCGATGCGGCGCTCCGCCATGGAGCCGATCTCGGCACAGGCCAGCGCGAGTATGTCGGCCGCGAAGGCGATGGGCTCCGCGTGAAAGTTGCCGCCCGAGAGCACTTCGTTGGTCTGCGGGAAAATGAGTGGATTGTCCGTCACGGCGTTGGATTCGATCAGCAGCGTCGTCGCGGCCTGGCCGATCAGATCGAGACAGGCACCCATGACCTGGGGCTGGCACCGCAGGGAGTACGGGTCCTGAACCCGCTCACACGTGCGGTGCGACTCGCGAATCTCGCTTCCGGCGAGAAGCGCGCAGTATACCCGGGCCACCCGCTTCTGGCCGGGGTGGCCACGCAGCTCATGGATGCGCGGATCGAAGGGCACATCGCTGCCCTGCAGAGCGTCCAGCGATAGCGCTCCGGTCACGACGGCCGCGGCGAACACCGCTTCCAGCTCGAACAGCGCTGCCAGCGCAAGCGCAGTCGAAACCTGTGTGCCGTTGATCAACGCCAGGCCTTCCTTCGGGCCGAGGTCCAGGGGCGAGATTCCTTCCTGCGCGAGCGCCTCCGCCGCCGGACGAACCTCGCCGTGGCGTCTGATCTCGCCGAGTCCGAGGAGGGGCAGCGACAGGTGCGCCAGGGGCGCCAGGTCCCCGGAGGCGCCGACTGAGCCTTGTGCCGGAACGCAGGGATGCAACCCCGCATTGATGAGACGCTCGAGAAACCGCACCAGCTCCTGGCTCACCCCGGAGTAACCCTGCAACAGGCTGGCGAGCTTCAGGACGAGGACGAGCCGGACTACGCCGTCGTCGAGCAGCGGGCCCGTGCCTGCGCTGTGCGAGAGGAGGATGTTCCTTTGCAACAGCGCGCGTTGCGACGCCGGGATGCGCGTCTGCGCCAGCAGACCGAAGCCGGTGTTGATTCCGTAAGCAGGAGCGTCGCCCGCTGCAAGCCGGGCCGTGGCGGCGTGAGAGTCTACAACTGCGCGGATCGCGCGCTCGTGAATACGCACCGGTGTCGGGTCCGCATACACACGCCGCAACTGCGCTAGTGTCAGCTGACCTGCTCCGAGCTCCAGCGGGTGGTGGTCCTTCATTGCACGACCTTTGCGGCCCGCACCACGGTGCGCCGCGGATTGAACCCGATCCAATAGCCCAGCTCTTCGAGGCTCTCAATGTTCCATACGACGAAATCCGCGGCGCGCCCCGGTGCGAGCTCGCCACAATGCAGCTGCAGCCCTAATGCGTGGGCGGCGTTGCGCGTGACACCCGCGAGAGACTCCAGAGGAGTCAGCCCGAAAAGCCGTGTCGCCATGCTCATCGCCAGCAGGATCGAGGTGGCCGGAGCCGATCCGGGATTGCAGTCCGTCGCGATCGCCATGCGCGCGCCCGCGTTGCGCATGGCCTGGACGGGCGGTTTGCGGCCGTCTGCCAGGCAATAGAATGCGACGGGCAACAGCACGGCGATTGTGCCAGACGCCGCGAGCGCGGCGACGTCCTCGGCTGTGGACTGTTCGAGGTGGTCGCATGAGAGCGCGTGACGCAGCGCCGCCATGCGCGTCCCCCCGAGGTTGGCGAGCTGCTCGGCATGCATCTTTATCGGCAGCCCGATGGCTTGCGCTGCGTTGAATAGCCGCTCCGCTTGCGCCACGCTGAATCCGATGCTGTCGCAGAAAACATCAACGGCGTCGACAAGCTTGTCAGCATGCAGCGACGGCAACCATTCCTCCGCGATCGTCTCGATGTATTCGTCGGGCCGTCCGCTAAACTCGGGAGGCACCGCGTGTGCAGCCAGAAGAGTGGTCCGCACCGTGACAGGGAATTCGCGCCCCAGCGCCCGGGCGACGCGCAGCATCTTCGCCTCATCGGCGAGCGTCAGCCCATAACCGGATTTGATTTCCACGGTAGTGACCCCTTCTGCCAGAAGCGCTTGCAGCCGCGGCGCGCTTTCCTCTAGCAGCCGCTGCTCCGAAGCGCTGCGCACGGCTCGCACGGTCGAGAGAATTCCGCCGCCCCCGCGAGCGATCTGTTCGTACGAACTTCCCCCCAACCGCTGCGCGTATTCAGTCGCACGCGTGCCGGCAAATACTAGATGGGTGTGACAGTCGATGAGCCCGGGGGTTACCCACGCACCTCCAACGTCATGCACCTCCGACTGCGCCGTCGCAGTCAATTCCGCGGGCAACGATGACTCCGCTCCCAGCCACTCGATTTCGCCGCCGCGGGTCACGAGCGCGCCGTTTTCGATCACACGCATCGTCGCGTCACAGGTGGCCAAGCGTGCATTCCGCCATAGTGTTCGTCGCGACATGACGAGTCCTTAGCTCCGCGCTAGGCGAGAAACGGCAGATTCAGGCCGTGTTCCCGAGCACACTGAACGGCGCTCTCGTAACCGGCGTCGGCATGCCGCATGACGCCCGTCGCCGGATCGTTCCACAACACGCGCTCGATGCGACGGGCCGCCGCCGCCGTTCCGTCGCAGACGATGACCACTCCGGCGTGCTGCGAGTAGCCCATTCCGACGCCGCCGCCCTGGTGGATCGAGACCCAGCTCGCCCCGCTTGCCGTGTTGAGCAGCGCATTCAGGAGCGGCCAGTCGGCAACGGCATCCGAGCCGTCGCGCATCGCCTCGGTTTCGCGGTTCGGGCTGGCAACCGACCCGGAGTCCAGGTGATCCCGGCCGATCACGATGGGTGCGCTCAACTCGCCGCGCGCCACCATCGCGTTGAATGCGAGTCCGATACGATGGCGGTCGCCGAGTCCTACCCAGCAGATCCGGGCGGGCAGTCCCTGAAATTGGATCCGCTCACGGGCCATGTCCAGCCACTGATGAAGATGCGTGTCCTCGGGAAGCAGCTCGCGGACCTTGGCGTCCGTCCGGTAGATGTCTTGTGGATCCCCGGACAGAGCCGCCCACCGGAATGGGCCGACTCCGCGGCAGAACAGGGGGCGGATATAGGCAGGGACGAATCCCGGAAATGCGAACGCATCCTGCACGCCGGCATCGAAGGCGACCTGGCGGAGATTGTTTCCGTAGTCGAACACGGGAATTCCGCAGCGGTGGAATTCAAGCATCGCCCGGACGTGCCGGGCCATCGAGACGCGTGCCTCGCTCGCCACGAGGGACGGATTCGCCGTCCGCTCGCGGTCCCATCGTTCGAGACTCCATCCGAGGGGAAGATAGCCGTTCACGGGATCGTGCGCCGAGGTCTGATCCGTGACCGCGTCCGGCCGTACTCCGCGGCGCAGGAGCTCCGGGAGGATCTCGCAGGCGTTGCCCAGTAAGCCGACGGAAACGGGATGCCCGGAACCACGGGAGCGATCCAGCAACTCCAGCGCCTCGTCGAGGGAGCTCGCCTCGACGTCCAGGTAACCGGTCTGCCGCCGCTTAGCGATGCGCTCAGGCCGGCATTCGATGGCGAGCATCGACGCGCCCGCCATCGTCGCCGCCAGTGGCTGAGCGCCGCCCATGCCGCCGAGTCCCGCTGTCAGGATCCATCGGCCGGCCAGCTGACCTCCGAAATGCTGCCGTCCCATTTCCACGAACGTCTCGTAGGTGCCCTGGACGATCCCCTGGCTGCCGATGTAGATCCACGAGCCGGCCGTCATCTGGCCGAACATCATCAGACCCTTGGCATCAAGCTCATTGAAGTGGTCCCAATCGGCCCAACGCGCCACCAGGTTCGAATTCGCGATGAGCACCCGGGGCGCATCCGCGTGCGTACGGAACACACCCACCGGTTTCCCCGACTGAATGAGCAGGGTTTCCTCCTCGCCCAGCCCCTTGAGCGCCGCAACGATCTGCCGGAAACAGCGCCAGTTGCGCGCCGCCTTGCCGATCCCGCCGTACACGACCAGATCCTGCGGTCGTTCGGCGACTTCCGGATCCAGATTGTTCATCAACATGCGCAGCGCGGCTTCTGCCACCCAGTGGCGGCAACTCAGCTGCCGCCCGTGGGGTGCGCGGATCGGTGCCTGCGGCGGCTCAAGCGGCGTGTCGGACATGACATCTCTCCGTCAAGGCTGAAAGCTGCCCGCGAGCTCGTAACGCGAGCCCGGGTGATACAGGTCGGCGACGGTCGCGATGCGCTCGCCGCTCCAGGTTCTGCGGCGGATCAGCAGACAGGCATCGGCGGCGTCGAGTTTGAGCATGCGCCGGATGCGCGCTTCCGGAACCAGGGCGCGCACGATGTGCTCCGCCCTCTGCAGAGGCGCGGATTGGATGAGGAATTCGTGCGGCGTCAGCCGCGTAAAATCGTTTCGCAGGTAACCGGGGACGACCGTGGGGTTGACGTAGCGGTCCTCGACCTGGAGCGGCACTCCGTCTTCTAGATGAACGAGCAGGGAGTGATCGAGCCGCGCGCCGGGAGTGACGCCGCAGCGCTCGGCCAGCTCGCGCGACGCACTCATCGAGGTGAGCGAAATCACTCTCGCCGTATGTTGGTGACCGCGCGAGCGGATCTCGTCGGAAATGTTGCGAACTTCCAGGGGGTGAGCGTGTACTCGTCGCTCGGCGACGAAGGTGCCGACGCCGGCGATGCGGATCAGGACGCCGTCTGCGGCCAACTCCCGCAAGGCACGGTTGGCGGTCATGCGGGAAACGTCCAGCTCGCGTACGAGCTCATTTTCCGAGGCCACCCGTTCGCCCGGACGCACCGTCCCGGCGGCAATCTGCCGCAGGACGAAATGCTTGACCTGCAGGTAGCGGGCGCCGGCTGCGGGGTGGGGCACGGGATCGCATCCTCTCGAGGATCGGACAGTTTGCCTTTCGGCTCGCCACCTCATGCTGGCACTCCGAGCGGTGGCTTGTCTATACAGGTCCAGGCAGGCTGCCTCGATCGCGCCCGAGCAATAAATGCCGGCCGGGACGCATTTTCGGTTTCACTGCCCGCCCGGTTTGGGTAGAATGCGCGCCCCCGCGGGCCTCGGCCGTGGGGAACGGGCGAAACCTGCGGAGCGTGACACTCGGTGGGCTTCAAAAGGCGAGTGCAGCCGCCGGCCCGAGCGCTTGACCAAAAAGCCCCCCGAGGGGCTTTTCGTTTTTCTGGATGGGCCTTGTGGCCCATTTTTGTTTGGCTCCACCGTGGGTGCAGTTCTGGCGATGACGGCGACCTTGCGCGAGCGGCTGATCGTCCTCATTGAGCCCTTGCTCGAACGGCTGGGGTACGAGCTCGTGGAGCTCGAGTATTCCGCAGGACGCACCCACGCCGTGGTGCGTCTGTTTATCGATAAGACCGAGGGCGTGGGGCTCGAGGACTGCGAGCGGGTGAGCCGCGAGGTGTCCGCCCTGCTCGATGTCGAAGATCCGATTCCTACCGCGTACACCCTCGAGGTGTCCTCGCCGGGTTTCGACCGGGTCCTGCGCACGCAGGCCCACTTCGAACGCTTCGTCGGCTCGCGTGTGTTTGTCGAGTTGAAGGCTCCCCGAGCGGGTCGCCGCCGGTATACGGGCACGCTGTTGTCGGCGCAGGGGTCGGGAATCGCGGTCGAGGTGGATGGCCAGACGGTCGAAGTGCCGTTCGCGGAGATCGGTAAAGCCCGTCTGACAGGGTGATCCTGGCGGCATTGACGCCGGTTCGGCTATGCGAATCGGCGTGCAGAGTTGGGTGTGAGCCTGAGCGCATGGGGAAAAAGATTTTGGCGAGGTGTGGATAGTGAACAAGGAAATCCTGATGGTGGTCGATGCCGTCTCCAACGAGAAGGGTGTCGACAAAGAAGTCATCTTCGAGGCTCTCGAAGCCGCGCTCGCGTCCGCCACCCGCAAGAAACACGGGGAAGAGTGGGATGTCCGCGTGGCGATCGACCGCAAGAGCGGCGACTACGAGACGTTCCGGCGCTGGAAGGTGTTCGCCGACGATTCCACGGAGCTCGAGGTTCCCGAGCGGGAGCTGCGGCACGATGACGGGATCGAGCTCGATCCGAATGTTCCGATTGGCGGATTCGTCGAGCAGCCGATGGAGTCGGTCGCTTTCGGCCGCATCGCCGCGCAGCAGGCGAAGCAGGTCATCGTGCAGAAGGTCCGTGAAGCTGAGCGTGCGCAGGTCGTCGACGCCTACCGTGATCGCGTGGGCACGCTGGTCAGCGGAGTGGTGAAGCGTGTTGACCGAAACGGCATCTACGTGGATCTCGGCAGCAACGCTGAGGGGTTCGTACCGCGTACGGACATGATCCCGCGGGAGCAGGTGAAGCCGCAAGACCGCATCAAGGCGTTCCTGAAGGAAGTGCGCTCCGAGCCGCGCGGTCCGCAGCTGTTTCTGACTCGCACGGCTCCCGAGTTCCTCATCGAGCTGTTCAAGCTCGAGGTTCCGGAAGTCGGACAGGGACTCATTCAGATTCTGGGCGCGGCGCGCGATGCGGGCGTTCGCGCGAAGATCGCGGTTCGCAGCAACGACCCGCGCATCGACCCGGTGGGTGCGTGCGTCGGAATGCGTGGCTCGCGCGTGCAAGCGGTCTCGAACGAGATCGCCGGGGAGCGCGTGGACATCATTCCGTACGACGATAACCCGGCGCAGTTCGTGATCAACGCGATGTCGCCGGCCGAAGTCATGTCGATCGTCGTGGACGAGGATTCCCACAGCATGGACATCGCGGTCGCCGAGGAGAAGCTCTCGCAGGCCATCGGCCGCGGCGGACAGAACATCCGCCTCGCGAGCCAGCTCACGGGTTGGGATCTGAACGTCATGACGGAGTCGGACGCCGAGGCCAAGAGCGAGACCGAGGCGAAGGAGCTCGTGCAAAACTTCATGAAACAGCTCGACGTCGATGAGGACGTCGCCACGATCCTCGCTCAGGAGGGATTCTCGACCATCGAGGAGATCGCTTACGTGCCGCAGGCTGAGATTGCGGCCATCGAGGAATTCGACGAGGACATCGTCAAGGAGTTGCGCAACCGCGCGCGCGACGTACTGCTCACGCAGGCGATCGCGAGCGAGGAGAGCCTCGATCAATCGATGCCGGCGGACGATCTGCTGCTGCTCGAGGGAATGAGTCCGGACCTGGCACTCGCTCTGGCGCGGCGCGGAGTGCGTACGCGGGAGGATCTCGCCGAGCAGTCGGTGGATGATCTCGCCGACATCGACGGGCTCGCGGCGGAGGAGGCCGGCAAGCTCATCATGACGGCCCGCGCCCCCTGGTTCGAGGCAGGCCGCTGACAATGGGCCGGCAACAGTTTCGCCTTTTGGCGGCGGGTCGAACGGGCTCGCGAATAGCGGTGCGGGGGTTATGCCCATGGCAGAAGTAACGGTTACTCAATTCGCCGAGGTGCTGAAAGTGCCGGTCGACCGGCTGCTCGTGCAGCTCGACCAGGCAGGCATCAAGGTCTCCGGCCCGGACGATCGCATCAGCGACGATGCGAAGCTCGAGCTGCTTACCCATCTGCGACGCAGTCACGGGAGCGGCGATGATGGCGACGCCGCCCCGCGCAAGATCACGCTGCGGCGTAAGACTCAGAGCGAGCTGAAGCTTGCGAGCGCGCAGGGTCGCGCCCGCACCGTCAACGTCGAAGTCCGGCGCCAGAGAACGTATATCAAGCGGGATGTTCTCGAGGAACAGGCCCGTCAGCAGCAGGACGAGATTGACCAGAAGCGCCGCGAAGCGGAAGAGGCGGTGCAGCGCGAGACCGAGCGGGTGGAGGCGGAGCGCCGCGAGCGCGAGCGGCTGGAAGCCGAAAGCCGCCGCCGCGTCGAGGAAGAGCAGGCGAAGAAGAAGGCCCAGGAAGACGCTCGCAGGCAGACTGAGCTGCGCGCGCGGGAAGAAGCCGAAACACGCGAGCGCGAGCGGGAAGAGCAGTCGCGCCGCGCGACCGAGCCGCGATCCGAGCGGACTCATGCTGCCCCACCGGCGGCAGCGGTGGCAGCGGCGGTGGCGGCTCCGGCTGCGCGTCAGCCGCCGGTAACGCCTGTGCAGCGCACGCAGGCGCCGGCAGTGGCCCAGCGGCCCCAAAGTGCACCGACGGTTCAGCGCCCGCTTCCGGGAGCTCCCGTGTCTGCGCCAGGGGCGCCGCAGGACGACAAGTCAACGCGTTATGGACGCCAGGAATTGCACGTCGCGGGTGATGTCAGCTCGCGCTACAAGAAGAAGCGGCGCACAAAGTCACGACCCGTTTCGAGCTCAGCGGAGGGCAGGCATGGATTTGAGATGCCGACGGCGCCAGTGGTGCGTGAAGTGGGCATCGGCGAGAGTGCCACCGTGGCGGAGCTCGCCCAGAAGATGGCCGTAAAGGCGACCGAGGTCATCAAGGTACTGATGAACATGGGCGTCATGGCGACGATCAACCAGCCCATAGATCAGGACACCGCGGTGCTCGTGATCGAGGAGCTCGGCCACACACCGAAAGTTCTCAAAGAGAATCAGATCGAAGAGGATCTGCAGGGCGTGCCCGTAGAGACTGAAGACTCCGGCGAGACACGTCCTCCGGTCGTGACCGTCATGGGCCACGTAGATCATGGCAAGACGTCGCTTCTCGACTACATCCGACGCACGAAAGTTGCAGCGGGCGAAGCGGGCGGCATCACCCAGCACATCGGCGCGTACCACGTCGAGACCGCGGGAGGTGTGATCACGTTTCTCGACACGCCTGGCCACGCGGCATTTACGGCCATGCGGGCCCGAGGCGCTAAGGCTACAGACATCGTGGTGTTGGTGGTTGCCGCCGACGATGGCGTGATGCCGCAGACGATCGAGGCGATACAGCATGCACGGGCGGCGGGGGTTCCGATCGTCGTTGCAGTCAACAAGGTGGACAAGAGCGATGCCGATCCGGATCGCGTACGGACCGAATTGTCCAAACAGGAAGTGATCCCGGAAGAGTGGGGCGGCCAGAACATCTTCGTGAACGTTTCTGCGCGCACCGGCGATGGAGTCGACAAGCTGCTCGAGGCCATTCTGCTGCAGGCAGAGGTGATGGAGCTGCGGGCTCCGCGCGATGGTCTGGCGTCCGGCATCGTGATCGAGTCGAGCGTGGAGAAGGGCCGAGGCGCCGTCGTAACGGTGCTCGTCAAGAAGGGCACGTTGCGAGTGGGCGATCCCATCATCGCCGGGTCGGAATTCGGACGAGTGCGGGCGATGTTCGACGAAGCCGGCAAGGCGGTGCAGGAAGCTTCGCCATCGACCCCGGTCGTCGTGTTGGGGCTGTCGAGCCCGCCGAATGCCGGCGACGATCTGCTGGCTCTGGAGAGCGAGCGCAAGGCTCGCGAGGTCGCCTTGTACCGGCAGAGCAAGTTCCGCGATTCGAAGCTCGCCCGTCAGGGCGCGCGTCCGGAGGATGTGTTCTCGCAACTGGGAGAGGACAAGGCGGGAGTCGTGTCGGTGCTGATCAAGGCCGACGTCCAGGGTAGCGCCGAGGCCTTACGCGAGGCTTTGACCAAGCTGTCGACGGAGGAGGTGCAGGTGAAGCTGTTCGGTACCGGGCTGGGCGCCATCACGGTATCCGATGTGCAGCTAGCTGCCGCCTCGAAGGCGCTCATCATCGGGTTCAACGTGCGCGCCGATTCCGGTGCCCGCGATGCCTTGAAGGATACCGGCGTCGAGGTGCGGTACTACAGCATCATCTATGAAGCCATCGACGATGTGAAACAGATGATGTCCGGCATGCTGAAGCCGGAAATCAAGGAGACGATCCTGGGAGTGGCCCAGGTGCGCGACGTATTCCGTTCGAGCAAGTTCGGCGTGGTCGCCGGTTGCCTCGTCACGGAGGGCGCCGTGCGGCGCAACAACCCGATTCGGGTGTTGCGCGACAGTGTCGTGATTTTCGAGGGAGCGCTCGAGTCGCTGCGCCGATTCAAGGACGATGTGACGGAGGTGCGTGCGGGCACGGAATGCGGTATCGGTGTCAAGAATTACCAGGACGTGCGTGTTGGCGACCAGATCGAGTGCTTCTCTCGAGTGGAAGTGGCGCGTACGCTTCAGTAAATGACGGACGCCAGGCGACGTAGAGTTGAATCCGAGATTCAACGCGTGCTCGCGGATGTTATCGCGCGCGAGGTAAAGGATCCCCGCGTCGGTAACGTAACCATCACGGCCGTGAGCGTCGCAGCCGACATGGGGTCGGCGCGCGTGTTCTTCACCCCGTTCGCTTCCAGCAACCCGCCGGACGAGGTCCGCACCGGGCTGACGCATGCCGGAGGCTTTCTGCGCGGGGAAGTCGGACGTCGCCTGCAGCTGAGGCACGCTCCGCGCCTTGAATTCATCATTGACACCACGCCCGAGCGCGCCGCGCACCTCACCGGACTGATCGACCGTGCCGTCAAGGCCGATCGCGAGCGGGAGCCTTGAGTCGACCCGGGGCCTCCATCTGCGGAATCCTGCTGCTCGATAAGCCTGCCGGCCTCTCTTCCAACGCGTCCCTGCAGCGCGTGCGCCGCTTGCTCGGTGCCGGCAAGGCCGGTCATGTCGGCAGTCTGGATCCGCTGGCTACCGGCATGCTGCCGATCTGCCTGGGCGAGGCCACCAAGGTCGCTGGGGAGATCCTCGCAGGCCGCAAGCGCTATCGCTTCACGATCGGCCTGGGTTCACGCACGGCGACGGGAGACACGGAAGGGGCCGTCGTCGCCACCGCACCGGTGCCGGCCCTGGATTTGGCCGGGATCGATGCGGTGTTACGCTCGTTTCTAGGGTCGCGGAGCCAGGTGCCCCCGATGTATTCGGCGATCAAGCGCGAGGGTCAGCCGCTGTACAAGCTTGCCCGCGCCGGGATCGAGGTGCAGCGCGAGCCTCGAAACATCGAGTTGTTCGAATTGCCCCGCCTGGCCTTCGATGGTTCCAGTCTCGAGCTCGAAGCACTGTGTTCGAAGGGCACCTACATCCGCACGCTGGCCGAGGACATTTCCGCGGCGCTCGGGACCTGTGGCCACGTCAGCTCCCTGCGCCGACTGTTTGTCGAGCCGTTCGAGCGAGAAGCCATGGAGACGCTGGAAACGATTACCGCGGCTTGCGCGGCCGGTGAAACGGATCTGCTGCCGCGCGCGCGGCTGCGAATCCTGCCGGCGGACGCGCCGTTGAGGCATCTGCCCGCCGTGTCTTTGGATGAGAAGGCGACCTCGAGGATGTTGCATGGGCAGCCGGTCGCGCTCAGCGAGACTGCAACCGAAGGGACTGTTCGTCTTTACGATGGGTCGGGAACGTTCTTGGGGCTGGGACACGCGGATGGTCACGGAACGGTCCGGGCCCGCCGCCTGTTCGTCCGGGTTTGAGCTGAGCACGGCCAACCTGGCCGCCTCGGGAGACGATCCTCAGCGCAGTCGCGGATCCAGTTGACGCAGTGCGGCCGCGGTGTTCGTCTGTCCCGTCGAGTTCAGATCATCCTGGCTGTACGAAGATCCCGGGACATTCAGGCACGTGCGGTGATCGCGCTCCGTGATGCGGGTTCCCGTGTCGTGGATGCAGTCGGTAGAGGCGCTTGTGGCCGCCACCGCCTTGTCCGTCTGCGCAGGCTTGCTCGCACAGCCACCCAAGCCGACCACGAGGCTCGCCGTCAGGCACGCCCAGAGCATCGCGGACCTCAAAAGCGGCTTCGACATCATGGCAGTCTCCCGTTTGCGGTAAGTCACCGCGAGCCTATTCGATACCTGCGCGCCACGGCGGTTGCAGTTTCACCCCATAGTCTGGGTCCCCGCAAGGCAAAGCGCGCTCCGGCAGGCCCGAAGCTTAAGTTCCTCAAGCTTGTAGCCGAGCCTCGCACACGGGTACAATTCGCGGCTTCCCAAAACGGTATAGCATTTAAGCATTTAGGACATCGGCGCAATGGCGTTAACCAGTGAGAGAAAAGGCGGAATCCTCGCGCAATTCCGTCGCGGTCCCGCGGACACCGGCTCCCCCGAAGTGCAGGTTGCACTTCTGTCGGAGCGCATCAACGGGCTGGGCGGCCATTTTGCCGCACACAAGCGGGATCATTCCTCGCGGCGCGGGCTCGTGAAGCTCGTCAACCAGCGCCGCAAGCTCCTCGATTATCTGAAGTCGACCCAACCCCAGAAGTACCAGGAGCTCGTCGAGCAACTGGGGCTTCGCCGCTGAAAATCCAAGGCCACCGCCCGATGAGCTGGCAAGAGTCACGCCTTTTGCCAGCGGGCAAGCGAGTCGCCGCAGGCACCGAGCGCCGCAGGCGGCTGTTTGCAATGCGAGTCGTTGCGGCCCTTGCGTTTTCGCCCCCCGTATTCCCCACTTCGAGGATTGAAGCGTGAGCGCTGTCATCAAGTCATTTCCCTACGGCCCGCATACCGTCACGATCGAGACGGGCGAGCTGGCCCGGCAGGCCGAAGGCTCTGTGCGGGTGACGATGGGCGACACCGTTGTGCTGGTCACTGCGTGTGCCGCCAAGAAACCGGTCGCCGGTCGGGACTTCTTTCCCTTGACCGTAAATTACGTCGAAAAGACCTACGCGGCCGGCCGCATCCCCGGCGGCTTCTTCAAGCGTGAAGGCCGTCCGACCGAGAAAGAAACCCTGACCTCGCGTCTGATCGACCGTCCAATTCGTCCTTTGTTTCCCGACGGTTTCGTCAACGACGTCCAGGTCGTCGCGATAGTGCTGTCGCTCGATCCCGAGATCGATGCCGACATCCCGGCGCTGCTGGGCGCATCGGCCGCGCTGTCGCTTTCCGGGCTGCCCTTCAACGGCCCGATCGGCGCTGCGCGCGTGGGCTGGAAGAACGGCCAGTATCTGTTGAACCCGCCGGCGAAGGAGCTTGCGGAGTCGGATCTGCACCTGGTGGTCGCGGGCACCGAGCACGCGGTTCTCATGGTGGAATCGGAAGCGAAGGGCTTGTCCGAGGAAGTGATGCTCGGTTCCGTTGTATTCGGGCACGAGCAGATGCAGGTTGCGATCCGCGCGATCAGAGAGCTCGTCGCGCAGGCGGCCAAGCCGCGCTGGCATTGGACTTCCCCGGTCGACAATCCGGATCTGACGAGCGCGGTGGCCCTGCATGCGCAGGCAGCGCTTTCCCAGGCCTACGTGATCACGGAGAAGCAGCAGCGTTACGCGCGTATTTCCGAGATCAAGTCGCAGACGATGGCCACTCTGACCGGTGGCGAGAATCCGAAGTGGACCGCCGATCAGGTCGACACGGCGCTCTTCAAGCTGGAGAGCAACATCGTGCGTCAGCGCGTGCTCAATGGCGAGCCGCGTATCGACGGGCGCGACGCCAGGACAGTGCGCCCGATCACCGTCAAGGTCGGTGTGCTGCCTCGTACGCACGGCTCCGCCCTGTTTACCCGCGGCGAGACCCAGGCATTGGTCGTTACGACTCTGGGAACGACCCGCGACGCGCAGATAATCGATGCCCTCGAGGGCGAGCGCCGCGAACCCTTCATGCTGCACTACAACTTCCCGCCGTTCTCGGTGGGTGAGACGGGCATGATGGGATCGCCGAAACGTCGCGAAATCGGCCATGGCAATCTGGCACGCCGCGGAGTCAAAGCGGTGATGCCCGACATGGTGACCTTCCCCTACGTGATACGGGTCGTGTCGGAGATCCTGGAGTCCAACGGCTCGAGCTCGATGGCGAGCGTCTGCGGAACTGCTCTGTCCCTCATGGACGCGGGCGTGCCGATCAAGGCAGCCGTGGCCGGAGTGGCGATGGGTCTGGTGCTCGAGGGCAGCCGCTTCAAGGTGCTGACGGACATCCTCGGCGATGAAGATCACCTGGGCGACATGGACTTCAAGGTGGCCGGCACGAAGGAAGGGGTGACGGCGCTGCAGATGGATATCAAGGTCGAGGGGGTCACGCCCGAGATCATGCGTATCGCGCTGGATCAGGCGCGCGAGGGCCGGCTGCATATCCTGGGGGAAATGAACAAGGTGATCCGCGAGCCACGCGGCAAGATGTCCGAGTGGGCTCCTTCGATCATCACGCTGAAGATCGATCCCGAGAAGATTCGCGACGTCATCGGCAAGGGCGGTGCGGTGATCCGTCAGATCACCGAGGAGACCGGGACGACGATCGATATCGAGAACGATGGCACCGTGAAGATCGCCTCCGTCAGCGGAGCTGCGGGGCGCGAGGCACAGCGGCGCATCGAGCTGATCACCGCCGACGTCGAGGTCGGGCGCATCTACGAGGGCAAGGTCGCACGGTTGATGGATTTCGGCGCGTTCGTGACGATCCTTCCCGGACGCGATGGACTCGTGCACATCTCCCAGATCTCCAACGAGCGCGTGGAGCGGGTCAGCGACAAGCTGAAGGAAGGCGATCTGGTGCGCGTGAAGGTGCTCGAGGTCGACCGCCAGGGTCGTATCCGGCTGTCCATGCGGGACGTCGAAGCAGCCTGAGCGCTCGAGTGTCGCCAGCCGCGCGGACATCGCCGTCCGCGCGGAGCGATTCCCTCCTAACCTAACGAGTCGGTGGCAGTTCCCTTACTCCCGGTGCTTACGATTTTCGGATTGCTCCCCATGGTGTCCCTGTTCGTTCTATCCGCGCTTTACCGCTGCTCATCCTTGAGGTCGGTCCTGGCGCGCGTCGATGCATTCATCAACGTCCGATAGATCTCGTCCTGCACCGAGCGCCAGCGTTGGAAGTTCTTCTGCGCGAGGCCTCCCGGGGTTTGCGCCGAGTCGATCTCTCCAGTGCTCCGGAGCGCGGTGCGCGCATCCCGCTGTTGGCCGAGGAACAGTTTCAAGCTCTGCTCCAGATAGCTGCCGATCATTCCCTGCATTGCGCCGCCGTACGAACGGATAATCTGCGAGAGAAAATCGCGTCCGAGCAGCGGCTCGACGCCGTGCTCCAGATCGGCAATGACCTGCAAGAGAATCGAGCGCGTGATGTCCTCCTGTGATTTCTTGTCCATGACCACGAAGTCGATGCGATCGATGACCAACCTCCGAATGTCCGCCAGAGTGATGTAACGACTCTCGACCGTGTCGTACAGCCGCCGGTTCGGATATTTCTTGATCGTACGCAGTTCGCTCATTCTTAAGCCCCCAGTCTCTCGCTAGGACGTTCCCAGTCCCCAGGGCGTCAGGATCAGAGCC
>FTEO01001200.1_pt1 | contig 37060 bp, 31 predicted proteins | sample 1640211 | NCBI WGS metagenome assembly FTEO01 (sample SAMEA3914816, study PRJEB12502) | metagenome | biome: forest; material: soil | place: USA | collected 2011-09-16 | depth 0.3 m | reverse complement strand
CGCACGCACAACGATTACCCATTGCGGGGAAACTCTTGTAAAATCATATTGGTGCGCCCGTAGCTCAGTTGGATAGAGTGGCAGCCTCCGAAGCTGCAGGTCGCTGGTTCGAATCCAGTCGGGCGCGCCAGTTCGCAAGGGGTCCGTTCCGGGTACTTAGGTAACGGATTATTCCAGAATGAACTCTCACCCATCTGCCCGAAAGGGCAAGGTAAAAAGCCGAACGGATCTCGGGAAGAGTCTCGTCTCCACCGCTCCTCCGGCGGCAGATAATGATATCGGGACGGGCCGACGACCGACCTATCGTCGACCACACCGCTCGGACGATCGACGTTCCGCTGCGACAGCGCGGTCACGCCGCGATGCAAATTGCTGCTTCCGGATAACTGGATGCATCTGCCGGATCTGGGAGATTCAGAGACCCTTGAACTTCCCCCTGATCGTTTATGGGTTGGCGCTCGGAAGGCAACGACGGCAACGATTACTCGTCGGCATCTCGGACGCACTGGGTTCACATGGTTCTGTGGAAGTCCTGCGGTGAACCCAGGGGGTGAAACAGACAGCCGGGGCCGTCGGATCCGAAATGCGATCCACGCGTTATGTGGTCTGCAAATAATGCGGCGAACGGGGAGGCTCAACACCGGAGGGTGCAGCTGTGCAACATCACGTTCGGGGTGATGAGAGGATCCGAAAAGCCTTGGATTCAGCTCTCGACATGGCCATCGAAGAGCGCCGGATCGTCGGCGCCGTGGTCCTCGCTTCACTGTCCGGGCATCTCATCTATGAGCGGGCAGCCGGGTATGCCGATCGGGAAGCGGGGACACCGACGCGACCCGATACAATCTTCCGTTGGGCCTCGCTGACCAAGGCCGTGGTGGCCGCTGCCACGCTGGCTCTCGTGGAAAAAGGTGTCGTTTCATTGGATGATCCCGTCACTCGGTTCCTCCCTGACTTTCGGCCGCAACTTCCCGGCGGCCAGCCGCCGGTCATCACCCTGCGCCACCTTATCACCCATACCGCGGGCTTGACCTATCGGCTATTGGAACCGGAGGACGGGCCCTATCATCGCGCCAACGTCTCGGAAGGGTTGGACCAGCCCGGTCTCACGATCGGGGAGAATCTGAAGCGCATTGCCTCCGCTGGCTTGTCGTACGCGCCGGGAACCGCCTGGGGCTACTCGGTTGCCACCGATGTACTGGGCGAATGCATTGCCCGGGCGACGCAGACTGCGTTGCCGGCGCTTCTGGCACAGTCTGTCACCGGTCCACTGGAGATGACGGACAGCGCCTTCACGGTGACCGACCGCAACCGCTTGTCGCAAGCCTATGGCGATGCATCCCCCGAACCGGTGCGGATGGGCGCTCAGCATCGCGTCCCATTCCAGAGCGGCTCAATCTCCTTTGCGCCGGATCGGTTGTTCAATCCGAGCTCCTATCCGTCAGCAGGTGCGGGCATGAACGGGACAGGCGCCGACTTTCACCGCTTTCTCGAGGCGCTTCGGACCGGCGGCGCACCCGTGCTCGAGCGGCGCTCCATCGATATGTTGAGCACGATCAGACCCGGAGACTTCGAAACCTTCATGCCCGGTTGGAAGTGGCCCCTCGGCTGGTCGGTGCTGGCCGATCCCGCCAAGACAAGAACGCCGCAGACACCCGGGACTTGGCGGTGGGGTGGGGTCTATGGAAGCTCCTGGTTCGTCGATCCAGCGCAGGAACTGTCCGTCACGATCGTGACCAACACGGCGGTCGCAGGAATGCTCGGGCCGTTTCCCGATTCGATCCGCGACGCGATCTACACATCGCTCAAGCCTTAGCCGCGCGTATCGTTCAGACTGCTTGCACGCTCGCAGAGATGGATCGCGGAGTTCCGACCCTCGCGCCAGCGACTGTGCCCACGCTCCCCGTCCGGGCTTGGTCGGACCGGCACGAGCGATGCTGCTCAACTTCCAGCGAGCGACCAAGACCCGGTGGAGGTGAGAATGCGGGGGATTGCGCGCGAAGAGGCCAGCGCTTGCCCGCGGAAACTGCGCGCGGGCGCGGCATGGACTCGAGTGACCGCAACCGCGGCCATGGTTCTGGTCGCGGTTCTCTTTCTGTGTGCCTGCAACCCGAACCCGGCTCCGACCCCGAGCCACAACCCGATCCCCAAGCCATCCCCGACACCCAGTCCGAACCCGGACTCCGCGCCACTGGTGAAGCCGCAGACGCCAATCGTCACCGAAGCAAATGTGCGGTATCCGTGAGCGCAGCGGCGGGATTCCGGCCCGGACGGACGGTCACCGGAACCGCGGAAGTCTTCGATGAGTTAGGGCGAGTATCGTTTGAAGGAGACCATCGTGAACAGATCCCCCGGACATCAGCAGTGGCCGAACCACAGGGTTGCCGAACAGCACTTGAGCGAGAGAGTTGCCGTCGAGCTCGACGGCGAACGAGTCGCCGATTCGAGTGATGTCATCCGTGTCGATGAGGACGGCAGCCCCGCGCGTTATTACTTTCCGCGCTCCGATGTCAGCACCGCCAACCTCGAGCGATCCGCGACCACGACTGAGTGCCCGTTCAAAGGGACGGCGCATTATTTCAATCTGAAGCGGGGCGACGTCACGTTCTCCGACGCAGTCTGGTCCTATGAAGCTCCCTACGACGAGCACCGCGCGCTCAAGGACCGCCTTGCCTTTTATGACGACAAGATTCCGCAGATCCATGTGCGTCCGGGCGGGTAAACGGCGCCCGGCGCGTGAGTTTCGGATGTTGGTCGCCTCGTCGAGCTGCCGCACAAGACTGACATGCCTGCGTGCCGCTCCGCTTGCGCAGCCGTCCAACGCTTTGGAACGCTGATTGCTGGATTTCGCCATGGAAAGGCGGACCCGACAGACTGCCTCGCTACGGCGAAGGTGGGGGCCCTTCTCAGTCGGCGCCCTCGCGGCGGTGTCGGGAGGCTGTGAGGTCGGACCCAATTTCACTCGGCCCCAAGCGCCGCAGGCGGCCTACTCCGCGCCCCCTCGGGCCATGGGTTCGCAGTCTCTGAGCTATGGCGCCGACGCCGCGGCGGACTGGTACACCGTCTTTCGATCGGATGCCATTCAGCAGCTCGTACAGGCCGCAGTAGCGACCAATCCCGATTTGGAGGCGGCGCGACACGCCCTGCGAGCAGCCCAGTACGAATTGCGGGCAGTGGCTGGATCGGCGCTGCCACAGCTGGAGCTCGATGGCAGGGTGTCCCGCTCGCGAGTGAACGGGAGTTTTCTGTACCAGCCGATCGAGAATCTGCAGGCGACTGCAAACCAATTCAACATCGGGCCGACGCTTGCCTATGATCTTGACGTTTTCGGGCGCATCCGCCGCACCATCGAGTCGCAAGCCGCGCAGACCTCGCAGGTTCAGCATCAGACTCTCAACGTCTACATCACGGTGGTGGACCAGGTTGTGCTGACCGCCTTCGACTACGCGGCGACGGTTGAGCAGATCGAGGTGACCCGCCAACTTGTCGACGAGCTGCAGGAGCAATACAAACTCACCAGCACGCTGGAATCGGCGGGAAAGATCACGCGCAGCGACACACTGCAAGCGCAATCGCAACTGGAGAGCACACGGGCGACACTGCCCGCTCTGCAGAAGCAGCAGGACGTGTATCGGAACGCGTTACTGAGGCTCACGGGGGCGACGCCTCAGGGCGGGTCAATACCCGAGCTTACCCTGCGGGACTTCTCCCTACCGCCGCAACTGCCGGTGTCCCTCCCGTCGCAGCTCGTCAGGCAGCGACCCGACATTCTGGCCGCGGAGGATGCACTTCATCAGGCGAGCGCCCGAGTCGGCGTCGCGGAGGCCCTTCGGCTTCCCTCCATAGACATATCGGGTGAGTACGCCCAGCAGTCAAGCCGCACGAGCGATCTCTTCACGAGGGCGGGTGGGATCTGGACTGCAGGCGCGAGCCTGTCGGCACCCATTTTCGAAGGGGGGCGGCTCAGCGCTCGCGAAAAGGAGGCGAAGGAACGCTTCCAGCAGGCAGCGGCACAATACCGGAGCACGGTGATCGGCGCATTTGCGGAGGTCGCGAACGCGTTGCAGGCACTGCAACATGATTCCGACGGTTATCTGTCCCACAGCGCCGCGCTCGATGCGGCACGCGCCAATCGCGACCTGGCACGCGCCCAGTTTCAGCAAGGTAAAGTGAGCGAGCTCGTTGTCCTGACGGCAGAGCAACAATATCAAAACGCGACACTGAGCCAAGTGCAGGCCGACGTGCAGCGCTTTACCGACGTCGCCGCGCTGTTCCATGCGCTGGGCGGCGGATGGTGGAACGCCAAGGATCCCATCCTGACGCCCCAGGTGAAGTACGACCTCGGGGAGACGCGACATGAGTGACGGCGAGGAGTCATCCTCGACGGCGTGTGAAAGTGACCAGTCGCCGCGTCAGCAAGAGGGGCAGGGAGGCAAGCAGGGGCAGTCAAGCGTGCCGGGGCAGCCGACCGGACAGAACAAGGTAGGCGGTCGGGGCTCCTCGAGAAGGTCCTATCGTTTCCTGTGGATCTTCGCTGCCGTGCTGCTCGTGGTCGGCCTCGGCGCTCTCCTCCGCCATCTGTTGGTCGGCAGATACCACGTGACGACCCAAGATGCATACGTCAACGGCGACCTGATCAGGCTCGCGCCCCAGGTAAGCGGCACCGTCATCGACATCGCTGCCGACGAGACCCAGTATGTGCGGGAGGGACAACTGTTGGTGCAGCTGGACGCCCACGATGCCGATGTCGCGCTCGCGCAGGCCAAAGCCAATCTCGCCGAGACTGTGCGCGACGTGGCGCAACTGTTTGACACCGAGCGCCAGGCCCAAGCCGTCATCGCCGCGCAGCAGTCGCAGCTGCACCTCGCCGATCAGACGCTCAGGCGCGATCGCGCGCTGGTAGGGGCGCACGGAGTATCGCAACAGGACATTGAACGCGACGAAGGCAACCAACGCAACGCGCAGGCCGGCACCCGACAAGCGGCAGCAGCTCTGGCCTCCACGCAGGCGGCGATTGCGGGAACTCAGCCTGACACGCATCCGCGTGTGCTGCTGGCCGAGGCGAGTCTGCGGTCAGCCTGGTTGGCGAAGACGCGTACGCGGGTGCTCGCTCCCATATCCGGATATATTCTCCGGCGCACTGTTCAACTGGGTCAACAGGTGAACCCCGGCACGGACATGCTGGCAATAGCGCCGCTGCAGAGTGTCTGGATCGACGCCAACCTGAAGGAAACGCAACTGGAGGAAGTGCGCATCGGCCAGCCGGTGTCCGTGACAACGGACCTCTATGGATCGCATTACCGCTATCACGGCCGCGTGCTTGGCCTCGTAGGGGCCACGGGTGCCGCGCTGGCCGTGCTGCCGCCGGAGAATGCGACCGGCAACTGGATCAAGATCGTACAGCGCCTCCCCGTGCGTATCGGACTTGACCCACGGGAGCTGCGGGCGCACCCACTGTTCCTGGGCCTCTCGACGAGCGTCAACGTCGACGTGCACGACACGAACGGTGCCTCGTTGTCGCAGCGCTCGGCGTGGGCGGCGGCGCTGAGAACTGACGTCTATGCTTCCCAGGACGCCGGGGTCGAGGATGAGATCCGCCGGCTCGTGACGCAGAACCTGGGCGGGTCACAGCCACCTGTGGCCACGGCGACGGCCTTGCCGTGAATCCAGCTCCCGCGGCAGGGGGACAGCAGATTCATCCATGGCTGATAGCGCCGGTCGTCGCGCTCGCGGCGTTCATGGAAATTCTCGACATTTCCGTGGCAAACGTCGCTCTTCCACACATCGCCGGAGACCTGTCCGCGAGCCAGGACGAGTCCACCTGGGTTCTGACGAGCTACCTGGTGACCAACGCGATCGTCATGCCGATCACCGGATGGCTCGCCGGCAGGTTTGGGCGCAAACGGCTGTTTCTGACCTGCATCTCGGCATTCGCCGTGGTCTCTCTGCTGTGCGGCCTCGCGATCAGCCTGCCCATGCTGGTCGTGCTCCGCGCACTGCAGGGCGCTGCAGGAGGTGGGCTGCAACCGACCGGACAGGCCATTCTCAACGATGCATTCCCGCCTGAGAAACGGGGAATGGCCACCGCCGTGTACGGTGTCGCGGCGGTGGTTGCGCCGGCGGTCGGGCCGGCGCTGGGAGGCTGGATCACCGACAACTACGAATGGCGCTGGGTATTCCTGATCAACGTGCCGGTGGGTGCCCTGCTGGTATTCCTGATCGGTTGGCTGGTCAAAACGCCGCGGGAAGAATCCCCCAAGAAGGGTGGCAGAGTCGATTGGCTCGGCTTCGGATTCGTGGCGATCAGCCTCGGCTGCCTGCAAGTGGTTCTCGATCGCGGGCAGGAGTACGACTGGTTTGCCTCCACGATCATCACGGCGCTCTGCCTGGCATCCGCGATCGCGTTCGTACTGCTCATCTGGTGGGAGCTGCCGCACCGCTGTCCCATGGTCAATCTGCGCCTCCTGAAGCGACGCGACGTCGCCGTCTCCTGCGGGCTCATGCTGGCTCTCGGCTTCATGATCTTCGGCAGCGCCTACCTGCTGCCCGCGTTTGCACAGTACCTGCTGGGGTATCGGGCGACCGAGGCTGGCGAGATCCTCATGCCGGGCGGGCTGCTGCTGATGGTGCTCTTTCCTGTGGTTGGACGTCTGCTCAACACGGTAGATCTGCGCATGTTGATTGTCGTGGGCATTCTGATCGCGGGCGGTTCTCTTTGGTGGATGACAAACTTCTACCTCGGGGTTTCGTTCAATGACCTGGTGCTGGCACGCACGATGCAGTACATCGGCATGGCGTTTCTGTTTCTGCCCATCAACGCGCTCGGTTTTCGCGACGTGCCTGCAGGACAAACCAACTACGCCTCGGCACTGATCAATCTGGCGCGCAATTTCGGCGGCAGCATCGGTGTGGCATTCGCCTCGACGCTGATCATTCGGCGGTCGCAGTTCCACCAGAGCCGTCTGGTGGAACACTTGCAATCGATGAACGCTGCCTACCCGGATTTTATTGACCGACTCGGGAATGCCACACACGGTGCAGCGACCGGCGTCACGACGCTGGCGCGGGCGTTTCAGAGCACCCTGCAACAGGCAGCTCTGCTGAGCTATCTGGACGCCTTCAAGGCACTTGGGGTCATTTTCCTGCTGCTGTTGCCGTGCTTGCTGCTGGTAAAGGGGGGTACAGCCAACACCCGGGCAGCCGAAGGAGCCTGAACTCACTACGAGTAGCCCGCGCGAATGACCCTTACCACAAAAGGATCCGCTGCCGCTGGAAGAGAGCGCAGCCAACGTAACGCGCCCGCCGCGCTCCGGGCGCTAGTCGGTACACACTCCTTCAGACCGAAGCGTTGGCACTGCCCAGTGCCGCTGCGAGGCAACGGGAACCTGACGTGTCGCAGGTGTCGCCGACAGAGGCCAGAGTCGTTGTTGGCACCAGTCCCCAGCAATTCGAATTGGGGGCAAAGGGCCGCTCGGGGAATGACATGAAGGTCAACGTTCTCGCAGATGGAAAAGTGCTCAAGAAGGGGCCGCGCGGAAGGCAGGGAAGGTCGCTTGACGGGGCGGAATCTACAGCCAGCCGCGCCGCTTGAAATACATGTACGGCGCCACCGCCGACACCACCATCAGCCCCAGGGCAAACCACGCGCCCCATCGCTCGTGCAGCCACGGAATGTGCTCGAAGTTCATGCCATAGAAGCCGACGATCACCGATGGCGGTAGCAGAAACACGGTCACGACCGAGAAGATCTTCAGGATGTTGTTCTGATCGATCGACACCATCCCGAGCGTCGCATCGAGCAGGAACTGCACCTTGTCGCCGAGAAACGTTGCGTATTCGCTCATCGGAATGACGTCACGCGACAACGTGCTGAGGCGCGTGCGGGCCTCTTGACTCACGTGCTCCTCTGCAACCTGTTGGATGAACACGAGCAGGCGCGCCAGGCTGGCGAGACTCTCGCGAGCCTTCGATACCAGTTCGCCACATTGACCGATGCGCTCGAGCATCCTGCCGAAATTGGACCCCGCGGGGCGCTCGCGCTGCGGGCGGGAGAAGATGTCCGTGGATACCGAATCGATCTCGCTGCCGACGCGTTCCAACACATCGGCGATCCGATTGACGATGGCCTCCAGAAGTCCCGCAAGCAAGGTTGCCCCCGAGCCGCACACGCCCGGATGAGTCTCGGAATAACTGATGAAGCGACGAAACGGCAGAGGATCGGTGTAGCGGTTCGTAACGAGCCGCGGGCCGACGAGGATGAAAGTCACCTGGGCATTCTGCGGAAGGTCAGTATCCAGCTTCGTGACGATCGTCGCCGTCATGAAAAGGGCGCCCTGCTCCTCATACAGACGGCTCGAAGCCTCGATCTCCCGCATTTCCTCGCGCGTGGGGACGTCGATCTTGAACGTCTCCTCGACCAGCTTCTCCTCCTCAGGAGTGGGCTCCAGCAGATCGATCCACAGCGCGCCTGCCGGTAGCTTCGCACCGGGCGAATGCGGCAGACGCACCAGCCCCCTCGGTCCCTGGGCAAAAACGGTCAGCATGCAGCGAGCCGTCCCGAGCAGCGTCGTCGTCCGGAGAGCGCCACGCTCGAGCGCATGGGTCTAGTGGTGGTGCTCGGCCGCAGCCAGATCGTTGACGACGGCAAACAGATTGTCCGGAGAGCCGGCCTTGCCGACGTCGGTCGAGTACTTGCCGTTGACGACGATCAACGGGACGCCCGTGACGTTGTAGCGTTCGGTCAACTGCTGAGCGCGTTGCAGGTTTGAGTCCACGGTGAAGGACTTGTACGCCTTCGTGAAGTCATCCGCCTTGATGCCGTTGGCCGTAGCGAAGGCGAGATCCAGCTTGAGCGTGTCGTCAGCGTTGTTCGCCACCAGAGGATTGTTGTCCCGCTGGATCGTGTCGAACGCTTTTTCGAACAGCTCCGGCCGGCCAAGCGCCTGCAGGGTGTAGTACAGACGCGCGTGAGCCTGGTGCACCGGACCCCACATGACCGGCACGCGCACGAACGTCACGTAATCGGGCTTGGTTTTGAGCCATTTGAGCACGAAGGGCTCGAGCGCATAGCAATGCGGGCAGCCGAGCCAGAACACCTCCACCACCTCGACCTTGCCGGGTCCAACGGTTGTCGGCTGCGAGGGCACGATAGGAGTGTAGTTTTCGCCCGCCTTCCAACGGCCGCCGGGCAGCTGCTGCTCGGGCGACAGAGCTGCAATGCGTTCGAGCGAGGTATCCCCGCGAGTCTGCTGCGCATCGTCTGCGCTGGATTCCTGGGCGGCGGCGGCCTGCTCCGCCTCGCTCTGCGGCGTGAGAGGGGTTTCTGTCGGAGCGGGCTTGTGAGGCTGCGCCTGCGGTTGAGCTGGGGCGGTGGGCGCAGTCGCGGCTGGCGTCTTAGGCGGCGCCGTGGCGCTGCGAGAGCAGGCGCTGACGCACAGGGACACAACGGCGAGTAAGGCGACGGAACGCTTCATTGGTATCTCGCGTGACTCAGTTTCGTTCAGCGCATTCCCTGTACGTAAGAGGCGAGGTCGCGCATTTCGGTGGACGAAAGACGCTTTGCGACCGTCAACATCATTACGCCATTACGGCTTGCCTGCGCCGGATTCGCGGCTTTGTAGCGAGCGCCGCTCGCGTAGTCGGTGAGCTGTTTTACTACATAAACGGACTGCTGCGCTCGCAAGGCCGGATACCCAGCGGCCAGATTGCCCCTGCCGCCGGGTCCGTGGCAGGCCACGCAGGCTGGAATGCTCCGCGCCTTGTCGCCGCGCACGTACAGCATCTGACCTGATTTCCAGTAGGAAGGGTCCGCTTCGAGCCCGGCGGGCGTCTGCGCTTCGTAGTAAACCGCCAGGTCGCTGATGTCCTGGTCGCTCAGATTGGCTACCAGCGGCTTCATGACCGGGTTGTCGCGCACGCCCGAGCGAAAGAGCCGCAACTGCTCTGCAACGTAGACGGCACTCTGGCCGGCGAGCCGCGGCCATTCCGGGTTCGTGCTGTTCCCGTTCGGGCCATGGCACGCGCCGCAGACAGCGGCCTTCGTTGCTCCCTGCTGAGCCGATCCGCTGGCGAACGGGAAAGCGGTCCAAGGGTCGGCAGCCGACGGAGGCGCAGCCGTGGCGGTCGCGGCGGGGTTGGCGGGCTCGCCGGCTTTGGCTGGTGTCGTCGCGTTCGGGGTCTGTGCGTCCGCCAGTGCGCTCCCCAACAGAGCCAAACTCATCCAACCCGTTATGGCCCAGCGCCGGATGGGCCAGCCCGGGATGCGCCAGCCCGTTCTCATCGTCTTCGGCATTGTTTTCTTTCCGGTTTCGTCCCGTCGTAAACGGCGGCGAATTGTACACTACCGCCACGCATCTCCCGTCCAGGCCGCGCACCGTGAGTCGATTCCCGCACACACAGTTTCTGATCAGCGCCGCGGCGCCGGCCCAATTTCCGGTCGACCAGGGTGCCGAGGTTGCCTTCGTCGGTCGCTCGAATGCGGGCAAGTCGAGCGCCATCAATGCGATTGCGCAGCGGCAGGGGCTGGCCCGCACGAGCAAGACGCCCGGACGTACCCGGTTGCTGAATTTCTTCGAGCTCGCAGCGCAGCGCCGGATCGTCGATCTGCCGGGATACGGATATGCCACCGCGCCGGAGGCTGAGCGGCGCACGTGGCGGCCGATGATCGATGCCCTGCGGGAGCGACGCTCGCTGCGGGGTCTGTTTGTAATCGTCGACGCCCGCCGGGGAGTCACGGAAGGGGACGAGGGCCTGCTGGATTGGTCGGCCGTCGACCATCACATTCACGTGCTGCTGTCGAAGGCGGACAAGCTGAACCGGAGCGACGGGCTCAAGGTGCTGCGTGAAGCTACGGCCGCGCTGTCGGGCCGGGGCGCAACGGCGCAGCTCTTCTCGGCTCACTCGAAGCTCGGGGTCGAGGAAGCGCAGAATGTTTTGGCAGCGTGGTTCGCGGAACCGGTCGCACCGGAGTAGGCGCGGGCCGCGCCGGACCCCATCCAGCGCAGTGCGCATAAAAAACCCCGGTGGCACCATCGGATGCCACCGGGGCAGACTAACCCGGAACAGGTCTCGTGATCCGGGTTGACCCGCTCAGGGAGGGAAGCGGGGAGTGCTAGGCACTCGAAAAATTAGACGGCCCCCCGGGCCCGAAGTTCCAAAGAATCTTCGAGAATCTTTTCTCACAAAATCAGATACTTGCTTACAAAGCTGTATCGTCGGCGCTACAAAAAGTAGAACGCCGCCCCGAGCGTATAGAGCTTGGCGCCGTCGGTATTGCGGAGGTCGAAGTGCTCGTACTCGAGCTTGATGGCGACGTTCGAGACGTGGACCTGCGCGCCGGCGCCCCAGGCGAATTCTGTCCCCTCGTCACGCAGTGCGAAGAGGGACGGCCGCGTGATGTCGCCGTGGAGTTGCCAGCGCGCGGCTCCAGCCTTCGCATACACATCGAAGAACGGAGTGGGCAGCGGCAGGTAGCCTACGGCAAACGCACCGAACGCCTTGGCATCGGCGTGGCCGCTCGTCAGCGCGGAGTCCCGGCTCTCGCTGCCCAGATCCATGTAATCGGCTTCGATGCCGATCGGAATGAGGGGAAACTTGAAGCCGATGAAACCCTTCCAGGCGGTGTTGTCGATTCTCAGGTCCGAGCCGGAGCCGAAGATGTTGTCGATCTTGGCCCGGGTGATTCCGGCACCCAGGTAAAGCCCGGCGGCGGCCGCGGGTGCCGTCCCCGCCAGGCACGCGAGCCCCGCCCAAAGGACCGGCAAAACAGACTTACGCATAGCTGAAGCTCTCCGTCAGTAAAGGTCCGGCCGACCGCTCCGGATGACTTCCGCCGACTCTAGTGAGCCTCGTCCCAGTTCGCGCCGGTGCCCAGATCAATTCGTAGCGGAACCGCGAGTTCCGCCGCTCCGACCATACGCTCGCGAACGGCGGCGCCGACGGACTCGACCGCATCCTCGCGCACCTCGAGGATCAGCTCGTCGTGCACCTGCATGATGAGGTTTGCCGGCACATCCTCGCGTTGACACCAGGCATCGACCGCGATCATCGCGCTCTTGATGATGTCCGCCGCGGTGCCCTGCATCGGCGCATTGATCGCACTGCGCTCCGCGTATTCCCGCAATTGCCGGTTGCTTGAGCGGATCTCGGGCAGGTACAGGCGTCGTCCGTACACCGTCTCGACGAAACCCGACTCGCGCGCCTTGATGCGCGTGTTGTCCATGAAGCGCTTTACGCCTGGGTAGCGAGCGAAATAGCGATCGACGTAGTTCTGGGCCGAGCTGCGCTCGATGCCGAGCTGCCGCGCGAGTCCGAAGGGCGACATTCCGTAGATCAGTCCGAAGTTGATCGTCTTGGCCAGCCGTCGTTGATCGGCAGTGACGGTCTCGAGCGCGACCCCGAACACCTCGGCGGCCGTCGCCTGGTGCACGTCGAGATCCGCGGCGAAGGCCGCAAGCAGACCCTCATCCGCGGACAGATGGGCCATGATGCGCAGCTCGATCTGCGAATAGTCCGCGGCCATCAGGACATAGCCGGGCGGGGCGATAAAAGCCTGGCGGATACGCCGGCCTTCGGGTCTGCGGATCGGAATGTTCTGCAGGTTCGGATCCTGCGAGGACAGCCGCCCGGTCTGCGCAACCGCCTGGTGATAGGAGGTGTGAATGCGCCCGGTGCGCTCGTTCACCTGCTCGGGCAAACTGTCGGTGTACGTCGATTTGAGCTTGGCCAGCACGCGATAATCCAGAACGATCCGCGGCAGCGCATAGGAGGCGGCGAGCTCCTCGAGCACGTCCTCCGCCGTGGACGGCTGTCCGGTCGGCGTTTTGCGCAACACGGGCAGCTGCATCTTCTCGAACAGGATCTGCTGCAGCTGCTTGGGGGATTCGATGTTGAACTCGAAGCCGGCTTCCCGGTGCGCCTGCGCCACGAGCTCCTGCATCTGGCCGGTCATCTCGCGGCTTTGGGCACGCAACAGATCCCGATCCACCAGAACTCCCCGGTGCTCCATGCGCAACAACACGGGCACGAGCGGTTGCTCGAGCTCCTGGTACACACGCTGCAGTTGCGGCAGGGCCTCGAGCTTCGGCCACAAGGTCAGGTGCAGGCGCAGGGTCATGTCCGCGTCTTCTGCGGAATATGCGGCAGCCTTGTCCACGGGCACCTGGTTGAAGGGGACCTGCCTCGCGCCTTTGCCCGCGACCTCATCGAAGGTGATGGTGCGAACTCCAAGATAGGCCAGCGCGGCTGACTCCATGTCGTGTCGGGTGGCGACGCTGTTCAGCACATAGGATTCGAGCATCGAGTCGAAGCGCATGCCCGCGAGTTGGATGCCGTAGCGCAGGAGGACGTGGGCGTCGTACTTGAGGTGGTGTCCGAGTTTCGGCCGCTCCGGATCCTCCAGCAGCGGCTTGAGAGCCGCGAGCACCCGGGCGCGATCCAGTTGCTCCGGCGCCCCCACGTAGTCGTGCCCAAGCGGCACGTACGCCGCCAGTCCAGGCGCCGTACCCAGGGAAATACCCACAATTTCGGCGCGCATGTAGTCAAGACCGGTGGTCTCGGTGTCGAACACAAAAAGGGGTGCCGAGCGCAGCATTTCCAGCCAACGCTCGAAGTCGCCCCATTGAGTGAGCGTCTCGTAGTGACGCTCGGCCGCGGCAATCGCCGACGGCACGGTCGTTGGAGAGCCCACTTCAGCTGGCGCATCCGCACTGGTGGCGGCTGTTGGTCGCGCTGGATCTTCGGGGACGCCTCCACTATCCAACCCACGCAGCAATGAGCGCAGCTCATAGCGTGTATAGAGGTGGCGCAACGCCTCGACGTCCGGCGGCCCGGGCGACAACTGATCGTGCGCCAAAGGCAACTCGAGATCCGTGTGAATGGTAGCGAGCTTGCGAGACAGCTCGAGAGTCAGCAAACCCGCGCGCAGATTTTCGCCGACCTTGCCGGTGATCTCGGACGCATGTGCGATCACCCGGTCCAGCGTGCCGTATTGACCCAACCACTTCGCGGCCGTCTTCGGTCCGACCTTTTCGACCCCCGGTATGTTGTCGGAGCTGTCTCCAACGAGCGCCAGGTAATCGATGATCTGTTCGGGAAACACGTCAAACTTTGCCTTGACTCCCGCGCGGTCGAGAACCGTGTTGCTCATGGTGTTGATGAGCGTGATCGACTCGTTGACAAGTTGAGCCATGTCCTTGTCGCCCGTCGAGATCAGTACGCTCTGCCCCGCAGCGCACGCACGGCAGGCCAGCGTTCCGATGACATCGTCCGCCTCAACACCTGCCACCTGAAGAATCGGCAGACCCTGCGCACGGATGATGGCCAGCAACGGCTCGAGCTGCGATCGCAGGTCATTGGGCATGGGCTCGCGCTGGGCTTTGTACTGCGCGAACAGATCGTCCCGGAATGTCTTTCCGGGGGCATCGAAGACCACCGCCATGCAGCGGGGCTGGTAGTCCTTCACGAACTTCACCAACATGTTCAGCACGCCGTACACGGCACCGGTAGGCTCGCCGCGCGAGTTCGTGAGCGGCGGCAGGGCGTGGAAGGCCCTGTAAACATAAGATGAGCCGTCGACGAGGACGAGATCGGGAGGAGTGCTCATGGGGGAAATCGTGGAAGGATCGTGCAGGCGGTGGACGGACGGTAGCCTCGAAGTATAGCGAACGGTGTCGCGCTTTCGGTCGGCACTCGGTCAACCCATCCCGGCGTGCTGCGCTATAGGGGTACCCTCGCTCACAGGCTTCAGCAGGATGCTCCCGTCATTTGCACCGGCGATCGCCGCCAACCGTCTCGGGCTCGGAGCCCGGCCGGGCGAGCTGGGACGGCTCGGCAGCGATCCGGTCGGCTGGCTCAACGCTCAGCTGGCGGGCCGTCCGCCGGTCGTCGCCGGTGAGGGTTTGCGCTCCTGCGCCGAGATCATTTCACAGTCGCTCGATCTGCGACGCGAGATCCGGGAGGCCCGGGCCGCCGCGAACGGCGACGCGGCCGCTCTGCAGGCGGTCCTGAAGCTCCCACAGATTTATCGACCCCTCTACGTGGCCGAGACGACCGCGCGCTTCCGTCAGGCCGTGACGACAGATCGGCCCTTCCTCGAGCGCTTGACGCAATTCTGGACCAACCACTTCGCCGTTTCGGTAGACAAGCTTGCCGTGCTCGGGATCGCCGGCACGCTCGAGCGTGAGGCCATTCGTCCCCGCGTGTTGGGAAGCTTCCACGAGCTGTTGCTGGCCGTCGAGCAGCATCCGGCCATGCTGCTTTATCTGGACAACCACATCTCCGTCGGGCCGAACTCGCAGGCAGCGCGCTTTCTCGAGCGCGGCCGCGGAAAACGGGGCGCCGGCATCAACGAGAACCTGGCACGCGAGATCCTGGAGCTGCACACCCTCGGCGTGGGGGGCGGCTATACGCAATCCGATGTCACGACGTTTGCCGAAGTGATCACGGGCTGGTCGATCGGCGGTGAAGGCGGCCGCCTGCCGCCCGGGGAGCCGGGAGAGTTCATGTTTCGCCCACAGCTCCATGAACCCGGCGCCAAGGTGGTACTCGGCAAGCGTTACACGGAAGGGGGCGTGGAACAGGGCGAGAAGGTGCTCAAGGACATCGCCGGGAAATCTGCGACTGCCCGGTTCATTGCCACCAAGCTCGCACGGCACTTCGTCGCAGATGAGCCTTCGCCTCACCTCATCGATCATGTCGCGCACGCGTTTGTTTCGAGCGGCGGTGACCTGCCGACGGTTTATCGGGCGTTGACGGCACAGCCGGAGGCGTGGGCCGAGCCTTTGTCGAAGTATAAGACTCCCTCCGACTTCATCCTCTCTACTTTCCGGGGCCTGGAGCTGCCGGTCGCCAATGGACGCGCATCCCTGACCGCGTTCGAGGTGCTGGGCCAGCGCACGTACAGTCCGGCCTCTCCGGCGGGTTGGCCGGATCGCAGCGACGACTGGAACGGTGCTTCCGCGCTCATGAAGCGTATCGAGTGGGCGGACGCCGTCGGCCAGCGGGTCGGCGGCCTGTGGAGTGCCGCGGAGCTGGCTCCGCAACTGCTCGGCGAGACACTTTCGGTGAACACGCGGACTTCCATCACGCGCGCTGCGAGCGCCACGCAGGGGCTGACGCTGCTGCTGGCTTCCCCTGAATTCATGCGACGCTGAGGATAGAGATCCATGCAAAGCCTCGGACGCAGGCAATTCATCACGGGCACCGCGCTCGCGTTCGGCGTAGCGTTGGCCACGACGCGAGTCACGTTTGCGCGCGCGAACACGTCCTCGAAGTCCCGTTTCGTGTTCATCATTCTGCGCGGCGCGCTGGATGGTCTCGCAGCCGTGCCACCGTACGGCGATCGGGATTATGCCGGACTGCGACGCGACCTGGCACTCAAGGCGCCAGGGACGGATGGCGGCGTGTTGCTTCTGGACAGTCTGTTCGGATTGCACCCCAGCTTCGGTTTCCTGCGCGAATCTTTCGCCGCGCGCGAGTTGGTCGTGTTTCACGCCGTCGCGAGTCCGTATCGGGATCGCTCACACTTCGACGGGCAGGACGTGTTGGAGAATGGGAACGCCGTACCGCACTCCGTGCAGACTGGATGGCTCAATCGCGCGTTGGGTGCGATACCCACCGGCACGCGTGCGCCGAGGGAAATGGGAGTCGCGCTCGGTCAGAATATTCCGCTCGTGATGCGGGGTCCGGCGGCGGTGACGTCGTGGTCGCCGTCGAAACTGGCGGCACTCGATGACGATACTCTGCAGCGCCTCTCGGACCTCTATGCCAACGATCCGCTGTTGGCAAAACGCCTGAGTGATGCCCTGGCCGCGGACGCCATCGCCGGGTCCGATCCGCCGATGATCGACGATTCCCGATTCACATCCACCAGCGACCGCGCGAAGCGCGAGTCGGCGGAACCCGCGTTGTTCTCCAAGCGCGGGACTGCGGGCGCCAGATATCGGGAGGTGGTCAACGCTGCGGCGGGCTTCCTGCGTCGGGAGGATGGCCCGCAGGTGGCTGTTTTCGACACGACGGGTTGGGACACCCATGCCAATGAAGGAAGCGCCGAAGGTCAGCTTGCCGGACGGCTCGCGGCACTGGATGACGGACTCAGAACGCTGAAAGAGCAACTCGGTGCGGTCTGGAACGATACCGCGGTCCTGCTCGCGACGGAGTTCGGTCGTACGGCCGCAGTGAATGGCACGCGCGGGACGGACCACGGCACGGCAGCGGCAGCGTTTCTGATCGGCGGTGCCGTGCAGGGAGGCCATGTCGTAGCTGACTGGCCCGGCCTGTCCACCGGATCCCTGTATCAGGGACGGGATCTGCAACCCACGCTTGATTTGCGATCGGTGCTGAAGGGCGTGCTCGGGGAGCATCTGCTTGTGCCTGCGCGAGCGCTGGAGGACACCGTGTTTCCCGAGAGCCGCAGGGCAAAGGCCCTCACAGGCCTGATCCGCGCGTGACGGGGCGCTACCGCGCGTCGGGCTGCGTTTCCGGTGCCGCCTTCGCGAAGGCCGGTTGCCCCTCCAGGTGCGTGTAAATCGAGCGCAGGGTCGGGTAAGGATCGACGTCGCACTTGAATCGCAACGCGTTGTACATCTGCGGAATAAGGCACACGTCGGCGAGGGTCACGGACGCTCCAAACATGTGTCGGCCGTCGCTGCTGATCCGGCGTGCCTGTTCCTCCAGTCCCCGAAAGCCCACTGCTATCCAATTGCGGTACCAGGCCCTGACCGCCTCTTCGTTCAGCCCTAAAGGCGAGCGCAGGTAGCTCAGCACACGGAGGTTGTTCAGCGGATGCAGGTCGCACGCGATCGCGAGTGCCATCGCACGCACCTGCGCCCTTTCGATCGGCGACGGGGGAAGTAACGGTGGCTCGGGATACACCTCCTCCAGATATTCGATGAGCGCGAGGGACTGCGAGATCGTCGTGCCGTTCTCCTCCAGAGCAGGCACCAGGCCCTGCGGATTCACGGCAAGGTAAGCCGGCTTGGAGTGCTGGCTCTCCCCCGCGCGAATGTCCACACGGACGGCCTCGTAAGGCAGGCCCTTGAGGTTCATGGCAATCCGCACACGGAAGGCGGCGCTGCTGCGGAAATAGGTATAGAGCTTCATGCTCTCGGGCCGATCGTATTGCGAAGCACCTCGAGGCCGTCGATCCCGCATTCGATCCGGTCGCCCGGCCGCAAGGGCCCCACTCCCGCGGGCGTTCCGGTGTAGATGAGATCGCCCGGCCGCAATTCGAAGAGGCTCGAGAGCTCGGCGATGATTTCCGGCACCCGCCAGATCATGGCGGCGACATCGGATTGCTGACGGACCTCATCGTTGACTTTGAGCCAGATTCCGCCGCTCACGAGGTGCCCTTGCGCGGCCAAACGAATCGCCGCGATCGGCGCCGAGCAGTCGAACGCCTTGCCGATGTCCCACGGCTCCCCCTGCCGCCGCGCGGCCTGCTGCAGGTCGCGCCTCGTTAAGTCATTGCCTACGGCATAGCCGAAGACGTGCTCGAGCGCCTGTCCTGCGAGGATGTCGCGTCCGGCCCGCCCGAGGGCAACCACCAGTTCAACTTCATGGTGCAGGTTGGATGTGCGGGAGGGATACGGCACTACGGCCTCGTTTGCTGTGACGGCATCCGGTGGCTTGGTAAAGAACACCGGCGGCTCCCGCTCAGGGTCGGTGCCCATCTCGCGGGCGTGCTCTGCATAATTTCGCCCCACGCAGTAGATGCGATGCACTGGAAACATGCGCCGGCTGCCCGCGATAGCAACGCTCGGGACTGCGGCGGGCGGGAAAACGAAGTCGGTCATCGGAATGGGCTCCCAAGGGCTTCGGGCCGGTCGGAGCGAAGATTGCCATTACGCGAGCGTGGCCGGAAGTCGGCGGCACGGCGGCGCGGCCGCCGCTAGACTACGACGATGAGCATCTGGCGAACCGAGTGGACCCTGGCCGAAATGCAGGAGCATGGCCGTCACACGCTGTCCGAGCACATCGGCATCCGGTTTACCGAAGTAGGGCCTGACTATCTGCGCGGCACGATGCCAGTCAATCCACACACGCATCAGCCCACGGGGGTTCTGCACGGAGGCGCTTCGGTGGCTCTGGCGGAAACCATCGGGAGCGTCGCGGCAAACCTGTGCGTGGATCAGAGCACGCACCTGTGCATGGGACAGGAGATCAACGCGAATCATCTTCGTCCCGTCGCGTCCGGGCTCGTGACCGCGACCGCTCGGCCCTACCATATCGGTAGTCGCAGCCAGGTCTGGCATATTGAGATCAGGGATGAGCGCGACAAGCTGGTGTGCGTTTCGCGTCTGACAATGGCCGTGATCGCGCGCAAGAAGGAGGCGATGTGAGCAGCAATCTGGGTTCCGGTAGTACCGGGCTGGCGCAACCGATCGATCCTTCGCTCATCACGTACACGCACGTGATCTACGCTCTTCATTCCCTTGCGGTGCTCGTGGGACTGGCGGGGACAGCGACGGTCGTCGGCAGCTTCATCGGCGGTCTGCCCTCGATCGTTGCGGTCGTCATGAACTACGTACGCCGCTCGGCCGTGCGCGGGACATACCTGGAGTCGCACTTCCGCTGGCAGATCCGCACTTTCTGGTTCGCGTTGCTGTGGTTCCTCGTGGTGTGGGCGATCTCCCTGCCCCTGCTGGTCGTGTTCTTCGTCGGTGTCATACCGCTGGCCGTTGGCATGATTGCCTTGGCCGTGTGGATCATCTATCGGGTCGTCCGCGGTTGGCTGGCGCTGCGCGATCAAAGGCCGATGTACGTATGAAGGGGCCGCGCAGCTCCGGGGCGGTACGCCCGTTCCAGGTCGCAGACGTCAGCCGGACCGCGCGCACAGTCGTTCTCTGCGGCGCTCTCGCGGCAGCGCTGGGTTGCGGACAAAAGGGTCCGCTCTACCTGCCGGATCACAACGGCTCGGTCGTAACCCGCCCCGCGGGCGGAGCGCAGAGCTCAGGGACTGCGCAACCGGCCACGCAACAGCCGCCGCAAGCGCCGAAGGCCGATGTACCGCCTGCCGGCACGACGGCTGCGCCGGCCGGCACGACGGCTGCGCCGGCCGACACGACGGCTGCGCCGGCCGACACGCCACGCAAGGATCCGGGTAAGGACGACGACAGTCCGCCATCGAAATAGTCGGCTACAGATCGGGTCGCACGCGTGGGATAGGTCGCACGGCTCGCAGGCGTGGGATAGGTCGCGCAAGGTCCAGACTCGAGCGGGGGTACGAATTCAGATCTTCAACTTCGCGGCCACACGCCGATAGGCCTCCCGGAAGGGGATGCCTTCGGCGACCACCATTCGATTGGCTTCTTCCGCTGCATGAATCGCCGGATCCAGCCGGATGCGCTCGGGTTTGAAGCGCAGCGCATCGATCGCGGGCGCCAGGACGTCGAGAGTCTGCAGCGCGATGTCGATTCCCCGGAATAGTGGGAACTTCAGCAGCTGCAGATCGCGCTGATAGCCGGAAGGCAGCTTCGCGCACACGCTCAACGCCTCGGTGAGGCAGCCCAGAGCGGTTGCCGATCGAGCGCGGATCAGCTCGAACACATCCGGGTTGCGTTTCTGCGGCATGATGGACGAGCCCGTCGTGAAGTCATCCGCCAGCTCGAGAAATCCAAATTCCTGCGTGTAGAACAACAGCACGTCAGCGGCGAAGCGTCCAAGATCCTGCATGAGCAGCGTGATTTCGAACAGCAGTTGCGATTCCGCCTTGCCGCGTGACAGTTGTACGGCGGTCACCGGCTCATGCGTCGACTTGAAGTCGAGCTTCGCACGCGTCGCTTCGCGGTCGAGCGGCAGTCCTGGAGTGCCGTAACCGGCCGCCGAGCCGAGCGGGTTCAGGCCGGCGCGTCTTTCAACGAGACGCAAAGACTCCGCATCATCGCGGATTTCCCGCGCGAAGCCGCCCGCCCACCACACTACCGAGCTCGGCATCGCCTGTTGCATGTGGGTATAGCCCGGAAGCGGGGTGTTCCGCTCGCGCTCGGCGAGCCGGTCGAGCGCTGCCGCCACGCTCCCAGCGGAAGCACCGAGCTCCTGAATGACGTCGCGCAGGTAGAGGCGAATGGCGGTCAACACCTGATCGTTGCGCGAACGGCCCAGGTGAACGCGCCCTCCCGCGGCGCCGATGCGCTGCGTGAGTCGCCTCTCGAGGGCCGTCTGGCCATCCTCGTCCGCCAGGGATATTTGCCAGAGGCCTTGCGCGTGCTCCTGCGCGATCGCCGTCAGACCGGAGCGGATGGCTTCCAGGTCGGCGTCCGGCAGGAGTTTCTGTGCATTGAGCATCTCGGCATGCGCGATCGACGCCCGCACGTCATAGCGCACCAGCCTTTCATCGAGCGCGTAATCCTCGCCTGCCGTGTACTTGAGTACACGGTCATCGAGTGGTGCGCCCTTGTCCCACAGACGGCTCATGGCTATCAGCTGGATGACGCCGGGGCTTGCGTCTCGGCGGGCGTGAGTGCGTTCACATCCGCCACGATCAGCGTGCCCGTTCCCTCATTGGTGAAGACCTCGCCGAGAATACCCTCCGGAGCCTTGTAGGAGACGACGTGGACGCGGCGCACTCCGCCCCGAATCGCATCCTCGATGGATTTTGCCTTCGGCAGCATTCCGTCGACTATGCGACCTTCCTCGCGCAGACGCTTCAGTCCCGGCACGTCGGTGTAGGAGATGAGCGACCCCGGATCGTCCACATTGCCGAGGATGCCGGGTGCGCCGGTGCACAGGATCAGTTTCTCCGCGGACAGCGCAGCGCCGATCGCCGCCGCTACGGTGTCTGCGTTGATGTTCAGCAGCACGCCTGTTTCATCGGCAGAGAGCGGGCTCACCACCGGCATCAGTCCATTGTCCAGGAGCTTGCGGATTACGCTGGCATCCACCTGATCGACATCTCCGACGAAGCCGTAGTCGACCATTTCGCCGTTCGAGGCAATCCGGACGGGCGCCCGCTTGTGCGCGCGCACGAGGCCGGCATCCACGCCGCTGATTCCGACGGCGTCGATGTTCAGGTCACGGCAGATCGCGAGGATCCGGGTATTGATGAGTCCGTTCAGAACCATCGATGTCACATCGATGGCCTTGGCGTCCGTGATGCGCCGCCCCTCGACCATTCGCGTCGGCACACCCAGCGCATCGGACAGCTCCGTGAGCTGGGGACCGCCGCCGTGGACCATGACGACGCGCACGCCAAAGTAGTTAAGGATCGCGATCTGCTCGATCAGGATGCGCGTGGATTCGGTGTCGGCGAATACGCCGCCGCCCGCCTTCACCACGAAGGTCTTCCCCTTGTACATCCGGATATAGGGCGCGGCGCTCTTGAGCGCGCGGATGGCGAGAGTCTGATCGACTCGATGCATGAGCATGTGAGTTCCTAAACTGCTTTGAGCATTTTGTAGAGCACCGCCATCTGCACGACCAGGCGGTTGTACGCTTCGCGCTGCACGGCGCTGCGGGGACCGTCCAGAACCTCATCGGCCACCGCGGTGTTGCGCCTGACGGGCAGACAATGCATGAGTCGGCAAGTGTCCGCGGTGCGCGTGAACCACTCGTTTCGAACACACCAATCGGTCAGTGTTCCGCGCAAGCGCGCATCCCCCTCGACGTCGCCATAACATGCGGTGGCGCCCCACTCTTTCGCATACAGGATGTGTGCACCCGTCAAAGCCTCCGCCCGGTCTGCGGTTTCCCTGACCGACCCGCCCGCAACGGTTGCCGCACGGCGCGCCTTATCCATGATTTCAGGCGGCAGCGCAAACCCTTCCGGACGCAGCACGATGACTTCCATTCCACGCATCGCGGCCATCTGAACAGCGGCGGACGGCACGGCGAGCGGCAGCGCACGAGGATGATAGACCCAGGACAGTACGAATCGGCCGGTGCGGGAAACGCCCAGGTCGTCCATCGTCTTCCAGTCCGCCAAGGCCTGGCAGGGATGATTGACCGCCGACTCGAGGTTCACGAGCGGCTTGTCCACGAGCTCCGCCATCGCCTTGAACGCGGTCTCGGCCAGATCGTTGCGCAGGTCCTTGCCGTCGGCGAACGCGCGGATTCCCAACGCATCGCAGTACGAAGCCAGCACCGGAATACCCTCGCGAACGTGCTCTGCCGCCGCGCCGTTCATGACCGCGCCGAGGCGCGTTTCCAACTGCCAGGTGCCCTGGCCCGGGGTGATGACAAACGAGCTGCCGCCGAGCCGCGCCATTCCCGATTGGAACGAGGCGAGCGTGCGCAGCGACGGGTTGAAGAAGATGAGTCCGAGTATCTTGCCCGCCAGGGCGTGAGGCTCGGGGTTGCGCTCGAGTCGGCGGGCGAGCTCGAGCAGCGCGACCACCTCATCGCGCTCGAGATCTGCAAGATCGAGGAAGCGCTTCATGCAGGCAGGTCCGCCAGGGCGTCCCGGAGCATATCGACGTGCTCTTCCTCCAGGATGAACGCCGGTAACAGCCGCAGGATGTTGGGATCTGTGGCCGTTCCGGCCAGGATCCCGCCCTCGAGCAGCTCGGCTTGGATGCCCTTCGCCGGCCGGGTAGTGCGCAACCCGGTCAGAAAACCCGCGCCCTGGTGTCCAGTGATGGGACCCACGATGCAGGTTTCCCGGATGTACGCCGAAACTCGCCGCACGCGTTCCAGGAGATGCTCCGACTCGATCGCATCGATGACCGCTGCCATCGCGGCGCAAGCCATCGGGCCGCCCCCGAATGTCGTACCCAGCAGATCGAGCTGCAAGGCCGCCGACACCTTGGCGCTTGCCAACAGTGCGGCGCATGGAAACCCGTTTCCAAGCGCCTTGGCTGTCGTGATCATGTCGGGCATGACGCCGTACAGGTTCGCCGCGAATGCGTGACCCGTGCGGCCGACGCCGCACTGGACCTCGTCGAAGATGAGAGCGGCGCCGACCTCGTCACATCGGGCGCGGAGCGCTTTCAGGAACGGCGCACCCAGATCCACCGCGCCGGCGAGCCCCTGGACCGGCTCCACGATCACCGCCGCCGTCTGCTGCGTCACGTGCCCGGCAATGGCCGCCACATCGCGCCGGGGAATGAAACTCACATCGAACGGCGTGCGCGGAAAGCCGTACCACTTCTCTTTCGCGCCCCAGGTTACGGCTCCGGCGGCCGCCGTCCGACCGTGGAAGCCGCCTTCGATGGCCGCGACGTGCGATCGAGAGGTCATCCGAAATGCGAGCTTGAGCGCGTTCTCGTTGGCCTCAGCTCCGCTGTTGACGAAAAAGACGCTGGTGAAGTCGAGTCCCGAGAACCGCACGAGTTTTTCAGCAGCCCGCACGCGAACCTGCATGTGCACGGCGTTGGTCTGAAAGTTACAGGTTTCGGCTTGCTGCGCGAGTGCGCGCGTCCAGGCGGGATGCGCGTACCCGAGGGAGGCCACGGCGTGGCCGCCGTACATGTCGAGGATCCGCTCACCCCTGCTGTTCGTGAGCCACACGCCTTGTGCCGAGACGATCTCGACCGGGTACTGAGCGAACACGCGCGCGAGATAGTCGTGATTCACGGCGCCCGGCGCGGTGGCCGTTGCGGCAACGGAACCGGGCGCTGCGGGTGACGGTGAAGCGATTCCTGGTTTCATGGGGGCTCTTTTAAGTCCATCCGGGCGCAGGCGTGGTGAGACCTGTCGTTTCGGGCAGGCCGAACATCCGGTTCATCCACTGCATGGCACCGCCGGCCGCGCCTTTGTTGAGATTGTCGAGGACGCACATGACGGCTGCGGTGCGGCCGTTGGCGGCGGCGGTCATATGCGCGTAGTTGCTCGTCGCCACGTCCTTTACGCGGGGAGCCGTGTCCATCACACGCACGAACGGCGCGTCCGCGTAGAACTCTTTGAGTACGGCGAGCAGCTGCCCTTTGTCCAAAGGTTTTTTCAACTGCGCCTGAACCGTCAGATGAATGCCTCTGGCGAAAGGCCCGGAGTGCGGCACGAAAGAGAACTCTGCCTCGACTCCCGAAGCAGCGCGCGCGCACGCAGCGATTTCCGGGACGTGCCGGTGGGATAGAGCGTTGTAGGAATACAGATCGCTGTGACGTAGCGGATGATGGGTCCCTTCGCCCGGTTTGCGTCCCGAGCCCGTGCTCCCCGTCACGCCCGCGACGAACAGCATCGGCTGCGTTAGTCCGAGCGCGAGCAGCGGTACGCTCGCGAGCAGAGTTGCCGAGGCGAAGCAGCCTGGGTGCGCCACATGGGGCGTCTCGAGTTTCTTCAGGTGTTCCGGGATGGCGCAGCTGAATTCGGACAACCGGGCCGGTGCACCGTGAGGCTGTTTGTATACGGCTTCGTATGCCTGTGCCGAGGAGTAACGGTAGTCCGCCGAAATGTCGACCACGCGCGGGTGGGTTCCGGCGCGTTCGGCCGTCTTCAGCAGTGTATCGATCAGAGCGGCCGCGGCTCCATGAGGTGCCGCGCAGAAGATGGCGGACTGCGGCATCTCGGCAACCCGCTTCTCGACCGTACTCTGCAAGTCAAAGCGGGTGTCCGCGTACGCGCCGGCCAAGTGAGGGAATGCTTTGCCGACACTCTCTCCAGGCTGGCTGTCCGACATCACGGCCGTCAACTCGAACCGCGGGTGTGCGGCGATCAGACGCAGCAGCTCGCCGGCAACGTAGCCGGTACCACCGAGCACAATGGCTGGAATAGGGCCGTTCATTGGGGAGTCTTCACTCTGATCGCTTCGATCACGCGATCCCCGAGCGCGGCACCATCCGTGATCGCATTGAATGCCGACACGCCCATTTGACTCGCGATGATGTCTACGCCGACCTGATTGTCCGTCGACGGGCCGGTTACGACACACGGCTCGATGCCGAACCGGTCGCGCAGCAGCTTGACACCGCCCCAGGCCGCGACCGGATCGTTGGCGGATAGAATGACTCCCGTCAGCGCGGTGCGGATGTCGGGGCATTCGAGAATCGCATCGACTCCGTAGGTGCCGAGGATTCCATCTCCAAGCTCGAAGACGATGACGTCCGGCTTTCCGGCGCTCAGCTCAGTCAGCATCGTGCGCGTGAGCGCTGGTCCATTCGCTCGCGTCGTCGTCACAACTCCAAGGTCGGTGAAAATCAGCGACCGCCGGGCGCCCGAATCTTCCATTGCGAGAATGTCACGGCGCAGCGACACGCCCGTCGCCTTGAAGGCATCGATGACCAGCCCGCGGTGTCGCATGCGGCTGATGATCGCGCATGCCGCCGCCGTCTTGCCGGCTTCCATGCAGGTACCGGCCAGGGCGACGACGGGGATGCCGCGCGTGTCCAGTTTCGAATCCTGTTCCAGCTTCTTGTGTCCCACGCGCGCCGGAACCCCGATCCGCTCACCCAGATACGGAAAGTGCAGCACCACGCCGAGGACGCGGCAGTCGAACGGCTTGCCCTTGTCGGGATTCACCGAATCGCAGATCCCCAGCACGCCGCCGATGTTGAGCATCTGGATCACGTCCCCCGGCTGCAACGCGGCGGGAACGTGTCCGGAGTAGCCGAAGAGCGCCTTGCGATGGCCGAGCGCGCCGACGATGATGTCGCCTTTGCCGACTTTCGCCATGCGTCCGCTGGTCAGCTCGAGCGTGTTGTAAGTCGACTTGTTGTTCAACACCTCGACCACCACGACCACACCCTCCTCGGAAGGAATGTCCGGGGAGATGCGCACTTCCTGCGACAGGCCGCAGGCCTGCGTGACCGAGGCCACCTTGTCCACCACCACGACAGTTCGCATGCCGTTCATTGTCTAGACTTCCTTGGCTTGCTCGCCGGCGCGCCGGTGGAATACGCCGGTGAGCGAGACGATCTTTGAAAAACCCAGCGCGTCGCTCGCAGTCCATTCGCCGGCGGACTCGCCGTACACGCCCTTGGAGGCGCTCATCAGTGAATACGGTGACTCGACGCCCTCGATGAACAGGCTCCCGGGTCGAAACAGCACATTTACCTGGCCTGTGACGCGGTCCTGTGAGGTGAGCATCAACGCCTCGATGTCGCGGCAGACGGGGTCGAGCAGCTGCCCTTCGTGCACGAGATCTCCGTAAGGCTGCGCGACCATCTCCTTGATGCGCTGTTGCCGCGGCGTCAGCACGAGCTTTTCCAGCTCGCGGTGCGCGGTCAGAAGCGTTTCGGCCGCCGGCGCTTCGAAGGCCACACGCCCTTTCGTGCCGATGATCGTGTCGCCCAGGTGAATGCCGCGGCCGATTCCGAAGGGAGCGGCGAGGGCCTCGAGGGCTTCGATGGCCGCCACGGGGGAGAGGGTCTTGCCATCAACGGCGACCGGGCGCCCCCGCTCGAAGGAGATCGTGTGACGCTCAGGCGTGCGCGGATTCGTGAATGCATCCCGCGTCAGAACCCACGCGTTGTCGGGAATACTGCCGGCGGAGGTCAGTGTTTCCTTGCCACCGATCGTGACACCCCACAGCCCACGATTGATGGAATACGCGGCGCCGAACGGCGGAACCGGCAACCCGCGCTGCTGCAGGTAGTCGAGCTCGTCCTGCCGCTTGAAGGCCTTGTCTCGTACGGGCGCGAGCACTTCCAGGTCGGGCGCCAGCGTGCGCAGCGCGACCTCGAAACGCACCTGGTCGTTGCCCGCCGCGGTACATCCGTGCGCAATCATGTTTGTGCCGAGCTGACGCGCCATGCGGGCGATGGTTTGGGCCTGCATCACACGTTCGGCACCTACGCACAGCGGATACAGCTGCCCCCGCCGAACATTTCCCATGATCAGAAAACGAAGCACCTGCTCAAAATACGCGGCGCGCGCGTCGACTTGATGATGGGCCACCGCCCCTAACGCACGGGCACGCTCCTCGAGAGTGCGGGCGGCCGCCGCATCGATGCCACCGGTGTCGACCGTCACCGTGATCACCGGCCGTCCATGGTTTTCGGCAACCCACGGTACGAGAAAAGACGTGTCGAGGCCGCCGGAATAGGCGAGCACGATGGGCATAGCGCCCGAAGCTGAAGCGATAGGGGGCATGGCTAAACCACAAAGAGGGTTTTCAGGCGGGCGACCAACTCGTTCTGCGAGCGCGCATTGGCTGTGGCGATAAAAATCGTGTCATCGCCCGAGATCGTTCCCGCGACCTCGGGCCACTCGGCCTTGTCTATGGCGACCGCGACGCTCTGGGCGGAGCCGACCGTCGTGCGCAGCACCGTGATCGACGGCCCGGCGCGCCGCAAGCCCCTGACGAACGGTGCCAGCGCGCCGAAATTGCCGTTGGCACGGCTAACCTCGTCCGGCGGCAACACATACCGACCACGGGCTTTCAGCACGCCCAGGCCACGCAAGTCGCGACTGATCGAGGACTGCGTCACGTCGTGACCTTCCTTCTTCAGAAGGTGCACCAGGTCCTGCTGCTTGCGCACCAGCCCGTCACGCAGGATGCGCATGATGGCGTTGCGGCGGACGAGTTGTTGAGCGTCGCTCAGCACGGCGGGGTTCCAGCATAAGAATGCAGCGATTCTGCATAATAATGCAGAAAGGGTCAAGTCCGCGCGCCGCCGGCAGCTGTGCGGCGGTTCGCAAATTCACGGGCTTACTTCTCTATCGTGTAGACCAGGTCCGCGCCGCGCGCCTGACCGACCTCGGTCTTCACCGTCCAGTGATCGCCGAGCGTGTACCGAAGCTTGAGGGTGTTGAGCTGCTCCGTCAGGCTGACTCCGTAACTCACGTACAGTCGGGGGGACAGAAACCGCCCGATCACGAGCGACGTCTCGTTCGCAAGGTCGGTCTCGAGGCTGACGTCCTGAATGCCGATCCGGGAGCCGAGCTGTTGCGCGAGAATCGCCCCGCCCTGGGCGAGCGCCGCGTTGCCCGCGCCGGCTGATTTCGGGTTCTGCACGGACTCCAGTCCGCCGCCGGCGAGGATCAGCGAGACGATCTGCGACTGCGGCAGCGAAGGATCCGAGAAAAAGCTCATGCGCGGCTGCTGCAGAGTCCCGCGAACATTGATGCCTGCCGTCACATCCGGAAACGCCTTGATGGCCCGCAGATCGACCCCCGGATCCTGAACGGGGCCGCCCGTGAAGATCAGCCGCCCGCGCTGAATATCCAGTTTGCGGGCGTATGCGATGTACTTGCCCTCTTCGATCGACAGCTCGCCCGTTGCGCGGGTGATTTCGTCATATCCGCTGCGCACCGTGATGCTGCCGGTGAGTCTGCCCGACAGTCCGGAGGTGTCGATGCTCACCTTATCGCCGAGCGCCAGCGTGATTGTGCTCATCACGGCGACTCGCTTGGCGGGGTCGGCTCGCTCCTCGCCGACGATGACTTCGTCGGAGGAGGAGAGGACGGCGCCCTTGAGGTCCGCTGGGGCGATTTTTGCGTACGGCACCTTCACGGTGCCGGTGACTTCGATCTTGCGTCCTGCGATGTTGAATTCGAGCTCAGGGGAAGCGTTGATCTGCGCTTCGGGCACGTCCACGACACGCAAGCCCTGACCCGCGAGCTTGAATGTGCCGTAGGGCAGTGAATCGCGCCATTCCAGGTGTCCGCCGGCCTGTGCAGTGCCCTGGCCGATCCGCGTGGTGCCCTCGAAGTCCAGTCCGTTGTCGGACAGCCGCGCCTCGAACCCCAGCCGGCGTAATCCCAGGTTGACCTGATAGAAGTCGATCTCGCCGTTGGCGACCTGCAGAGTTCCCTTCACGAGCGGCGTTCCGAGCGTGCCTTTGAATTCAACGTCAGCGTTGAGAGTCCCGGCCGCCCGGTCGATGTCAGGCACATAGAGCGTCACCAGACCAAGATTGCCCGTGTGTGCGTGCAGTTCGCCCTGCACCGGCATGTTGATCCACGGCTCCGTCGATCGTTGTCCCGCGAGCGAGCCCTTTATCGTGCCGACCTCGCCTGCGTCGAGTCCCACGTCGGCCGTAATCGTCGAGCGTGTGGCGCTTACCGTGACGAGGCCGGAGCCCAGCGTCGCGTTCTCGAATTTTCCGCTCGACAGGCGATGGATGAGATGCGCGTCGATGAGATCCAGTCGCACGGTGCCCTCGGGAGACTCCGCCGCGGTACCGAATAGCCGGACCAGGGCGTTGATGCGGCCGGAGTACTCGACCGCCGGAGTCAGTCCTGAGGTGAGGGTGCTCATCGGCAAGTCGTGCGCGGTGAGCGTTGTGGACCATTGTGCCGGCGTCCAGTCTCCGTCTGCGCACACGCTGGCGGGTGTTCCCACCAGGCACATCCATTCCGCGCGTACGTGATCCGCGGAAACCTGCATGCCGACCGGGTGCTCCAGGTCCAGGTGCAAGGCCTCGCTGCCGTTGATCGTCAGCTTCTGCAGCTCCGCATCCCACGCGCCGTGGGCATACGGACCGACCCCATGCGCGGAGATCGCGAGACCTGGTGCCTGAGCCGCGAGATGGACGGCATATTTCGTGGGCGGGCCCTCGAGCGTAAACGCCAGGCTGTCGAGCATGCGGTTGCGAATTTGAAGCCTGTGCAGACGCACGTCGATCTTGGACTCGTGCTGCTCGCGTGGGTCGAAGTCGATGTTGGCGTCGAGCGCATCCAGCGAAATCCCTTCGTGATGAATTCCGACGCCATGCGCGCTCGCGCTGACTGTAGGATCCTTCAACGTGCCGCGAATTGTGCCGTTGGCCTGCAGCTCACCGCGGCTCCCCGTGGTGAGGAGACTCAAATCCTCGGCCTTGAGCGCAAACCGAAGATCGATTTCTTCTGCGACGCGGCCGTCCAGCGCGATACTCGTGCGACCCAGCCCCACGCGCACGTCGTCGAATTGCCAGGCGTTGGTCGCACGGCTCAGCTTTCCGCCCCCGCTCGCGGTGACGCCACGCAATCGGCCGCTGATGTTGCGCACTTCCAAACTGAAGTCGCCGTTGCCCGCGAAGCCGGTTCCCTGCGACGCCATGGAAAAGCTGATGGCACCCGGAAGATCCGCTCGCAGGTGCACGGGATTCACGCCTGCGACCCGGCCGTTCACCTGCCACCTTTCCTGCGGAGCCCAGACCACCGCCCCATTCAACTCCGCGTGGCCGTCGAAGGCCTCCAGATCCGCTTCGCTGAACTCGAAGCGGTCCTTGCCGAGAAGGCCGGTGATCTTCAAGGGAATCGCCGGGAGGGCGCCCGCGGTGGCAATCCCAACCGCGTGTACGGTGTACGGCAGGATACCTTCCAGTTGGTATGCCCCGGCCGTGCTGTGGAAAGGAAACGCCTTGCCGAGCAGCGGCCAGCGAAAGTCCCGCCAGGTTCCCTTCAGGTCCAGTCGCGGACCGTTGGCGACGATGCCGATGGTGCCGGTCCCCGTGGTATGCGCGCCCGAGGGCTTGTGAGTCAGCTCGAATCGCTTGGCCATCAGGACGCGGTTGGCGTAGGAGCCTTCGAACTCTCCGTCGAACGCGCCTGCCTTCAGTCCCGAGGAGATCACCGAGCCGCGCGCCCCAAATCCGTCGGAGTTGCCTTGCAGGGTCAGTTGAGCCGTGAGAATCCCGAGGGGACCGTGCACTCCCCACTCCCCCAGGTCGAAGGAATGCACTTGCGCATCGCCTCGCCAATGCCACGCATTGGTGAGCTCGAGCGCGTGCCCGGAGAAGTCCGCGCTGAACGGCGCCAGGAAGCGAGCCTTGAGCGCGAGTGAATTGAGATCGCCGTGAGCCGTGGAGGCGACCGACCACGCCGGCTGGCCCGGCGGCGTCCAATCAATTTTTCCATCCGCGTCGAGTTGTATCGGGTCCCTGGCACGCAGCTCGCCGATGCCCGCGAAGCGCAGATCGCCCATCTGCATCGATGCCGCGAAGAAACGGATCGTGTGATGGCGGGCCACTCCCGTCGCCAGAAGGTTCGTCGCCTCCAGCCGGGTGCCGTTCGGCACGACCAGCACCGCGGTTCCCAGGTGCGCTCGCTCGGCACTGATGATGAGCCAGCGCGGAAGAAAGAACGGCGTGAATGGTTGCGACGGCTTGGTGCGCCGGCGTACTTCGACGTAGGCGCTGCGAATGACCGCGTCGCGCGTCCTTATCGTCTGCCACAGCAGCGGCATCAAGGCAACGCGGCCTTCGATTCCTTCGAAGCGCAGATGGACGCGCTCGTGGTCGATTTCGACCCGTTCAGCCCGAATGCCGTGCGCGATCGTTCCCGTCACGTTGATGATATCGAGCGTAACGCCCGCGATGCGATGCGGGACGCGTCTCACGATGAATTGCAGCCCGCGTTCCGTGAATACGGTGAAGTAGATCGCTGCGCTGGGTGTGGCGATCGCCACGAGAATCAACAGACCGGAGAGCACGAGCAGCAGGCGGCGCATCGAACGTGCGCCTAGAGTTTCGGCGAGAAGTTGATGTGGAGGCGCGGGCCCGCGCCGGGGCGCGACAGGGGCTGCGCGATGTCCACACCGAGCGTCACGACCGGAAGGCGGATCCGGAACCCGACGCCGGCGGAGTATTCGAGCGGCGTGCCGAAGCTGTCGAAGGCGTTGCCATAGTCAAAGAAGGCGGCGATGCCAAAATTGCGCGGCACGTCGCGAATGATCTCGACCGTACCGGTAATGACATCCTTGCCGCCAACCTTCACGGTCGCGGTGGTGCATTGCCCGTTGGAGCCGATGATCTCCTTGCCGGTCGCATCCTTCACACACACGGTCTGTGTCGGAGAAAGGTCGTTGTAGGCGAAACCACGCACGCTGCTGTCGCCGCCGGCGAAGAATCGCATGACGGTGGGCAGGTGACTGAATTGCGAGACGAGCGTGCCGCCGAGTTCATCACGCAGCAGCAGGTGCCACAGGGGGCGAATGTTGAACACACGCTCGGCCTGCAGGTGCAGCTGAATGAAATCGGAATCGGAACCGATCGAGCTGTGCGAGCCACGCAACTCCGCGAAGAATCCGCGCTCGAACAGGGGTTCTCCCAGGTAACCCTTCGGGACCGATGCGAGATCGACGCCCGGCACGAGCAGCCGATCCGTGCGTGTCTCGACGAGCGACTCACTGGTCGTGCGCATCGCCTTTACGAACCAGACGTGCTGAAACGCACCATCCACCTTCGTCACGCTCGGCCCCACGGACAAGGTTCGCGTCGTGACGTCAGCGAATTGGCGCTGCTCGATCGTGCCGTCGAAGCTGAGCTTCTCGAGGGCGGGATCGCCGATCGGGATGATGTAATTGGCTTGCAGACTGTACTTCGTCACCTGGGCCGCTTCCAGCAGCACGTCGAACCGGTGACCATACGAATTGATCCGCCGGTTCTCCCACGTGAGCGTGCCGCGGGGGCCGGTGTCGGTGGCATATCCCGCGCCGAACGAGTAGCGATGTTTTCGATTGGGTTTGGCGCGGATGCTCACGGGAACGAGGTGTGCGCTGCGATCCGGATCGCCCGGCAGCACCTCCAGATCGGTGAAGTATTGGGCGTCGTCCAACGCGAACTGCGTTCGCAGCACCTGTGTGAGGTCGAACGGGTCGCTCTTGCCGTATCGCAGGTAACGGCGTACGAGCGCATCGTCGACCGCCGTCTGCTCGATGGTCGTCTCGCCAAATCGATAGCGAGCGCCTGTCTCGAGTTCCAGCCCCGCCCTGGCCTTGTGATTCTGCGGATCCACGATCAGCTCATTGCGCGTCATACGTGCGTCGAGGTATCCGTAAGTGGCCGCCGTGCGCTGCAGGTCGCTCTTGATCCCGTCGTAGGTCGCGTGATTCAGTCGATCACCGGCGTGCAGCGGCGGGTCCGAGACGATTCGCGCGAACAGCGGATCGGCAGCGCCCGGCCCGGTCACTTTGACGTCAACGGCTTCCATCACCACGGGTTGACCGGGGGTGATGTCGATCGCGACGCGCCAATCACCGTGTTTCAGCTCCGTGAGCTCGGAATGGACTTGCGGTTCGTAATAACCGAATGGCTTCAGGGCGGACTGGACCTCGCGCTCCACCCGATTATGCAGACGCTCGAGGGTATCCCGGCTCAGATCGTCACTGCGCTTGTAACGCTCGAAGCTCAGGTAACCCAGGACGTTGGCCCGGAGCTGATCGTCGACGCCACGGACCTCTATGTTGATGCCCGCACGGCTGGGCGGACAGGCGCAAAGGCACAGGCACAGCGCGACCATCGAGGCCCGGCTGTGCCGAAGAGCCTGCAGGAACCCATTACACTGCGCCATCTAAACGTGCGACACCACGAAAGGGCGAATTCTAGGGCTTCGGACGCTGAGCCGCTCGAAGGTGTTTATCATCAGAGTCATCGCGTGCGCGCGGGGTTCCGTACGCTGGCGGTCTTTCAGGGCCACTCGCCTGCATCGAGCGCCCAACGGGATTCGCCCTCGAGCGCACCGTACGGGTCGAACCGCCGTTCCGTGAGATTGAACCGGCCGGACGGCTCGAGGAGGAGCACCGTCGAGCAGCGCGTTCCATAATCCGGATGCAGCACGAACGGCGCCGACAGGATGCGTTCCCATTCGGCTGATAGACCGGTTTGCGGCAGTTCCCCGTCGGCGCCCACCGTGGTCCGATCATTGAGAATCGCAAACAGATCGTCCGTCGACCGGGACCCGAGCCACTGCTCAAAGCGCTGCCGAACGCGACGCAGCTTGGGCCACGGAGTATCCAGGAACTGGTTCGAAAGGCCATAGATTCCCGGGGGCAGCGCCCGACGGAAGGGGCTGGCCCATTTCGGGCTGGCCCATTTCGGGCTGGCCCGGTTACAGCCGTACCAGAGCGAATCCCGGTCCGCCAGCAGCAGATTGAAGCCGGAATAGGCGGCCGCATGCGGCTCGATCAGTGCGAGAAACTCGCCCGCATCTTCTGCGCCAGCCAGGTATCGGGGTATGAGATTGCCGCGCGAAGGCGCTTCGAGACGCGGACGTTGCAGATCCCTGAAGTTGGTGACGACTCCGAAGCGTCTCCGGCGGTCCACGCCGAGCCACGTTCCGCCGGCCCGCAGATCTCGTCCGGCGAGGATGTCACTGGGCGGTGGCCATTTGGCCAGTGGCGTCGCGGGGCGTTCGTGGAACTCATCCCGATTCGCCGCCACTACGAGGCTGTAACGCGGATGAGTCTTCCAGGCGAGAACGAGCAGGCACATGCCGTCAGCCGTTGCCTTCGAGCCAGGTGCGGATCAGGCGGTAAGAGATGGAGTGCGATGGCGGTATCAGGGGCACTCCCTCGGATCGGACCTGCGCAGGCGTGAACCATTGGGCGTCTTCCAGCTCTGGTCCGACGATGATCCGGCTGCCGGGTTGGGCGGCTGCCTGGAATCCAATCATCAAGGATGAGGGGAACGGCCAGGGCTGCGAGGAATCGTACCGGGCGCCGCTCACCGCCACGCCGGTTTCCTCCAGGACCTCGCGGATCACGGCATCCTCGAGACTCTCGCCTGGCTCGACGAAGCCGGCGATCGTGGAATAGCGCCCGGGCGGCCAGCTGCTCTGCCGCCCGAGCAGCGCTCGCTCGCCGTCCGTAACCAACACGATGATCGCCGGATCCAGCCGCGGAAAGAACTCGTGGCGACAGGTCTCTCTCGAGCACCGGATGAGATGCCCTGCGCGATCCGGGAAGGTTGGAGCGCCGCACAGACCGCAATACTGATGGCGCGAGCGCCAGATGCCGAGCGCGCGAGCGTAGGCGAGCAGCCCGGCCTCGCCCGCGGGCAGGCCTGGCGCAAGCGCGCGCAGCTCCTCGAATTCGGTGCCGGGCGGCATGTCCACGGAGGTATTCGGGTCGAGGTCGACAAGCACGCACCGAGCACCCCGAAACCAGCCAAGCAGCACACACCTGCGAGGATCGACACCTCTGAGGCTCGAATGACGGCCCGACACGAACTCGATCGCCGCGCGGGGGCTCGTGCGCATCAATTGGGTCGTGCCCCGTCCGAGGACGAATAACGTGGCCTCGTCTGCCAGCGCGGCCTCCAGCCAGTCAGGATCCTCACGCGCTTCTGCGCGCCGGTCTATGTAGGGACCGGAGAAGAAATTGGGCCGATCTGTGTCCATGGGGGCGCCACTTGTCGAAGGGATCCCCGGGATTCTATCAGCGCCGGTGCGTCGCGCCGCTCGCCTTAGGGTCGCTCAGAGTACCGACCCGGTGCAGTGACGGCAGCGGGGGTCGCGCATCGGCAATCGCTCGATGACCACGAGGCGCCCACGCTTAAATGCAGATATTGAGTCGCAGCTGGTCGCCTCGCACGAGAGCCGTCGTCAGGAAGACGCCATGCTCGCATGACATCTGCGACGACGGAATCTAAACGAACGGGCAGCCCGGCCGACAGTCCCTTCGGATCTCATTTGCGCGTCCGCAACTGGATTTCGAGCACTGGCACAGGCAACACGATGAAGCGCATCAGGTTTCCGTCACGTACTCGCTGTGCGGCAGTCGATAGGTCGTCGAGAGCCGGCACACCGACGACAACTCACCAGATGTTATGGAAAAGGGACAGCCTGGCGAACGGACTGCTCGTCCGGGTACCTGCACCACCTGTATATTCGTGTCTGGTGGGAAGGTACGCGCGCAAGTACGGCCGGCACATCAAGGTCGCGGCACCTTGCTACCGCGTCGGGACCGTAGCAGACTACAACAGGTGAGCTAGGTCTCACGGATCTAACAAAGACGGTTGCGACATTCGCGTCGTCACGAAGCGTAGAGGGGGTACTCGATGAACACGGTTGTAGCGGCGCCGGTCCGGCGCCCGATGATCATTTGTGGTTCGCGTGGGAGTGGATGCGGGCTGATTGCCGCAACGGTGGTTGCCTTGCTGTGGGGCTCGGCGGCGATCGCGCAGCAGGCTGCGAATACGCCCGCCCAGGAAACTTCGCAACTGCAGGAGGTCATCGTGACCGCCCAGTACCGCAAGGAGAACCTGCAGGACACGCCCATCGCCATTACGGCTGTGCAGGGCGAGCGCCTCGAGGAGCAGAGCATCAGCAACGTGCAGGAGCTGGGTCGGATCATCCCGAATGCGAATTTCGTGCAGCCGGGCGCCGGCAATGGCCCCAACGCCACTATCGGCATGCGTGGCGTCAACACTACGGACTTCATCTACACGACGGATCCCGGGGTCGGCGTCTATGTCGATGACGTCTACCACGGCACACTGACGGGCTCTGACATGGACCTGCTGGACCTCGATCGCGTCGAGGTGCTGCGCGG
>FTEO01001413.1_pt1 | contig 37970 bp, 39 predicted proteins | sample 1640211 | NCBI WGS metagenome assembly FTEO01 (sample SAMEA3914816, study PRJEB12502) | metagenome | biome: forest; material: soil | place: USA | collected 2011-09-16 | depth 0.3 m | reverse complement strand
TTCGCCCTGGTCGATGATGCGCCCGCCGAACGCGATGATCCGGCCGCGAGCATCGCGGATCGGAAACATGAGGCGGTCGCGGAAGCGATCGTAGTAGCGGTCGCCGTCGCGCAGCTGGCCGCGGTCGCGCTCGATGATGAGCCCGAGCTCCGCCAGCCGGCCCCGGTCGGCCTCATCGGCTCCGAAGCGCTTCAGCACATCGTTCCAGGAATTCGGGGCGTACCCGATGCCAAACCTCTCGACGGTTTCGCTATCCAGGCCCCGCTTGAGCGCGTACTGCCCGGCGCGCTCATCGCGCGCCAGCGCCTCGCAATAGAATTGCGACACGCGGGCCATCAGCTCATAGAGCGGCTCGTCCGCTCGATGCGCGCCCGCCGGTGCCACGCCGCCTTCGTGCGGCACCTCGAGACTCAGGCGGGTGGCCAGCTCTTCGACCGCTTCCGGAAACGACATGCGGTCGTGCTCCATCAGGAACCGCAGGACGGTGCCATGGGCTGCGCAGCCGAAGCAGTGATAGAACTGCTTGTCGGGACTCACCCAGAAGGACGGGGTCTTTTCCGTGTGGAAGGGGCAGCAGGCCCGGAATTCGCGGCCGGCCTTTTTCAGCTGCACGCGCGTTCCGATGACCTCCACGATGTCCGTGCGGGCGATCAGCTCATCGATGAACGTTTGGGGAATCAGCCCCATCAACGCCTCAGAATCACAGTTGCCGCGAGCGCTGCGAGCACGAGCGCGATAACGGCGACCGAGATCGCGACCCTGATTCGCTTGCGCCGGAACATAGTGAGTTGCGACTGCACGATGTGGCAACGGTTGCGCAGAATGGCGATCACGCCCGCCCGCGCGAGCGTCTCGGCGCAGTCGCGTTCATCTACGCTCAATCGGTCCAGGGACAACGCGCTCTGCGGGTCGAACGCTCCGTGCGTCCGCAGCTTCGCCATGAGGCGCCGGTCCCGCTCGATCCGACGCACGCCCGCGAGGCACGCGAGCGCGATGAGAATCAGGATCAGAGCGGTGGCCAAGCCACGACCCGGCATATCGGCCTTCAGCTCCAAACTATGTGGACGGGGTTCGCCCCCGCGAAAATCTCGGCCGGAGGCCGCTTCAAGTCAACTTCTGCTTGATCCGCGCGCTGACACTGCCCAGGTCGGCGCGCCCCTGGACTTTCGCTTTCACGATGGCCATGACCTTGCCCATGTCCTTGATCGTGGCGGCACCGCTGGCGGCGATGGCCTCGGCGATCAGCGCGTCCACGTCGGCGTCGCTCATCTGCGCGGGCAGGTAGGCATGGAGAATGGCAATCTCCGCCGTCTCCTTGGCCACGAGGTCGGCCCGCCCGCCCGTCTCGAACTGGGCGATCGCCTCCTTGCGCTGCTTGATCATCTTCTCGATCGCCGCCAGGACCTGGGCGTCATCCAGTTGGATGCGTTCGTCGACCTCACGCTGCTTGATCGCCGCGAGGGCCATGCGGATCGTGGCGAGGCGCTCTTTCTCGCCGGCGCGCATGGCGTTCTTCATGTCCTCGGTGATCTTCTCTTTGAGGGACATTGAAGGGTGCGCCTTGGATCAAAGGACGGAGGGCCAAGTCATTGGAGGGACGATCAACGCGCGGCGCGCATCCCGTCGCGGGAGATTCGCTTCAAGTGCCGCTTGACGGCGGCGGCCTTCTTGCGTTTCCGCTCCTGGGTCGGCTTCTCGTAGAATTCCCGCCGGCGCAGCTCGGTGAGAATGCCGGCTTTCTCGCAAGCGCGTTTGAAACGCCGCAAGGCGGCATCAAAGTACTCGTTCTCACGAACACGAACGCTCGGCATCGAAACCTCAAGTCATTGATCGTAAATGGGAAATTCCCGCGCACTCGTCGAGGCGGGGGCGGGATTCTAATAGAGCCCCAGGTAAAAAGGCAAAGGTAGTTGACGTTTTGCGCGTTCTGGCCATCGAGTCCTCATGCGATGAGAGTGCCGCCGCGGTCCTGGATCGCGACCGCGGTCTGCTCGCGCACGAGCTATTCAGCCAGATCGATCTGCACCGGGTGTACGGGGGCGTAGTGCCGGAATTGGCCTCCAGGGACCACGTCCGTCGCCTGCTGCCCCTGATTCGCAGCGTTCTTCACAGCTCCGGCACAGACCCAAGAGAGCTTCTCGGGGTGGCCTACACGGCAGGTCCGGGTCTGATCGGCGCCTTGCTCACCGGGGCGGCGCTCGCAAGAAGTCTCGCGTACGCGTGGGGCGTGCCCGCGGTGGGCATCCACCATCTCGAAGGACATCTGCTCGCTCCGCTTCTTGAACCGGATCCGCCCCCTTTCCCCCACGTCGCACTGCTGGTGTCCGGTGGACACACGATGTTGATCGAAGTCCGCGGTATCGGGCTCTACGAGGTGCTCGGAGAGACGCGCGATGATGCCGCCGGCGAGGCCTTCGACAAGACCGCGAAGCTGCTCGGCCTGCCGTACCCTGGAGGTCCACAACTCGCGCAGCTGGCGGAAGGCGGAAAGTCCGGCCCGTTCAACTTCCCTCGTCCGATGCTCGACCGGCCGGGTCTCGAGTTCAGCTTCTCCGGCCTGAAGACAGCCGTACTGCACGCAGTTCGCGGACGCGAGCTGAGCGACGCAGTCAAGGCGGACGTCGCCTACGGCGTGCAGGAAGCGATTGTAGAGACGCTCGCGGCGAAAGCGGTGCGCGCCCTCGAACAGACCGGTCTTGATGTGCTCGTCGTATCCGGCGGCGTCAGTGCAAACCGATTTTTGCGCACACGTCTCGCCGAAGCGATTCGCCGGCGAGGCGGGCGTCTCTACTTTCCCCGGATCGAATTCTGCACGGACAACGCAGCGATGATTGCCGTCGCCGGCCTTGCGCGCCTCGTCTCGGGACCTCACGATGGGCTTGCGATTCAGGCGCGCGCGCAGTGGCCGCTGGAAACCTTGCGGCCGCTTACGGCCTGATTGACGACCCCATGACAACACCATCCTTGAGCGCGACGGCCTCCGGAGACCGCATCTTCCTGCGCGGGCTGACGGTCGAATGCATCATCGGTTTCATTGACTGGGAGCGCCGCGTCAAACAAACCGTGGTCATCGACCTCGAAATCCCGGTCGACTGTCGCAATGCCGCGCGGACGGATGAGGTCGCCGACACCGTCGACTACAAGGCGGTCGCGAAGCGGGTGATCGCCTTCGTCGAGGCATCCGAATTCAAGCTGGTCGAGACGCTGGCGCAGCGAATGGCCATGCTCGTGATCGAAGAGTTTGCGCTCGAGTGGGTACGGGTTTCGGTCAACAAGCCGGGAGCGATCCGGGGCTCGCGTGATGTCGGGGTCTTGTTGGAGCGCACGCGTGCCGATCTGGCGCCGTCCCCGTCCGGGGCGCGCTGACTACCGTGGCTGACGTTTATGTAGCCGCCGGCAGCAACGTTGAGCCGGAACACAACCTGACACTGGCCTCACGGGAGCTCATGCGGATGTTTCCGGATACGCGATTCTCGTCGTGGTACCGCAACGCGGCTGTGGGCTTCGAAGGCGAGGACTTCATCAACTGGGTCGCCGGCTTCACCAGCGAGTTGCCGGTCGGCGACGTGGTGGAGCGGTTGCATACGATCGAGACGGTCTGCGGTCGTCCGCGTGAGGCGCCGCGCTGGGCGCCGCGCTCGATGGACCTCGACATTCTGCTGTACGACGCTCTTGTCCTCGAAGAGCCGCGCCTGCACCTGCCGAGGCCGGATCTGTTGAAGCGCGCGTTCATGCTGGGACCTCTCGCTGAGCTCGCACCCAACCTGACGCACCCCACGGCCGGCATGACGATCGGCGAGCTGTGGCGACGCTTCGATCGCGCCGCTCACCCGCTGCACAAAGTGGCGAGTCCCCTTACCAGCCGATGCTCCGACCCCCGTCCACCGCAAGAATCTGACCAGTGATGTATGGCGCTTCGCTGGCGAAAAACAAAGCGGCGCGAGCTACATCTTCCGTCGTGCCCGGCTTCTTCAGCGCCGTCTTGTCGACGATCGTTTCCTTCAATCGGGTGTCCATGCCGTCTTCCGGCCACATGACGGGGCCGGGAGCGATGGCGTTCACGCGTACCTGCGGACCCATCTCGCGCGCCAGCGATCGGGTCAGCATGATGAGCCCGGCCTTGGCCACGCTGTAGACCGGATGGCGGCCCAGCGGCCGCAGGCCGTGAATGTCGGCGATGTTCAGGATCAGCCCGCCGCTGATACGCAGGGCGGACGCCGCCGCCTGGGACAGGAACAGGGGAGCCTTGAGGTTCGTGCCGATGAGATCGTTCCAATCGATCTCGGTGATGTCACCCAGCGGCGTGGGATAGAAGGTCGAGGCGTTATTCACCAGAATGTCGAGGCTGCCGAACAGGTTCACGGGCGTGCGGGCGAGCGCCGGCAACTGCTCGAGGTCGAGGAGATCGCATTCGGCGAGGACGGCGGACTCGGGCCGCGCTGCGTTCAGCTCGCGAATGAGCTCCGCGGCCGGTTCCGCGGAGCTGCGAAAATGCACGACGAGGTTAGCGCCGGCTCCATGCAACGCGCGCGCGATTGCGGCTCCCACCCGGCGCGCGGCGCCCGTCACGAGCACGGACTTGCCGGCGAGAGGAGTAGGCGAGTGACTCGACATAGGCGTCCATTATGACTCTATCTGCAGTGCGCTCAATGCTCCCCGCGCTTTCTGCTGCAGAAGCGCAGCACTCGGCGGCCGTGAGCGAGCTGATTCGGCGGCGGATTCGCGCCGCGGGGGGCGTGTTGTCGTTTGAGAAATTCATGGACGCGGCGCTGTATGCGCCGGGCCTCGGTTACTACAGTGCGGGCAGCATCAAGATCGGCGCGGGTGGGGATTTCGTGACGGCGCCCGAAGTCTCCGAGCTCTTCGGTCGGTGTGCCGCGCGTCAGTGCGCGCAGATTCTTGCGCAGACCGGCGGGGATATCCTGGAGATCGGCGCAGGAACCGGCCGCCTGGCCGCGACGCTGCTCGAAGCGTTGGCGCTGAGCGGACCGCTGCCTGAACGGTACGCGATTCTCGAAGTCAGCGCCGATCTCGCCGAGCGTCAGAGAGCTCGACTGCAAGCGCTGCCTGTGTCGTTGAGGGACCGGATCGTCTGGCTCGACACCTTACCCGCGACGCCGCTCCACGGAGTGATCCTCGCCAACGAGGTGCTCGATGCGTTGCCTTTCAGCCGCGTCACGATCCATGAGGGTGGCATGCGCGAACTGGGGGTTTCGCTGGCCGGGGAGACGATCGTCGAATGTGAAATGCCGCCGTCGCCTTCGCTGGCGTACGGGTGGGAAGCGCTGGCACGCGCACTACCCGAGACATTGCCTGAAGGCTACCGTTCGGAAGTCTGCCTCCGGCTGGAGCCGTGGATTGCCGGCCTGGGCGCATGCCTCGAGCGCGGTGTGCTGCTGCTTTTCGACTACGGATTGCCGCGCGCTCACTACTATCACCCGCAGAGAGTCGACGGCACGCTGCGCTGCCATTTCAAACACCTTGCGCACGATGATCCCTTCGTGAATGCAGGCGTGCAGGACATCACGGCCTGGGTCGATTTCACTCGGGTGGCGGAAGCGGCAATCGCGGCCGATCTCGACGTGCTGGGGTTCGTGACGCAGGCGGCATTTCTGCTCGCGACCGGCATCGAGGAGCTGGCTGCCGGGGCCCGCGGCACGGTTGAGCAGGCGCGCCGCGCCGGCGAAGCCCGCCGGCTGCTGATGCCCGGCGAGATGGGCGAAGCGTTCAAGGCGATCGCACTCGGCAAGGGCTTCGACTGCGCGCTCAGCGGTTTCTCGCTGCAGGATCTGCGACGCTCGCTGTAGGTCCGCGCTAACATTCCCAGCCGCCCACACGAGCGAGAAACCCTGTGTCCGACCTCCTGCACACCCTGTATCTGGGCATCATCGAGGGCATCACCGAATTCCTGCCCGTTTCGAGCACCGGTCATCTGCTCATCGCGGAGCACTGGCTGGGACATCGCTCCGAGCTGTTCAACGTCGCGATCCAGGCCGGGGCGATTCTCGCGATCGTACTGATCTACTGGCGCCGCCTGCTCGAGCTGACCCGGTTGGGTCGGCCCGAGAACCGTGACTACGCGCTGAAGTTCTGCGTCTCCGTGCTCATCACGCTCGTGCTGGCGTTCGGAGCGACCCGCCTGGGCGTCAAGCTGCCCGAGGCCGTGCTTCCTATCGCTATCGCGCTGCTCGTCGGCGGTGTGCTGATCCTGATCATCGAGCGGAGGGTTGCTGGCAAGCCGGACGTGCAGTTACTGACATGGCGTGTGGTCGTCTGGGTGGGACTGGCCCAGGTTGTCGCCGGCGTTTTTCCCGGGACGTCCCGCTCCGCGGCCGCCATCTTCGCGGCGATGCTCGCCGGCATGACCTCGCGCCCCGCCGCGACCGAATTCGCGTTTCTCGTCGGCATCCCGATCATGTTCGTCGCGACCGGCTATGAATACGTGAAGCAGCGCCACGGCGGCGAGGGTCCCGAGGACTGGAACGCGCTCGCCCTCGGTTTCGTGGTCTCGGGGGTCGTCGCGTTCATCGCGGTGAAGTGGCTGCTCCAGTATGTGCGCTCGCATCGCTTCACGGTGTTTGCCTGGTATCGCATCGTCGTGGGCGCGATCCTGTTGGGTCTGATCGCTAACGGCACACTCGCTTGAGTTTTCTGGCACGCACCCTCAGACAAGGTCGACACCAGGGGGCCGAAGCGAGTTTGATCCTGCGTGAGACTCCTTCACCGAAGTCACTGCGATGAGTCGTTTCTCGCGAATCTTTTCGCCGATAGCCTTTCCCTGCAGGCCACCGCGCTCGGCTTCCGTGAGCGTGACCGCCGCCGCGGCATCGCGAGCCCGCAGTAGATAAGCCACTTGCGGGTAGGGACGATTCTCGAGGCCGGTGCGGCCACGAGCGTCCGACTCGCACGCGAGGAGCAACTCCGCAAACCGCTCGGGTCGGCGAAACGCGTCGACTTGCTCCAACAGGGTGAGCATGGTGGCCGGTCGGAGCTCTTCCGCCTTGTGCACCTGTGCGTGGTACCGGCACGTGAGCACCGCGAGCTCGCGAAAGCCGTTGGGCACCTTGAGCCGCTCCGAGAGCGCTTCCACGAGCGGGATACCGGCTTCCTCGTGTCCGCGATGACTCGGCAGGATAGGCTCCGGGGTGAGCGCTTTTCCCAGATCGTGGGTCAGCGCTGCGTAGCGCACCGCAGTCGACGCTCCAACGCCTGCCGAATAGCGCAACGCGAGCATCACGTGCACGCCGGTATCAATCTCCGGATGCCATTTCGGCGGCTGGGGTACCCCAAAGAGCGCATCGATTTCGGGAAAGATCACGCGCAGTGCGCCGCAGCCGCGCAATGTCTCGAAATAAACATCGGGCCGCGGCTCGCCGAGCGCGCGGTCGGTTTCCTGCCATATGCGCTCGGAAACCAGTGCGTTGAGCTCTCCCGAAGCGCTCATGCGGGTCATCAGCTCGCGCGTTTCCTCTGCGAGGCGGAAGCCAAGCTCTGCGTAACGCGCCGCAAATCGCGCCACCCGCAGGACCCGCACCGGGTCCTCGATGAAGCTGTCGGACACATGACGGAGCCACCGCGCCTCGAGGTCGCGACGCCCGCCGTAGGGATCGATGATCTCGCCGGTAGAGCTTTCCGCCATCGCATTGATGGTGAGATCGCGACGCTTCAGATCCTCTTCCAGCGTGACGTCCGCAGAAAACTGGGTCGTAAACCCCCTGTATCCCGGAGCCACCTTGCGCTCCAGGCGCGCCAGTGCGTATTCCTCGTGGGTCTTGGGGTGCAGGAAGACCGGAAACTCGCGTCCTACCGACACGAACCCGTCGCGTTCAAGGTCTTCGGGTCGCGCTCCGACGACGACCCAATCGCGCTCGTGCACCGGCCGCCCGAGCAACCGATCCCGAACCGCACCGCCAACCAAGTAGACTTCCATCCACGCATGTTAGCCGAATATCGCGCCCACGCCCCCACGGCGCTCGTTCGAGTGCTGTTGGTAGCCATCCTCATTCTCGCTCTACCGGGATGCGGGACTGTGTATCTCACCCAAGCCGCCGTGGGTCAGTGGCAAGTGATGCATGCGCGGCGACGCATTGATGCCGTAGTGATCGACGAGCGCACGCCTGAACCGATTCGTCAGACGCTTTTCGGTGTGCGCGAGGCGCGCGAGTTCGCATCGAGCGAGCTGAAACTGCCGGATAACAGCAGCTATCGGACCTACGCCGACATCGGTAGACCCTACGTCGTCTGGAGCGTTGTCGCGACACCGGAATTTTCGGTCGATCCGCAGCGCTGGTGCTTCCCGATTGCCGGCTGCGTCGCCTACCGCGGCTATTTCAGCGAGAAGCGGGCCCACGCCTTCGCGGCAAGCCTTGCCCGGCAGGGACTCGATGTCACGGTCGGGGGCGTACCGGCTTATTCGACACTGGGAAAACTTTCGGATCCGGTGTTGAGCACGATGCTCGGCTATGGGGACACGGAGCTCGCCGCCATGATGTTTCACGAGCTGGCGCATCAGTTGCTGTACGTCAAGAACGACACCGAATTCAACGAAGCCTTCGCGATGACGGTGGAGGAGGAGGGAGTGCAGCGATGGCTCAAGCTGCACGGACAAGGCGGTGCGATGCCCGCTTTTCGAAAGGCTCGTGAGCGGGAGCGTGCATTCGTCGCTCTGTTCACACGGGCGCGGTCCAGCCTGGCCCGACTTTACGCGTCCGGATTGGCGCCGCCACAGATGCGCACCCGCAAGGCTGAGATCCTCGCCGGGCTCGCGACCGAGCTGCGCGAGCTCGAGCAGCGGTTGAAAGTGCATCCTTCCGTGTACGACGAATGGCTGCAGCAAGGACTCAACAACGCCCAACTCGCCTCGATGGCAACGTACTACGACTGCGTGCCGGGCTTCGAGCGCCTGCTGGCTGCGCAGGACGCAGATCTGCCGCGCTTCTATGCGGCTGCCCGCGAGCTATCCACGGAGCCGCGCACCGAGCGGCACGCGAAGCTGTGCAAAAAGCCGCTCAGCGCAGAGGAATCAGGATGATCGTGTTGCCTCGGCGTACTTCCAGGACGAGGACGGAAGACGCTTTGGCACGCTCGCGCAGCTGCTGGAGGTTCGTGACTTTCCCGCGATTGGCGCCCACGATGACGTCGTTGTTCCGCAGTCCGGCTTGAGCGGCCGCGCTGCCGGGCTCTATGTTCTTGACGAGCGCGCCGCCCCCATCCGGTGCGTCCGCGAGGTTCGCCCCTTCGAATGACCGATGGATGCTCTCGGCGGCTCCGGGTTGGCTCGCCGCGGTGTCGGCGATGATCGCCGTCACATGTACCGGCTTACCCTCCCGCAGCAGACCTACCTCTACCTTGTCTCCGACCCGCAGCAACCCGATGGCATTGCGAAGCTCGCCGTTGGATTTCACGGATTGCCCGTTCACCGAGGTAATCACGTCCCCGGTGTGAATGCCCGCCTTCTGCGCCGGTGAACCTTCGACCACCTGCGACACGAGCGCTCCTTCGGAGTTTTTCAGGCCGAGCGACTTCGCTATGTCGGGCGTCACGGTGTACATGCTCACCCCGAGCAGGCCGCGCTTCACCGAGCCGTACTTGATCAGCTGATCCATGACGCTGTGGGCCATGTTCACGGGGATCGCAAAACCGATGCCGATATTCCCGCCGCTCCGGGAGAGAATCGCCGTGTTGATACCGATCAGCTCGCCCCGCAGATTCACCAGGGCGCCCCCCGAATTGCCGGGATTGATCGAGGCGTCCGTCTGGATGAAATCCTCATAGCCGTCGGGGTTGATCCCGGAGCGGGACAGGCCGCTGATGATTCCGGAGGTCACCGTGTGCGCAAGTCCGAACGGGTTGCCGATCGCGACGGCAAAGTCGCCGACTTCGACCCGCGAGGAGTCTCCCAGCGCAATCTGGATCAGCCCATCCGACTTCACCTTCAGAACGGCCACGTCGGAGGGCTCATCGCTTCCGACGACATCGGCTTTCAGATCGCGCCCATCCTGCAGGGTCACGGTGATCTCGCTGGCATTCTCGACGACATGCGCGTTCGTGACGATGTAGCCGCTCTTGGCATCGAAGATCACGCCGGAGCCGGCGCTCTGGAATGGCCTGTCGCGCGGCCCGGAGTCGGGCGGGACGTCGAAGAAGCGGCGGAAGAACGGATCATCGAGCAGCGGATTCTGCGGACCCTTCTCATGGATCGTGCCGCGGGTCGCGATATTCACGACGGCCGGAGACACCTTCTTGATCATCGGCGACAGCGAGGGCACGGCCATTTCGCCTACCACCGCCGGCAGCGCTGCCAGCGTGGGTATCGTCACCGCGGGCACGAGAATGAGCGCGGCAAGGGCCAGGTCGAGTCGTTTCATGATGAGATTTCCTGACCGGACGGGTCGGCGGAGGTCGCGGCCACTGCAAGGGTGGCAGAGGATTCTAATCGGGGGCCGCGCGCAAGAGGATCTCTTGCGCCACAGTCAGCGTGGCCGTAAGCCGGGCCTGTGGGTAATCTGTTCAAAACCTGTGCAGCAGCTGGGCACAAGATGTGGGGACCGTCCCGGTCGGGTCCAAGGCGCCGCCGGCAGGTAAATTATCGGGTACGGCGCGGCGCATATCTTCGTAAATTACTGAAACACAACGGCAATATTGGTATGACAGAATGTCGCCGCGAACCTTGACGCCCGTGAAGACGGTCATTAGGCTCTTGACCCCGACACAAGATCTTGTGTTCGCGAGGCGGACTAAAAGGTCGTTCGGTCGGGGAGGTTCAGGGGTACTCGTCTGTCTGGCAGCAGCGGCCCGATTCCTAGCTCGCGGCTGTGCGGACGCACGCGGCACTGCGTGAAGGGCGAGTATTCCCTGTGATCCGTTGAAGAGGCGTAAAAACATTCGGAGCGCCGCGGATTCATGAATACCGTAGTGAAGATCGAACCCAAGGATATTGACGCGATTTCCTACCAGGAAGCCTCGCTCGATATCTGGGACAAGAAATACCGGCTGACCGCGAAAGACGGCTCGCCCATCGATAAGACAATGGACGACACCTACAAGCGGGTCGCCCGGGCGCTTGCGGATGTCGAGCACGAGGACGTCCGCGAGCACTGGTACGAGCGCTTCCTGTGGTCCCTGCGCCGTGGCGCGATCCCGGCCGGCCGGGTGACCTCGAACGCGGGCGCGCTGGAGCACAAACCCGCCACCTCGACGATCAACTGCACGGTTTCCGGGACGATTCGCGACTCGATGGACGACATTCTGCGGAAGGTCCACGAGGCAGGTCTCACTCTCAAGAGCGGCTGCGGAATCGGTTACGAGTTCTCGACGCTGCGTCCGCGGGGAGCCTATGTTTCCGGCGCCGGCGCTTACACGTCGGGTCCGCTGTCGTTCATGGATATTTACGACAAGATGTGTTTCACGGTCTCCTCGGCTGGCGGCCGGCGTGGTGCGCAGATGGGCACCTTCGATGTCGGTCATCCGGATGCCATGGAATTCGTCCGCGCCAAGCGCGAGAACGGGCGGTTGCGCCAGTTCAATCTGTCGCTGCTCGTCACCGATGAATTCATGAAGGCGGTGCGCGAGGACCGCGAGTGGAAACTGGCGTTTCCGCTGTCCAGGAAGGAATACGAGACCGAGCAGCCCGATCTTGCGGACACCACCAGGTTCGTCTGGCGCGAGTGGCCCGTGCACGAGAACTATGTCGTGAACGAGGAGGGGCTCGCGGCCTGCAAGATCTACAAGTCGGTGCCGGCGCGGCGCATGTGGGACGTGATCATGACGTCCACGTACGATTTCGCGGAGCCCGGCTTCATCCTCATCGATCGCGTCAATGAGATGAACAACAACTGGTGGTGCGAAAACATCCGCGCTACGAACCCGTGCGGCGAGCAACCGCTCCCGCCTTACGGGTCGTGCCTGCTGGGCTCGGTCAATCTGACGCGCTTCGTTCGCCAGCCGTTCACGGAGTTCGCGGAATTCGATTGGAAGGAATACCGCGAGGTCGTCAGGGTCTTCACCCGCATGCTCGACAATGTCGTGGAAATCAATGGCCTGCCGCTGGAGAAGCAGCGCGGGGAGATCCAGCGCAAGCGCCGTCACGGCATGGGATTCCTCGGCCTCGGGAGTACCATCACGCTGCTCGGTATGAAGTATGGATCGGCCGAATCCGTCACGTTCACGGAAGACGTGTCGCGCGAGATGGCAGTCGCCGGCTGGGAGGCGGCTCTCGAGCTGGCACGCGAGAAGGGTCCTGCGCCGATCATGAACGAGGAGTTCCCTGTCACGAAGGAGATGCTCAGAAAGCGTCCCGAGATGGTGCGCGACGGCTGGCGGCCGGGGGCCAGAATTCCCGGGCGCCTGCTGCATGCGAAATACAGCCGCTACATGCAGCGGGTGGCTGAGGTTGCTCCGCAGCTGGTGCACGAGCTCGCGGAGATCGGTGCTCGCTTCACGCACCACACCTCGATCGCTCCGACCGGCACCATCTCGCTGTCGCTGGCGAACAATGCGTCGAACGGCATCGAGCCCTCGTTCGCGCATCACTACTTCCGCAACGTGATCCGCTCCGGGCGCAAGACCAAGGAGAAGGTCGACGTGTTCTCCTTCGAGCTGCTGGCCTATCGCGAGCTGGTGAACGCCAAGGCGGAGCCGGGCGTGACGAGCCCCGGCGAGAAGTTGCCGGATTACTTCACCGCGGCGGACGAAGTGACCCCGAAACAGCACGTCGACATCCAGGCGGCTTCGCAGAAGTGGATCGACTCCTCGATCTCGAAGACCGCGAACGTGCCCACCGATTACAAGTACGAGAACTTCAAGGACATCTATCTGTACGCCCACGAGCAGGGACTCAAGGGCTGCACCACCTTCCGCTTCAATCCGGAGGCCTTCCAGGGGGTACTGGTGAAGGAAGAGGATCTGAAGAACACGACCTACGTGTTCACCCTGGAAGACGGGTCGGAGGTCGAGGTCAAGGGCGACGAGGAGATCGAGTACGACGGCGAGAAGCACAGCGCTGCGAATCTCTACGATGCGATGAAGGAAGGCTACTACGGGAAGTTTTGACCCGGGCCGAGGCTCAAGTGAGGAGTGACGCCAAGGTGAGCGGCATGAAAATCGACCGGAAGATCATCAAGTACCGTGTCAAGAAACCCGACGAGCGCGGCTCCGAGGCGCGTCTGCCGGCCACCGCCGGCGACGGCGAGGTCTTCCGCGACAAGAACGGCAAGACCGCCAAGGTCATCCGGATGCACGAGAAGGTCGAGCGTCCGGAAGTCCTGGTGGGGTCGACCTACAAGATCAAGACGCCCGTCTCCGATCATGCGATGTACGTGACCATCAACGACATCGTTCTGAACGAGGGCACGGAATACGAGCAGCGCCGTCCGTTCGAGGTGTTCATCAATTCGAAGAACCTCGATCACTTCCAGTGGATCGTGGCCCTGACGCGCATCATCTCGGCGGTGTTCAGAAAGGGAGGCGATGTCACCTTCCTGGTGGATGAGCTGAAGGCGGTCTTCGATCCGCGCGGCGGCTACTGGCAGCCCGGCGGAAAGTTCATGCCGTCGATCATCGCGGAGCTGGGCTACGTGATCGAGAAGCACCTGCAGACCATTGGTCTGATGCGCAAGCCGCAGCTCGATGAGCATCAGCAGAAGCTGGTGGACGAGAAGCGCGCCGAGTTCGAGGCGCGCACCAAGCAGACGGACGCCTTTTCGAAGTCGCACTTCCCGGAGGGCGCGCAGCTGTGCCAGAAATGCAGTACGGCCGCGGTCGTCATGATGGACGGCTGCATGACGTGCCTGAACTGCGGTGAGTCGAAGTGCGGCTGAGTGGATGGAATTCTTGACGCCGAGGGGCTGGCATAGCCGGCATTGAAAGGCAGCCTTCGCGCGGGCTGCCTTTTTTTAGGCAAAAAAGACCCCGCTTGCGCGGGGCTTTATGGTCGCTTGCTTGTGTGTGGAGGAGTGCTCTTCTTCTTGTTGTCTGGTCAGCACGGAGAGCGGATGGGCTTTTCTCCTCTTGTCCGCTTCCATGTCTTGTTTCGTATCCCGCTAGCGGCTCGTTGCTTCCTTCGTCGGGCCGTTGCCGGCCTGGATGAGATAGATAAAGCAACGGGCGTGCCAGAAGGGTCGCGGGTCCCGCCGATGTGACATGTTGTATCTGCGACGTAGATCAACTGTGACGCACTGCCCGTTATGCGATGGTTTCACCGCCCGTCGGACAGCCGGGCGGAAGGCTGCCGGGCCCTCCGCAACGCGCCGGAAGGGTCCGCGACCCGGGTATTGTCAAGATCCTCGACAGGTTTGCGGCCATCGAGCCGGGGTGTCGGAGGCCTTGCGATGCACAAACCGTTGAATGCACAGTCGAAATATCGAACAGTTGGGGTGTAAATGAATTCGACACGCGGGGCCAGGGGCTGGCGGCTGGGAGCGCTCCTCGCGCTGTGTGCCGCGGCGCACCTTCAAGCCGCTGAGACCGCCATGCCCCGCCCGCCGGAGCTCGAGCGGGATGTACAGTTCTGGATCCGCGTGTACACGCAGGTCGATACGAACGGCGGACTGCTGCACGACGAGCACGACCTCGCCGTCGTCTATGAAACGTTGCACTTCGGTTCGAGCTCCTCGCCGCGCGAGCGGCAGAGAATCGTGGAGCAGGGAAAGGACCGCATCTCCGCGACGCTGCGCCGGATCGCCGCCGCTGGCGGCGGGGCCCTGTCCGATGAAGATCAGAAGATCCGGGACCTGTGGGGAGAGGAGGCCACGCCGGGGCGCCTGCGGGAGGCCGCCGACGAGGTCCGCTTCCAACTCGGCCAGGCGGACCGTTTTCGCGAGGGGCTGATCCGCAGCGGGGCGTGGGAGACTCATATCGCCGAGACGCTCGCAAACCTCGGGCTGCCCGCCGAGCTCGCTGTGCTTCCTCACGTGGAGTCGTCCTTCAATCCTGCGGCGTACTCGAAAGTCGGGGCCGCTGGTCTTTGGCAGTTCATGCGCTCGACGGGGCGCCGTTACATGCGAATCGACAGTGCCGTGGACGATCGCCTCGATCCGTTCCGATCGACCGAGGCGGCTGCGCAACTGCTCTCCTACAACTACCGGCTACTCGGCAGCTGGCCGCTGGCACTCACGGCCTACAACCACGGCGCAGAGGGTGTTCGGCGGGCCAAAGTGTCCCTCGGCACGGACGACATCGTGTCCATCGTGCGCAATTACAAAGGTCGAACGTTCGGCTTCGCGTCGCGCAACTTCTACGTTTCGTTCCTCGCCGCGCTCGAGGTCGATCGCAACCCCGAGAAATATTTCGGCTCGCTCGAGCGATTGGGGGAAACGCGCTTCCAGGAGGTGATGGTTCCTGCCTTCGTGAACATCGCTCCGCTCGCCAAGGCATTGAAGATCGATTCGCAACGGCTCAGAGCCCTGAATCCGGCACTACTGCGTGCGGTCTGGGACGGGCAGAGGCACGTTCCGAAGTCGTACCGCCTGCGCCTGCCGATCGATGGAGACAAATGGACCAGCGAGATGCTGGCGCAGAGGCTTTCACCGGGCGAGCTCTTCGCCGGCCAGCCCGAGCCGCGGCGTCATCGGGTCCGGACGGGGGAGACGATGGCGAGCGTTGCGGATCAGTACGGCATTACGCCGGCGGCTCTCGCGGTGGCCAACCGAATCAGAACCAGCGCCAAACTGCGGCCTGGGCGGTCGTTGCTCGTGCCGGAGCCACCCCCGGGCACCCTGCTCGCTGCCGTGACGCCGGCGCCGACTCCGCCCCCAGGGCCGGTCGCGGTCGTCGCGTCCCAAAGCGCGCCGCCAGCGGCCATGCAGATCGCACCGCCCGCGACGCAGGAACCGCCCGTTGCGGCGACGCCCCCTGCAGCTAGCGGGATCTACGTCGTGCAGCGCGGCGATGACCTGTCGGATATCGCGAAGAAGGTCGGACTCACCGAAGCGCAGCTGCTCAAGCTGAACGGAATCCGCAATCGGGACTTCATCTTCGAAGGGCAGCAGTTGACGGTGAAGACGGAGGAGATGCCGGCGGTCGCCTCGACCAAAGTGCCCGCGGCCTCGGCCGGGAAGGCGCCGGTGGCGTTGGTTGCACCGACTCAGGTGGCCTCGACGGCGGGAACTCCCGTGGCTTCCGGCGGTGTGCCCGCCGACGAGGCGGAACGGGAGAGCGCGGAAGAGGCTGCGGCGGTCGCCAGTGAGCGAGTTCCCGCCGAGAACGCACAGCCGGTGTCAGCGGCCCAGGCCGAGGCCATCAGCCCGGCGTTGGGACCGGCGGCGGAATCCGAGCAGAGCGCCGACCCCACGGACTACACCGTTGCGAAGGACGAGACGATCGAGGTGGCTGCCACCGAGACGCTCGGCCACTACGCCGACTGGCTGGGCGTGACGGCTCAACAGTTGCGTCAGCTCAATCGCATGAAGTACACCCGTCCGGTCGTCATCGGGCACCGGCTCAAGCTGGATTTTCACCGGGTATCGCGCGAGGACTTCGAGCAGAAACGGCGCGAATATCATCAGGCGCTGCAGGCCGCCTATTTTGCGGCTCACCGCATTATCGGTACCGAGGTCTACATCGTGCGCCGCGGCGACTCGCTATGGACAGTCACGCAGCGTTTCTCACAGCTGCCGATCTGGCTGCTGCGGCAATACAACCCCGATCTGGATCTGGCTGAACTGCGCCCGGGCGTCCAGGTGGTCATGCCTCGAGTAGAGGAGGTTGTCGCGAACGGGACCTAGGAAGACCGTTGCGACCTGCGTTCCCGTCCGCCTAGTCGCGCATGCGCAGGTCCGCACGGTGCGTCCGCACGGTGCATCCCCCGCACTGGTGGTAGCGGTGCGGAAATGCCAGCGGTGCGTGAACGTCGCGGCGCGCGAACGTCTAGCGATACGCGAACGTCGCGGCGCGCGAACGTCTAGCGGTGCGCGAACGTCTGGAGAGCGGCGAGCGCCTTTCCGGAGGCCGTGAAGTGCTCCGGGTCTCCTTTTTGCGGCTGCGTCTCGAGCGCAATCCCTTGCGCCGTACTCAGGCAGTCAAGCGACTCCTGGGACAACCGGAAATACCACTCCGCGCTCCAGGGCGCCGGCACCACGTACGGAGCCCGGGACAGCTTGAACTCGGCCAGACTCCCGCTCACGGGCTGCAGGCTCATCTGGCGGCCATCACATGAGAGTTTGGGCTCGGCGAGCGGACCGTTGTTCTGCGGCGCTGAGACCCACAGGTACAAGGCACGTTCTCCCATCCGGTCCGTCTCGAAGGGCGCGATGTACGCGAAGGGATCGCTCTGCGCCCCGCGAGTGGCTTCCGACAGAAGTTCCACGGGAGCGTCCATCACCGTGACGGTCGTGGCGGTTTCCGAATCGAGCTTGTCGCTGAACGAATTGGCCGGCGTGGATGTACAGCCGACCAGTACGGCGGCGGTCAGCAAGGCGGCGGTCGCTCGGCCAAGCATCGTTTTCTCCCCAGAAAGAGTATAGCCACCGTACCGTGGCTCTACGCAAACTGTGACGGAGAGTCCAACTCGCGGAGTCCATCGTTTGTTCCGTCGTCGTCCGACAGCGACGCTGTGACGGATGTACATCGCGGGTTCAAGAATCCTTGCCTATAATGGCACCAGACATCTGCAAGTGATTGTTTGATAGAGAGATGACGCCGCCGGTCACCAAGTTTCTCGCCGCCGCGGGCCTTCTGTTCGCCCTCGCCGTCGCTCACCTGTGTGCCCATCGCGGCGTGCGCGCCGACGCCTTGCCGGACGCCCAGAGGGTCATGCTGACATCTCCGGACGCGACCCTCCCGAGCGTGGATCACCTCGTCGTCCGCAAATCCGAGCGCAAGCTCTTCCTCATGCGCGGCGAGAATATCGTCCGCTCATACAGGATCGCCCTGGGGCTGAATCCCGTCGGCCAGAAAGAGCGCGCCGGCGACTCCAGGACCCCTGAAGGCCAGTACCGCCTCGTCCGCCGCAATCCGCGCAGCGATTACTTCCTGTCGATGCAGGTCTCCTACCCGAACGATACCGACCTCAAGCGTGCGCGTCGCAAGCACTGGGATACGGGTGGCTCGATCATGATTCACGGGCTGCCGAATCAGCTGAAGCACACGCCCGTGTACTATGAGCGCAACGACTGGACGGATGGGTGCATCGCAGTGACGAACGCTGACATGGTGGAGATCTGGCTGCTCACGCCGGATAACGCGCCGATCGAAATTCTGCCGTAAGGCCTGCGGCACGAGCTGAAGGTCGCGTGGAAAGCACTATCGTCGTTCCCGAATTCGTCGACGCGCGCGTCGGGCCGCGCGGCAGCCTCGAGAATCTCTCGCAGGCGGAGATCGGCAAGCTGCTCGACTCCGGCCAGGGCGGCCTGTACCCGCTGTTCCGCAAATGCGCGCTGGCCGTGCTCAACAGCGGCGCCGACACGGACAACGCCAAGGAGATCTTCGACCGCTACCGCGACTTCGAGGTCGAGATCGTTCGACAGGCCTGGGGCATCAAGCTCGAGATTCACAATGCCCCGCCGGCGGCCTTCGTCGATGGACAGATGATCCGCGGCATCAAGGAACACCTCTTCGCGGTCCTGCGCGACGTCGTGTTCATCTCGAACGAGATCCTGGACAGCGGGCAGTTCGACCTCAGCGATTCGGCGTCGATCACGAACGCGGTGTTCCACGTTCTGCGCAATGCGCGGGTGCTCGACTACAAGGCGCGACCGAATCTCGTCGTGTGCTGGGGCGGACATTCGATCGGCAACGATGAATACAAGTACACGAAGAACGTCGGTTACGAGATGGGGCTACGCGGCCTGGACGTGTGCACCGGTTGCGGCCCGGGCGCCATGAAGGGACCGATGAAGGGTGCCGCAGTCGGACACGCGAAGCAGCGCATCGAGCACGGACGCTACATCGGCGTCACCGAGCCCGGCATCATTGCCGCGGAGCCGCCCAACCCGATCGTCAATCAGCTCGTGATCATGCCGGACATCGAGAAGCGCCTCGAGGCCTTTGTACGGCTCGCGCACGGCATCGTCGTGTATCCGGGCGGTGCCGGCACGGCGGAGGAGATCCTGTATCTGGTCGGCATCCTCATGGATCCGGCGAATCGGCAGCAGCCCTTCCCGGTGGTGCTGACCGGCCCACGTGCCAGCGCGGGTTATTTCGAGCACATCCTGCAGTTCGTGGGCCGCACGCTCGGCGACGCGGCCGTGCGTCGTTTCACCGTGATCATCGACGATCCGCCGGAGGTCGGCCGCCAGCTCGTCCGGGGCATGGATGCCGTCCGCGAGTTCCGCCGGCAACACAACGATTCGTATAACTTCAACTGGTTGCTGTCGATTCAGCCGGAATTCCAGCAACCCTTCGAGGTGACGCACGAGTCGATGCGGGCGCTCGAGCTGCATCGCAATCAGCCGACGCATCAGCTCGCGGCGAACTTGCGGCGCGCGTTCTCCGGAATCGTGACCGGCAACGTGAAGGAGAATGGAATCAAGGCCATCGAGCGTCTCGGGCCGTACGAGCTCGCCGGCGATCCGTCGATCATGAAGCTCCTGGACGAGTTGCTGACCGCGTTCGTCGCGCAGCGCCGCATGAAATTACCGGGCACGGAATATCGCCCGGTCTATCGTCTCGTTGCCTGACGTTCGCGCTGCGTGACATAACGCGTACGCACACCGCACACACGAACGCGTTATTGCGAGAGCAACGTCCCAGGGTCCGCGAAGCGGGGCATGCGTGTGAACCAGTTCCTGCGTGCAGAACCGCGAAAAACGTAGGCTGCGACAAAGCTTAAGGAGCAGCCATGAGCTCATCTGACCGAGGGCGAGGCACCACGCCCAACGAGCCGGCGGCTACCGCAAAGACCCCTGGGTCCGCGGACGCTGCGGACCCATACTCAAACTGGCTCGATCGCATGCAACGCGCGCGGGTACGCCATGCGGCGATCACCAAGAATCTCTACACCTGGTCCAACTACAAGAGCTGGGCCGAGAAGATGAAAGATACCTGGCAGGATGATCCGGCGCGTCCGGCCGGCGGCAGCCCCGTCACGGCCCATCCGCCGAAGCCCCCAATCAAGAAATAGCGCTCAGGCGCTCGCCGTAACCGGCGGTGGCGCACTGTGCGCGTGAGGGCTGCTCGGCTTCTCCAGCCATTCGATGAGCGGCTTCCATTGCTCCACGTCGTCCTGCGCAATGTAACTCTTCATTTCATGCACGCCGATGCCCAGCTCGGCCGCGCGGACGTAGTTCTGCGAGTCGCGGATCGTCGCCACGATCGGAATGCCGAGCGTCTGCAGGAAGCGGATCAGTGACTGGTAGGTGAGCGTATTGCGCCGGATCCGGTTGGCAATCACCCCGATCCGGTTGTCCTCGCGGCGGATCTTCGCCACGAGGAGCAGATCCCGGATGACGCGGGAGCAGGTGTGGATGTCGATGTCCGAGGGCAGCACAGGCACGATGATCTTGTCCGCGTCCCGGGTCATTTCGGGCAGGTTGCGCGCCTCGACGGCCGCGGGCGTGTCCACGATCACGCACTGGGTGTTGTCCGGCAAGCGCAGCTGAAACGAGCGCGTGGTGCGGCTGTCCTTCTCGAACGCGGCGATGGCGTAGATCGGCGCCTGTGTCGGCTGACGCTTTTTCGCCCAACGCATCGATGAGCCCTGCGGATCGAGATCGATCAGGACCGTGGGTTGCTGACGAGAAGCGAAGTAGCTCGCCAGATTGATCGCAAGGGTCGTCTTGCCTGAGCCCCCTTTGGAGTTCAGGACGACGATGCGCTTCATGGTGACCTTGATATTGTCGAATGCGCTTCGTGTAAGTGCGAATACAGACTACGCACGCGCATCCGCTCCTGCAAGCCGACATCCGGTGAGCGTTCGATGACTGTGAGATTGAACACGCCCGCTGTCCTACGCCGTCCGTAGAGTCTCTCGAATGGAACGCCTGCTGCTGCTGTGGGATGAGCTCGATGACTTCGCCTGCGCCTGTCGCCATCTAGCTACGTCCGCGGTCGAAGAGGTCGGGGCGGTATCGGCCCCCGTGACGGCCGCCGTCTCGGCGTTCGCCGTGTGGCTCCTGCGGATCCTCTAGAGGCGCCTCGACCCAAGTTCGGATTTGAGCTCGATCGATCGGGAATCGCCGCTGAGACGGTCAGTTCCCGCTTGAAAATTCCTGCCAAGTTCCCAAGATCGCACGCTCCAGGGCCTCATCTGCAGGCCCGCAGCCGCGGAAGCGATCATGAGCACCGTCCAAGACCCCTCTCCCCACACCGCAGCGCCGGCCGGGAAGCAGACCCTCGGCTTCCAGGCGGAAGTCCGCGACCTGCTGAAGCTGATGATCCATTCCCTGTACAGCCACCGGGAGATCTTCCTCCGCGAGCTCATTTCCAATGCCTCGGATGCGAACGACCGGCTACGCTTTGCCGCCATCGGCGAGCCGGCGCTGCTCGCGGACCAGCCGGATCTCGAGATCCGGGTCGACGCGGATCCGTCGGCGGGGACCGTCACGATTCGCGACAATGGGATCGGTCTCTCCCGCGAGGAGGCGGTGTCCAACCTCGGGACAATCGCGCGCTCGGGCACAGCCGAGTTCTTCCGCTCCCTCTCGGGTGACCAGCAGAAAGACTCACAGCTCATCGGCCAGTTCGGCGTCGGCTTCTATTCCGCCTTCATAGTTGCCGATCGCGTCGAGGTGCTGTCGCGCAAGGCGGGCGCGCCCGAAGACGCAGGCGTGCGCTGGGAATCCAGCGCGGAGGGGGATTTCACGGTCGAAACCGTAACGCGCACCGAACGGGGCACCGCTGTCACGCTTCACCTGAAGGCTGACGCAAAGGAATTCACCGATCCTTATCGGCTGCGCTCGCTCATCCGCCGCTACTCCGACCATATCGGCTTCCCCGTGCGCATGCGCAAGGAGGGCGAGGCGTCGCTCGAGTACGAGGTCGTCAACCAGGCCAAGGCGCTGTGGACCCTGCCGCGCTCGGAAATCAAGGACGAGGAATACAAGCAGTTCTACCAGTACATCGCCCATGACTTCACGGATCCGCTCCTCTGGAGCCACAACAAAGTCGAGGGCAAGCGCGAGTACACGAGCCTGCTGTACGTGCCGGCCCGCGCGCCGTTTGATCTCTTCCAGAAGGAGGGCGCTCGCGGGCTGAAGCTCTACGTGCGTCGCGTCTTCATCATGGACGACGCCGAGAACTTCCTCCCTACCTACCTGCGCTTCGTGAAGGGTGTCATCGATTCCAACGACCTGTCGCTGAACATCTCGCGCGAGCTGCTACAGCAGGACCCCGAGGTCGATGCGATCAAGAGCGGCCTCACCCGGCGCGTCCTCGAGCTGCTCGCGAAACTTGCGAAGGACGAGCCTGAAAAATACACGACGTTCTGGAAGGAATTCGGCACGGTGCTCAAGGAAGGCATCCCGCAGGACGCCGCGAACCGTGAGAAGATTCTTCCGCTGTTGCGCTTCGCGACCACTCACGAAGCTGGCTCCGAACCCACGACGAGTCTTGCGCAGTACGTCGAGCGCATGCAGCCGGGGCAGGATCGCATCTACTTCCTCATCGCCGAGAGCGTCGCGGCGGCCCGCTCGAGCCCCTACATTGAGAAGCTCAAAGACCGGGGCCTGGAAGTGCTGCTGCTTTCCGAGCGCGTCGACGAATGGGTGATGGGTCAGCTGGAGGCCTTCGAAGGCAAACGCTTCAAGGACGCATCGCGTGGGGACCTGGAGCTCGGGGGACTCGAGACCGAGGCGGAACGCAAGCAGCATGAGGAGACGATCAAGGAAAGCGAAAGTCTTCTGAAGCGACTCAAGGATGCGGTGGGAGCGCGCGCGGAATCCGTGCGAGCCAGCCTGCGTCTGAAGGATTCGCCGGCGGTCCTCGTGCTGGGCGAGCACGATCTCGGCGCGAACATGCGCCGCATCTTCGCGGCCGCGGGACAGAAGGTGCCCGAGACGAAGCCCATTCTCGAGGTGAATGTCGACCATCCGATCGTGAAGTATCTGGAGGGAATCACGGACGGTGCCCAGTTCGGCGAGCTCGCCAACCTGATCTACGATCAGGCGGAGCTGGCCGAGGGCGGTCAGCTGGCGAACCCGGCGGAGTACGTTCAGCGTCTGAATCGGCTGCTCGTGCGGCTCGCGGGCCTGTCGAGCACGGCCGCTGGAGCAACGAGCGCACCGGCGGAGGGTGCTGCAGGGAGTGCTGCGGGCGGCGCTTCTGGCGGATGATGGCCAACAAGCCTCCGCGGGCGGAGCGCATAACTCTTGCAGGTGCCTCCGGCCCGATCGAGGCGCTCGTGGAAACCCCGGAACCGTCCGACACCGATCACTTCGGCGTCATTTGTCATCCGCATCCGCTGTACGGTGGCACGCTCGACAATAAAGTTGTTTACACCCTCGCGCGCGCGTTCGAGGTGCTGGGCGCGCCGACGATCCGATTCAACTTCCGAGGCGTGGGGAGCAGCACAGGCACCTTCGATCGCGGCGAGGGAGAAGCCGACGATGCGCTCGCAGTCGTCGCTTATGGGCGACAACGGTGGCCCGATGCGGCGTTGTGGCTGGCGGGATTTTCATTCGGAGGCGCCGTAGCGGTGAAGTGTGCGGCGCGAGCGCGTCCCGAGCGCCTCGTGGCGGTAGCACCGGGTGTCACGATTCTGGATCTCGAGAGCGTCGCCCCGAAATGCCCGTGGTTGATCGTGCAGGGCGATGCGGACGATGTCATCGAGCCGCGTTACGTGCTCGATTGGGCCTCGAAGCGGACGCCGCGGCCCGCGATCAGCGTTCTGCCGGGCGCGGGCCATTTCTTCCATGGACGCTTAGGAGAGCTGCGCGAGGCCGTGCTCGCCTTCATGCGCGCCCGGGCGCCCAGTTAGTTAAAAGCCCGGAAGTACGCTTCCGGGCTTGAAAAACCACCGCGAACGGAACCCGTCGCTTACGAGTTGACCATCGACTTCAGGGCCTTCAACGGCAGGGCGCGAACCTTCTTGCTCGCGGGCTTGGCCTTGAAAGTCATCTTCTCGCCCGTGAACGGATTCGTGCCTTCGCGCGCCTTCGTGGCAGGCTTCTTGACGACCTTCAGCTTCAAGAGTCCCGGGATCGTGAACAGCCCGCCGCTCTTCAAGCTTTTCTTGATCACTCCGCCCAGCGAATCGAACACGCCGCCGACCTGCTTGCGCGAGAGTCCGGTGTCTTTGGAAATCTGAGTCAGAACTTCCGACTTCGTCGGTGCGCCACCCTTTTTCGCCATTTTGCGCTACTCCTGAAATATTTTGTGACAGTGAGCGCGGTGCTCACCGCGCGAGAGAATCGGCGCGAAAAATAGCACATACACGCGTTTCCGCAAGCGTTTTTCTCGGCTGTGGTTGCCTGAAATGCCTTTTTTTCAAGGGTTTTTGCGAGTGACCGCGCAGGGCACACGCGTTCGTGAGCTTACCGGCGCACGCCGGATGCACCTGACGAAGCGCTCGCGAATGCTCCGACTTTCGTTGCGGTGTCATCCGTAAGAGCGTGTTTCATAACCATGAGCGTGCTGTGGCGCACTGGTGCGCGAGCGTGGCCGGATGGCGAAATTCCCTTAGAAATGCGCCGTGAGACGGGCAACGAGCTCGGCGCACCGCGTGCCGGCCGATTGCACGAGAACTTCTTTGTTCTTGCTCGTTCGTCCGTGAATGAGGCTCAGCGTGGAACGCGGCATGTCTAACGCGCGCGCCAGGATGAGGATCAGTCTCTCGCTGGCTGCGCCGTTCACGGGTGCAGGTGTCACACGGACGCGCAACCGGCCGTCATGCACGCCGCTGATCCCCTCGGGAGAAGCGCGGGGTTGGATCCGCAAGCGCAGCAGGAGGTCTGCACCTCGGATCGCATACCACTCGTGTTGCGCTGTCGGTATCAATAGCGAATGAGAATGAGCAGGGCTTGAATCGCAATACACGCCCACAACGGAGACAGGTCGATTCCCGCCAGCGCCGGGATCAGCCGTCGGATCGGACGCAGGATCGGCTCGCAGACGCTAGCGAGGACCGATTGCAGCGGCGAATAGCCGCCCGGAGCGATGAGGCTGAGCAGCGCGTAGAGGAAGATCGCCCAGAAATAGGTCTGCAGCAGGGTGCGCACGAGCTCGATGACCACGGAGCGCACCCAGACGAGCGGTCCTGGCAGACCGTAGCCACTGAGCCCTGACATGATTGCCACGTCGATCGATGCGACGAGGACGACTGCAACCACGGAGGCGGTATCGACCTTGCCGATCGGCGGCAGGATGCGCCGCAAAGGCAGGATCAGGGGATTGGTCACTCTGACCACGGCTTGACAGATCGGATTGCGGAAATCGGCGCGCGCCCACTGCAGCAACAGGCGTGCGAGCACGACGAACAGCGCCAGCTGCAGCAGCGTGTCGACGATGAAGATGATCGCGCCCATCACGGCCCGCCTGTCCTCAGCGCAGTTTGCCGAACTGGTTGGCCAGCTCGCGGCTGCGTAGTGTCGCCGATTCTAGTGCGCTCGCGACGATCCCGCGAAGATCCGCGTCGTTCAGGGTTCGCAGCGCCGCCTCGGTCGTGCCGCCTTTGGAGGTCACCTGCTCTCGCAGGCGCGGCAGGTCCGCATCGCTCGTATGCGCCAGCAGACCCGATCCGTACAGGGTGGCTACGGCCAGACGCCGCGCAGAGTGCGGCTCGAGACCGAGGTCGACGGCCGCGTTGGCCATCAACTCGGCCAGCAGAAAGAAGTAAGCGGGGCCGCTTCCGGAAAGTGCCGTGACGACATCCAATGCATCCTCGGTCGGCACCCAGACGACTTCACCCGTTGCCTCCATCACATGCTGCGCTGCCGCCCGATGCGCCGCATCGACGTGCGATGGCGCGTAGAGTCCGGTTGCCCCTGCGCCGACGAGCGCGGGCCTGTTGGGCATCGCCCGTACCACGGGTACTCCGTGACCGCACCATGTCTCGAGGGCAGAGACGCGAATGCCGGCCGCGACGGACACAACCGTCGGCCGATGCAGATTCAGCAGCGCCTGCAGGGGAGCCAGGACCGACGCGGCGTCCTGCGGTTTGACCGCAAGCACCACCACCGTGGCTTTTTCCAGCGCCGCCAGGTTGTCGGCGGTGGCCAGAACACCGAACTCGCCCGCCAGCGAGTCCCGGGCTGCCGCGACGCTCTCGCCGACCGATATTTGTTCCGGGCGCGTGCCGCGCCGCAGAAGGCCCCCGATCAGCGCCCGACCCATATTGCCGCCGCCGAGAATGGCTAGATGCGTGTTGCTCATCCGGCAGGATTGTACCGACAGGGACTGTACGGCCGTCAGGTTAGTTGCGAAAAGCTGCTTTCGCCATTGGGATCGAACCCTAGCGCTCCGGCGGCCGGGGTCCAAACAACGCCGTGCCGACCCGAAGACAGGTGGCACCCTCCAGTACCGCTGCCTCCAGGTCCGCGCTCATGCCCATGGAGAGCGTGTCCAGGCCGGCGCCTTGCGTATTAAGCGCTTCCAGGAGGCCCCGCAGTTGCGCGAACCAGGCGCGCTGGCGCGCTTCGGTCGGCTCCGCCGGAGGAATGCACATGAGACCCCTGAGCTTCAGGCGGGGCAAAGCTGCGACCGACGCAGCCAACTCCGGCAGCTGCGCCGGGGACACTCCACCCTTGGTTAGCTCGCCGGCGATGTTGACCTGCAGACACACATTCAACGCCCCGGCGTGGTAGGGACGCTGTTCAGACAGTCGCTGTGCGATTTTCAGGCGATCGACGGCATGCACCCAGACGAAACGCTCGGCCACCGGGCGCGTCTTGTTGGCCTGGAGTCGTCCGACGAAGTGCCAGGTGAGGGGTCCGTCCAGGTCCGCCGGGGCATGGATCTTCGCCAGGGCGTCGATCTTCGCCAGTGCCTCCTGGGGGTAGCTCTCGCCGAACTGCCGCAACCCTGCCGCGGCGGCCGCGCGCAGCGTTTCGGTCTCCTGCCCCTTGCTTACCGCCAGGAGTGTGATCGAGTCGACGTTCCGGCCCGCCCTGGCGGCCGCCGCCGCCATGCGATCTCGCACGCTGCGCACGCGCTCCAGCAAATTCTGCGGATTCATTAACATATGTGGGGTGGAACCCCTCCGTTATACTCGGCGCAGCTTGAGTGGAGGTCTCGCGCCCGCGACTGGTCCGCCTCCTGATCTCGAGTCCTCGTGGCTTACGCCTCTTCGGGAGCTTTCATGGCCGTCGATATTGCGCAACTGCTGGCGTTCGCCGTCAAGAACAACGCATCGGACCTGCATCTGTCGTCGGGCGTGCCGCCGATGATCCGCGTGGACGGCGACATGAAGCGCATCAACATGCCGGCGCTGTCGCATAAGGAAGTGCACAGCATGGTGTACGACATCATGAACGATAAGCAAAGGAAGGCCTACGAGGAGTTCTTCGAAACCGACTTCTCCTTCGAGATTCCGAAGCTGGCGCGCTTTCGCGTCAACGCCTTCAACCAGAACCGCGGCGCCGGCGCCGTGTTCCGCAACATTCCCTCCGTCATCCTCTCGCTGGATGATCTGAACTCACCGAAGATCTTCCGCGACCTGTGCATGCTGCCACGGGGACTGGTGCTCGTCACCGGGCCCACCGGTTCGGGCAAGTCCACGACGCTCGCCGGAATGGTCAATCACTGCAACGACAACCGCCCGGACCACATCATCACGATCGAGGATCCGATCGAATTCGTGCACGAGTCCAAGCGCTGTCTCGTCAACCAGCGCGAGGTCCATCGCGACACGCTCGGGTTTACCGAGGCGCTGCGTTCGGCGTTGCGTGAAGATCCCGATGTCGTGCTGGTGGGCGAAATGCGCGACCTGGAGACGATCCGTCTCGCGCTGACCGCAGCCGAAACGGGCCACCTGGTGTTCGGCACCCTGCACACCAGCTCCGCCGCGAAGACGATCGACCGTATCGTCGACGTGTTCCCGGCCGCAGAGAAGGATATGGTCCGCTCCATGCTGTCGGAATCGCTGCGGGCCGTCATTTCGCAGACGCTGTTGAAGAAGATCGGCGGCGGCCGCGTCGCCGCGCACGAAATCATGATCGGCACGCCGGCGATCCGCAATCTGATCCGCGAGGGCAAGATTGCGCAGATGTACTCCTCGATCCAGACCGGCCAGTCGCAGGGCATGCAGACCCTCGACCAGTGCCTGACCGACATGATGCAAAAAGGACTCGTCAGCAAGGAAGAGGCGCGCTACAAGGCGCAGAATAAAGACGCGTTGTAAGCGTCAGACGAGCGGCGCGCACACTCTCAACAAGGTAGATGCATCATGGATCGCGACCAGGCTATCAAGCTCATGCAGGATCTGCTGCGGCGCGTGACGGAAAAGAAGGCCTCCGACCTGTTCATCACGGCCGGCTTCCCGCCGGCCATCAAGATCGACGGCGAGATCCGGCCCCAGAGTGAGCGGGCGCTGACGCCCGAGCAGTCGGCGACGCTGGTGCGCTCGATCATGAACGACCGCCAGACCAAGGAATTCGACGCGACCAAGGAGTGTAACTTCGCCATCGCGCCGCCCGGCATCGGACGCTTCCGCGTCAGTGCCTTCGTGCAGCAGGGCGCCATCGGCTGCGTCGTGCGCATGATCAATGCGAAAATTCCGAGCTTCGAGGAGCTCGACCTGCCGGCGGTGCTCAAGGAGGTCGTGCTCTCGAAACGGGGCTTGGTCATCATCGTCGGCGGTACGGGCTCCGGTAAATCCACCTCCCTGGCAGCGATGGTCGGCTACCGGAACGAGAAAACCCGCGGCCACATCGTGACGATCGAGGATCCGGTCGAGTATGTGCATCAGCACAAAGGCTGCGTGATCACGCACCGCGAGGTGGGCGTGGACACGGATTCCTGGCACGCCGCTCTGAAGAACACCTTGCGGCAGGCTCCCGATGTCATCCTGATCGGTGAGATCCGTGACCGGGAGACGATGGAATACGGTATCCAGTTCGCCGAAACCGGGCATCTCGTGCTCGCAACCTTGCACGCGAACAGTGCCAACCAGGCGCTCGACCGCATCATCAATTTCTTCCCGGACGAGCGGCGCGAGCAGCTGCTGATGGACCTGTCGTTGAACATCCGTGGGCTGATCTCGCAGCGGCTCATTCCGCGCGAATCCGGCTCGGGACGCATCGCAGCGATGGAGATCATGCTCAACTCCCCGCTGATCCAGGATCTCATCTTCAAAGGCGAGGTCGCCAAGATCAAGGAAGTCATGTCACGCTCGACGCGTCTGGGGATGAAGACCTTCGATCAGGCGCTGTACGAGATGTACGAAACCGGATTCATCTCATACGAGGACGCGCTGCGTAACGCGGACTCCAAGAACGAGCTGCGCCTGCGCATCAAGCTCGAGAGCAAGCGCGAGGCGAAACAGGTCGATGACGGGGGCGCGCTGCGCATAATGGAAGAGGAAGGGCACGGCCGGTCGCTGTAGGCCGCCGTGCATATAAAGGCGAACAGTCAGTGGGCGAAGGCAAACAGGGCGCGGCCAAAGCGAAGCCGCCGGTGAGCGACGCGGATGCCAAGCTGGCCGCGACGGGACCCCAGGTCGCATTGGCGAGCAGCGATACTTACGCAGTCTCCGCGGCCGGCGGTCATCCCACCCTCAACACCAAGCCGCTGTTCAAGCTCATGGTGGAGAAGAAGGCCTCCGACCTGTTCTTCACGCCGAACGCACCGATCAAGATCAAGATCGAAGGCCAGATTCTGCCGGTGAACAAGCAGGTGCTGACGCCCGAAACGGTGCGCCAGACCTCCTATGCGCTGATGTCTCCCGAGCAGCTCGAATATTTCAAGCGCGAGTTCGAGCTGGATTTCGCCATCTCCGAGCCGGGACTCGGACGCTTTCGCGTCAATGTCTTCATGCAACGCGGCTACCCGGCCATGGTCCTCCGGTACATCACGGCGGACATGCCGAAGCTGGACAACCTCGGGCTCCCCTCGATCGTCACGGACCTGGTGCTGCACAAGCGCGGCCTCATCCTGATGGTGGGCGCCACCGGCTCGGGAAAATCCACGACGCTCGCGGCGATGATCAATTACCGCAACGAGACTTCATCGGATCACATCGTCACGATCGAGGATCCGATCGAGTTCCTGCACACGAACAAGCGCTCGATCGTCAACCAGCGCGAAGTCGGCATCGACACGAAGTCATACTCCAGGGCGCTGCGCGGCGTGGTGCGCGCGGCGCCGGACGTCATTCTCATCGGGGAGATCCGGGATCGCGAGAGCATGGAGGCGGCCATCCACCTCGCCGGAACAGGACACCTCGTGCTCGCGACGATGCATGCCAACAACTGTGCGGAATCCCTCGATCGCATCATCAACATGTTCCCGCGTGAGCAGCACAACCAGATCTTTCTGGATCTGTCGCAGTACCTGCGCGCGATCCTCGCTCAGCGCCTCGTAATGGGCCGCGACAGCAAACGCCTCGCCGCAGTGGAGGTGATGATCAACACCCCGCATATCCAGGACCTCGTGAAGAAGGGGGACGTCACGGGTATCAAGGAGGCCATTGCCCGCAGCGGCGAGCGGGGCATCCAGTGCTTCGACGATTCGCTGCGCGAGCTGTTCAAGCAGCATCGCGTGGAGCTGGAAGAGGCGCTGATCAACGCGGACTCGCGCGCGAACCTCGAAGCGAAGATCAACTTCGGCTAGCGAGACGGGGTGGAAGCGAAGTAGACCCTTTTCGGGGGCTAAAAAACAGGGATGTTTTTTCGCAGCCTCCATGGGTGCGACGCGTGCGTCGCACGGGTGGCGAAGTGCGCCACCCAGGGCCGCCTGCGACCCAGCCGGGATTTACGGCGTCCCCCGAAAAGGGTCTACTTTGATTCTGCCGCCGTCTCGCTACTCAAACACGGTGTACGCGTCGAACACCGGGCCGTCCACGCACACGCGCTTCATCGCAGGGCCTTCAGGGGTGCGCACGAGCACGGTGCATCCGGCGCAGCCCCCCACCGCGCACGCCATGAATTCTTCGAGCGACACCTGGCACGGCACGGCGTAACGGCGCGCGACTTTGGCCGTCGCTTCCAGCATGGGTGTGGGACCGCACGCGAACAATTCAACTTCGGCGAGCTCAGTGGGCCCGAGCGTTGCCAGCCATTCGTCCGCCAGATCGGGGACGTACCCGTTGTAGCAGCCGGCGAAACCTGCGCGGGTCGCCAGTCGGCTCGCGATCCCCCATTCCTCCATCATCGGCATGCACGCGATGCTGCCAACTGGCATGCCGGCGACGATGATGCTCGAGGGACGAGTCCGAAACGGGAATGGGATTTCGGAGCCCATGAGCACCAGCGGTTTCCACCGTGCGTCGGTCCGCGAGCGCAGTCGATCCGCGAGAAAAACCATGGGGGGAATTCCCACTCCGCCGCCGATGAGCAGCGGACGTGGGCGGTCAGAATGAAGCGTGAAAGGTTTGCCGATCGGACCCAGCGTGCTCAGGGTGTCGCCGGCCTTTCGAGCTGCCAGGGCGTGCAGCCCGGGACCGCCGACCACTTTGTAGAGCACTTCGATCCAGCCGGCATTCGCTTCGGCACGCATGATGGACAGCGGACGCCGCATCGGGAGGGCAGCGTCGCACGTCAGATGCACGAAGCTCCCAGGCTCCGCGTGGGAGGCGCACTTGGGTGCCTGCATGCGCAGAACGTACTGGTTGCCGTCATAGGCGGTTTGCCGCAGAACCGGGGCGTCTTCGAGGAAAATGGTGCCGCGATGGGAAGGTTTCATGAGCGTGAGCCGATGACCTCCGCCAGGATGGCCATTCTGACGGCGACGCCGTTGCGTACCTGGTCGCGGATGACTGATTGCGGTCCATCCGCCACGTCCGAGGCAATCTCGATGCCGCGATTCATCGGCTGTGGGTGCATGACGATGGCGCCGGGCCGGGCGAGAGCGAGTCGCTCCGGCGTGAGGCCGTATTTCGCGAAGTAGCGGTCCGCATCCGGAAGATCGGCCTGACCCATGCGCTCTCTCTGGATGCGCAACATCATCACGACGTCGGCCTCCTTGAGGCCCCCCTTGAGTGTCGTATGGCGGGAGCAGCCTTCGAATTCCTGTTGCTCCGGCATCAGAGCCGGAGGTGCGACGATTCGCAAGTCGGGCACGCCCAGCGTCCGAAAGACGTGATAGGCCGACCGCGCGACGCGCGAATGACGAACGTCACCCACGATGGCGATGGTCAGCGCGTCAAACCGACGCTTGTGTTGCCGAACGGTAAGGGCGTCCAACAACCCTTGGGTCGGGTGAGACACGTGCGCTTCGCCAGCGGAAAGCACACTCACGTGCGGTGCGACGCTCGCCGCGACCAGTGCCGGGACACCCGCCTCCGCATCCCGGATAACCATGACATCGACGTGTACCGACTGCAGGGTGTAAACGGTGTCGAGCATGCTCTCGCCCTTCACGCGCGACGACAGCTGTACTTCGAGGTTGACGACGTCGGCGCCCAGACGTTTCGCGGCCAGTTCGAACGACACGCGAGTGCGTGTGGAGGGTTCCGTGAAGAGATTGGCGACCGTCACTCCGGTGAGCGCATTGCTCATCGGCGGCCGAGACCCGAGAGGTCGCACGAAGCTCTGTGCGCGATCCAGGAGATGTTCGAGGGTTTCCCGGGGTAACGGTTCCAGAGTGAGCAGATGACGCAGGCTGCCATCGGCGCGGTGCTGGTTCACTGTAGTCACGTCACCCATTTCCGTCCCCCGACAGCCAGCGCTCCAGAATCACGGCCGCCGCGGCGCTGTCGATGTCCTCGCGACTCACCCTGCGTCGGCGTTCGCCGCTCGCGCGCTGCGCTTTGAGCGCTGCGGTCGCTTCGAGAGACGACCAGCGCTCATCGACCATGTTCACCGGAAGGCCGAAGCGGCTTTCGAGCTCGGCCGCGAAGCGGCGTACGGCGGGAGCGAGCACTCCGGGGCTGCCGTCCACATTATACGGGGCGCCGACGACGAACCGCCCGGGCTGGAGCGCTTTGACGCTGCGCCCGATCGCATCCCAGTCGGGGTGGCCGTTTTTGACGGCGATGGCCGGACGGGGTGCGGCCGTTCGGGTCAGGGTGTCTCCCGAGGCAATTCCGATACGTTTGAGGCCGAAGTCGAAAGCGAGGACCGTCTGGATTTCGGTCCCTTTAAGCATGTCCCGCCACGAGGCTCAGCCTGTCGGGTTCCACACCGAGCAGTTTCCACGCTCCGGTCCATCGATCCTCGAACGGCAGCTCGAAAACCACACTGGCGTCGACCGGGATGGACATCCAGGCGTTCTCGCGCATCTCGCGCTCGAGCTGGCCGGAAGCCCAGTTTGCGTACCCCAGCGCGATGAAGGCATCCGAAGGTCCTTCGCCGCGGGCCATGGCAGCGAGGACATCACGTGAGGTCGTCACCTGGATCGTGTCGGAAACTTTGTGAGTGTGGTCCCACTGGCCGCCGGGACGGTGCAGTACAAAGCCTCGATCCGTGTGGACAGGGCCTCCGCGCAGCACCGGCTTTGCGGCGATGTGCTCCGTCGATGGCTCGAGCTTCATCTGCGAGAGGACATCGGACAACGTCATCGGCAGGGGCTTGTTGAGCACGATCCCGAGCGCGCCTTTGTCGGTGTGCTCGCAGATCAGCGCGACGGTCTGGGAGAAATTCGGGTCGGTCAGCGACGGCATCGCCACGAGCAGGTGGTTGGTCAGGCTCGAACCGAGCGCCGGCTCCGACCCTGGCTCGGAAAACGGCGACCCGCTGTCGTCCGACTCACCTGTGCCTTTCAACCCCAGCGCTCCTGTGCCGACCCTCCTCAAGTATGGGGACGTGGGGCGGCCGGCTCAAGGAACTGTTGAGACCGCGCCGGCCTCGAGGCGTCCGCCGACGAATTGCCATTCGTAGGCAAACCGCAACACACGGTAGTCGTGCGCCAGCTCGGGGGGGAACGCATCGAACGGGCTCGCGAGCTTCAGGATCTCCAGAGCCGCCTGATCGAGCTCCGGATAGCCGCTGGAGCGTTGGATGACCGCCCTGTCCAGCTTGCCGTCCGCGGCGATGCCCACTTCGATGACGGGGCTGGCCCGCACCCCCAGGCTCCGTGCCGCGGTGGGGTAGTTGATGGTGCCGACGCGCTCGACTTTACGCCGCCAGGCATCAAGGTAAGGCGCAAGCGTGGCCGCTTTCGTGTCTGGCGTGATCCACAGGTCGTCGCGCTCGGGGCCGCGCAGCTGCGCCGGACCGCTCTCATCCTCCGGCCCCGGTTGATCCGCTGCCTGCTTCTCGAGCAGCAGGGGACGGTTGTGCGCGGAGCCTTCGCTCCCCGGCTCGGCGAGGTAGTGCACCTGCACATTCCAGGAGGTCGTCGTCAGCACACGCTCGCTCGGGTTACCCGCCTCGTCTCCACGCTTTCCCAGCGAGTCGCCGTTCGACGAGCCCTCTTGTGCCGGGACGGGTATCGCGGAGGCGCGATTGCGCGGTGCAACAGACTCCCGGGTATTTCCCGAGCCTTGCTGGGTCCGTTGCGCAAGGTAGGTGGCCGAATTGTTCTGGTCGGCTTCGGGCAATTCGTCCGAGACCAGGAGCACCTCCAGGCCCGGAGCGGATCCGTGCTCACCCGCGGACACGTTGAATGTCAGCCCGAGAATGATCAGTCCGTGAAGCAGGGCGGCGAGAAAGATCATCGTGAGAAGCCGGTCCCGGACCGGGGCCTTGCCTTCCCGTAGCGTCAACGCTCGCCGCGCCATGCTTCTGTCAGCCTCCCGGGGCGCCGGCAGCGCCGGCGCTGTCGGGTTTGAGGCGGCCCGTACGAGCGCGCAGGCGTTTTTCGATCGCGTGAATCAGCAGGTCGGCGATGTTCGTTCCGAACTGTTTGTCCAGCTCGCGGATGCCCGTGGGGCTGGTGACGTTGATCTCGGTGACGTACCCGCCGATCACGTCGAGTCCCACAAACAGCATCCCCTTGGCAGCCAGGACCGGACCGATCTGCTGCGCCAGCCATCGATCCCGGTCGTTGAGCGGGCGGCCGATGCCTTTGGCGCCCGCAGCCAGATTGCCGCGGTTATCGTTTGCGGGAGGGATCCGCGCCAGCGCGTGAGACACCGGCTCCCCGTCGATCACCAGGACCCTCGAGTCACCTGTCTCGACAATGTCCGGGATGTACCGCTGAGCGATCGCAAACCGCTCGCCGTAGTCCGTCAGGGTCTCGAACACGACATTCATGTTCTTGTCCTGGAGCTCGAGCACGAAGATCGAGCGTCCACCCATCCCGTCGAGGGGCTTGACGACGATTTTGCCGTGTTCGCGCAGGAAGGCCTCCATGTCCGTCATGCTCCGGGTGATGAGCGTCGGGGCACAGCACTGCGGAAACCAGGCGGTGTACACCTTCTCGTTCATGTCCCGCAGGCCTTGCGGGCGGTTCACGACCAGGGCGCCCTGCTCCTCGGCGCGCTCCAGGACGTAAGTCGTATAGATGTATTCCGTGTCGAACGGAGGGTCCTTGCGCATCAGCAGGCAGTCGAGATCCCCCAGCCGCAGGAGTTGCGGTTCGCCAAGCGTGAACCAGTCGTTCGGATCGGCACGCACAGTCAGGGCGCGCGCCCGGCCGAAGGCTACGCCGTCGCGCAGCGAGAGGTCAGCCTGCTCGAGATAGGTCAGCTCGAAGCCGTGCGCCTGCGCGGCGAGCAGCATGGCAAGTGTCGAGTCCTTTGCGAACTTGATGTCGGCGATGGGGTCCATCACGACACCAAACCGTCTGCGTGCGCTCATCGGGTCATTTCCGCAGCTTCAGAGCTCAGATTATGCTCGGTACGGCGCGAATATGTTGCTCACGAGCGGATCCGGCCGGTTGAGCGCCGCACGACCTTTTAAAAACGTGACACGCGTTGCATGGCTTGGGGTATACCGATATGTTAAAACCCGCGCTGCGCTTGCTTACGGTTCGGCCACCCTATCGTGAGGCCAGCCGTTTCCCGTGTGTGGTCTCGTTTAAGGAAGGAGTTGCCTGACCGTGACCGGCAGCAACACGAAGCTTCAGGGTCTTAAAGTTCTGGTCATCGACGACAGCAAGACGATCCGGCGGACGGCCGAGACGCTTCTCGCTAAGGAGGGTTGCGAGGTCTTTACGGCGGTCGACGGCTTCGACGCGCTGGCCAAGATCGCGGATCACCAGCCCGACATCGTGTTCGTGGATATCATGATGCCGCGGCTCGACGGCTATCAGACCTGCTCTCTCATCAAGCACAACAAGGTTTTCCGCTCCATTCCCGTGATCATGCTGTCCTCGAAGGACGGCCTGTTCGACCGTGCACGAGGACGCATCGTCGGCTCGGAGCATTACCTGACCAAGCCGTTCACCAAGGACGAGCTCCTGAGCGCGATCGAGACGCATATCGGGAGATGATGGCAATGCCACTGATACTGATCGTCGACGACTCGCCCACTGAAGTCCACGTCATGCAGAAGGCGTTGGAAAAGCACGGGTATCGTACGGCCTCGGCGCCCGACGGTGCGGAGGGCGTGCGCTTGGCCCGCGAGATGAGTCCGGATCTGATCTTCATGGACATCGTCATGCCCGGCATGAACGGCTATCAGGCGACCCGCGCGTTGGCCAACGATCCGAAAACCCGCACGATTCCGATCATCATGGTCACTTCCAAGGGCCAGGAGACGGACCGGATCTGGGGACTGCGCCAGGGCGCGGTCGATTACATGGTGAAGCCGGTCTCGCCGGACCAGCTCGTCGCCAAGGCTCAGGCGACTCTGTCCGCATGACGCGCACCGAGACACAACAGCAGCGTAGGATGGACTCGAGTCATGACTGACGAGGTGACGCTCAAGTCCCTCCGCGACCGGCCGTTCGATCTCCTGGCGGAGCTCGAGCGCCGCGGGCGCGCCGTCTCTGCGCAGGTGAGTCAGGAAGGCGCTGGCGGGCGCGAGTGGGTCGGTGTGGCCCTGCGTATGGCCGGAGACCTCTACCTGGTGGCCCGCGAGGAAACGCGCGAAGTGTTGGGCGTCCCTCCCAGCATGACGCGAGTGCCTGGAGCCAAGGCGTGGATTAAGGGAATCGCCAATGTGCGCGGACAGCTGCTGCCGATCATCGATCTGCGACAATTTCTGGGTAGCGGGACTACACCCGTGAACCGTAACACGCGTATCGTCGTGGTGAATCACCGCGAGATACCGGCCGGCCTGATCGTCGATGAAGTTCTGGGATTCCGGCGTTTTGCGGAAGGCGAGTTTTCCGGGGACGCGCCTCCGACGGTCGCCCGCTGCGAACGCTACCTGGCCGGTTCCTTCCGTCGCGCCACCGAGCAATGGCCGGTACTCGGCCTGCGATCCATTCTAGAGAGCGCGGCGTTCTCCGAGGCTGCCGCTTGACGCCCTCAACCACTTTGGTGCAGGTGACACTGCGATGACGTCCGCAGTTGCCACGAAGCGCTCGAATGGCGGGCTGACCGCGATGCTGGCCGGCGCAGCGCTGCTGATCGCAGCGGGAGCCGCGGCGTACTTCGCTTCGCAGGGGCGCGCGGCCGCAGTGCCCGATTCCGCTCCGGTGAGTGCCCTGTTCGGGATCGCCGTCGACGCGGAAGGCGCCGTGTCCGGCAACCCGGAAGCGCTCACCAATTTCCGCCTGCAACTGCAGCAGCTCAAGGAAGCGGCCGCGGCGACACCCAATGCGGCGTTCGCGAAGGATGCTCGGTTCTCGCGCGTGCTCACCAATGGCGCAGTCGTCGTTCAAGCGAGCAGCGCACTGACGGACGCGAGCGCTGCTGCCCGCGACACCCGCGAGCTCGTCCCCCGGCTTTTATCCGACATGAGCGCCCTCGCCAGCGGACTGTCGGGGGCCAGTCTGGATTCCGTGACCCGGGCCCTCGAGCGCTTCGAAGTCAGGGCTCAGCGGCTGCAGCTCGACGTCACCTCTCTCGCTGCCGGCGCTGCCAACTCCAGCGAGGCGGCCCAACGGCTGGCCGAGAGCGCCGACTATCTGGGACAGGTCATCCAGGGTTTGCAGGGCACCAACACGGGACTCGG
>FTEO01000419.1_pt1 | contig 38389 bp, 39 predicted proteins | sample 1640211 | NCBI WGS metagenome assembly FTEO01 (sample SAMEA3914816, study PRJEB12502) | metagenome | biome: forest; material: soil | place: USA | collected 2011-09-16 | depth 0.3 m | reverse complement strand
CTCGCCGGTCACGACGAGCTCGATCTGCTTGCCGAGGCGCTGCGCGAGATCGCGCACCATGCGCGGGAAGCGGCTGAACACGAAGCTGATGGGCAGCATGCGCACGCGCATGACGCTGTCCTGCAGCTCGCGCATGTTGCGCTCGAGCTCGGAGAGGCCCAGGCGGAACTGCTCGGAGGCCCCGCCTTCGAGACTGCGGCCGAGCTGGCTCAACATGGATTGGGTGATCACGAGCTCGCCGACGGTATTCATGAGCTCGTCGATCTTCTCGACGGCGACGCGAATGGAGCCGGAGTCACCGATGCCGCTCGCGGCAGCCGATTCGGATTTGGACACCTGGGATGCGGCGGGCCCATCGGGGCTGATCGTCTTCTCGGCGGGACGCGCGGCGTCCGCGCTTGCCGGCGCAGAAAGCTCGGCGTCCAGGCTCGGCGCTTCGGCGGCCGGCGCCGCAGTTGCCGCAGCGTTCACCACGATGGGGGCGTAAACCGGGGCTGTGCCCTCGGCCTCCATGGCGTCGAACTCAGCGATGAGATCGTAGTTGATGAGGTTTTCGACCACGGGCGGCGCGACGGCCACGATGTCGAGGTCGCAGTCCCCTTCGGCCCAGTCGAATACCCCGCGGATCGCCGCTTCCGTGACATCGCCGGAGAGCTCGAGCTGCCAGGCGAGGTAGCAGTTCTGCGGATCGAGCGCGCTGAAGGAGGGCAGTGAGTCGAAGCTCACCTCGATTGCGAGTTTGCCGAGCTCGTTCAGCTCGCGGATCATGCGCAGCGGATCGTTGCCGCGCGCGAACAACTCAGGATAGGGACGGAAAGAAATCTTCCAGCTGTGCGGCGCGCTCGCCTCGGGCGCAGGTGCTGGAGCGGGTGCCGCTGCTGGTGCGTCCGCTGCCGGCGCCGGAGCGGTAACGGATGCTTCAGCTTTCGGAGCCTCTACTGCGTGAGCCGGAACGGGCGCAGCGGGCGCTGCCGCAGCCGGGCTCTTCTTCGCGAGAATCATCTCCGCCTCGAATTGCAGATCGGCAACGCGCTGCGTGTCGATGGGCTCCTTGGCCTGCACTGCGCGCAGCATGTCGCGCATGGCATCCACGGACTTCAGCAGCAGATCCGAAGTCGGCTCCGTGACCTGCAGCCGGTTGGCGCGCAGCTCATCGAGCAGCGTTTCGAGACTGTGTGTGAACGATGCGATTTCGGTGAAGCCGAACGTTGCGCTGCCGCCCTTGATGGAGTGCGCGACACGGAAGATCGTGTTGATCAGCTCCGAATCGGGCGCCCCGAGGTCGAGCTTGAGAAGCGCCGATTCCATCGAGTCGAGCGCTTCGAAGCTTTCCTCGAAGAACGCGTCGTGGAATTGAGTGAGATCGAGAGTCATGCGTTGCCTGCCGCAGGGGCTGCGAGCCGGTCATCGATGACCGGCGCAAACAGCGCACCCAGACCCAGAAGCTGTGCCGTGAGGAGGAATGATTCGGTGGCGCCTTCGCACTGCACCTCGCGGCCGGCTGAGCGCCGCTCGCGGATGAACGTGGCGAGCACCTGCAGACCCGCCGTGTCGATGCGGCGGACCTCGGAGAGATCGAGTGTGACGGGCGAGGCGCTCGCGAGAGCGCGCGCCAGCTTCGCCTTGATAGCTGCTGCCTGCGCGATGGTGCAGTCCGCGGCGAGCGCGGCGCTCTGGGCCTTCGCGGCAATGGCAGTGGGCTTGCGCGCGGCAGCCTTCGCCTTGCGCGGGGCCGGGGCAGCCGACCGCTTCGATGCGCTGCCCGCTCGCGTTCTGGCAGGACGCGGGCGTGCTGCGGCTTGCTTTTTCGGGGCCTTGGAGGCCTTGGGCCGCGTTTTCATCCAACCCGATCCTTTCCGCCGTGCGTGAGCCGTACGCGATCGCTATCGGCGTCGCCTGTCGGTGCTTGAGGCGCGCACCAGAGAAAGAGTGACATGGGTCTCGCTCAGCCCGTCGCGGCGCGGACTGGCCGCTGTGTCGCGCTCGCCGACTGCCGCGCGGGGGCATGCAGGCGCTGCACGAGCTCCGCTTCCTGGCGCGTGAGGCCGCAGCTCGCGACCAGCTCGTCGCGCGGCGCGCCGCTTCTCGCGAGCCGGATGGCAATCTGGTAGCTCGGCGCCGCGGTGCCGCTCGGCACGACGCGCCGGCCATCGCCTTCGAGGCGTTCGGCGAGCTCATCGAACCGTCGGTGAACGTTGGCGAGGGCCTCTTCAATATCTCCGAGGCGCGCAATGAGCGACGTGTTGTGTTCCGCGAAACGTGCGGCCAGGGCGTCCGAGGCGCGGCGCCAACGCGTGAAAGTAATGGCGGCCAGGACGAAGCAGAACACGAGAAACACTGCGCGGGAGGCAATGAGCACCACGTCCAGCGAGACGGGCAGCAAAGGGATGTGCGGCATGGGTGGCTTCCTGTGAAATCCATCACAACTCGCCGCGGGGATGCGCCGGTTTTCCGGCGGTTCATGCGGCAATCCTCGAGGGTGCAGCAAACATGCCACGCGCTGCGCGCGCGCCCTGACGCGCAGGCTATTCGTGAAATGCGTGCGCTATTGATGAGCGCGGCGGGTAATGTCCATCGACTCGCTCAGGAGCCGCACGGCCTGCGCGATCTCATTCAGAGGCAGCACTTTCTGCGCGGCGCCGATAGCGACCGCCTCGCCGGGCATACCCCACACGACGCTCGTGGCCTCGTCCTGGGCGATGGTCGGGCTGCCGGCCTCGCTCATCTCTTTCAGGCCGCGTGCACCGTCCTTGCCCATGCCCGTGAGCAGTACGCCGATGGCATTGCGGCCCGCGTTCTGGGCAACGGAGCGGAAGAGCACATCGACCGAGGGTTTGTGACGGTTCACTTCCGAGCCGTTATCGAGACGGCACACGTAGCGCGCGCCGTCGCGCACGACCAGCAGATGCCGGTCACCGGGCGCGATGTAGACGTGGCCGGGGAGAATCTGCTGGCCGTCCTGCGCTTCGTACACCGTCATGGGGCAGCAGGCATCCATGCGCTTGGCGAACGGGCCGCTGAATGCCAGCGGAATGTGCTGAGCGATGACGATGCCCGGCGCATCCGGCGGAAAGCCCATCAGCACTTCTTTGATCGCTTCGGTGCCGCCCGTGGAGGCGCCGATTGCGATGATGCGATCGGTGGTCCGCAGCGTGCGTGGCGCACCGCCAGCGGGGATCACCGCATCCGCGCCGCGACTCGGCGTGACCGTGAGCGCGCTTTGGCGCGCAGGATCCAGTGCTCGTACGCGCGCGCGCGAGGCAGTCTTCACCTTCTCGGTGAGCTCCTCGCTGTAGTTCTGCAGGGTCGCGGCAACGTCGATCCTGGGCTTCGGCAGGTAATCGACGGCACCGAGCGCGAGCGCGTCGAGCGTAACTTCCGCGCCGTGCTCGGTCAGCGAGGAGACCATGACGACCGGCATCGGGCGCAGGCGCATCAGGTTCCGCAGGAAGGTCACGCCGTCCATGCGCGGCATCTCGACATCGAGGGTGATGACGTTCGGATTCAGCGATTTGATCTTTTCGCGGGCGACGTGCGCATCGCTCGCGCTGCCGACGACTTCGATGTCGGGGTCCGCGGCGAGCATCTCGGTCAGGATCTGCCGCACGAGCGCGGAGTCATCGACGATCAGGACGCGGGTTCGGGGTGCGCGCGCCGGGAGTCTGGAAGGAGCGTGTGTCATCGGAATAACTGAATTTGCCAGCGCAACTCGAGGAGATCGGTCCGAACGCTCAGTCGAATAGCTCGACGCTACCTTCTTCGGCTTCCGACTCGTGGCGTCCGTCCACGTCGATGACGCCGGTGCGCATCAGGAGGTCGAACAGCTGGTGCTGTGAATCCTCGCTGAGCCGTTCGCGCAACATGCGAAGCATTTCTTCCCAGCGCTGCGCACCGAAGCCCGCCACGTCGAGCGGACCTTCGCGCACGAGGCTTGCGAGCAGGTTGCGCACCGCGGCGAGCTGCTGGATGAGGCGGTCGTGGAACTGCAGGCTCTCGATACAGACGGCGACATCGCCTTCGAGACGGTTGCGCCAGGCGTCCGAGTGGGCGCCGCCCTCATCCGTGCCGATGACGGGCGGACGCACGCTGCGTTCGGAAATGAGGTGTTTGCGCCATTCGGTCAGCGAGGCGCCGATCCGGGCGAGCGCACCACCGAGGTCTGCGACCGGCTCTTCGGTGTCGCGCATGGCGAGGCTCAGGAGGACGGCTGCGGCCTCCATGGAAACCTCGAGTTCGTGCGTCTTCACATCGGCCCCCGTCTCATTCGTCGTCGTCTTCGTCATTGGCCTCGTGTCCTTCCGATGCCTTCCTCTTGCTGTGATCGGTGGGCGTCAGGCCAGCACTTTGGCGATCGTTGCGAGCAGACGTTCGGGGTTGAACGGCTTCACGAGCCAGCCGGTCGCGCCTGCATTCTTTCCCTGCAGCTTGCGTTCGGTGGTGGCTTCGGTGGTCAGGACGAGCAGCGGCACGAACTTGTAGTTCGGGCGGCCGCGCAGCTCGCGCACGAGCGTGATGCCGTCCATGTTCGGCATGTTCACATCGGTGATGACGAGATCGAAGCGCTGCTTCCCGGCTTTCTCCAGGGCGTCAACGCCATCCTCGGCCTGTTCGACCTCGTAGCCGGCACTGACGAGGGTCGTGCTTACCATCTGCCGCATTGACGGCGAGTCATCGACCGCTAGGATCCTGGGCATCGCGTTCTCCGTAGGAGACGTATCTAATTCGAGCAATAGCGCTGGAGATGCTATCGGTGCGATACGTCCAATGCTGAAGCGTTTGGCGAGAATTACGTGACGGGGCTCTCACTTCGCCCCGCGTGGCGCACGGACCGCGCCCGGGCATGCGCTCAGAAGAGCTCGACGCTGCCTTCGGCGGGCATGAAGCCGCTGCACAGCTCGCCCTCCATCACCTCTGCGCCCATGAGCCGGCGTACCGCAGAGAGCTGCTGGATGAGCCTGTCGTGGAACTGGAGGCTCTGGATGCAGAGCGAGATGTCGCTCTCGATGAGCTCGCGATAGTCATCCGGACCCGCTACGGGCCGCACGGGGCCCTGCGAGCGGGTTCTGGCGAGGAGCGTGCTGATACGCGTGAGCGCGCCCGCCATCTCCATGACGGGTGTCTCCGTGTCACGCATCGCCGTGCCGAGGAGGCCCGAGGCGGCATCGTAGGACATATCGGGACCCGAGCTCCCGCTTGATGGGCTGAGTTGCGTCATGTGCGTTGTCTGTCGAGCGGATGTGCACGCCCGTCAGCCAGACTATCGGCTGTGCGAGGCACACAACGAATTTCGGATAACCGAAAATGAATGTGACGGGGGTCCACAATGAAAGAGAAACGGGCGTCTTAGGTGAAACTTGAGGCTCGCAGCGCACCGCGACCTGCGAGACCGGCTAGTGGGCGGGCTCGCCGTGGAGCGCGGAGGAAGCGGCTGGCAACGCCACGGAGATGCCGGGCGAAGCGGCGGGGAAGGGGCCGGGCAGGCTCGTCGTCGCGGGCGAGGACGCGGCGGGCACTGCGGGTGCAGGCACCATCTCCGCCGAGATGGTTTCGTTGGCGAGAGTCGCGGCACCTGGCGCGTTCGGGTCCGCGGGCGCACCCGAGTCGGGTCTGGCGGGCGCCGCAGCGTTTCCCGCATCCGTGGAGAGGATCACGATCACGACACGGCGATTGGCGTTGCGACCATCTTCCGAATCGTTTGGGTGGGACGGTCGATTCTCGCCGTAGCCGATCACGGCCAGGCGCTGCGGCTCGACGCCACGGCTCGCGAGAACGCGCACCACACTGCCGGCACGCGCGGCCGACAGCTCCCAGTTCGAGAAGAACGCTACCGTCTTGATTGGCCGGTTGTCCGTATGGCCCTCGACGCGGATCGAATTCGGGAACGGCGCGAGCGTCGCGCCGAGCCGCTCGATGACGCCGATCGCGCTCGGGGAGAGCTGAGCGCTCGCGCTCGGGAACAGAATGTCGGTGCGGATCTCGACTTCGATCCAGAAGTCCTGGCGACGCACGACCACCAGGTTCGCTTTGACGAGATCGTCCATGGCGTGCGCCACTTCATCGGCGACCTGTTGCAGGGCGCGGGCGGCAGCGGTCTGAACCGGGTTGAGCTTGCCCTGTTCGTCGGGCTGCTTGGGGCCCGTCGGAAGACCGGTCTTGACCGGCACCGGCGCGAGCATCGCGCGTGGCTGTCCTTCGAGCATCGATTGCTCGACGAGCGTCGTCTTCACGTCCGCGCCGGAGCCCACCTGTTTTTCGCCCACCTGGATGGGTTCCATGGTGCGCGGGGCGCCGCGAAAAGCGGCAAACAGCGAGTCCGAGAGCACGCGGTACTTGCCCTCGTTCACGGAGGAGATCGCATACATCACCACGAAGAACGCGAGCAGCAGCGTGACGAGGTCGCCGTAGGGAATGGCCCACGCCTCGTGATTGGTATGCTCTTCGTGTCTGCGCCGGCGAGCCATGATCGTTACTCGCGACACGTCACTTACAGGTAACCCTGCAGCTTCGATTCGATGCTGCGCGGGTTTTCGCCCTGGGCGATGGAGAGCATTCCTTCGATCACCATCTCGCGCACCTGGGTCTGGGAGGCGATGGTGCCTTTGAGCTTCGCGGCCACGGGGAGGAAGAACAGGTTGGCGAGCCCGATGCCATACACGGTGGCGGTGAAGGCTGCGGCGATGCCGTGGCCGAGCTTGCTCGGGTCGGCGAGGTTCTGCAAAACGGCCATCAGGCCGAGCACGGCGCCAATGATGCCGAGCGTCGGGCAATAGATGCCCATGCCTTCGAAGACTTTCGCCGCGCGCGTGTCCGCGTCTTCGCGCGTATTGAGCTCCACTTCCATGACGGCGCGGATGCTCTCGGGCTCACCGCCATCCACGACGAGCTGTAGTGCCTTGCGAACGAACGGGTCGACCTCGCGGTTCAGCACCGGCTCGAGGCCGAGCAGGCCCTGCTTGCGCGCGATGTTGCTCCACTCGACCATCTTCTGAATGAGGAGCTCGCCGTTCAGTGGGGGCGGTTTCATCACCCACGGAAAAATACGCAGTGCGTGCCGCATTACGCCGAGCGGTGTCTGCACGCAGATGGCGGCGATCGTGCCGACGATCACGATCATGAACGCGGCCGCGGACACGAGGCCATGCAGGCCCGCGCCTTTCAGCACGGCGCCGACCATCACGGCCAGAAGCCCCAGAACCAGCCCGGCGATGCTGAGAATGTCCGTAAGCCCGTCCTTCCGGCGTCGCGGCGACGTCGGCTACATGCCGAGGTCAGAGAGCAGGGCGTCGATGTCCGCCTGCCCGTTGACCATGGCGGCTCCGTGATCCACGCCGGGAATCGCAGGTCCGTGGCCGCGGCTCGAATCATCCGAGTCCGAGGCGGACGCGTCCGAGTCTTTACCGGCGAGGCGTGAAAGATCGACGAGCACGATTTCGACTTCGGCGACGAGGTTCATGACGCCGCGGATGATCTGGCCGGAGAGATCCTGGTAATCCTGCGCCATGAGCACTTCAGCGAGATTGGCGCGCACGGTGTCCGAGTCGGTGCGCGCGGAGGTCAGGAACTGATCGATGCGCTTGATGAGATCGCAGTAGTCCGCCACCGAGATGGTGCCGGAGCGGAATCGCTGCCAGGGGCCGCTGAGCGCAGCCGCTTCCTGCGCGACGCGCTCGGCCGGCGGGCCGGACTTTTCCACGAGGTCGAGAGTGCGGTGCGCGGCGCTGTCGGTGAGCTTCAGCACGTGCATCAGGCGCTGGCGCGCGTCCGGGATTTCCTTCTCTGCGAGCGCGGTCAGCCGTGAATCCAGGCGAAAGCGGTCGAGCGCGCTGCGCAGATTGCACGTGAGATCGGCGAGCTGCGCAAAGAGATCGGACTCGCGCTCGGGGGACTTCAGGGCGGCGGTTTGCTCGGTCATCGGGCGTGCCTTCTCAGGCGGAGATGGCCCGGCTCTCGAGAATCTTGTCGAGCTTTTCCTTGAGTGTCGCGGCCGTGAAAGGCTTGATCACGTAGCCGTTCACACCTGCCTGGGCAGCCTCGACGATCTGCTCGCGCTTCGCCTCGGCGGTCAGCATGAGCACCGGCAGCTTCTTGAGCTTCGCGTTGGCGCGCACGGCCTTCAGAAGGTCGAGCCCGGCCATGCCCGGCATGTTCCAGTCCGTGATGAGGAAGTCGAACGTTCCATTTTCCAGGAGCGGCAAGGCGGTCTTGCCGTCGTCCGCTTCGGTGACGTTCGCGTAGCCCAGGTCGTGAAGCAGGTTCTTCACGATCCGCCGCATGGTCGAATAGTCATCGACCACCAGAAATTTCATGTCTTTACTCACTAGTCACTCCTCAGCCGCATCCTCGCGCCACTCAACCAGACGCGCCTTCAACCGCACCAGCGCCTGCCCGTGCAACTGGCAGACGCGCGACTCCGTCACCTTCAGCACCACGCCGATCTCTTTCAGATTCAGCCCGTCGCTGTAATAGAGCGACATCACCAGTCGCTCCCGCTCGGGCAGTGTCTCGATCGACTGCGCGAGCGCTGCCCTGAAACCTTCATCCGCCACTTCGCGGAACGGGTCGGCCGTATCGTCCGGCGCCGTCGCCGTTGCCGCCGCATCATCCAGACTCGCGAGCCGGCAGCTCGCGGCGTCCTGCACGATGGAGTGGTACTCCGTGAGGCCAATCCCGAGCCGCTGCGCAATCTCCTGATCGCGCGCATCGCGCCCGGTCTCTTTCTCGATGTCCCGCATCGCCGCCGCAACCGCGCGCGCCTTGCGATGCACCGAACGCGGCGCCCAGTCGAGCTTGCGCAGCGCATCGATCATCGCTCCGCGGATGCGGATGCCCGCATACGTCTCGAAGCTCGCGCCGCGATTCGCCGCGTAGTTCGAGGCCGCCTCGAGCAGCCCGAGCATCCCGGCCTGAATCAAGTCCGCGACGTCTACCGACGGCGGCAGACGACCGGCCAGATGGTAGGCGATGCGTTTTACTAACTCCGCGTGACGCGTCACGAGCGCGTCGCCTTCGCTTCCGGGGCGTTGCGTGATGTACGCACCGACGGCGTTCACGTCACGACCTCCAGGCGCGTGGCCGGGCGCCGTACCAGACGTTCGACGAAGAACTCGAGATTGCCGCGTGGACCGGCTGGTACAGGCCATGTATCGGCGCTGGCTGCCAGTTTCTTGAATGCGCGTCCCGAGGGACTCGCCGGATGCACATCGAGCACCGGGCGCTGCACACGGATGGCGCGGCGCATGTGCTCGTCGTCCGGAATATCTCCCGCGTATTCGAGCAGTACGTCCAGAAAACGGGTCGTCACCCGCTCGAGCTTCTTGAACAGGGTCTCACCTTCCCCGACCGCACGTGACATATTGGCCACGACCCGGAATCGAGTCACACCGTGGTCCCGGCTCAATACTTTGATCAGGGCATAAGCATCCGTCAGCGAGGCGGGCTCGTCCGTGACGACGACCAGGACATGTTGTGCCGCTTGTGAGAACTGCAGCACACCCGGAGCGATGCCCGCCGCGGTGTCGATGATCAGCACGTCGAGCCGTGCGGCGAGTCCGCTGAAGGCCTGGACCAGTCCAAGGTGTCCGGCGCCGCCCATGCCCGCAAGATCCGCCGCGCCCGAGGCGGCCGGCACGATCTGGAATCCCTGCTTCGCGGTGACCAGGATTTCATCGAGCGTGCGCTCGCCGCTCAGAACGTGCGCGAGCGTGTAGCGGGGCGAAAGGCCAAGCAGCACGTCGACGTTTGCAAGGCCAAGGTCGCCATCGAGCAGCACGACGCGGCGGCCCGCGGACGCAAGGCCCGTAGCGAGATTGACGGCCACGCTCGTCTTGCCGACGCCGCCTTTGCCCCCGGTGACCGCGATGACGCGGACCGGTTGCGACAGCCCCGAAAGCTTGGTGTTGTTGATCACGTGCATCTCACGCGAGGGCATGCGCTACTTCTCCGTACCTGCGTGTCAGCAGGTCTTCGTCCGCGGCTGCGCCGCTTGTTTTGGCGAGCTGCACGGCGCGCGAGACGAGCTCGAGCGCGCGCGCAGGCCGCAGGTCTTCAGGAACGCGCTGGCCTTCACTCACGTACGAGATAGGCATTCCGGCGCGCGTCAGGATCGATAGAACGCCGCCAAGGCTTGCGGCTTCGTCGACTTTGGTGAGCAGGCAGCTCGCGGCCTTTGCCGGAGCGAAGCGTGCAACGGTTTCTTCGATCGCACCGGCCTGCGTGCTGGCAGACAGCACGAGCGCGGTTTCGAGGCTCGGGCCGGCCGCGGTGAGTTGCGCCATGCGGGTAGCGAGCTGCGCGTCGCGCTGGCTCGAGCCCGGCGTGTCGATGAGCACGAAGCGCTGCTGCGTCAGCGATTCGAGCAGCTTCGGAATATCCGTGAAGGAATCGGCAGTGTAGACCGGCACGTCCAGCATCTGACCGAGCGCCTGAATCTGATCGTGCGCACCCAGGCGCACGGAGTCTGCCGAGATCAGCGCCAGGCCGCGCGGCCCGTGGCGCAGCACCCAGCGAACGGCGAGCTTCGCGAGCGCGGTGGTCTTGCCGACGCCGGTTGGGCCGATGAGCGCGACGCGGCCACCTTTGTCGAGCCACTGATCGCCGGTCACGGTGAGGCGCTGCGATAGCAGCGCGATGGAAAGTCGGCGAGCCTGCGTCAGGTCGGCGGCTGCGCTCGCCGGCAGCTGCGCGACGAGCTGTGCGGCGAGGTCGTATGTCAGCCCGATCTCGGTCAGCCCGCGAAGAATTTCGGTGTGGATCGGAGCGCGACGCGAGAGATCGTTCCACGCGAGCTGGGCGAGCTGTGTCTCCAGGATTCTGCGCAGGCTGCGCAGCTCGGCGCCCATCGTGTCCGCAGCACTCGCGGCTTCCTGAGAGACGGCAGACGCGGCCGTCGCGGCGGCCTGTTCGGCAGCCTTTTCAGCAGCGCGCGAGGCGTTTTCGGCTGCCATCAAGGACCGGATCTCCTCGTCTTCGAAGGATTCCCGCCGGAGCGCCGTCTCTGTGCGCACGGCAGCCTGCACGCGCGAGTAAGCACTCGGATGCGAGTCGGCGATCGTGTACGGATCGGAATCCGGCTGAGTGGGCCGCGCCGGCGGCGTGAACTCCTCGGGCGCGAAGGGCTGCGGAGCGGCTGGCGCTGCCTTCGCGTCGAACTGTTCGGCGTCGAAGTCGATGGCGGCCGTGACTTCCACGCCGCCCTTGATGCGACGGGAGGAGAGGATCACAGCCTCGGCGCCGAGCTGCTCGCGTACCACGCGCAGCGCTTGCCGCATGTCCCTCGCTGAATATCTGCTGATCTTCATCGCTTACCTTCCGCTGAACGGGCGCTTGTCAGCGCCCCACGGCCGTCACCAGACGGACTTTTCTGTTATCGGGAATTTCGTTCCAGGCCAGCACGTGCATGTTCGGCACGCTCGCGCGCATGAACCGCGCGAGCGTGTGCCGCAACGGCGGCGCCACGAGCAGCACCGCCGGCTCGCCCGCCAGTTCCTGGCGCTGGGCTGATTCGGTGAGTCGCTGCTGCAACCGTTCGGCGAGACCGGGCTCGAGTCCCGGACTCTGTGAGGCGTTCGTGCCCGCGAGCGAGTTCTGCAGCAGTCGTTCGAGATCCGGCTCGAGTGTGATGACGGGCAGCTCGCCTGCGATGCCGGCGATGTCCTGCACGATCTGGCGGCCGAGCGCGACGCGCACCAGGTTCTGCAGCGCCACCGGTTCGGGCGTGCGCGCGGCATGCTCGACGAGCGTCTCGACGATGGTACGGATATTCCGGATCGGCACGCGCTCCGAGAGCAGACTCTGGAACGTGCGCACTACGGCTGACAGCGGCATCACTCGCGGCACGAGGTCTTCGACGAGCTTCGGGGCCGTCTTCGCGAGCTGATTCAGAAGATGCTGCACTTCTTCGTGGCCGAGCAGCTCGTGCGCGTGCATCTGCACGATGTGGCTGAGATGAGTGGCCACGACGGTGCTCGCATCGACCACCGTGTAGCCCAGCGTCTGCGCGTTCTCGCGCGCACCGGGCTCGATCCACACGGCTTCCATGCCGAACGCCGGGTCCCGCGTGGCAATGCCCTTCAGCTGCCCGAAGACCCGTCCCGGATTGATCGCCATCTCGCGTTCCGGATAGATGATGCCTTCGCCGACCGGCACACCGCCGAGATTGATGCGGTAGCCATTCGGATTGAGATCGAGGTTGTCGCGGATGTGGACCGCCGGCACGAGGAAGCCAAGATCCTGAGACAGCTTGCGGCGGACGCCGCGGATGCGCGCGAGCAAGTCGCCGTTCTGCCCCTTGTTCACGAGCGGTACGAGTCGATAGCCCACTTCGAGGCCGAGCAGATCCACGGGCTGCACGTCTTCCCATGACAGCTCGCGGTGCTCCGCGGGAACGGCCGTCGCAGCGGGCGCTTCGGCCGTCTGCTTCTCGTCAGCCGCTTTCTTGCTGCGCTTGTGGATGAAGAATGCGCCGTAGCCTGCGAGTGCGGCCATCGTCAGGAACGCAAGGTTCGGCATGCCGGGAATCAGGCCCATGACGGCGAGCAGACCCGAGGCCACCGCGAGCGCCTTGGGCTGGCGGAACAGCTGCCGGGTGATTTCACCGCCCATGTCCTGCGAGCCGGACATGCGCGTGACGATGATCGCGACGGCGGTCGAGAGCAGCAGCGCCGGGATCTGCGTAACGAGACCGTCACCGATGGTGAGCAGCGTGTACGTGCGGCCGGCGGTGGCGAACGGCAGTCCGTGCCCCATCATGCCGATGGCGAGGCCGCCGATGATGTTGATGAACAGGATCAGGATGCCCGCGACGGCATCACCGCGCACGAACTTACTGGCACCGTCCATGGAGCCGTAGAAGTCCGCTTCTGCGCGCACTTCGAGGCGGCGGGCGCGCGCTTCGTCCTGGGTGATGAGCCCGGCGTTGAGGTCCGCGTCGATGGCCATCTGCTTGCCGGGCATGGCGTCCAACGTGAAACGCGCGCTCACTTCCGAGATGCGCCCCGAGCCCTTGGTCACGACGACGAAGTTGATGATCGTGAGAATGACGAACACGACGACACCGACGGCAAAGTTGCCCCCGATGACGAACTGCCCGAAGGATTCGATGACCTTGCCGGCCGCGTGCGAGCCGGTATGGCCGTTCAGCAGTACCACGCGGGTCGAGGCGACGTTGAGGGCGAGCCGGAGCAACGTCGCGAGCAGCAGGATCGTCGGAAACACGCCGAACTCGACCGGCCGCGCCACGTAGAACACGGACATCACGATCACGATCGACAGCGCGATGTTGAACGTGAAGAGTGCGTCGAGCGCAATGGGCGGCAGCGGCAGCACCACCATCGCGAGCACACCGAGCACGCCGACGGGCACGCCGAGGCCCGCTTTCAGCAGCAGGCGCCAGGAGATAGGTGCGATGGTGGTTGCGGCGTCAGCCATGGCTTAATGCTTTGGCGCTTCGACCGAAGGGTCGATGGTGGGTGGCGTCGGGGTCACTGCGCCCGAGCGCTTCGCGGCGCGGAGCTGGTACACGTACGTGAGCACTTGCGCGACGGACACGTAGAGGTTCGCCGGCACTTCGCGGTTCAAATCGACACTGCGGAACAAGGCGCGCGCGAGCGGCGGCGCCTCGAAGATCGGCACGTTGTTTTCGAGGGCGACTTCGCGAATGCGAGCGGCCACGGCGTCGGCGCCCTTGGCCACCACGATCGGTGCACGCATGCGCTTGTCGTCGTAGCGCAGGGCCACGGCGAAGTGCGTCGGGTTGGTGACGACCACGTCCGCCTTCGGCACCTCGTGCATCATGCGGCGCTTCGCCACGGCCTGCTGCGCCTGGCGGATGCGACTCTTGATCTCCGGGTTACCTTCGCTTTCCTTGTGCTCGTCGATGATTTCCTGGCGCGTCATGCGCAGCTTCTTCATGTGACTGAAGATCTGCCATGGCACGTCGATGGCGGCGATGAGGCCGAGCGCGCCCGAGCACGCGAGCAGGGCCTGGCCGCTCAGTTTGATGGCATGGCCGATGCCGGCCGCGGTCGGCTCACTGCCGAGCGCGAGCAGCTCGCCGGTCTTCATCTTCAGAAACACGACCGCGATGACGGCCACGATGCCGAACTTCGCGAAGGCCTTGGCCAGCTCGACGACGCCGGTCATGGAGAAGATGCGACCGAGACCCGCGACGGGGTTGAGGCGGCTGAAGTCCGGCGCCAGCGCACCGAAACTCAGGTTCCAGCCCCCGATGGCCATGGGCGCGAGGAGCGCTGCAGCCAGCGTGAGACCGAGAATCGGCATGCAGGCGATCATGGCGTGCATGGCCGAGCTGCCGAACAGCGTGAGGGCGCTCGATTCATCGAGCGCCTGATCGCGTGTCAGTGAGAGCCCGCTGCGCATCAACTCGAAGAGCGTGGAGCCGAGGCTTCCGCCCATGAGCTGCAGGCCGCCGCCCGCGATCAGCACCACTGCCGCGGTGGTGAGCTCGCGCGAACGCGGAACCTGGCCGTTCTTGCGCGCCTCCTCGAGGCGCTTGGCGGTCGGTTGTTCGGTCTTTTCGCTGTCTTCGGATGCCATGGGTCAGCCTCCGGTGCCGAGCGAGCGGAGCATCACGAACGCCTCGCCCAGCAGCCTGATGAAGCTCGACTGCAGCCCAGGCAGCCCGACCAGGATGATGACGATGCCGAACACGAGCGTGATCGGGAAGCCGACCGCAAACAGATTCAACGAGGGTGCCGCGCGACTCATGACGCCGAAGGCGATGTTCACGACGAGCAGGGCGGTGACGCCCGGCAGTGCCACGGCGAGTGCGCCGCCGAAGATCTGCGTGCCCCACGCCACGAGGGTCCACAGGCCCGCATTGCCGAGGCCGGTCTCACCCACGGGCAACGTGCGAAAGCTGTCGACGAGCGCTTCGATCAGCGCGAGGTGGCCATCCAGCGCCAGAAACGTGAGCATGACGAGCAGCGCATAGAGCTGCCCGAGCGCCGGAGTGCCGGTGCCGCGCATCGGGTCCACATTGAATGCGAACGACAGGCCCATGCTGTTGGCGAGCAGCTGGCCGCCCATCGACACCGCATCGAACAGAATCTGCAGGGCGAAGCCGAGCGCGACGCCGATGATCACCTGCTGGATCGTGACGACGACGCCGGCGGCCGAGAATGGCGTGATGCCTGCCGGGCTCGAGATGAGCGGCGCCACGAGAAAGGCCACGGCGCCCGCGAGCACGAGACGCATGCGCGCGGGGATGAACATCGCGCCGAACGCCGGGGCCACCATGAAGCACGCGCCAATGCGGATGAACGGCCAGAACAACTGGCTGATCCATCCTTCGAGCTGTGCAGTGGTGAGGGTGATCACGGCGCTTTTTCAGTTGATGAGCGAGGTTCAGTTGATGAGCGAAGGAATGCTCTCGAAGATCTCGCGCGTGTAGCCGACGAGGAGCTTCAGCATCCACGGGCCCGCGATCACGAGGGTGGCGCCGAGCGCGATCAGCTTCGGGATGAACGACAGCGTCATCTCGTTGATCTGCGTCGCGGCCTGGAAGGCACCGACGATGAGGCCGGTGACGAGCGCGACGAGCAGGAGCGGTGCTGCGAGCAGCATCGTCATCTCGAGGGCGCGCTGGCCGATGGTCATTACCATTTCAGGGGTCATTGATAGAAGCTCGACGCAAGCGTGCCCATGACCAGCGACCAGCCGTCGACCAGCACGAACAGCATCAGTTTGAAGGGGAGGGAGATCAGCACCGGCGAGAGCATCATCATGCCCATGGACATGAGCACGCTCGCCACGACGAGATCGATGATCACGAACGGAATGAAAATGAGGAACCCGATGAGGAACGCAGTCTTGAGCTCGCTCGTGACGAAGGCGGGCACGAGCACGGCGAGCGGCACGTCCTGCGGGGTGGCGTAGCCCTTGCCGCCGGAGATGCGCACGAAGGTCGAGATGTCCGACTCGCGCGTCTGGTCGAGCATGAACTTCTTGAGCGGCACTACGGCGTGCTCGAGCGCGGAGACGGCATCCAGGGTGCCGGCGACGTAAGGCTTCACGGCTTCGGTGTTGATGCGGTCGATGACCGGCGACATCACGAACATCGTGAGGAACAGCGAGAGGCCGATGAGCACCTGGTTCGGCGGAGTCTGGCCGGCGCCGATCGCCTGCCGCAGGATGCCGAGCACGATCACGATGCGCGTGAAGGCCGTCATCATCAGGAGGATGGCCGGCAGCATCGTCAGCGCCGTCATCAACAACAGCACTTGCACCGTCAGTGAATACGTCTGGCCGCCACCCGGGGCGCTCTGCACTGTCAGGGCAGTGATACCCGGCAGCGATGCGGCGGTAGTCAGCGCAGCGGCAGGTCCCGGGGCGTCGGCCGCGAAAACGGGAGCCGGAGCGACCATCGCCGCGGCCGCCACGAGCAGCAGCGCAAGCAGCGTCAGCACGCGAACTTTGTTGAGGCGGTGGGTCACTTGCCGAGGCTCTTCATCAGCAACGCCTTGAAGTTCGGGCGCTGCGCGGAATCGGGCGCGGCGGGCGGCAACGTCGTCGTCTCGACGGGTTCCGCCAGCACGTGCAGCATGCTGACGCGGCCGGGAGCCACGCCAAGCAGAATCTGAGTCTTGCCGACGCGGATCAGCACCGCGCGCTCTTTCTGGCCCACGGCCAGATCGGCGATCACATCGAGCGTGCCCGTGCCGGTTTTGCCGAAGCCGCGCATGCGGCGCACGGCCCACGCGGCCGCGAAGATTGCAGCCAGCACCAACGCGAGTGCGAACGTCACCTGCCCGAGGCTGGCAACGCCCGGCGGCGTCACGTTGTTCACCACGGCGGGCGCAGCGAACGGACGAGCCGTATCGGCCTGCACACCGGCGGTGGCGAGAAGCGCAGCGAGCGTGAGAAGAAGTCTGATCATTACTGTCAACTGGTCGAACTGATGCAGCGCCGCGATTACTTCAGTTTCCGGATGCGCTCGGCCGGGCTGATCACGTCCGTGAGCCGGATGCCGAACTTCTCGTTCACGACGACGACTTCGCCGTGCGCGACGAGCGTGCCGTTCACGAACACATCGAGAGGTTCGCCGGCAGCGCGATCGAGCTCGACGACCGAGCCCTGGTTCAGCTGGAGCAGGTTGCGGATGGGCATGCGCGTACGGCCGACTTCCATGGACAGCGTCACGGGCACATCGAGAATGACGTCGAGGTTGACGTCCTTCCCGGTACCGGGCGTGCCATCGTCCTTCAGGTCGTCGAACTGCGCGGTCTGCGCGGTTGCTTGGGCATTCATGGGGGGACCTCAGGCTTTCTTCTTCAGGGTGGCGTTCTCGAGCATGGGCGACTTGATGCGGCGGACGCGCTCTTCGACCTTGATGGCCTGCTGGCCGCGCGACAGCCCGAACGTGCCGCGGAACACCGGCACGCGCTCGGCGAGCACGGTGACCTTGCCGATGAAGTCGCACGGCACGACGTCGCCGGGTTTCAGATTCAGGAGCGCCGCGAGCGTGAGCTGCGAGCGCCCGAGGACGGTCGAGATCTCGATCTCGGCATCGTCGATCTCTTCTTTCAGGCTCTGCGCCCAGCGCTCGTCGTGCTCGATGCGATCGCTCGTCATGCCCGAGTCGAGCTGCTCGCGCAGCGGCTCGAGCATCGAGTAGGGCATCGTCACGTGGACATCGCCCCCGCCGCCGTCGAGCTCGACGTGGAAGCTCGTCACGACGACGACTTCGGAGGGGCTCACGATGTTCGCGAATGCCGGATTGAGCTCGGACTGGATGTACTCGACCTCGATCTGCGCCACGTGCGACCACGCTTCCTGCATGTCCGCGAACGCGGTCTTCAGCACCATGTGGATGATGCGGCTCTCGGTCGCGGTGAAGTCGCGGCCTTCGATCTTCGCGTGCCGGCCGTTGCCGCCGAAGAAATTGTCGACGATGGCGAACACGAGCTTCGGTTCGAGGAGGATCAGCGCCGTGCCGCGCAGCGGATGAATGCGTACGAGGTTCAGGCTCGTGGGCACGTGCAGCGTGTGCACGTACTCGCTGAACTTCTTCATCTCGACCGGATTGACCGCCACTTCCGGCTGGCGGCGCAAGAGGCTGTACAGGTTCGTGCGGAACAGGCGCGCGAAACGTTCGTTGATCATCTCGAGCGTGGGCATGCGCCCGCGCACGATGCGCATCTGGTTCTGGAAATCGTACTGGCGGACCTCACCAGCCAGGGGCACCGGGTCGGTGTTCACCGCGCCCTGGTCCATGCCATGGATCAGGGCATCGATCTCGTCCTGATTCAGGATTTTCTGTTGTTCGTTCACGGCGCGCGCTTACTGCATCACGAAGCTTGTGAAGTACACAGCTTCGACGCGGTCGGGCTTGCCGCCCGCGCTGGTCACCACTTTGCGCACCGCCTCGAGCGATTCCTGGCGCAGCTTTTCCTTGCCATCGCGCGTGGAGATGGTTTCGTAATGCTGGTTGCCGAGGAGCAGCAGCAGGTCGTTGCGGACGACCGGATCGCTCACCTTGATGATCTCGACCGTCTCGGGGTCGCGCGACATCACCTGCACGGTCACCTGCAGGAAGCGCACGAGCTGCTCGGCCTCGAAGTTCACGACGAACGGCGGGTCGAGCGCGATGTAGATGGGCGGGCCCTTCGGCGCCACTTCCTTCTTCTCGACGGAGGCCTTCTTCGCTTTGCCGGTCTTGGCCGAGGACATGAAGTACCACGCACCCGCGCCTCCGCCGCCGAGCACGAGGATCGTGGCGAGGGCGATGACGAGCCAAAAGCGTTTGCGAGAGGGAGTCGGGGAGCCGTCCTGCCCAGGGGCGGCTTCCAGAACTGGAATTTCAGCCATCGTCGAGACCTTGGTTGCGACCGGTGCAGGAGGTCAGACTGCAACGCGCATGCCACGGATTTGCGACGGAAAGTTGGCGCGTGACGCGCCTCACAACCTGGGCCGGCAGGCCCTGTCGAACGTGAATGGAGTCACACGTGCCACACGCCCCGGCGCATGGCGCGCGGCGTTCAGACGTACGTGTCGATGAGCCCTGCGCGTGCGAGGGTGATGGACGTCACGCTTTGCTCGACGCCAGCGTCAGAAGAACCACGCGAGCCACTCGTGAACGTCTGCGGCTTGAACTGGTTTCGTGACGGGTCGCGGGAGACGCCGGCATCCGCGAGCACCATCCCCTGGGAGGCAAACATCTCGCGCAGCCGGGGCAGGGACTGCTCGAGTGCGCTCCGGGTATCGGCATTCGTTGCGCCGAACCACACCGACGCCTGGCCATCGTTCACCGAGATACGGATGTCGAGTGGCCCGAGATGCTCCGGCGACAGGCGCAGGGAGGCGGTCTCGCGGCCGTTGATGGCCATCCAGGTGAGCTGTGTGCCGAGCTCGTCCTTGAAGGCCGTGGTGCCCACAGGGGCCCGCAAAGCGCCATCCGGCGTGGCGTCTACATCAGAGGCACTGTTCGAACCGAGCAGCGCGTGCATGTGGGCGGAGTTGGTCGGGCTCTGACCCGCTGCCGCGGAAGAGTCGGTAGCCGGAGCGGCGGCGGTGGCATTGCCCGCCGCATCCTTGCCGTCGGTCAGTGCATCGACGGCGGTCTTGGAAACGTCGAGGGTGATGCTCGAGGTCGTGAGCGCGGCGATGGAGTCGGCACCCTGGAGGCCAGCTCCAGCGGTTGCGGAACCGCCTGCGGCTGAGCCGGCTGCCGCCGGCATCGTCGCAGCCATGCCCGCGAGCATCGCCGCCACGGCCAACGCCGCAGCATCTTCAGTGTCGCCACCCTCTGCGTTTGTGTCGCTCTTGTCGGTCAGCCCTGCGTCCTTGCCGGATCCGATCACCAGTGCGGCGAGGTCCTGCGAGGGCAGGGCCTGAGCGGAATCGCCGTCCGGGCTGAGGAATTCGTTCAGGAGTTGGGTGAAGCCATCCTGCGGCTTCTCGGTTGCGGCTGGCGCCGAGGAATTTGCGTTGCCGCTCGCGGGGGCGGCGGCTGGGGCGCTTGTGCCGCCCTGCGAATTGGCGGCGGGCGTGGCACCAGTGAGCGACGCTGCGGTCGAGATTGAAGCCATATCTTGATCTCTCAGGTGTCGCGGGCGCGCACGGCCTGCGGGGTGGGGCGCTGGGCGCGCTCGTCAGACTCGCGCTGGTCGCTCCGGTCGCTCTCCTTCCGTTCTTCGTTCTGCCAGCGCTTCACGAGGCCGCCAACCGCCTCGGAGCGTTGCGCGGCCTGCTGCCAGGTCTTCATCTCGGCGTCGCGATCCTGCTTCGTTTTCGCCACGATCTGCACCTGCTGTTTCACTGCGTCGGCCAGTCGCGTCATGAAAGTCTGATAGTCGCGGAGTCCGGCGGCACCGATGCCTGCGCCCGCGCGCGTGTTGAACTGATCCGCATAGCTCTTCTGATACGTCTCGAGCTCCGTGAGGCGTGATTCAGCCTCTGCCACGCGGCGCTCGCCCACGGCCAGCGCTTCGGCACGCTTGCGCTCCACGTCCGAGACCACGCGCTCCACGGTCTGCATGCGCTGGGATCGTTTGATCATGTCGTCATCGGCACGTCAGCCGCCTCTGGGGCCCCATCGAGAACGGCGCTCAACGCGGCGATGCTTTCGGGGAAAGTCGCGCGCTCACGGATGTCCTGCTGGAGAAATTTCTGGATCCGCGGCCACGCGGCAATCGCAGCGTCCACACGCGGATCGCTGCCGCGCTGGTATGCCCCGATGGCGATGAGGTCACGGTTGTGTTCGTACATTGAAAGCGTCTGGCGCAATCGCCGGGCGAGCGCGAGCTGAGGTGCTGGCGAGATCTCGTGCATCGCACGGCTGACCGAAGCTTCCACGTCGATAGCCGGGTATTGCCCGCTCTCGGCGATGCGTCGCGACAGCACGATGTGTCCATCGAGAATGGCGCGCGCTGAGTCTGCAATCGGGTCGTTGTTATCGTCACCCTCGGTGAGCACGGTGTAGAACGCCGTGATGGAGCCGCCTCCCGCAACACCATTCCCTGCACGCTCCACGAGCTGCGGCAGTCGCGCAAAGACAGAGGGCGGATAGCCTTTGGTCGCCGGACTCTCGCCGATGGCGAGGCCGATTTCGCGCTGTGCCTGGGCAAAGCGGGTGAGCGAGTCCATCAGTAACAGCACGTTCGAGCCACGATCGCGGTAGTACTCCGCAATGGCCGAGGCCAGCCACGCGCCGTGCAGCCGCATGAGCGGAGGAGCATCGGCAGGCGCAGCAATCACGACTGCGCGTTTGCGATCCTGGGGTCCGAGGATTCGCTCGACGAATTCTTTCACTTCACGGCCGCGCTCGCCGATCAGCCCGACGACGATGACGTCTGCGCTGGTGTAGCGCGCCATCATTCCAAGCAGCACGCTCTTGCCGACGCCGCTGCCCGCGAACAGGCCGATGCGCTGGCCGCGGCCCACGGTGAATAGCGAATTGATGGCGCGGATGCCCACGTCGAGCGGCTCGGTAATGGGCTGTCGCATGAGCGGATTGATCTGCTTGCCAGTGAGCCGCACGCTGTCTTCGCAAAGCAGGGGGCCGAGTCCATCGAGCGGCTCTGCAGCCCCATCGATGATGCGCCCGAGCAGCGCCTGCCCGACGCGAACCGTGCCGCCGCGCTGCCGGGGCACGACGCGCGCGTTGGGCTCGAGACCATGCAGATCGCCCGTCGGCATCAGGAACAGCCGGTCGCCCGCGAAGCCGACGACTTCCGTTTCGACCTTGCTGCCGGAGCTGGTCACCACATCGCAGTAATCACCCACTGCGGCCTGGCAGCCCACCGCTTCGAGCGTCTGCCCGATCATGCGTGTGAGGTAGCCTTCGATGGCCGGTGCGGGCAGCCGCTCCACGCGTTGCGTGTTGCGCGCGAGACGCTCGCGCCAGATCTTGGCGCGACTCAAGTCCGCGGGCCGGGCCTGGGCCTGACTCATTCGGCGGCGTCCTTCGGCATGTCTGACGCGCGGTTCGGCGCCCGTTCATCGCCAAACGCCGCGCTCACGATGGCATTCAGCCGGCTGTCGAGCCGTGCGTCGAGCTGCGAGGTGTCCGTTCGCACCATGCAACCACCGCGCGAGAGTGCGGGGTCTTCCACGATGCTCCAGGCGCGGTCGCCGGAAGGTTTGGACAGATGCTCGCGCACGATCGCGGCGTCTTCCGGATGAAGATGAACACGAATGTCGCGCGTTGCCGCGGGCAGCCGCCCGACGGACTCGCGAATCACCGCGATGACCTGCGCCGGATCGGTCTTCAGCTCGCGTCTCACCATCTGCTTGCCGACGGTGAGCGCCAGCAGTGTCAGTTGATTTTCCACTTCGCCGTCGAGCTCTTCGAGCGGGCGCGCGAGCAGCCCGATGATCGAATCGAGGCGTTGCACGCGCGCGTTGAGCTCGGCGAGGCGCCGATCCGTCTCCGCTTTCGCCACGGCGAGCCCTTCGGCGTAGCCCTTCGCATGCTGGGCGCGCTCATTGGCCCGCGTTTCCGCATCACTGACGCGTCCGCCGACGATCGGCCCTTCGACCTTCGGCATCGACCAGCGCAGCACATCAGACATACGCTTCGCCTCCCTTGCCGCCGAGCGACATCGCGCCGGCGTCGGCGAGCTTCCTCGCCTGCGCCAGGATTTCCTTCTGCGCCGCTTCCACTTCGGACAGCCTCACCGGGCCCTTCGCTTCGAGATCATCCTTCAGCATCTCCGCCGCTCGCTGCGACATGTTCTTGAAGATCTTGGCCTTGAGCGAATCGTCCGCGCCCTTGAGCGCGAGCAGCAGGCGATCGCTCTGCACGTTGCGCAGCAGCTCCTGCATACCGCGGTCGTCCACGTCGATGAGGTTGTCGAACACGAACACCAGGTCTGCGATGCGGCTGCCGAGCGCCTCGTCGGTCTTGTTGATCTGGTCCATGACCGCGCTCTCGTTGCCCGGGTCGAGGAAGTTCACGATGTCCGCGGCCGCCTTGGCTCCGCCGAGCGTCGAGGTCTTCACCGAGGTCTTGCCGGCGAACTGCTTCTCCATGATGTCGTCCAGCTCCGAGAGCGCATTCGGCTGCACGCCATCGAGCGTGGCGATGCGCATCACGACATCGGCGCGCAGGTTGGCGGGCAGCTCGGCGAGGATCTCGGCCGCCTGGTCCGCATCGAGATAGGCGAGCACGATGGCAATGATCTGTGGATGTTCCTGGCGTACGAGCTCGGCGACGGCGCGCGGGTCCATCCACTTGAGGGCTTCGAGGCCCTTGCTCGTGGGGCCGATATTGATGCGGTCGATGACGCTTGCGGCCTTGTCCTGGCCGAGTGCATCCACCAGCACCTTGCGCAGGAATTCGTCCACGCCGACGCCGACGGAGGTCTGGCTCTCCACGACGGTGGTGAAGTTCGAGATGATCTCCGTCACTTCGTCGCGCGACACGTTCAGGAGCTGCGTCATGGCCGCGCCGACCTTCTGCACCTCGCGCGCGCCCATGTGCTTCAGCACCTGCGCGGCTTCCTGCTCGCCGAGGGTCAGCAGCAGAATTGCCGCACGATCCGTGCCGCTGCGGCCGGAGTTGCCATTACGATCGTTCGCCATTTGTTCCGCTCTGGAGATTCCTGGATCAGTCGAAAGGGGCTATTCGTCCGCGGCGACCCACGTGCGCACGACCTGTGCGACACGCTTCGGGTCCTGGCCCACGAGAGTGCGGGCCTGCGCCAGCTGTTGTTCGTATGCGAGCGGGGCCGCCTGTACCGTGCCATTGACCACGCGAGATTGGGCTCCAGGGTCAGGGCCTCCCTCCTGGAAACCGACCCGCGGAGTTGCCGCGCGGCTATGACCCAGCAGGCCGCGCGTCAGCGGGCGCAGCACGGTGAGCACGAGCACGATCAACACGATCATGCCGGCGACGAGCTTCGCGATGTCGCGCACGAAGGGCTGTTCCCACAGCGGCTGCTGCTCGAGTTCGGTATCCGGCACAGCGGCGTCTTCGCGGAACGCCGAGTTCACGACGTTCACGCTGTCACCGCGCTCGGCATTGAAGCCCACCGCATCCTTCACCAGCTGCGTTACGTGCTCGAGCTGCTGTGGCGTGAGCGGCGTGATCTTGACCTTGCCATCCGCGTCGGCGGTGCGCACATCGTCGATAAGCACTGCGACGGTGAGTCGCTGCAGGCGACCCGATGGCGTCTTCGTGTACGCCATAGTCCGATCGATTTCGTAGTTGCGGGTGACCTGCTTCGAGGTGTTGTCGGGAGGCGGGGGCGCAGCGTTAGCATTGGCCGCACCTTGTGCCTTGGCAGCAGCCGCACCTGCGGCTGTAGCACCCGCAGCAGCTGGAGCCGCAGTGTTAGGCGGCAACGCCGTGCCCGGCGTGGGCGGCTGGTTCGAGAGCGAGCCGGGCACGCCTTGCGGCCCCGAGCCATCGCGACTCGCGCTTTCCGCCGTTTGCTCACTCCGCACGACCTGGCTGTCCGGCTTGTATTGTTCACGGGCTTCCTCGGTAACTGACGTGTCGACCTGCGCCACCACCTGGGCGCGCACGCGGCCCGGCCCCACGAAGGGGGTGAGCAGCGCTTCGATGCGCTGGGCATAGTCTTCTTCCAGGCGATGCGTCAGCTCGAACTGCCGCTCGCGCTGGGCGACCTCGGTGTTCGACGAGGGTGCCGAGAGAAGATGTCCCAACTGATCGACGACGGTGACGTGGCTCGGCTCCAGCTCCGGGATGCTCGAGGCCACGAGGTTGATGATCGACTGAATCTGCTCTTGCTCGAGACGCTTGCCGGCCTTTAGCTGCACGAATACCGAGGCGCTCGCGGGCTGCCGGTCGCGCACGAATGCGGATTCACGCGGCACGGCGAGATGGACGCGCGCGCCATCGACGGGGCGCAGACTCGAAATCGTGCGGGCCAACTCTGTTTCGAGCGCGTGCTGATAGCGCGCGCCTTCCATGAACTGGCTGACGCCGAAACCCGGATCCTTCGACATGGTGGCGAAGCCGCCGCCGCTGCCTTCGGGCAGGCCCTGGCCAGCGAGCTTGAGGCGCGCGTCGTTCAACTTTTCGGAAGGCACGGACATGCCGTTCGAACCGGGCTCGATTCGATAGGGAATGGCGGCGGACTCCAGCGCGGAGGCGACCTGCGCCTGATCTTCACTGCTGAGAGTGGCGAACAGCAGGCTGTAGCTCGGGCCACGGGACCAGAGGACGACCATGACGCCCGCGGCAACCGCGGCGGCCACGCCGACGAGCAGCAATAGAGGCTTCAGCGCCGCAGGTATGCGGCCGCCGGGAGCGGGCAACGCTGCTGCCTCAGCGCTCATGGGGAACCCGGATCAAAGTAGAGGCGGTCATTGGGTGCCTGGATCACAGCGGCATGTTCATGATGTCCTGGTACGCGCTGACCAGGCGATTGCGCACTTCGGTGAGTGCGCGGAACGACACGTTGGCTTTTTGCATTTCGAGCATCACTTGCGGCAGCTCGACTCCCGGTGTGCCGCGTTCGAATGCAGTGGCGACACTTGCCGCGGACTGCTGCGTCTGGTTCACCGAGTCGAGCCCCTGGCGAAGCAACGTGGCGAACTGGCTGGCTCCCGATTGTCCGGCCGCCGCAGTCTGCGAAGCGTTGCCGACACCCGCCGCGCCTTGAGTAGAGAAGGTGCGGATCGTGGCAAGTACGCGGTCGATTTCCATCTGGCTCATGGTGTGTCTCGCGCGTTTGCGTCAGGCGGCCGGCACTTCGACGCCGGCATCGCGCAGGCGTGCGAGCTTGTGGCGCAGCGTTCGCGGGCTGATTCCGAGGCGTTCGGCCGCTGCGCGACGGCCATTGCCTGAGCGCAGGGCTTCGAGAATCAGATCTTTTTCAGTCTCGCCCAGGCAGTTCGCAAGCGAGCCTGCCGGGGTGTGCGCGGTCTGCGCTTCGGCAGGTGCCACGACGGGGCGCTCGATGGCCACCGCATCGTTGAGCAGCTCGAACTGGATATGCTCGGGCCCAATCACCGGACCGTTCACCAGGATCAGCGCACGCTGGAGCAGGTTGTCGAGCTCGCGCACGTTGCCCGGCCAGTCGTAAGTCAGCAGCAGATGCGCGGCGTCGGCGCTCAGCGCAGGAATTCGCTCGCCAGGGCGGCAGCGGCCTGCGAGCAGCTGCATGGCGAGTGGTAGCACGTCATCACGTCTCGCCGAGAGCGGCGCGATGGCGAGGGGGAATACGTTGAGGCGGTAATAGAGATCTTCGCGGAAGCGGCCGGCGGAGACTTCTTCACGCAGGCGGCGATTCGTGGTGGCGAGCACGCGCACGTCGAGCGCGATTGGTGTGCGTCCACCGAGACGTTCGACTTCACGCTCCTGTAGCACGCGCAGCAACTTCGCCTGCAGGCCGAGCGGCATCTCCGTCACTTCATCGAGCAGCAGCGTGCCGCCCTGCGCCTGCTCGAATTTGCCCGGGTGCGCGGCAAGCGCGCCGGTGAAAGCGCCTCGCTCGTAGCCGAACAACATCGACTCGAGCATGGTCTCCGGAATCGCGGCGCAGTTCACCGCGATGAATGCCTTCTTCGCGCGAGTGGAGTTGCGATGGACGAAACGCGCGAGCACTTCCTTGCCCGTGCCGGACTGGCCGACGATGAGCACCGTGCAGTCGCTGACCGCGACCCGGCGAGCAAGCTCGGCCAGCCGCCGTGAGGGTTCCGCGCACGCAACGAGCTCGGCGTCGCGCGTTGCGACAACGTCGGTCTCGGCTGTCGGGATGAGTTGTTCGGACATTCAGCTCTCGCATGCACACCGGTGCATCGGAAACTGAAATTGCAAAAGGCGTGCCGGGGAAAAGAGGGGATAAAGTGAGAGAGGAGTCACACGCAGCGGCAATTTTCGGCCGCTGTCGCGTCAATCTTCCGTCGCGAGGTCAGCGCTCAGCAGGCCGAGCTTGCGCAGCTTCTCCACGAGCGTCGTGCGACGCAGATTGAGAAGCCGTGCGGCATGCGCCACGACGCCATCCGAACGTTCGAGTGCCTGCATCACCAGGCGGCGCTCGATATCCAGCAGATGCGCGCGCAGGTCGAGACCAGCTGCGGGCAGCATGGCGAGCGTTTCGGCGCACTCACCGCCGATCGTGCCTCTCGATTCATCTGCGTCGTCGTCATCGTCGAGGCCGCAATCCGCCGCAGGGATGAGTCGTGTGCCGTCGGGCAGCGTGTCGCTATCGAGGAGAATACGTTCGGCAACGGTGGCGTCGAGTGCGGCGATCTCGCTCGCAAACGGCGGCGCTACCCACTGCGCCGACCAGTCTGCAGGCCGATATTTGGCCGGCAGATCCGCAATGTCGGCCGTGCGATTGGCCGCGATGATCGACAGACGCTCGATCAGATTCGCCAGCTCCCGCACATTGCCCGGCCATTTGCAGAGGGCAAGGGCAGCGAGCGCGCGCAGGGACAGCTGCACCTGACCACGGCCTTCGGCGATGTTCATCGCCGTGAAGTCGCGTACGAGCAGCGGCAGATCCTCGAGACGCGAGCGCAGCGCCGGCATCTCGATGGGAAATACGTTCAGGCGATGGAAGAGGTCCTCGCGGAAGGTGGCGTGAGCCATCGATTCTTCGAGGTTGCGATGCGTTGCCGCGATGATGCGCACGTTACAGCGCATCGGCACGTGATTGCCGACGCGCTCGAACACGCGCTCCTGCAACACCCGCAGCAGCTTCACCTGCATGGTCGGGCTCATGTCGCCGATCTCATCGAGGAACAGCGTGCCGCCTTCGGCGATCTCGAAACGACCCTTGCGGGCGGAGACCGCGCCGGTGAAGGCGCCCTTTTCGTGGCCGAACAGCTCGCTTTCGAGCAGCTCCGCCGGGATGGCGCCGCAGTTCACGGCGACGAAGGGTCGCTGGCGGCGGGGGGACAGGTCGTGGATGGCACGGGCGGCCACTTCCTTGCCGGTGCCGGACTCGCCGAGGACCAGAACCGTCGAATCATGGTGGGCGACCTGCCGGATCAGGCCGATGACGTCGCGGATGGCCGCGGAGGTTCCGGTCGGGAGTCTGGCGCGTGAGCGCTCCGAGGTCTCGACGACGCTCATGTTCATTGTTCCGGGGCCTGCCGTGTCACTCATACGGACGGCAGCCAATTCTTGTGCTTGCATCGACTCTCCACTTCAAACCCGCCGTCACTTTCTTGTTGACCGACTCATGAAGCGCGACTCCTGGTCGGCTCGAGCGTGACCGCTATTGTTAATTTACGACGGTCGGAAGAGCGTGAAGCACCCCCACTGCGCAGGTACGGACTCGTGACGCCACTCACACTTGCGGTGGATGCGTACCTGGTGCCCTAAAGTCGAGGCAGGTTTGGCCGGGGGGTACCCGAGGCCAAGCGGCAAACTTCAGCCGCGTCGGGGTCGCGGCGGATGCCGGCTGCCGGCCACCTGGCGTCGGTGACGGCGGAAGGCGAGCTTCTCGAGAAGGTCCGAGGCGGCTTCGCCGGGAGGCAGGAAGCGCACCTTGATCTCACCGCCCGGAGACACGTTCGCGACTCGCCCGATGAGACGTAGCGGCTCGGCCACGCACTCGCGCAGATAGATCTCGACCGCGCCCTGGGCCCCGGGTCGGGGAAAGGGAGCGGCACCCTGGAAGGTGGCCCCGAGAGCGTTGAAGCGGATGGCGACGGCCGGCGGCCGGGGCTGATTGGCAGCGAGGATGCGCCCGACGACATCGAGCAGCAGGTTGATCTTCAGCTCGATACGCAGGAAGTCGGCGGCGTGCGGGGAGTTTTCGTCCGCCTTTTCGAGCTGGCCCTGCTCCTGCAGAGCGGTGGCCGCCTGGAGTACTCGCACGTTCGACGACGAGTAGCTTGCGGCCAGGTCCGCATCGATCTGATCGCTGAGCGGGCGCCAGGCTACCGGGAGGATATCCTGGTAGGCCAGCTCCTCGAACAGGATGACTGTGTCTGAACCGTCGTACGTCACGCGATCCTACTTCATTTGGAAAAAGTCGCCTGCGGCGCTTTTTCGGACAATGCCTTCGATGCCGGCGGCAAAAAGCGTGGTTTTTGCCGCCTGCCATGGCGCGGCCTTTGCCGCCTGCCGTGGCGCGCACAGCACTCTCGCAATCTCGATTCTCTACCTGTTCCAGCCCGTCCGCATGCCGCTCAGCGCGGATTGGGACGCAGTGCGCGGGCTTCCGCCGGCAGCGCGATCCAGGCGCTGCGGATCTCGCTCAGGAGGTGGGTCACCTCATCGAGCGTCTCCAGGCGGTTGTTGAGGTTCGCATTGATGAGCTGACGGCACATGTAGTCGTACAGGTCGTCGAGGTTCGCGGCGATCGTGCCGCCGGCCTTGAGGTCGAGGCTCACGCGCAGCTCATCGAGAATGGCGATGGCCGAAGTGATGAGATCGTTCTTCTCACTCACGGCGTTATTGGCTATGCAGCCCCGGGCGCGCGCAATGCGCTCGAGCGCTCCATCCATGAGCATCACGATCAGCTGGTGCGGGTCGGCAGCTGCAACTCCGCCGTGAGCGGCGACGCTCTGGTAAGCGGCAAGGGTCGAGGAACGCGTGTAGGCCTTCATAGCCCAGGTACTCCGGGACGATAACTTCTGTCCAAACGTAACGGCCCGGGGTGGCCGGACTTGAGTCGCAAAACGTGCGCACTGCGACCTTCGTCGCGGCCGGATTTGACGTTATCTCCCGAAGAGCTCTTTCACGCCGCCTGCGATGAGCACCGAGACGTCCACGAGGATGCGCGGCAGTGCGACGCCCCCCGGGGCCACCAGGTAGCGGGGCTCCCATACCGGGTCGAACTTGGCCTTGTAACGGCGCAGGCCTTCGAAGTTGTAGAAGTGCTCGCCGTGGCGGAACACGAAGTTGCCGACGCGGTGCCAGGCCGGCGCGAGCGGGTGACGCTCGAGGCCTGCGAGCGGCGCCATGCCGAGGTTGAACCACTGGTAGCCCTGGGCGCGACCCCACAGCATGAGCTCGATGAAGAGATAGTCCATGGCGCCGCGCGGAGCGTCCGGGCCGAAGCGCATGAGATCGACCGACAGCTCCTCTTTCGTTCCGGAGGGCCACAGGTTCACGAACGCGGAAGGCGTGCCTTCGCTGCGCACGATGGCAATCGGGAAGTTGCTGAGATAGTCGGGTGAGAAGGCGCCGACGGAGAAGCGCTTCTCCGCCGTGGATTTGTCTGTGAGCCACGCATCCGAGATGCGCTCGAGTACGGGCATCAACTCGGGCACGCGTTCGGGCGGCACGATCTCGAACGTGGCACCGCTGCGCTCCGCCCGCCGATGGGCCTGGCGAAGATCCGCGCGGGCTGCGCCCTCGAGCGAGAAGTCTTCGAGCGGCACGCGCGCCTCTTCGCCGATCTTGAGCGCGGCGAGCCCGAGATCCACGTAGAGCGGCAGGCTCGCACCGGTTGCCTGATAGAACACGGTTCGGCCGCCGTGATAGTCGGACAGCTCGCGGAATCGCCACACCAGCTCTTCCGCTCGGGCACGCGGCCCGACGGGATCGCCGAGCGCGATCCAGCTTCGGCCGTTGACCTGATACATGACGAACGCGTCTTTCGCGTCGTTGAACAGCAGGCGCTTGTCGCCCGTGAGCGCAGCATTTGCGACGGTAGCGTCGCAACAGGCGATGATGACGCGGGCGCGGTCGAGATCTTCCTTGTCCGCGACGTGCGGCTCGGGGCGCGCAGGCTGCAGGAGATTCAGCAGCAGATAGGCCGTCGCGAGAATCACGACGATGAGCGTGGCGCGCAGCGCACGGGGCGCGTTCGCGTCCAGCGCGAAGGTCCACCACAGATCGCCGGAATACTCGACGTGCCGATACGCGAGCATTGCGATCCAGATCGCCGTCGCGATCACGCCCGCAATGCTCACCGCCCAGATGGGCGTGAATCGCTCCTCGAGAATTGACGTGGGCCGGTAGAACGCGCGCCGCCCGAGGGTCAGCACGATGAGCACGAGCCCGAGGACGATGCTCTCCTCGAAGTCCAGGCCCTTCAGCAGCGAGGCGCCCATGCCCGCGACCAGCAGCCAGAACGAGATGTGATAGGCCGCCTGCACGCGGCGAAACAGCGCGCGTGCGAGCACGATGAGCCCAAGGCCGATGACGCTGCCCGCGAGGTGTGAGGCTTCGAGAACACCGAGCGGCAGCACGTGTCTCAGGACGTTGAGTCGCACGTCGATGCTCGGCGTGGCGCCAGAGATGAGCAGCAGCACGCCGGCAAGAAACGTCAGCGTGCCGGCCACCTGCGGAACGATCGGCGCGATGTAGAGCGAGGCGAGCTCGTGCGCGCGGGCCAGTGAGCCGCGCCGTGCCTCGAGCTCTTTCGTTCCAAACATGAGCGCCGCCACGGCGAGCGGCACCAGGTAGTACACGGCGCGATAGACCAGCATCGAACCCAGCAGCGCGCTCGCAGGCACTTCCGGGATGGCGAGAATGATGATGGTCTCGAACACCCCGATGCCACCTGGAACGTGACTGATGATGGTGGCAGTCACCGCTGCTGAGTACGCGCCCAGGAACGCGAGATACGTAACGTTCGCTTCCGGCGGCAACAGGATCCACAACACTGCCGACGCGACGCTGAGATCGAGCAGCCCGAGCACGATCTGCGCGAGCGCAAGCGTAGGACGCGGCATGCGCAGCTGCCAGCCACGAATCTCGAGTGGCCGGCGGATCAGCACACAGCACAGCGCATAGACGCCGACCGCGCCCACCATGATGCCGCCAAGTGTGCGCGACCAGATCAGCGGCAAATGCAGCACGCCACCGATCTGGTGCGGCTCGAAGAGCAGCGAGAGACCGCCCAGCGTGATGAGCCCGATGGCGCTCGTGAGGCTGCAGAACCCCTGCACCGTGACTACATCGATGGCCGTCAGGCCTGCCGACGCATACAGGCGCAGACGAATTGCCGCACCCGTGAACGCCGCAAGCCCGAGGTTGTGCCCGAACGCGTACGCGATGAACGACGTGAACAGCAGGCGCGCGTACGCTATGGGCTTGCCCAGGTACCGCATCCCCAGGAGGTCGTAGAAGCTCAGGATCCAGTAGCTGAGCGCGGCGACGCTGAGTGCTGCCAACACGGCTGAGCGCGGAATCGCGCGCAGCTGGTGGAAGATGTCGCGGATGTGCAGGTGAGCGATCTCACGATGCAGCACGAACGCGACGGCGCTGAACACCAGCAGCGAAGCCAGCGGACCGAGCCATCGCCAGATCGAGGCCGGCTCGTGCGGTTCGTTCGCGACGCTAGCGCCCATGTTCCCTTTGAGGGATCAACGATCTGCCCGTTCAGCGCGTAAGCGGTTTGTACTTGATCCGGTGCGGCTGCAGGGCATCCTCACCCTTCCGGCGCTTGTAGTCTTCCGTGTATTCCTGATAGTTGCCCTCGAACCAGATGACCTGCGAGTCGCCCTCGAAGGCGAGGATGTGGGTGGCGATGCGGTCGAGGAACCAGCGGTCGTGCGAGATGACGACGGCACAGCCGGGGAAGTTGAGCAGCGCCTCTTCGAGCGCGCGCAGGGTTTCCACGTCGAGATCGTTGGTGGGCTCATCGAGCAGCAGCACGTTGCCGCCGGACTTGAGCACTTTCGCGAGGTGCACGCGATTGCGCTCACCGCCCGAGAGGTCGCCGATGAGCTGCTGCTGCTGGGCGCCCTTGAAGTTGAAGCGGCCGAGGTAGCTCCTCGAAGAGGTTTCGTAGTTGCCCACCTTCAGGAGGTCGAGGCCGCCGGAGATCTCCTGCCACACGGTCTTTTTGTCATCGAGCGCGTGGCGGGACTGATCGACGTAGGCAAGCTTCACGCTCGGCCCCATGCGGATCTCGCCCGAGTCCGCCTGCTCGCTGCCGGTGAGCATGCGGAACAGGGTGGTCTTGCCGGCGCCGTTCGGGCCGATGATGCCGACGATGCCGCCCGGCGGCAGGTTGAACGACAGGTTATCGATGAGCAGCCGCTCGCCGTAGGCCTTGCGCAGGCTCTTCACCTCGATGACGAGATCGCCCAGGCGCTCGCCGGGCGGAATGAAGATCTCGTTCGTCTCGTTGCGCTCCTGGAATTCCTTGGACTGCAGCTCCTCGAAGCGCTGCAGGCGCGCCTTGCTCTTCGCCTGGCGAGCCTTCGGGTTCTGGCGCACCCATTCGAGCTCGCGTTCGAGCGTCTTGCGCAGGGCTTCACGCTCGCGCTCCTCGAGGGCGAGACGCTTCTCTTTCTGCTCGAGCCACGAGGAATAGTTGCCCTGCCAGGGGATGCCGTGCCCGCGATCGAGCTCCAGGATCCATTGGGCGACATTGTCGAGAAAATAGCGGTCGTGGGTGACGGCGATGACGGTGCTCGGGTATTCCTCGAGATAACGCTCGAGCCAGGAAATGGATTCCGCATCCAGGTGATTGGTGGGCTCATCGAGCAGCAGCATGTCCGGGGCGGAGAGGAGCAGGCGACACAGGGCGACGCGGCGCTTCTCGCCACCCGATAGCGTGCCGATCTTCGCTTCCCAGGGCGGCAGGCGCAGGGCGTCAGCGGCAATCTCGAGCTTGCGCTCCAGCTCCCAGCCACCGGCGGTGTCGATGGCGTCCTGAAGCTTGGCCTGCTCTTCGAGCAGGGCGGTCATTTCATCATCCGACATCGGCTCGGCGAACTTGTCGCTGATCTGGTTGAAGCGCTCGAGCAGCTTGTAGGTGCCACCCACGCCTTCCATCACCGCCTTGCGCACATCCGCTTCCGGATCGAGCTCCGGCTCCTGCGTCAGGAAGCCGATGCGGATGCCGCTTTGCGGGCGGGCCTCGCCGTCGATGGCGGTGTCCACGCCTGCCATGATGCGCAGGAGCGAGGACTTGCCCGAGCCGTTGAGCCCCAGCACGCCGATCTTGGCGCCCGGAAAGAACGACAGGCTGATGTCGCGCAGGATCGTGCGCTTCGGGGGTACCACCTTGGATACCCGATTCATGGTGTAGATGTACTGGGCCATTGTCAGCTCGCTCGCAGAGGCGCGGGATTATCCATTAAGAACTCTGTAGTTGGCGATGTGCGCAGTATTTCCGCTGCGGGCCGCCAGCCCGTCGGAACGGCTCCGGCAGCCGGGCCCTGTGCTACGCTTCGCCGCTTCTTCCAGCGCTTGAGCGGACCCCCAAGATGAGCTCCGGTTTGGCAGTGGTCGTGGGCGAGCGGCTCGCGCGCTACGGCTTCGGCGAGGGACATCCTTTCGGCCCGGACCGGCATGGCGCGTTCCTGCGTGAATTCGAAGCGCGTGGCTTTCACAAACGCGCCGAGCTCCTCGAGCCGCGAGACGCGACAGACGAGGAGCTCCTGTCTTTTCACACCCCGGACTATCTCGCTTTGGTGCGCGAGCGCTCGGTTGCGGGCCAGGGTTTTCTGGATGGCGGGGATACTCCGGCGTTTCGTGGCGTTTACGAGGCTGCGGCGTGCGTGGTCGGCGCCACGCTGAATGCCGCTAACGCCATCATGATGGGACAGGCGCGCCGCGCTTTCGTGCCCATTGCCGGCCTGCACCACGCCGCCCGGGCGAATGCAGCCGGTTTCTGCGTCTTCAACGACATCGGCGTGGCCATTGAGCTGCTCCGCAAGCGCAGCAGCCTCGAGCGCATTGCCTACGTGGACATCGACGCGCACCACGGCGACGGCGTGTTTTATGCCTTCGAGGAGGATGCCGGCGTCATTTTCGCGGACATCCACGAGGACGGCCGCTATCTCTACCCGGGCACGGGCCGCGCAGAAGAGACCGGCAAGGGTGCAGCGGTTGGCACGAAGCTCAATCTGCCCGTGCCGCCCGGCTCGGATGATTCGGTCTTTGCCGAGGTGTGGCCGCGCGTGATCGCGCACCTCGAGCGCTTCGACCCGCAGTTCATCATTCTCCAGTGCGGCGCGGACAGCCTCGAGGGCGACCCCATCACCCATCTGCGCTTCTCGCCGGCCGCCCATGGTCGCGCGGCGCTCGAGCTCGCCCAGCTCGCCGATCGGCTGGGCCACGGCCGCATCCTGGCGCTGGGTGGCGGGGGCTATAACCGCACGAACCTCGCCCAGGGCTGGAATGCCGTGGTGGCAAGCCTCATCTCCTGAAATAGCCGCGGCGCCGGCAGGTCCGCTGTCGCTGGCCGGAACCGTGCCGGAAGCGCCCTGGAGCGGGCCAAAACGGGATGCAATGCGCCGCCCGGCGGTTACAATTCGCGCCCCCCTCAGGACCCGAGCCGGCAGGCCCCGACATGTTCAGCAAGACGATGGATATCGCCAGTTTCGACACCGAGCTGTTCAAGGCGCTCGAGGGCGAACGCCGCCGTCAGGAAGAGCACATCGAGCTCATCGCCTCGGAGAACTACACGAGCCCCCGCGTGCTCGAAGCCCAGGGCTCCGTGCTCACGAACAAGTACGCGGAGGGTTATCCCGGCAAGCGCTACTACGGTGGCTGCGAGTACGTGGACATCGCCGAGCAGCTCGCCATCGACCGCGCCAAGAAGCTCTTCGGTGCGGACTACGTGAACGTGCAGCCGCATTCGGGCTCGCAGGCGAACGCGGCCGTCTACTTCGCGCTCGTGAAGCCCGGCGAGACGGTGCTCGGCATGAGCCTCGATCATGGCGGCCATCTCACCCACGGCGCGAAAGTGAATTTCTCCGGCAAGCTCTTCAATGCCGTGCAGTACGGCATCCGCCCGGACAACGGCGAGATCGATTACGACAACGTCCGCCAGCTCGCCGAACAGCACCAGCCGCGCATGATCGTGGCGGGCTTCTCCGCCTACTCGCGCGCCATCGACTGGGCGAAGTTCGCGGACATCGCCAAGAGTGTCGGCGCCTATCTGTTCGTCGACATGGCGCACGTGGCCGGTCTCATCGCCATGGGCCTTTATCCAGACCCGATTCCGCATGCGGATGTAGTCACGACCACCACGCACAAGACGCTCCGCGGTCCGCGCGGCGGCCTGATCCTCGCGCGCGCGAACGACGAGATCACGAAAAAGCTCAGCTCCATGGTGTTCCCCGGAACGCAGGGTGGCCCGCTCATGCACGTGATCGCCGCGAAAGCCGTGGCGTTCCTCGAAGCGCTGCAGCCTGAATTCAAGGATTACCAGAAGCAGGTGCTCACCAACGCTCGCGCCATGAGCGCGCGCCTCGCCTCCCGCGGCTTCAAAATCGTCTCCGGCGGCACGGACAATCACCTGTTTCTGCTGAGCCTCGTCGGCCGCAACATCACGGGTAAGGAGGCAGACGCGGCGCTCGGCCGCGCGAACATCACCGTGAACAAGAACGCCGTTCCCAACGATCCGCGGCCTCCCACCGTCACCAGCGGCCTGCGTATCGGCACGCCTGCTTCGACCACGCGCGGCTTCAAGGAGCGCGAGATCGAGCTCGTGGCCGATCTCGTGGCCGACGTGCTGGATGCGGAAGGGTCCGACGCCGTCATCGAGCGCGTGCGCGCGCAGGTGCTCGAGCTGTGCGGCCGCTTCCCGGTCTACGGGGCCTGAGCCCGCACGGCCTGAGTGGCTAGAGGCGCCGCATGTATTGCCCCTTCTGCGGCCACGTCGATACGAAGGTGTCGGATTCGCGCCTGGCGAGCGAAGGGCGGCAGATCCGCCGCCGCCGCGAGTGCCTGAGTTGCGGCGAGCGTTTCACCACGTTCGAGACGGCAGAGCTCGTGATGCCGGTGGTCGTGAAGGGCGACCGCACGCGCCAGCCGTTCGATGAGCACAAGCTGCGCTCCGGCATGGAGAAGGCGCTGGAGAAGCGCCCGGTGAGCCGCGAGGCCATCGATGAAGCCGCCGGCCGCATCATTCACAAGGTTCGCTCGCTCGGCGAGCGCGAGGTGCAGGCGCGTGCGATCGGTGAGCTCGTCATGGAGGAGCTGCGCCATCTCGACGAGGTGGCGTTCGTGCGCTTCGCCTCCGTTTATCGACACTTCCAGGACCTCGATGCGTTTCGCGAGGAGATCGAGAAGCTGCGCCAGCACCCGCGCCGCCGCAAGTCGGCACGCGACGTCAATGTGGAGCGCGAGCAGTTGCCGCTGTTGCCGTCGGAATCCAAGATTCCGGATCGGGACAAATAGTCCCACAGCGTTCGGCCCATTCCATCACGACCTGGCCACCACGACCCAACCCGATGACGACCGCCTCCGCATTCACGGACTTCGATCGACGCGCGATGACTCGAGCGCTCGAGCTTGCCGAGCGCGGGGCGCAGACGACGCATCCGAATCCGCGCGTGGGCTGTGTGGTTGCGCACGGTGAGCAGATCATCGCGGAAGGGTGGCACGAGCGGGCCGGCGGGCCACACGCAGAAGTAGAAGCCTTGCGCGCGCTGTCTGCGAAGTCGGGTGACGCCGCTGCTGCTGGCGCCACCGTGTACGTAACACTTGAGCCTTGCAGTCACCATGGGCGTACTCCCCCGTGCGCGGACGCGCTGATCAACGCGCGCGTGCGTCGCGTCGTCATGGCGGTTCAGGATCCGAATCCGAAAGTGGCGGGCCGCGGCGCGGAAGCGCTGAAGCGCGCCGGCATCGAAGTCGAGACGGGCCTGATGGCGGCGGAGGCGGAGGAGCTGAACATCGGCTTCTTCATGCGCATGCGGGCCGGTCGCCCTTTCGTGCGCGTCAAAGTGGGCATGAGTCTCGATGGCCGGACTGCACTCGCTAACGGCGCGAGCAAGTGGATCACCGGCGAAGCCGCACGCGAGGATGTTCAGCAGTGGCGTGCCCGCAGCTCAGCTGTGCTCACTGGAATCGGCACCGTGCTCGCGGACGATCCGCGGCTCGATGTGCGATTGGCCGGCGCATGGCGCCAGCCCCTGCGTGTGGTGCTGGATACCAAACTTCGCACGCCACCGTCCGCGCGCTTGTTCAATGGCGAACCCAAGGCGCTGGTGTTTACCGCCAGCAGCGATGCGGCGTCGATCTCGGCTCTTCAGCAGAGAGGGGCTCAGATTGAAAAGCTCGAGCCGCTGCCACCGGCAGCCCAGTTGCGCGCGGTACTGGCCCGTCTGGGTCAGCTCGGTGTGAACGACCTGCTCGTCGAGGCCGGCCCGACCCTTGCCGGTGCCCTGGTGCAGCACGGCCTGGCCGACGAGCTACTCTTATATATAGCCCCCAGACTGCTGGGGCCGCAGGCCCGGCCGCTGTTCGATCTCCCTCCGCTGGAGGATTTACATAACGCGCCCGGCTTCCGGATCATCGACCAGCGCAGGATCGGGAACGACCTGCGCGTGCAGTTGCGGGTCACTTAGCTCGAGTGTGAGGCAAGCGTGTTCACGGGAATCATCCAGGATCTGGGCCGGGTTGCGGCTCGCGAAATGCGCGGCGTCGATGCGCGGCTGACCATCGCCACGCAGCGGCTCGATCTGTCGAAGGTCGCCATCGGCGACAGTATTTGCGTGCAAGGCGTGTGTCTCACCGCCACCTCGTTCGCAGGAAACGCCTTCACGGCAGACGTGTCGCACGAAACACTCTCGCTGACGACGCTCG
>FTEO01000619.1_pt1 | contig 38451 bp, 39 predicted proteins | sample 1640211 | NCBI WGS metagenome assembly FTEO01 (sample SAMEA3914816, study PRJEB12502) | metagenome | biome: forest; material: soil | place: USA | collected 2011-09-16 | depth 0.3 m | reverse complement strand
TAATGATTGTGCGCAAACCGCGCGTCCAGATGCTCGTCCCGCCCGTGACGCTCCTCGAAACCACGACGTTGGTCCGGACCACGCTGCTGCGCTTGAGCAGCGCCGAACGCAAGCACCATCGTCGCGGCAAATACACCGCACGCCAGACTGTAATATCTGCTCGTCATAAGATCACCTGTCCAACGACTCCACAGACGAACTTCACTTCACGCTGTAGCCGCGCGCGTCCAGGCAGGCGCCGATCGCTCGCCGATAGTTGGATGCTTTCTGCTCCAGCACCGCGGCTTGCCTTGAATCCTGCGAGACGATGACCTGCTGATTCGCCTGTGCCTGCGCCTGATCGCTCGCATTTCCGATCGCTCCGCCGGTGACCGCGCCCACGACAGCGCCGAAGCCGGCATCCCGTGGGCCTGAAACGGCCGCACCGATGATCGCACCGGCAATCGCTCCCACCGCCGTACCCGCTCCAGGAGGCGGACCGGCCGAGACTACCCGCACACGCTCGTGAGGCGGCACGCCCGGCGCACTCGGATCGAATCCGCTCTGCTTGACGGCCCACAGATGACAGTCGTAACGATCGCGATCCTGTTGTTCCGGACTCTGATTCTGCTGCGGGTACGCAAAGACGTCGGTGTTCGCCTGCGGTGGCGGGGGCGGAGGCGCGTGCACTCGTCGCGGTGGTGGCGGTACGACGCACCCGGCCAGAAACACCATGGAGGCCAGCGCCGAGAGGGCGAGGACACGTGAGATTGGGTGCATTCGAGTCATTCGATGTGCTTCCGGGTGGTTGAAGCCTATGCCGTCACAACGGTTTGGAACGGGAGGGGTTGACAGTCTGCGCACGTTCGACGGACCTCACCGCGAGTAAGTTCCGCCCCCGCCCACGTCATCGCCAAGGTCCCGCTGGTTCAGCGACCGTTCAGCGCTGACACCGACGTGCAAGACTGTGAAAGATTGTAACATCGAGGAGCAGCGCACAGCCGTGGGTTACTCCCGCAACAAGGCACCGACGCGCTCGAAATCCGCGGCGGTATTCACGTCCGGACCGGGCCGCTCGAGTGTCTCGGCGACCCGGATCTCGAACCCGCTTTCCAGCGCCCGCAGCTGCTCGAGCTTCTCGCTGACTTCCAGCGTGCTTGGCGGGAGCGCCGCCAGGCGTACCAGCGCGCCAACGCGGTACGCATAAATTCCAACATGCCGCCGCGCCCCCGCGAAGGAGCGCTGACTGCCCATACCTGAGGGTGCCCCATCGCGATTCCAAGGTATGGGAGCCCGGCTGAAATACAGCGCCCTGCCGGCGGCGTCCGTCACGACCTTGACCGCATTCGGATCGAGGAACTCATGCAGGCTCAGAACCGGCGTCGCGAGCGTCGCGACATGCGCTTGCTCGTTTGCTTCGAGCACTTCCGCGACCTGGTCGATCAACGCAGGCGGAATCAGCGGCTCATCGCCCTGGACATTGACGACGATGTCATCCTCGGGCCAACCCCGAATCCGGGCCACTTCGGCGATCCGGTCAGTGCCGGACACATGCGTGGATGCCGTCATCACGCTCTCGGCGCCGAAGGAGTGCGCGGCACTCACGATGAGCAGATCATCGGTCGCAATGAGCACCTCCGTAGCGAGCGATCGCACCGCGCGCTCGTAGACCCACTGAACCAACGGCTTGCCGGAGATCGACAGCAGGGCCTTTCCGGGGAGCCGTGCCGATGCGTAGCGGGCGGGGATGACGACACGAAACACTCTGCGGTACGCTTTCTAACGATCGAGCAACGGGTCGTCGGCCGCGAGCTGACGGGCTTCTTCCTCGAGCATCACCGGAACCTCGTCCCGTATGGGGTAGGCGAGCCGGTCCATCCGACACACCAGCACTTGCGGCTCGCGGTGATACTTGAGAGTTCCCTTGCACACCGGGCAAGCCAATATCTCGAGCATGTGAGCGTCCATGGGGTTCTAGTCTCCTGTGAGCGCAGCCAGGCCGGTCTTTCGCAGTACGCATTCGAGCAACTCGCGCCCCTGTGCCTCGATGAACTGCGCGGCGATCGGAACATACCAGAGTCGCGGGTTGCCGAAACCCCGGCATTTTACGGCATCCTTTTCCGTCATGAGCACAGGAAGCGCGTCCGCGAACTCCAGATCACGCGCCGCGAAGGCGTAGTGATCCGCAAATGGGTGTTCCATGACTTCGATGCCCCGGTTCCGCAGATCCTGAAAGAAACGCGACGGATTGCCGATCCCCGCAACCGCATGCACGCGCTCACCCTTGAAGGCCCCCAGCGGCCGCTCGGGGTGGCCTGCGTCGAGGTTGCACGCCACGGCCGCCGTGGAGGTCATCGTCAGAATCGGAGAGGGCAGCCGCGTGCGTTCAGCTCTCAAGGACGGGTGCTCTGCGCTTCCGTTCACTACCGTGATATCCGCGCGCAGCAGTCGCGATGTCGGTTCGCGCAGCGGACCTGCAGGCAACAACCGACCATTGCCGAACCCACGGGATCCATCGATGACTACGATCTCGCACTCCCGGGCTAGCCGCAGGTGCTGCAGACCGTCGTCAGCGATGATCAGGTCGACTCCGTGCGCAACGAGTGCCTGGGCCGCGGCAACACGCTCGCGCCCGACCATGGTCAGACACCCAGTGCGACGGCGCAGCAGCAGCGGTTCGTCACCGACCTCCCGCCAGCTGGAGTCCGGCTCGACGAGCTGGGGTGTATCGAAGGATCGCCCGTACCCCCGAGACACGAGCCCGACCCGCAAGCCATGGGCGGACAGGCGTTGTGCCAGCCATGCAACGAGCGGAGTCTTTCCCGTGCCGCCGACGGTGAGGTTTCCGACCACCACGACAGGCTTACCAGCCTGGTGGGACCGGAACCAGCCGGCTGCGTAGGCCGTGCTGCGCGCAACCGTAACGCCTGCGTACACCCACGAGAGCCCTGTCAACAACGGAGTTGCGCGCGCCGTTTCGCCGTACCAAAGCCGGGTGAGCCGCTCCTGCATCGCCGCGCGCTCAGTCGTTGAAATTCAGACGATAGAGCTGTGCGTAAACGCCGCCGTGCGCAATGAGCTCCGCATGCGTGCCGCTCTCAACAATGGCCCCGGCGTCGAGAACAATGATGCGGTCGGCCTGCTCGACCGTGGACAGCCGGTGGGCGATGATGAACGTCGTGCGGTTCCGGACGAGCTGCGCGAGCGCAGCCTGAATATGCCGCTCCGCCTCGCTGTCGAGCGCCGAAGTCGCTTCATCGAGGATCAGAATGGGCGCATTTTTCAACAGTGCCCGTGCGATTGCGATCCTCTGGCGCTGTCCGCCGGAGAGCAGCACGCCGCGATCACCGACCATCGTATCCAGTCCTGCGCGTTGGGTGCGGATGAATTCCATGGCGTGCGCCGCTTCGGCGGCCTGCTCGATCTGCTCATCCGAAGCTCTTCTGCCGAAGGCGATGTTATTGCGGATCGTATCGTCGAACAGGACGATATCCTGGCTGACGACCGCAATCTGCTCACGGAGGTTATGCAGATCATAGTCGCGCACGTCGTGTCCATCGATCCGCAGCGCGCCGGCTTTAGCATCGTAGAAGCGCGGCAACAGGTTCACCAACGTCGACTTGCCGCTGCCCGAGCGTCCGACGATGGCGATGCTCTGGCCGGAAGGTACGCTGAGACTGATGTCGCGCAACGCGGCACCCCTGCCCGTATCGTATGTGAACGAGACATTCTCGTAGGTGACCTCGCCGCGCGCCCGGTCGACCCGATAGCCCCCGCCACGGGCTTCCGTCGGAGCATCCAGCGTTGCGAAGATATTCTGTCCTGCCGCGATTCCCTGCTGCATGGGTCCCGCGATTCCCACGAGGTCCTTCAGCGGTTGGGCAATGTTGACCAGAGCCGTGAAGAACCCGAGAAGATCTCCCGTAGACATGCGGCCGTGGATGGCGTCCGAAATCGCTATCGACAGCACGAACGCGGCACCGATCGAAGTGAGCAGCTGCACGATCGGATTTGACAGACCCTTCGTGAGGATGAGCCTCATGAACGAGTGCCGATTGCGCTCGTTCACCGCTTCGAACTGGCCGCTCACGTGTCCTTCCGCGTTGTAGACCTTGATGAGCCGGGGGGCCTCGAAGCTCTCCTTCGCAACCCGCGTGACATCGCCCATCGAATCCTGGATGCGGCGGCTGTAGCGTCGGAAGCGCCGGTTGATCATGGAGACCAGCCACCCGACCAGCGGTCCCATGGTCAGCGCGATGAGGGCGAGTTTCGCGTTGAGGTAGACCAGGTAGCCGATCGAGCCGACGATCGTCAGGCTCGAGCGCACCATGACGATGATCGAATCGGTGGTCGCCTGGCCGATCTGTTCGGTGTTGAAAGTCAGTTGCGACAACATCGCCGCGGAGGAGCTGCGATCGAAGTAACCGACCGGCAGCTGCAGAGTGCGCTGAAAGAGCTCGCCGCGCAGCCGCTTGACGATGTGTCGGCCGACATACCCCATGAAGTACGTCTGGGTGAAGTCGCCGAGTCCGCGAAACACGAAAATCACCACGAGCGCGACGGGAACCCACAGCACGACGCGGGGATCCGGATGCGTAAACGTGCCGTCGCCAAATAGCTTGGCGAACAGGGCGAAGCTCACCATCGAGCCGGCGTACACAAGTCCGCCGAGCATCCCGAGAATGAACTGGACACGGTGCGGCCGCAGATAGGTGAGCAGACGGCGGTAGGTGACCATGGCATCAGGCGCGTCCGGCGCGGCACTCGGAACACTCGGCACGGCCGCACCCGGCACCGCGGCTGCCGTCGCATTCGCTGCAGCGCTCCGCGCGGGCAGCGGCGCAGGTCTGGCCCGCTCGCTCAAGGCTTTCCCGCCGGCTCTTCCTTCACCGTCGCCACGTTCAGCTCGACGAAGCCGAGACGGCCGAGAATATCCATGGCCGTGATGACGGACTGATGCGTGGCCCGTCCGTCCGCGCGAAGCGTTACTGGCATGCTGCGGCTGGTTCCGGCTTCCTTGACCAACGCCGCACGGAGCGTTTCCGGGCTTGAGTTGATGAGCTCACGCTCATTGACGCGGTACGTGCCCTGTTGAGTCACCGTGACCACGAGCGGCTCGCTGGCCGGCTTCGCCGTTGGCACAGCGGTGGCCTGCGGCAGACGTATGCGCATCCGGCCCTCGTCCGTGAAGCGGCTCGAGAGCATGAAGAAAACCACCAGCAGCAGCACCACATCGATCAGCGACACGACGTTGATCTCGGGCTCTTCGTGCTTGCGCGGCTTAAGATTCATGAGGGGACGACACTCATGTCCGGCGGGTGCCGGCGGGCGCCTCAGGCGGCGGCACGTTCACGGCGACCGGCCGCTTCCACGGCGTCGGCGAGGCGGATCGCGTTCTTCTCCATCTCGATCACGATGCGATCGACGCGGCCGCGCAGGTAGCGATAAGCAATGAGGGACGGAATCGCCACGCAGAGTCCGGCAACCGTGGCAATCAGCGCCTCGGCGATTCCTCCTGACAGGGCACGCGGATCGCCCATCCCGCCCGCCTGGATCGCGTTGAATGAGCGGATGATGCCCGTGACCGTTCCCAGGAGACCCAGCAGCGGCGAAACCCCCGCGATGGTTCCGAGCGTGTTGAGATAACGCTCCAGCTCATGCACGACATGGCGGCCGGTGTCCTCCAGGCGCTCCATCATGATTTCCCGGGGTCGATGCCGATTGGCCAGTCCGGCCGCGAGCAGCTTCCCAAGGGGGGAGTTCTGCTCGAGCGCCGAGATGACCTTGTCGTTCACCTGGTTCGTCTCGACCAGCTGCCACACTTTCTGGGTCAGCTCCGGGGGCAATACACGACGGTCCTGAAGCGTCCACAGACGCTCGAGAACTACCGCCGCCGCGCCGATCGAGCAGAAAATGATCGGCCACATCAGCGGGCCGCCGGCCCGCACGATTTCCCACATCCGAACTGACCCCTCGACTGTTACGCGGAAGGCATCATACCGGAGCCCGGCAGGCGCTCAAGGCGCGTGCGGGGAGGCCCGCCTAGCACATTCCCGCACGCTGAAAAAGCGACCGGCGTCACAAAGACCCCGTGTCCGGAACGGTCCCTCACCTTCTGGTAGAGTCGGCAACGTCCCATGCCCCGCAGATTCCTCAAGCGATTCGCCCCTTCGCCCGGCTCACTCCAGAGCCGCTGGTATCTGCGCATATTCGGAACGCGGATTGCCGATCCTTGCCTGTGGGCGCCTCACCGGCGGGCCGTGACCGCGGCCTTTGGGGTCGGCCTCGCGATTTGCTTCATACCCCTGCCGGTGCACATCTTTACCGCCTGCTTGCTGGCGATCATCTGTCGGATCAACCTTCCGGTGGTCAACGCCACGGTCCTACTCGTGAACCCGCTGACCATGGTGCCGGTGTACTACCTGGCCTATCGCGTCGGGGCGCTGCTGCTCGGATTGGAGCCCCAGGGTTTTTCTTTCGAGCCCAGTTGGGACTGGCTGCAGCACGGTCTGGGGCCGTTGTGGAAGCCCTTCCTCGTCGGTTGCCTGGCCTGTGCGGCCCTCTCGGGCACGCTGGGATGGATAGGACTGGAGCTGCTGTGGCGCTGGCGGGTGACTGCCCGCTACAAGACGCGCCGCGAAGAGCCCACGGCCACCTGACTGATCCACGGGCGCACCCGCCGATCCTCACACAGCGGTGCTGCCTACGCAGCGGCGGTCGGATCGGTCTTTTCGCTCAAGACCCCCGTCTCGATTTCGAGCATCCGCTCCATCCGTCGGGCAAGCCTCAAATCGTGCGTGACCACCACGAGACTCGTCTGACGCTCCCGATTGAGCTCGAGCATGAGCGTGAAGACCGACTCCGCATTGGCCCCGTCGAGGTTGCCGGTGGGCTCATCCGCGAGTACGAGTTTCGGCTCGGTGACCAGGGCGCGAGCGACCGCCGCCCTCTGCCGCTCGCCCCCCGAAAGCTGGTAGGGCCGATGCTCGAGCCGCTGACCCAGACCTACCCGCTCCAGGAGAACGCGAGCGCGTGCACGTGCCGCCGGAACGGCCACTCGCCTGACGAGGAGCGGCATTGCGACATTCTCGAGCGCGGAAAATTCCGGCAACAGGTGATGAAACTGATACACGAAACCGATCGTGCGGTTGCGCAGTCTGCCGCGGGCCTCCTCGCCGAGTTGATGAATGTCCTGCCCGTCTACGAAGACCTGGCCCGAGGTGGGCCGGTCCAGTCCGCCAAGCAACTGCAGCAGCGTCGTTTTTCCGGACCCGGAAGCGCCCACGATGGCGAGCCGCTCGCCGGAGCGCACGGCGAGATTGATCCCCTGCAGCACCTCGAGCGTCACGGGGCCTTGACGGAAGCTCTTGTGAACAGCGCGCGCCTCGAGAACGACCTCATTCATTGCACATCATCCATACCGGCTTGCCGCCCCCGAAGTTCAGTCCGGACTGGTTCATTCCCGAACCTGCTCATTCGTGACGGAGCGCGTCCGCGGGCGCGGTACGGGATGCGCGCCACGCGGGGTAGATCGTGGCCAGCACGCACAGCAGGAAGGCCACCGAGCAGATGCGCAGAACATCGCGCCACTCCACATAGGCCGGCAACTCATTCATGAAGTAGACACTGGCGTCCATGAACTGAACTCCGGCGAACCGTTGGACCGCATCGATGATCGCCTGCAGGCGATGCGACAGCACGGTTCCCAGCAGCGCACCGAGCGCGGTGCCCGCAAGCCCGATCACGACGCCCTGGATGGCGAACGCCGCGAGGATGTTCCGCGGGCCCGAGCCTAGAGTGCGCAGAATCGCGATGTCGGTCTGCTTCTCCTTCACGATCATGACCAGTGTCGCCACGATGTTGAACGCCGCGACCGCGACGATCATCAGCAGGATCATGAACATCATCGTCTTCGTAGTCTGGATCGATCTGAAGAGGTTGCCGTGTATGAGGGTCCAGTCGCTGACGAAGAATCCTCCACCGAGAGCCAACGCAAGCCGCCTGACGATCGCGGGGGCCTGCAGGGGATCCCGGACTGCCAGCCGGATGCCGGTGATTCGCTCTGCGAGCTTGTACAGACGCGCCGCATCCGTCATATGAATGAGCGCCAACCCGCGGTCATATTCGTACATGCCCGACTCGAACAGGCCGGTCACCTTGAAACTGCGCATGCGGGGGAAAACGCCGCTGGGCGTCGCAGTGCCTTCGGGTGCGATCAGCACTACGGCATCCCCGACGTGCGCGTTGAGCTCGCGTGCGAGAGCAGTGCCCAGAACGATCCGGTATTCCCCGGCCCGCAGATCCTCGAGGTGCCCGGATTTCACCGTGCGCGCGAGGCCGGTGGCCTTACGCTCCTCCTCGGGGAGCACCCCGCGAATCGATGCGCCCGCGATCCGGCTCCCCGCGGCGAGCATGGCCTGCTCTTCGATGTACGGAACCGCGGCCTGCACCCCCGGCTGCTTCGCGGCGGCACGCTGAATCGTCGTCCAGTCCGTCAGGGTTCCCTCCAGACCGGACAGAGTCGCGTGCGCGGTGACACTGAGGATCCGGCTCCGCAGCTCCCGCTCAAAGCCGTTCAGGACCGACAGCACGACGATGAGTGTTGCGACACCCAGCATCAGTCCCAACACCGACATCAAGGCGACGAAGGAAACGAAGCCGCGCCGATGCGTCGACCGCAGGTAGCGGGTGCCGATCAACCATTCGTAGGGCGCGTAGCGCACGGTCTATTCGTATCGCAGTGCTTCGGCCGGCGCGGTGCGCGCCGCGCGGACGGCCGGATATACGGTCGCGATGCCCGTCAACAGCAGCGCCGCCACGCCGATCGCGATGATATTCGACCACCTGATGTCCGATGGAATGGTCGAATCCTGATACACATCTGCGCTCAGGATCTGAAATCCGAAGGTATGCTCGAGGAACGGCTCGATCGTGCCGACGTTGAACGCGATCGCGAGCCCGAACCCCACGCCGAGGGCCACGCCGAGCCAACCGATGACCAGGCCTTGCGTGATGAAAATCCCCATGACCTTGCGGGGAGAGGCCCCCAGCGTTCTCAGAATCGCGATGTCCGTGCGCTTGTCAGTCACCACCATCACAAGCATGGCAACGATGTTGAAAACGGCCACGGCGACGATCAACATCAGGATCAGCGCCATCATGGTCTTCTCGATCCGGATCGCGCGAAAGTAGCTCGCGTTGTCTTGGGTCCAGTCGATCACGTCGAACTGCCGCAGCAACGGGCGCAGCCGTGCTGCAAGCGCCGACGCCGCGAGCGCGTCATTGAAACGCACGCGCAGGCCGTGACCGTTCTCGTTGCCGCCCGCGAGCCCCCGGACATCGTCGATGTGCGCGAAGAGCAAGGTCCCGTCGTGATCGACCTGGCCGACCTCAAATGTGCCTGCGACCGTGAATTCACGCAGTTTCGGTGTCGGCACGCCCCCGTCCGTCACCGTCGGAATGAGGACGGATAGAGTGTCACCGACACCGACGCCCAACCGTTCGGCCACCGCGGCGCCGACAATGACTCGATCTTCCCCCGGGACAAGATCGGCCAGCTTCCCCTGCGTGATCGCGTGTCCCAGCTCACTGACACTCAGCTCTGCCACCGGATCGATGCCGCGAACCAGCACGGGGAGCGTCTCCGGGGTGCGCACCGCCAACGCCTGAAGCTCAGCGTACGGCGCCACGCCGACCACCCCCTTGGAGTCTCGGATCGTCCTCTGGGCCAACTGCCACTGCTGCGCCGTCGGCGGCGCCGCGTTCGGATCGCTTTCCCGCGCGACAACCCGCGCATGCGCGCTGAGCGACAGCAGCCGGTCGCGGAGCTCGTCTTCGAACCCGTTCATGACGGACAGGATGACGATCAGCGCGGCAACGCCTACGCAGACTCCGACGACCGAAGCCCAGGTGATGAAGGAGACGAAGAATTTGTGGGTTCGGGCCCGGACGTAGCGCAGCCCGACGTACAACGACAGCGGGTGAAACATCGTCGCGATTTAACCACAGTTGCCGGCAGCAGGCTTCAATTCAAGACCTGTGTCACAGAACGGCCACAGACGGGAAGGTTCCGCCCGCCCGCACGCTTTGACAAAATTCCTGCGGTGCTATAGTCCGCCGGGCTTGGGCTTGTGGGTTTGGAGATTCGATCATGAAAATGCGTATCCTCGCGATGCTGTGCGGCCTCGCGGCGGCCGGCACCGCTGTGGCGGAAACCATCGTGGTCGACGATCAGGTGATGGTGAAGCAGACCTCGATCGACCGGCCGAAGCGCGGCAGCACGATGACCCAGGTCGAGGCGCGATTCGGGGCTCCCGCCGAGCGCCATCCGACGGTCGGTCAGCCTCCGATCACCCGCTGGGACTACGCGGGCTTCTCCGTATTCTTCGAGCATGATCGGGTCATCGACGCGGTGGCCACGGGCAGCTGACGCCTGCGGCTTCGCACCTTGCGGGCCGGCGCCCGGCCCATCCCTGCGGCAGTCCTGCAGCTTTCGGTCTTAAGTGACTGAGAGTGGGAAGATTCGCGCGCGAATGGTAGCCTCCCGGACAAGACTGAATAAGCGGGGGATAGCGCTGTGTCGGCGGACGAGTCGCTCAAGACGCGAATCGAGGCTTTGGTGCGTGCCGGCGCCGTAAGGCGCAAGATGGCGGGCGCCCAGCTCGAGGCGGAAATCAAGCGTCGCGAGGAAGTACTGCGGCGGACCTTCCGTCGCTACGTCTCGCCCCGGCTCGCCGACAAGATCCTGGAAGATGCGCAGCTGCGCGAAAGCCTGCTTTCCGCGGCGGAAATGCGCACTCACGCGGTGGTTCTGTTCGCGGATCTGCGTGGCTTCACCAGCATGTCCGAGCAGCTCACACCGCAACAGGTCGTGCCGCTGCTCAACGAGTACTTCTCACTGCTGACCGAGATCACCTTCCGCTACGACGGGACCGTGTTCAACATGGCCGGCGATTGCCTGATGCTCGCCTTCGGCGTGCCGTTCGAACAGCCGGACAGTCCGGCCCGCGCGGTTCACGCCGCGCAGGAAATGCTCGACGGCTTCTCTGTGCTGGCCGGCAACTGGAAGGCGCGCTATCAGATCGAAGCGGGGCTGGGGATCGGCATCAACGAAGGGGACGTGGTTGCCGGCAACGTGGGCTCACCCTCGTATATGAGCTACACGATCATCGGGGATGCGGTGAACGTCGCTTCGAGGTTGTGCCAGCGGGCGCGCTCCGGAGAGATTCTCTTCTCACGCACCTTCAAGCAATCGCTCGACGCACAGGGTCTGGATATCGGGGCCACCCCGCTGCCGCCGATGCAGCTTCGCGGCCGTTCCAATCCGATCGATATCTTTTGCGTGCCGCTGGAGTCGAGGATGCACGTGGGCGGCCCGCCGGTTCCGGCTTAGAAGCCCGCTCGGCCGCGTCCACCGCTTGCTACCGTAGCGGACACCAACCCGCGCGCCGACGCCCGGTGTGGCCGCGGCAAACTCAACGGCTACTCGATGTCTGCACTGCTACGCCCCCCGATCCCCACTTCTTCCGCCCGACGGATCCGCTGGCACCAGCTTTACGGGAGCGCCGCGGCGCTGGCGCTCGCCGAGGCGACTCGATCCGACCAACGCCTCTATGTGGTCATCGCGGACGCCGCGAGGGAGCTCGAGCGGCTCACCTCTGAGCTGCGCTTCTTTGCGGGTGAGCGACTGCCGCTGCTGACCCTTCCGGATTGGGAGATCCTGCCCTATGACCTGTTCTCCCCGCACCCGGACATCATTTCGGAGCGGTTGCTGACCCTGTTCGAGTTGCCCAGCGCGCGGCACGGATGCCTCATCGTGGCCGCCGAGACCCTCATTCAACGCCTGCCTCCGCGCAACTACGTTCAGGGGCGAGCCTTCGAGCTTGCGGTAACGGAGCCCCTGGAACTGGAGCCTTTTCGCGCGCGTCTCATCGAGGCCGGTTATGCCAGCGTCAGCCAAGTCGGCAGTCCCGGAGAGTTCGCGGTCCGCGGCTCGCTGCTCGATGTGTTTCCGATGGGAGCGACGGCCCCGTTGCGAATCGATCTGTTCGACAACGAGATCGAGGCGATCCGGCGATTCGATCCGGAGACTCAGCGCTCGCTGGATTCTCTGGATCGCGTGCGACTTTTGCCCGCGCGCGAGGTGCCACTCGACTCCGAGGGGGTGCGCGAGTTCAGGCGGCGTTTCCGCACGCGTTTCGAAGGCGATCCGACGCGCGCAAGCCTGTACCGAGGGGTGAGTGAAGGCCTCGCCCCCGCCGGGATCGAGTTCTATCTGCCGCTCTTCTTCGAGGGCACCGGGACGCTTTTCGACTATCTGCCTGCGAACGCCGTCATCGTTCAGGACGCCGCGCTGCCGGCGGCACTTTCCAAGGCGTGGCACGACATCGAAGCGCGGTATGAGGATCGGCGGCACGATATCGAAAGGCCGGTCCTGCAGCCGGCCGAGCTGTTTCTCGAACCCGAGGAGCTCGACGCCCGCCTCGAGTCGTTTGCGACGATCACGCTGAACGCGTTCAAGGCGGACACGGAGCTGGCGGTGGCATCGACGAATGCCGCCGAATCCGTGCGCAACTTTCCGAGCGCCGCGCCGCGCGAGCTTCGGATCGACGCGCGCGCCGAAACGCCCTTCGCGCCGCTCGATGCGTTCCTGGAAGGATTCCACGGCCGGGTGCTCATCGCGGCGGACTCGCCGGGAAGACGCGAAGTGCTGCAGGAGATGCTGCGCGCGAACGGCCATTCCCTCGCGCTGGTGCAGGGTTGGGATGAATTCTGCCAGGGTGCGGCCGCGCTCGCCCTGACAGTTGCCCCGGATCTGGAGGGACTGACGCTCACCGACCCGCCGATCGCCGTTATTTCGGAAACTCAGCTCTTCGGTGCACGCGCACGCCAGGAACGGCGACGCAAGCGCGCGGCTGCGGATCCGCAAGCGATCCTGAAGAGTCTCCAGGATCTGAATCCGGGAGCTCCCGTGGTCCATGAGGAATACGGCGTTGGCCGCTACGTCGGGCTGCAGGTGATGGAGATCGCCGGTCAGCAGGGTGAATTTCTGGTCCTCGAGTATCTCGATGGGGATCGGGTGTATGTGCCGGTGCATTCGTTGCATCTGGTCAGTCGCTACACCGGCGCTGCCCCGGAAAGCGCGCCCCTTCACAAGCTCGGCACGGACCAGTGGGCGAAAGCACGCCGGCGCGCGGCTGAGCAGATCCGCGACGTCGCCGCGGAGCTGCTGGATCTGTATGCGCGGCGCAAAGCGCAGCGCGGTTTGCAGCTCCCGGTGAACGAGGGCGAATACCAGGCGTTTTCCAACGCATTCCCGTTCGAGGAAACCGAAGATCAGGCCGCCGCGATCCGCCAGGTCCTGGCCGACATGGACAGCGAGCGGCCGATGGATCGGATCGTTTGCGGCGACGTCGGCTTCGGCAAGACCGAAGTGGCGATGCGCGCGGCCTTCGTCGCCACGCAGGCGGGCAAGCAGGTCGCTGTGCTCGCGCCGACCACGCTCCTCGCACAACAGCACCTTGCGAACTTCCGCGACCGCTTCGCCGAATGGGCCGTGCGGGTAGAGGCGCTATCGCGCTTCGGAAATGCCCGGGAGACGCAGGCGACGATCGACGGCATCGAGCAGGGCAAGGTCGACATCGTCATCGCCACTCACCGGTTGCTTCACTCGCACGCCCGCTTCAAGGATCTCGGTCTCGTCATCATCGACGAGGAGCATCGCTTTGGTGTGCGGGACAAGGAGCGCCTGCAGGCACTGCGCGCCAACGTGCACGTTCTGACCCTGACCGCAACCCCGATTCCCCGGACACTCAACATGGCCATGGGCGGCTTGCGCGACCTGTCACTGATCACGCCCCCGCCCGCCGAGCGGCTTGCGATCAAGACGTTTGTGATCGAATGGCACAACCCGACCCTGCGCGAGGCCGCGCTGCGTGAGTTGCGGCGCGGCGGTCAGATCTACTTCGTTCACAACGAGGTCAAGACGATCGAAAAGATCGCCGCGGACGTTCAGTCTCTGGTTCCCGAGGCGAACGTGCGCGTCGGCCACGGGCAGATGCGTGAGCGGGATCTGGAGCAGCTCATGGTCGATTTCTATCACCGGCGTTTCAATCTGCTCGTCTGCACCACGATCATCGAGAGCGGCATCGACGTTCCCACCGCCAACACGATGATCATCAATCGCGCGGATCACATTGGACTCGCGCAGCTGCATCAACTGCGCGGCCGCGTGGGCCGCTCGCACCACCGCGCGTATGCATACCTCATCGCGCCCCCACGCAAGGCGCTCTCCGCGGACGCGGCCAAACGTCTCGAGGCCATCGAATCGATGGAAGAGTTGGGTGCAGGATTCGTCCTGGCGACGCACGACCTTGAGATCCGGGGCGCTGGCGAGCTGCTCGGCGAGCAGCAGAGCGGCCAGGTCACCGAGATCGGTCTCGCCCTGTATCTGGATATGCTCGAGCACGCGGTGGAGGCACTGAAATCCGGTCGCGAGCCCGCGCTCGACAAGCCGCTCGCTGCCGCGACGGAGGTCGAGCTTCGCCTACCGGCATTCCTACCCGAGACCTATGTCTCGGATGTGCATGTGCGACTGGGTCTGTACAAGCGCCTGGCAGCCGCAGACTCCGCTACCGCCCTCGATGAGCTCAACGCGGAGATTTACGACCGTTTCGGTCCGCTGCCGGCCGTCGCCCAAAGTCTGCTTCGTATAGCAAAGCTGAAGCTCACGGCCCGCGCAATCGGCGTTCGGCGTCTGGATCTGGGCGCGCAGGGGGGCACCGTCGTCTTCGAGGAGCGCCATTCCATCGACCCCGGCACGGTGGTGCGCATGGTGCAAAGGACCCCCCGCGAGTATCGGCTCGAGGGACCCTTGAAGCTGCGTGCGTCGCGGCCCTTGCCGACCGAAGAGGCCCGCTTCGAGTTCGCCGGCGAGCTGCTGAAACGCCTGGGCGAGAAGCCCAAACGCTGAAGTAAAATCCTGCGCATGCCTCATCTAACCGCACCACTGCACTTGCGTAGGGCGCTCGGCTACCTGAAGGCCCTCGGCACCACGCTAGCCGGGATCACCGCCCTGTCCCTCGGCCTTCCGGCGGCCTCCCAGGATGCTGCCGGTCCCGGTCCCACCTACAACATCGAGATGATCCTGTTTCGGACCACCTCGGCCCAGGGCGGCGCGGAAAACTGGAGCCTGGAAGGCGGGTCGGACGACTCGGCCGCCGGAGCCGAGTCCAGCAGCGGCTCATCGCAGGTCGGCCGCTTCGTCGCGGCGCTGCCGACAGCGCAGTTCCAGCTGACGGAAATCGAGAACAAGCTGCGCTCGAGCGGCGGATACGTCCCGGTGGCCCACATTGCCTGGTCCCAGACCGCCAGCGCCTGGGGAACGCGGGCCGGATTCCCCGTGCAGCGTTTAGGAATGGACATTCCTGGACTGTCGGGCACCGTGTTCCTGGAACGCGGTCAATACTTGCATCTGGGAATGGCTTTGAACTACGCGATACCGACGCCGCCCGGCGGTTTGGGAGCGGGCTCCGGCACCACGTTCACCATGAGTCAGACGCGGCGCATCCGCTTTTACGAGCGCAACTACTATGACCACCCCGCCTTTGGAGTGATCGCGCTCGTCACGCCCGCGCAGGGCAATCGCCCTCCCGGGCGCTAGCGGGCAGAAAGCGCGCGTCTGCGCGCCTCTCCCGGGCCGCCATCGACGGCGCACCGGTTCAGTGAAAGTCGGTGGACTCGGCTGTCGCAATACTGTCCTTGCCCGTCGACTTCGCGCGTTTCAACGCAGTGCGACATCCCTTCAACAGCGCCTCCAACGGCAATTCGCGGGGGGGCACGAGGCTGGCCACTCCGGCACTCAGCGTCACGAAGCGCCCCGAACCTAACCTCGGGTGGTGCATGAGGAGATCGCGCACCCGTTGCGCCACTACCTGGGCATAGTGAGAAGCCTTTTCCGCGGCTTCTCCCTGCGTCAGAACAGCGAATGTCCCACCTTCCCAACGGCCCACCAGATCTCCGCCGCGCCGATAGGAAGCCCCGATCACTCTGGCGATCCGTCGGATGCAGGCATCCCCCGCGGCCTTGTCGAATGTCTCGTTGTAGGCGCCGAGATCGTCGATGTCGAACAGGGTGAGTCCGATCTCGTGCGAATCGCGTTGCGCGAGCAGCCAGTCGCGCAGCAACAGCTCCTCGAAATACGCTCTGGAATGCAGTCCCGTGAGGCGATCCTCGCGCAGCCATGGCGGCAGACCCTGCGCGGATTTTTCCGCGTTCTTGAGTCTCTCGCTCGCGTCCCGGTGATAACCGATGAAATGCGTTAGCCGACGTGTGGCATCACGCACCGGCTGTATGACCGATTCATTCCAGAACAACGTGCCGTCCGGGCGATAGTTTCTGACCAGGACCCGCACCGGCTCGCCTCGTTCGATGGCCTCACGGATTCGTTGGCGCGCCTCTTGATCCCGATCGTTGCCCTGCAACACCCGCAGATTCGAGCCGAGTAGCGCGGTGACGGGGTAGCCGCACATCTGCGAGAACGCCGTGTTGGCGTAGATGACGGGATGATCGGCCACAGTGGCATCGCAGATCACGATGCCTTCCGGCGCACCGTCCACAACACTGCGCCATTCATGCGCCGACCAATTGTTCATGTCTTGCCCGCCTCCAATTTGAGTGCCGGCGCTGCGGTGCATCGGGCGAGCAGTTCCTGGCTTCTCGTCCACTCGGGCGTCATCTTCAGTTGTTCCCGTGTCATGCCATCGCGCCCATGAAGGCGCACGAGGCGTAACTGCGAGGCCGGCTCCGGCTCGACGTCCAGGTGGTCCAGCAATGACAACACGCTGGCGCGGTCGTTACAGACCGGAAGCACGTCACATCCTGCCGCCAGCGCCTGCTGGGCACGGGCTAGCACGTCTCCCGCCGCTGCCGTGGCGCCTCCCATCGACAAATCGTCGGCAAACACTACTCCCTGAAAACGCATCTCACCGCGGAGCACGTCGCGAATCCAACGTGGCGAGAGGCTCGCCGGGGCCAAATCCACGGCCGGAAACAGCACATGCGCGACCATGACGGCCGGGAGACCATTGGCAATCAACCTCCCATAGGGGGTCATGTCGTCGGCGAGGTCGGGCAAGTCCCGCCGGTCGATCGGCAGGGTCAGGTGGGAGTCCGCGACCACGGCCCCATGGGCCGGAAAGTGTTTGGCGGTGGCCGCCATCCCCGCATCCCGCATGCCGTGCATATAGGCGACCGCCAACTGGCCCACGACCGCGGCCTGGGCATGGAACGCCCGGTCGCCGATGATCTCGCTGACCCCGTAGTCCAGGTCCACGCAGGGAGCGAAGGAAATGTCGACTCCATGGGCGCGCAACTCCGCCGCCATCAGCCATCCCATGTTACGGGAGAGCTCCAGTCCGGCGCGGGCGTTCAGATCGAACTCGTGCCCGATACGGTGGGCCGCAGGGAGCCGCGAGAACCCGGCGCGAAAGCGTTGGACGCGCCCTCCTTCGTGATCGACCGCGACGATCAGCGGCGGGGTCCGCTCCGCATGAATTGCGGCGACCAGTGTCGTAAGCTGCTCCGGGTCGACATAGTTACGTGTGAACAGGATCACTCCGCCAACGAGTGGATGCCGCAGCAGCTCACGCTCCTCGGCGGCGACCGACGTGCCCTGCAGATCGATCATCAGCGGACCCAGAGTCATCCTGGCAACCTCTTCTGCCCGCCGGGAGTCAGAACGACGATCGACTCCACGTGCGCGGTGTGTGGAAACATATCGAGCACTCCTGCAGCTCGCACGCTGAATCCGAACTCATGCGCCAGGATGCCGACATCCCTCGCAAGACTCCCGGGGTGACAGGAAATGTACACGACGGTTTGCGGTGCAAGAGCGGCAATAGTCGGAAGAATATCGCGCGCGCCCGCACGCGGCGGATCCACGAGCACGTGCGTGTAGGGTTGCGCCACCCACGCTTCGCCCGGAAAAGGGGCCTTCGAAAGGTCCGCCACGTGGAACTCCACGTTCCCGATCCCGTTTCGACGAGTGTTGTGCCGAGCCTTCTCGACGAGCATCCGGTCGCCCTCGACACCGACCACTCTCCGGGCGCTCCTGGACAGTGCGAGCGTGAAATTTCCGATCCCGCAGAAAAGATCGAGCACCGTCGAGGTGGAAGACAACTGCAACAGTTCGACGGCGCGCGAGACCAGTGCCTCATTCATCGATCCATTGATTTGCACGAAGTCGGTCGGCGCAAACTCCAGCGCGAGGTCGAACTTCGGCAGTCCGTAGCGCAGCAGTGCCGATTGCGCTTCGTCCGGCAGATCTAGCTCGCGGATCGTGTCGAGACCCTTCGGTTGCAGATAGAACCGCACCGCATGTGTCCGCGCGAATTCGCGCAGCTTCTGCAGATCTGCCGCGGATGGCGGATCGAGAACCCGCAACACCAGGGCAACGCCGTTGTCCGCGACCGAGACTTCTATCTGCGGCAGTCGGTCACGGATGCTGAGCTCGCTCAACAGGGCCGACAATGGAGCAATCAGTGCGCCTACGGGCGGCGCGAGAACCTCGCAACGCTCGACGTCCGCGACGTAGGGAGCCAGTCGCTCGCGGAAACCGACGACGACGCGTCCTTTCTTGACGACATACTTCGCTCCGAGACGCGCGCGGCGTCGGTAGCCCCACACAGGTCCGCGAAGCGGTTCGAGCCACGTCTGCACGGCCACGCGCGCCAGACGCTCGAAGTTGTCGCGCATTTCCGCCTGCTTGACCTCGAGTTGCGCTTCGGGCGCAAGGTGCTGTAGCGCGCAACCGCCGCATGTACCGAAGTGTGCGCATTTCGGCACCACGCGGACGGCCGATGCCTCGATGACTTCCAGGAGCGTCCCATCGTCGTGCTGCCGATGACGACGGACACGGCGAAACCGAACGGTTTCACCGGGAAGCGCGCCGGCGATGAATGCAGTCTTGCCGCCGCGTACGACCCCTTCGCCCTCATGGGTGAGAGCTGCCACCGTCGCGGTCTCCTCCGGTGCCGCTTCGATCCTCGTCCGGAAGCTCAAGCCAGTGCCTCCCAAGCGCGCAGGAACTCGGCGAAATGCGGCTCCTGGCCCGCACGCAGCACGACTTTGACTCTTTCGACCTCTTCCGCGTACCGCTCGGGCGTCACGCGCCCGCGCATGAGCTCGAAACGCAAGTACACGAGATAAGTGTTGAGCACGTCGGTTTCGCAATAGCGGCGGATCCCGTCGAGATTGCCGGCCAGGTACGCGTCCCAGACCTGCGAGCCTGAGAAGCCGAGTTTACCCGGCAAACCCAACAGACTGGCCGCGGTCTCCAGAGACATCCGCGCCCGCGCCTGAAAGGCGGACAGAACATCCATCAGATCCGTGTGCCGCCAGTGATAGCGGCTCAGATAGTTGTTGTAGCGGAATGCCGTGTCCCCGTCGCCGGTCTCCCAATACCGCGGCGCCTGGATCCCCGCCTGTAACGCGCGCAGCTGCAACACCGGCAGGTCGAAACCGGAACCGTTCCAGGAGACCAGATCCGGGGTGAACTTCTCGATGCCGTCGAAAAAGCGCTCCAGCAGCTCGCCTTCCGTGGAGTCGCTACCCCCGAGGCTCCACACGCGCAACCCGTCGCGGCTGCGCAGGACGCAGGCGATGGCCACGACCCGGTGCTGCTCGAGACTGAGGAATTCGCCGCCCGAGCGCTGGCGCCGCAGGGCAAACATGGCCTTGGCGACCTGAGCGTCGCTCAGTCCCTCGAGTCCGTAGACACGGCGGCCAAGCTCCACGTCCGGAATGGTTTCGATATCGAAGACAAGGATGTTCACGATGCTTTCATGAGTACGGCAACCGCCACGATGAGTCCAGCCTCGTCGGTCAGCGTAACGTGACCCTCGCCGATTCCAAGACCGCGGCGCACCCGCTCACCCCGCTCCGAGAACACCACTTCGGGCTTTCCCCACGAGTTCTGCACGACGCCCACGTCCCGGATCCAGACTCCGTGCGCGAAGCCCGTGCCCATGGCCTTGACGATGGCCTCCTTCGCGGCAAAGCGCATGGCGATGAACCGTTCCGCACGTTGCGTGTTGGCAAGCTGCGCGCGCTCCTGCGGCATCAGCAGGTGTTGGGTGAAGCGCTCGCCGAAACGCTCGAGGGTGTGCGCGATCCGTTTTGCCTCGAGCACATCGACTCCGATGCCGAAGATCATGCGCGCGCTGCCGTCATGAGCGCCTTGATCTCCCGCACTGCATTCGCCAGTCCGTCGAACAGCGCGCGTGCGACTATCGCGTGCCCGATGTTGAGTTCCACGATCTCACGGATCGCGGCGACCGGTTGCACGTTGTAATAGTCCAGGCCGTGTCCGGCGTGAACTTCCAGTCCCAGGCTCGCCGCGTGCCGCGCACCGGAACGAAGTCGATCGAGCTCCGTCGCCTGGCGAGAACCGATCGACTCCGCGTACGCCCCGGTGTGCAGCTCGACGACCGGTGCGCCTACCTGGGCGGCGGCGTCGATCTGCCGCGGATCCGGATCGATGAACAAAGCGACTCGGATGCCCTGAGCGCTCAAGTGCGACACCGCGTCCAGGAGCCGTGGCTTCTGACTCACGGCGTCGAGCCCTCCTTCCGTCGTCACCTCGGCGCGGCGCTCAGGCACGAAGCAGCAATCCTCCGGTCCGACGTCGGCGGCGATCGCGACCATTTCATCCGTGACGGCCATCTCCAGATTCATGTGCGTCTGCAACAGTCCGCGCAGCACGCGCACGTCGTTATCCTGGATGTGTCGGCGGTCTTCCCGCAGATGCAAGGTAATGCTGTCAGCGCCGGCCATCTCGGCGGCGAGCGCCGCGTGTACCGGATCCGGAAAGCGTCCACGGCGGGCTTGGCGAACCGTCGCAACATGATCGATGTTGACCCCGAGTGCGATAGAGCCGCGTGTCATTTGTTAACCTCTCGCCGTGCGATCGACCTGGCGACTGCGCGTGTCGTCAACTCTCGCCCTTCGAGGCATTCCGCCAGCGCCGCCTGGAGGAGGCGCCTGGCATCCTCCAGGGTTCGGGCGCCCGAGAAGTCTTCGGCCTGAAGTGCGATGAGCGAATGACCGGCCAGCGCCCCGGCGGCCTCCGCGACCGCCGGAAACAAACCCTGCGCCGGCTTGAAATGATAGTACTGGCCCGGCTCGATGGGGCGGCCGCCCTGCGCTTCCACGGACAGCTCGAGCCCGTAGCCGAGCGTCTCGAGCAGGCGTTTCTCAAAGATCCGCAGGCGCGACTCGAGCGAGACTCCAAGCCTCAGACCCTCCAGCGCCGCGTGGTAGTCCTCGAACAGGCCGGGCAGCGGATCGTGTCGAGTCGTGAGCTTCAGCAGCAACTCGTTGAGGTAGAACGCAGCCATCAGGCATGCGGCGGGCAGCGGCGCGGACGCCTGGGTACTCTCGGCGCCGGTGAGCTGCGCGGCATCGCCGCGCCCGCTCCACGAAACAAGCAGCAGCTGAAAAGGCTGGAGGGCGGAGGCAAGCCTCGCCTTGGGTCCGCGCACTCCGCGCGCGAACAAAGACAACCTCCCGTGATCGCGGGTGAGCACTTCAAGGATGCGGCTGGTATCACGATACGGCCGATGATGCAGGATGTAGGCTGGCGCCAGCTGGATGCGGCGGACGTCGCGGGTCATTCCAGGCCCAGATGTTTCAGGGCGCGGGCGTTGTCGGCCCAATTCTCGCGCACTTTCACCCACAGGTTCAGATGCAACCGTCGGCCGAGCAGGTCATTGAGCGCCAACCGTGCCGAGCGCCCGACGCGCTTCAGGCGCTCACCCCGCGCGCCGATGACAATCGGTTTCTGCCCCTCGCGATCGACCCAAATGGCCGCATCGACGGCCAGCTGGCCATCCTGTTCGACCATGTTTTCCACTTCCACCGCCACCCCGTAGGGCACTTCCTGATTCAGCTCGAGTGTGAGCTTCTCGCGGATCAGCTCGGCCACCCGGAATTCGAGGCCGCGGTCCGTGATCTCGCCATCGAGAAACATGGCGGGGGCCACCGGGAGGTGCCGGGCGATGGTCTGCTTCAGGTCCTCCACGTTGTCGCCCTTCAGTGCGCAGATCGGCACGATCGCCAGGAAGTCATGGCGTGCCGCCAGCTCCGCAATGTAGGGCAACAGCCGATCGCGGGGCTGCGCGCGATCGATCTTGTTCACCGCAGCGATCGCCGGCCTCCCGGACTTGACGATGCGAGCAAGGGTGAGATCGTCTTCCGAGGTCCAGCGCAGCCCTTCGACGACGATTACCACCAGATCCGCATCCTCCAACGCGGTGGCCGCCGTCCGGTTCATCGCCCGATTCAACGCGCGCGCGGCGTGACTGTGCAGCCCCGGGGTATCGACGAAGGCGACCTGCGCCGCCGGCAGATTGGCTATGCCGACGATCCGGTGGCGCGTGGTCTGGGGACGGGGTGTGACGATGCTCACTTTCTGTCCAACCAGGGCGTTCAGCAACGTCGACTTGCCGACGTTCGGCCGGCCGACCAGCGCGGCGAACCCGCTTCGAAATTCATCTGTCATGGAGTCTCGATGTCGTGCAGGATTCGCTCGGCTGCCTCCTGTTCGGCGCGCCTCCGGCTCAGGCCGCTGCCTTGCGCCTGCCGCCCAAGGTCCTCCACGTCGCAGGTGACGTGGAATGTCTGTGCATGCGCCTCGCCTTCTATCCGCTCGACCACGTAGTGTGGCAGCGAGTGGCCCTTCGCTTGCAAATACTCCTGCAATCGTGTCTTGGCATCCTTGAGCGACGCCGGAGCCGGAAGTGAGGCGATGCGCTCCCGGAAGAGCCTTTCGATCACCGTCGCGACCGACTCGAAGCCGCCGTCGAGGAACAGTGCGCCGCAGACCGCCTCGAGGGCGTCGGCGAGAATCGACTCTCTGCGGAAGCCGCCCGTCTTGAGCTCGCCGGAGCCCAGCTGCAGAGCCTCGCCCAGGCCGATCTCCGCGGCCACCTGTGCCAGCGGCTCACTGCTGACCAGCCGGGCACGCAGACGACTGAGATCGCCCTCGGCCGCAGCGGGGAATGCGCCGTACAGATGTTGTGCCACCACCAGATTGAGTACGGCATCCCCGAGGAATTCCAGGCGCTCATAGTTGCGACCGGAGGCGCTACGATGCGTGAGGGCCGCGGCGAACAAGGCCGTGTCGCGCGGCTCGTAGGCCAGCTTCGCGCGCACCCAGGGAATCGGCCAGTCGCCGCCCGTCACGCCTTTTGCCCTGTTTTCTCTGCAGAACGCCGCCTACGGCGCTTTCTGCCAGCCGCGCCTGCGGACTGCATCGGGGGCACTGCAGCGAGATGCGCGGCTTCGCAGTGCTGAATGCCGACGGGTGCAGGCCTTCTCGGCAAAAGGCGTGACTTTTGCCCGCTAGCCATATCCCCTAGTCGTTGCCCGTCGAGCCGATCTGCACGACCTTGTGGAATGCGACCTGGATGGAAATGTTGGAGAACAGAGGTGCCTGATCGTCGAACGTGGCGTCGATCACCCACGCGTGCCCATCTCGGTTGATCGTGACGTCCTTCACGGTCGGATAGTCCACGCTCTGGATGTCGAATTGCTTGCCCAGCGCGGTGCGCAGGGAAACGGCGTTGGCATCCTCCGCCTTGAACTCGGATTGGATCGCATCGAGCGAGCGCACGACCTTCATATAATTCAGATAGATGGGCGCCAGGCGGATGCCCGCGTAGAACACGATGGCCAACGGAACCATCAGGATCAGCCAGCCGATGAAGGTGAGACCCCGTTGCTTCGCTCGCATCGACATGCTCCCCCGTTCGTGCCTCACTTGATGGCCCTCCCGATACGCCTCCAGACAGGACCGCCCGTTCGATCCAGGTCCCAATTGAACCAGATTCTGGTCGCCTTGCCGACCAGATTGTCTTCGGGCACGAAGCCCCACACCCGGCTGTCCTCGCTGTTGTCGCGGTTGTCGCCCATCATCAGATACATTCCGGCCGGCACGTCCCTGACCACCTTTTGAGACTCGCCGAACAGGGCCCCGACGGCGTGTTCCCCGCACAGATAACCACGGACCGACTTGCGGTTGCAGCCGGCCAGCGGCTCCGGTGTGACTTCCAGAGGGACCGGACAGACCAGTGCCTGGTGATCGTGGTCCCCCAGGTGCTCGGCCGCGAGCTGCATGTTGACGTAACAACCGTCGTTGTACTTGGCGGTGACGGTGAACGGAATCGGCTTCCCGTTGACGATGATGCGGTCGTTTTCCACTTCCACGTGATCTCCGGGGACGCCGACCAGGCGTTTGATGTAGTTCACCGATGGATCGAGCGGAAAGCGGAACACCACCACGTCGCCGCGTTGCGGCTCGCCGATGGCCAAGAACTTGCGGTCGGCGACCGGAAGCCTCAGCCCGTAGGCGTATTTATTCACGATGATGAAGTCACCATCCAGCAGCGTCGGCATCATGGAGTCCGAGGGAATTCTAAATGGCTCGAAGATAAACGCGCGCAGCACGAGCACGATCAGAGCCACGGGAAAGAAACTGCGGGCGTAGTCGACCGTCCCCGGCTCCGGAATCGCGCTGAGGTCCTTGCCGGCGGCCCGCGCCCCCGCCGCCCGTTGCCTGCGGAAGACGGCGACATCCACACCCCAGATGAGGCCGGTGAGGAGCGTTATCCCGAGGAGGACGGAGCTGAAGTCCAGCCGTTCCGCCGTCAGCAGCCGGATGATCACGACCGCCGCGAACAGCGGCAGGACGTAATACAACACTTCCAGCGCCATTGGATTGGGTGCACGCTGCGGCGCGGCGGCGATGTTTCGATACGGCCGCCTGAACCAGTCGTCCGCGACGACAATCGCAGCAGCAGGAATGGCGACCCAGGCTAGAACCGAGATGAGCTGATACACCATCCCGCTCATGTCTTGCGGCCCACCTGCAGGACGGCGAGGAACGCCTCCTGTGGGATCTCAACGTGACCCAGCTGTTTCATGCGTTTTTTACCTTCCTTCTGCTTTTCCAGGAGCTTGCGCTTGCGGCTTACATCGCCGCCGTAACACTTGGCGAGCACATTCTTGCGAAGCGCCTTCACGGTGGCGCGCGCAATGACCGCGCTGCCGATCGCGGCCTGCACGGCCACTTCAAACATCTGCCGCGGAATCAGCTCGTGCATCTTTTCCACCAGCTCGCGCCCTCGAGGATAGGCGTTGTCCCGATGAACGATGACCGAGAGAGCATCCACCGTGTCACCGTTGATCAGGATATCGAGCTTCACGAGCGGGGCCGGCTGGAAGTGGCTGAATTCGTAATCAAAAGAGGCGTAGCCGCGGCTCACGGACTTGAGCCGGTCAAAGAAGTCGAGAACCACTTCGCCCAGCGGCAGCTCGTACTGCAATGAGACCTGAGTGCCCAGGTACTGCATCTTCTTCTGCACGCCTCGCTTGTTGGTGCACAGCTGCAAGACCGCGCCGACATGGTCCGGGGGCACGAGGATGTTGGCGACGATGACCGGCTCACGGATCTCGTCGATTTCGTTCGCCGGGGGGAGTTTTGCGGGATTGTCCACGTACTCGATCTTGCCGTCGGTGCGTGCCACCTCATAGACCACCGTCGGTGCGCTGGTGACCAGGGACAGCTGGTACTCGCGCTCGAGCCTCTCCTGGACGATGTCCATGTGCAGTAATCCCAGGAACCCCACGCGGAACCCGAACCCCAGCGCGGTGGAGACTTCCGGCTCATAGTGGAGCGCAGAATCATTCAGACGCAGCTTGGAGAGTGCGTCTCGAAAACTCTCGTAATCGTCGGAATCGACCGGAAACAGTCCCGCGAACACGCGTGGCTTGATCTGTTTGAACCCCGGCAGCGGCTGCGAGCTCGGGCGATTCTCCTGGGTAAGCGTGTCGCCAACGGGCGCACCGTCGATCTCCTTTATGCCCGCAGCGACGAATCCGACATCTCCGGTGGCGAGCTCACGCTCGACGATCGGCTTCGGAGTGAAGCGCCCGAGCTTATCCACCGTGTGGCTGCGTCCGGTGGACATCACGCGGATCTTGTCACCCGTCTTCAGGCTTCCGTTCATCACGCGCACCAGCGAAACGACGCCGACGTAGTTGTCGAACCACGAATCGATGATCAGTGCCTGCAGGGGCGCCTCCGGATCGCCCTTAGGCTGGGGGATGCGACGGATCAGGGCCTCGAGCAGCTCCGGTACTCCCTCGCCCGTCTTCGCACTGACCCGCATGGCATCGGTGGCGTCGATGCCAATGATGTCCTCGATTTCCTGGGCGACTTTGTCGGGGTCCGCCGAAGGCAGGTCGATCTTGTTGATGACCGGCAGCACCTCCAGCCCCTGCTCGATGGCCGTGTAGCAGTTGGCGACGCTTTGTGCCTCGACACCCTGTGAGGCGTCGACGACCAGGAGCGCGCCGTCGCAGGCGGCGAGCGACCGGGACACCTCGTACGAGAAGTCGACGTGCCCGGGCGTGTCGATCATGTTGAGCTGATAGCGCTCTCCGTCGGCCGCTTGATAATACAGCGTGACGCTTTGCGCTTTGATCGTGATGCCGCGTTCCCGCTCGAGCTCCATCGAGTCGAGCACCTGCTCCTGCATCTCGCGCGCCTGCAGGCCTCCGCATAGCTGGATCAGCCGGTCGGCCAGGGTCGACTTGCCGTGATCGACGTGGGCGATGATCGAGAAATTACGTATAAGCCGCATTGAGTCGTAGTCTGTCGCGTCCGCCGCGCCAAGACCGTAGCGGCGCGCGGATTATACGTTTATTGGCTGAAATCGCCTGCGGCGATTTGCAGCCGAATCGGGCCTCCCTTTACATTTGAGGCCGGCCAACCGGTTGGCCCGAATAAAGGCGCACCGCCGGCAGCTGGTCGGCTCGCAATTTCCAATGCGCTTGCACTAAGAGGCATGGCTTTTGGCGGAGGTGTCATCCCGAGGGCCGGAAGCGATTTTTCACACATCTGCGCGAAGCATGCGGCGCAGCTCCGCCGGGTTCAGCCGGTGCCTGCACACGACGGCGCCATCGAGCAGGAGGACTGGTACGTTGAGCCCGTAGCGACGCAGGAGCTCCGGGTTGCTGTCGACATCCACGATGTCAATCTCGGGCAGCTCGAGCGTTTGTCCAAGAGAGCTGAGCTCCGCGACCATCTCATCGCACAGCTCGCATTCGTGGCGGTGCACGATCGTCAGACGGGAGGACATCCGCGGACCCGCGAAGCGTCAGGCAGCTCGCTCAACGGTCGGAACCGGCGCTCGCCGGTACGGGAGCGACGCGGAGTGGTCAACGTGGCGGGCCGGCCAGGGGCGTCCGGAGTGATGTCCCTTGCGCCTTGACCGAGTTCGCGATGAAGCGGACCGTCGCCGGCGGAACTTCGCCCACGGCCGTCACCTTGTGCCCGTCGATGACCGTGGAAAACGCCGAAGAGGATCCCACCGTTGCGGACTCTTCCTCCTCTTCATCCACGGGCTGTTGGCCTGAGGATGTCTTCTGATGTGCCTCGACGAACACGGACACCGAGGCCATACCGTCCGTGAACACGAGATGATCGACCGGATCGTTGGAACCGGGCATCACCTGGGCGGAACGCGCGGTCATTTTGAACCCGGGCGGCAGCTTCAGCGCGTTCCAGACGAGCGAGGCCGAGCTGGCGGTTTCCTTGGGAGCCGGAGTTTCCGTGCGCAGCCATTGAAACCCGTCGGTCGAGACTTCCGGCTTGAACGCTGCGTCAGGAATGCGCGAGGACAGTGTCAGGCTTGCGAAAACGATCTGCTCGATGACATGTCCGTGCGCATCGCAAAGCTGGGTCTTCAGCGGCATCGCTGTGGACTCGTCGATCCAAAGGCGGTAGCCGTACCGATACTCGTCCTTCGGAGCCACGAGGATGACGCGGGTGTCGCGCCGGTTGAGGCGCGTACGAGCCACCTCGCTGATATCGTAAGAGGTCCCCGTCTGCTCGTTGATCGCCGGAAAGTTGCCGAACAATGACTCCTCCGCCGGGCGGCGCTCCACCAGCACCGTGCGCTTGTCCGGCAGATAACACGTCAGATCACGGCCGGTACGGATGAACTCGCGGCCCGAGCCGTCGAGCGAGACGAGACGCTCGGATACCGCACCGTCCTGAACGCGGTGGATGATCCGCAGCATCTCGACCTTGCCTCCATGCCAGTGCGAGAACGTGCCGTCGTAGTTGCGCGACGTGAGAGCCGTGTTCATGCGCTCGAGCCATTGGGCCGGCTCCGGCTCCCCGGGGGCCCGCAACGCTGCCGGGACGGGCGTTGCGGCCTGCGCGACCGGGACAGTTGCCAGGCCGGCCGTCGCCACCGCCAGCCAGAACGCGACCCAGCGGAACCGTTCGCTATTGCGGAATCTTTGCATCGTCGTACACGTCCTCGGATCCCTCCTCCGACCCTGTGGATGTGCCAGCGGTTCCCGACTCTCCCGTCATCAAAGCCGACAGCAGGTTGCGCCGGGTGACGGGAGATGAGAATTCACTGTGGGCAACGACATAGTTTGCGAGTTGGGTCCCGGGCACGATCGAACGGCGCCCGCTCGGCCGTGGGACGACATAACTGTCAGGCTCTCCGGCGCTCGCCGGCGAATGGGCGGTCGGGACGGCCACATCAGGTGGCGAGACTGTCTGCGCGACCATCGCAGTGGTGCCGTCCAATGCCTGCGACCGCAGCCACAGAATCGACAGGGCCGCGACACCTGCGGCGACTCCGACTCCGGCGACCGGCTTAAGCCATTTCGTGACGACACGGCCGGGCCGCTGCGCCACCGGTCTCACGGCGATGTTGGGCTCCTTCGAGATCACGGCATTCACCCGGCGGGCCAGATCCGCGTTGAGCCGCACGCCCGTCTCGGCGCGAATGCTGGCTCCGATGACGGCATACCGGCCCCAGCGGGCCTTCAGCAGCTCGTCGCGGGACAGCCGCCGGGCCAGCAGCTCGCACTCCGCTGAGGGCAGCTCGCCGTCGAACATTGCTGAAAGCTGACTGTCGAGCTCCTCGTTCATCCCAATTCCTCCGCCCGACCCAGGCCGCCTTCGAAGACTTCGCGCAGGCGGCGGTCGATGGCTTCACGCGCTCTGAAAATCCTGGAACGGACGGTTCCCACCGGGCAGTCCATCGCGGCAGAGATCTCCTCATAGGATAACCCTTCCAGCTCGCGCAGCACGATGGCCGTGCGCAGGTCCTCCGGCAGCGCCTCGATCGCGGCGTTGACGGTAGAGCGGATCTCATCGGTGAGGACGAGCCCTTCGGGGGTCTCCGAGTCTTTCATCCGGCCTTGCATGTCGTATGACTCATCTGTGTTGTCGCGGTCGACGTTGTATTCGATGGGGCTGCGGTCGCGGGAGACCACGGCGTTCTTGGCGGAGTTGATGGCGATGCGGTACAGCCAGGTATAGAAGGCGCTGTCCCCGCGAAACTGCGGCAGGGCGCGATAGGCCTTGATGAAGGCCTCCTGGGCGATGTCCTCGGCCTCGGCCGGATTGCGCACGTATCGCATGACCAGCTTGACCAGTTTGTGCTGGTACTTGAGAACCAGCGCATCAAAGGCTCCCTTGTCGCCGCGCTGTACGCGGCGAACCAGGCTCAAGTCGCTGACGTCGGCGCTCATCGCGCCCTCTACTCCCATTGTCGAAGGCCGCTGCGCCACGGCGGGATAGACCCGGAGCCGGCTTGAAAGTTCAGCTCGGCGCGCTTGCAAAACGTGGGGCCGAAATCGGTCCCGTCAAACTGTGATCAGTCTAACAGCTGCGATCGATGTGCGATTATCGCACGCGTGAGCCTCGCGAACGCGGGCTCGAGGGGTACGGTGGGAGTGAGAAGATAGCCGGCCAATACCGGATCGGGAAGCTCGAGGAAGCGCGCGAACTCGTCTCTTTCCCGCCGGCCGCAGGCTGCGAGGTGCCCGCTCGCAAAGCGCTCGAGCAGGATATCCAGCTCCTTCATCCCGCGACGGCAGCGCCATAGCAAACGCCGCGCCTCCGCATCGAGTCCCGCCGCACCGGAGGTACCCCTTGAGGCGCATCCGTCCGTCACAACTGACGCTCGACCAGCATCTTCTTGATCTCGGCGATCGCCTTCGCGGGATTCAGATCCTTCGGACACGCATCCGTACAGTTCATGATCGTGTGGCACCGGTATAGCCTGAAGGGATCCTCCAGCTCATCCAGCCGCTCGCCCGTGGCCTCATCCCGGCTGTCCACGATCCATCGATAGGCGGCGAGCAATGCGGCCGGACCGAGAAAGCGATCACTGTTCCACCAGTAGCTCGGACAGGCCGTCGAGCAGCACGCGCACAGAATGCAGGCGCCGGGGCGGTCGATCTTTTCCTGTTCGTCCTTGGATTGCAGACGTTCCTGGTCGGGCGGAGGGGGTGTCCGCGTCTGCAGCCACGGCTTGACGGAGGCGTACTGGGCATAGAAATTCGTCAGATCCGGCACCAGGTCCTTCACGACCGGCATCGCCGGAAGCGGAAAGATCCGTACCTCCCTTCCCATGTCCTTCATGAAGGTGGTGCAGGCAAGACGATTGACGCCGTTGATGTTCATAGCGCAGGAACCGCAGATTCCCTCGCGGCAGGAACGGCGGAAGGTCACCGAGGAATCGATGGTTCCTTTGATCTGGATGAGCGCGTCGAGCACCATCGGACCGCAGCTTTTCGCGTCGAGCTCGAACGAGTCCAGACGTGGGTTCTCGCCTGAATCCGGATTGAAACGGTAGACGCGAAACGTGCGCACATCGCGCGTTTCGGCGGACGCCTTGTGACTGGTGCCCGGGAGGACTCGCGAATTCTGCGGCAGACGGAGCTGTACCATACTTTCAGTACGTCCTGGCTTTGGGCGGGATGGATTCCACCTCGTCGGTGAGCGTCGACAGATGCACCGGCCGGTAGTCGAAACGGGCCTGTCCGGCACCGGCGACCCACACGAGCGAGTGTTTGAGCCAGTTGAGGTCGTCGCGCTCGGGAAAGTCCTCACGGGCATGGGCGCCGCGACTCTCGGTCCGATTGCCCGCCGAATGAATCGTCGCCGTTGCCTGTAACAGCAGGTTCTCGAGCTCGAGCGTCTCGATCAGATCGGTATTCCAGATGAGCGAGCGGTCGGAGACGCGCACGTCAGCGAACGAGGCGAACGTCCTGGCGAGCTTCTGCATACCTTCCTGCAGGCTCGAACCCGTGCGAAACACGGCGGCATCCGTTTGCATCGTCTTCTGCATTTCGAGCCGGATGGCCGCGGTCGGGCGCGAGCCCTTCGCCTGTCGCAGCCGGTCGAGGCGCGCGACCGCAACATCGCCGGCGTCCTTTGCGAGCGGCCGGTGGCCGGCTCCGGGCGCCAGGACCTGCGCACACCGGTGAGCTGCCGCGCGACCGAATACGACCAGATCCAGAAGCGAATTGGAGCCTAGCCGATTCGCTCCGTGCACCGACACGCAAGCGGCCTCGCCGACCGCCATCAATCCGGGAACGACACTATCGGGATCTCCGTCTTCCGGCCTCACGACCTCGCCGTGGTAGTTGCACGGTATACCGCCCATGTTGTAGTGAACGGTCGGCTGAACCGGGATCGGATCCTTCGTGACTTCGACGCCCGCGAAGATGCGGGCCGTCTCCGCAATACCCGGCAACCGCTCGTGTATGACCTGCGGGCCCAGGTGCTCGAGGTGCAGTTGAATGTAGTCGTGCTCCGGTCCAACTCCCCGACCCTCGCGAATCTCGACTGTCATGGCCCGGCTCACGACATCGCGTGAAGCCAGATCCTTGGCGTTCGGCGCGTAGCGCTCCATGAAGCGCTCGCCCTGGGAATTCGTCAGATAGCCGCCCTCGCCACGCGCGCCTTCGGTGATCAGACAGCCCGCCCCATAAATCCCCGTGGGATGGAACTGCACGAACTCCATATCCTGCAGCGGCAAGCCGGCGCGCAGCACCATGGCGTTTCCATCACCGGTGCACGAATGCGCCGAGGTACAGGAGAAGTACGTACGCCCGTACCCACCCGTCGCCAGGATGGTCGAGTGCGCCCGGAAGCGGTGCAGCTTGCCCTCGTTCATGTCGAGCGCCACCACGCCCCGGCACGCTCCGTTCTCCATGATCAGGTCGATGGCGAAATATTCGACGAAGAACGTCGCCGAGTGTTTGATGGATTGCTGATACAGCGTGTGGAGCATCGCGTGACCGGTGCGGTCCGCGGCAGCGCAGGTGCGATGCGCGGTGCCCTTGCCGAAATGGGTCGTCATGCCGCCGAAGGGACGCTGGTAGATCAGGCCCTCCTCGGTGCGCGAGAACGGCAAGCCGTAGTGCTCGAGCTCAATGACCGCTGCTGGGGCCTCCTTGCACATGAACTCGATGGCGTCCTGATCACCGAGCCAGTCCGATCCCTTGACCGTGTCATACATGTGCCAGCGCCAGTCGTCCTCGCCCATGTTGCCCAAGGCAGCGCTGATGCCTCCCTGGGCGGCCACCGTATGGCTGCGTGTGGGAAAGAGCTTCGAGACGCAGGCGGTTGAGAGGCCTGCCTCGGCAAGCCCGAGCGTTGCACGCAGCCCCGCACCGCCGGCGCCGACGACGATGACGTCGTAGGTATGGTCGATGAATTCGTAAGCGCTCACGGCGCGGCTCCTAACGCGATCTTCAAAACGGCGAACACGGCGGCCGCGGCGATCAGACCGTGGGCGAACGTGACGATGACGAGCGTCAGGGTCTTGGCTCCGGCCGAGTGCACGTAATCCTCGACGACGACGCGGATTCCCAGCTGCGAGTGCCAGCTCGCCGTCAGCACGAGCAGGATCATCAGCAGCGCGGTCCAACTCTGGCCCATCCAGGCGACCACGGTCGCATGATCCAGGGCAGGCAGCGCCAAGAGCGATACGACGAACCAGATCGTGAGCGGCACCAGCGCTATCGAGGTGAGCCGCTGCAGCCACCAGTGGTGAACGCCTTCCTTGGCGGAGCCGAGCCCGAGCACGCGGCCTAAGGGGCTGCGCAGACTCATGGCAGCCGCGCGCCCGCAAGCCACGCCAAATAGATGAAAACGGCCGCGAGGAGCAGGCTGAAAACGACCACGAGGACCGCGCTTCGCCTGGACTGCGAGCGCTCCAGGTAGTGCCCGGTATCCCAGACCAGGTGCCGCAGGCCGGCAACCAGGTGGTAGGAAAAGGCCAGCAGCAGCCCCGCGAAGAGGAGCTTGAAGATGCCCGCCGAAAGCACCGCATTCGCGTGAACGTACGCGCGCTGTCCGCCCGCTACCGCCATCAGCCAGTACGCCAGGACGAGCAACCCTGCGGACAGGAGGATGCCGGTCAGGCGATTCGCAAAGGAGGTCGTCAGTGTGTACTTAAGCTTGTACACCGACAGGTGAGGAGACAGCGGTCGTTCGGCCATGCGTGTTTCAGGTTCAGAAGTCTATGCAGCGACCGTTCCGCTCCCAGTCGCCGTAGCGAGTCGGCTCGAGTCCGGGTGGACCGCCGATCTCCCGCAACCGTTTCGGCTCCGCAGCGTGCGAGGATCCCCGGATCGCGGCCGGGCCCAGGGACGGCGTAGACTGGAGAGGAGATTCGGACGTCGGCGGTGCGTCGCGGAAATCGGAAGGCGTTCGCATACGGGGCAGCAGTTTGCCATAGATCCGCGCTCCACGACTACCGGAAACCTTTTTAAAAACAACGCGCAAGCACATGCGAAACGATTGGATCTCAATCCCGCTCGAAGACCTGGGGACGTTGCGCGTGCAAGGCCCGGATGCGACGCGATTTCTTCAAGGCCAGCTGTCGAACGATCTCGCACGGCTCAGTCCGGCGCACTCGCTTCTTGCCGGCTACCACAATCCGCAAGGGCGCGTGATCGCCTTCCTCAGACTCGTATGGCTGGATGCGGAGGATTTTCTCGCGATTCTGCCGCGCGAGCTCGCGTCTGGGGTTGCAGCGCGCCTGTCGAAATTCATACTGCGAGCGAAGGTGAAGATCGCGGACGAGTCGGCGGCCTGGCACGCAGCCGGACTGGTCGGTCCGCAGACCTGCGGTGTCGCCCAACCGCGCGGGATCGTGCAAACGTCCGGCGTCGCGCTCGCGTCCAATCTTCACGGCCAGACGACTCAGGGCTCATCCATTTTCGTCCGCGTCGGGACGACACCGGCACGCTGGTTGTCCGTCACGCCCGCAAACTCCCCCATGAAGGAATCCCCGGACGCACCGCGATTGATCGCCGGTGACCGCGAGACGTGGCATCGGCTGGACATCGCCGCGGGACAACCGCAGGTCTTTGCCGCCACGTCCGAAGAGTTCGTCGCACAGATGTTGAATCTCGATGTGCTCGATGCCGTCGCCTTCGACAAAGGCTGTTTCACCGGGCAGGAAGTCATTGCACGTGCCCACTATCGTGGGCGCGTCAAGCGCCGCCTGCAGAGATTCGCAACGCGCGCACCACTGAAACTTACGGCAGGCAGCGCTGGACGACTTAACGATGGGCGCCCTTTCAAGGTGGTCGACGCGGTCCAGATAGAGGACGGGCGGTGCGAGTTTCTCGCGGTGGCGCCCCTGGTTTCCGCGGAGGCCGAGGCTACGGAGCCCGAAGCTACGAAGCCCGCAGCCACGGAGCCGGAGGCCACGGAGCCGGAGGCCACGGAGCGCGCGCCGCCGCAGCCCACTCCGCCGGCGGTGGACGCGCAAGCTCTTCCGCTCCCCTATGTACTTCCTGAGTAGACTCGCAGCAACACCCACCAAGTGAGTCTCATCGCAGCACGTATATCGGCAGGGTGCTCGATGCGCCCGAGCTCGAGCGCTACGGCGAGGACTGCGACTCGCGCACCGGCACGGGTGGCTTCGAGATCTGGACTCCGATCTAGTCGTAGGAACGCCCCGCCGAAGAACCCGCCGGCTCACAGGTCGATCAGCTGGATCTCGTCCGGAGTGATCGTGCGGCCCAGGAAACGGCTGCCGACGCGCGCGAATCGCTCGGTGGAGTCGGTTGCCAGAAAGCGCACGCTGCCGCTGCCGGTTTCCGTCGGCGTGTCCGGAGGCAAGTTCGGTGGCGAGCCGCGCCGCAGGCCCGCCGCCTCCAACGTGAGCCGCACCGCATGCGCAGTCGTTACCGCAGAGTCCACGATTCGTACATTGGCACCTGCGCCACGGCGAATGGCGTCTACGAGCATCGGAAAATGCGTGCACCCCAACACGAGCGTGTCGGGTGCGGAAGTTCCGGCGTGTTCTCCGAACAGAGGATCCAGGTAATGCCGTGCGATGCTGTCGGCGATGGGCCCCTGAAACAACCCTTCCTCAGCGAGTGACACGAACAGCGGCGCCGCCCGTGCAGTGACTTTCGCATCGATTCGACGCCGCAGGATGGCCTCCTGGTACGCTCCGCCTCGCACCGTGCCCTCCGTTGCAATCACGGCAATGTGACCGGACCTCGAGACGTTGCACGCAGCCTCCGCGCCGGGTTCGATCACTCCCACGACCGGCACGTTCTCGATTCGCTCGCGGATCCCGGGAAGCCCCACGGATGAGGCCGTGTTGCAGGCTACGACCAGACACTTGACACCGTACTCCGCAAGAGCTTCCGCTGCCTGAAGCGAGTACCGCGCCACGGTCTGGGCGCTCTTGGTGCCGTACGGCAGCCGCGCCGTGTCCCCGAGGTAGATGAAACTCTCGTGTGGCAGCTCAGAAGACAACGCCCGCAGAACCGTCAACCCTCCCACACCGGAATCGAAGATCCCGATCGGCGAGTGCACGTCGGTCCCATGACATCGCGCGTCAGCTGAGTCGGCCGTCTGGCAGGTCAAGCGAGTAACGCTCGACACCGCGGGGTGCCCCTCAATCGGCCTCCGGACGCATGTGTGGAAACAGAATGACGTCGCGGATGGACGGCGAGTCCGTGAAAAACATCACGAGCCGATCGATTCCCACTCCCATCCCGGCAGTGGGCGGCATACCGTACTCGAGCGCGCGAATGTAGTCCGCATCGAACAGCATCGCTTCCTCATCACCTTTGTCCTTGCGGGTCGCCTGCGCGCGGAAGCGGGCAGCCTGGTCCTCCGGATCGTTCAGCTCGGAGAATCCGTTGGCAATCTCACGTCCGGAGAGAAAAAACTCGAAGCGGTCGGTGAGGAACGGATCGGCATCGTTCGCCCGCGCCAGCGGCGACACTTCCGCCGGGTAGGCATGCACGAAGGTCGGCTCCAGCAGCGCGGCTTCCGCAGACTTCTCGAAGATATCCAATTGCAGCTTCCCCGCCCCATCGTGCGCATGGACCGGAATGCCGAGTCGCTCGCAGACCGTGCGCAGATACGTGACGTCGCGCAGGGAGAGGGGATCGATGCCCGGGTTGTTGGCGATGATCGCCTGCTCGACGGTCAAGCGCCGGAACGGCTTGGTCAGATCGTACGCGCGGCCCTGGTACGTGATCTGCTGGGTTCCGTGCAGGGCGTCGGCGAGCCCGCGAATGGCCTTTTCGATCCAATCCATGAGATCCCGGTAGCCGGAGTACGCAAGGTACAGCTCGAGCATCGTGAATTCCGGATTGTGCCGGGTCGAGAGCCCCTCGTTGCGGAAGTTGCGGTTGATCTCGTAGACGCGCTCGAATCCGCCGACCACGAGGCGCTTCAAATACAGCTCCGGAGCGATCCGCAGGTACATGTCGACGTCGAGTGAGTTGTGGTGCGTGACGAACGGGCGGGCCGCCGCTCCGCCGGCAATCGGCTGCATCATCGGCGTTTCCACTTCGATGAAGTCGAGCGCGTCGAGGTAGTCCCGCAGGAACCGGACGATCCGCGTGCGGGTGCGGAAGACGTTCCGGCTCGTCTCATTGACGATCAGATCCACGTAACGCCGGCGATAGCGCATCTCGGTGTCGGCGAGCCCGTGCCACTTGTCGGGCAGCGGCCGCAAGGACTTCACGAGAATGCGGATGCTGTCGACGCGCACGGAAAGCTCACCCGTCTTGGTCTTGAACAGCACTCCCCCGGCCCCGAGAATATCGCCGACATCCCAGCCCTTGAACGCATCGTAGGCCTCGCCAAGGACATCCTGCTGCAGGAACAGCTGAATCTGCCCGGTGCGATCGGCAATCTTGGCGAAGCTGGCCTTACCCATCACGCGCTTGAACAACATGCGCCCGCCGACGTTGACCCGGGCGGGATTGGTATCGAGCCATTCGGGTGCGCGATCGCCGAACCCCGCGTGCAGTTCCGCGGCCAACGCATCGCGCCGATAGTCGTTGGGAAATGCCGGGCCTGCGCGGCGCAGCTGCTCGAGCTTCGCGCGGCGTTCGGCAACGAGCTTGTTCTCATCGCCGCCGGGCGGCTCCGGCGGCTCCGTGGGAGGTTTCGAATCGTTCGACTTTGTCATTTCGTTACCCGCGCACGTGGCGCCCGTCAGACTCCCGCTTTCAGCGAGGCCTCCATGAACTGATCGAGGTCGCCGTCGAGCACGGCGGTCGTGTTGCCGACCTCCACGCCGGTGCGCAGATCCTTGATGCGCGACTGGTCGAGCACGTACGAGCGGATCTGATTTCCCCAGCTCACGTCCGACTTGGAGTCCTCGAGCACCTGGGAGGCCGCATTGCGTTTGTTGACCTCCAGCTCGTACAGCTTCGCCTTCAGCATCTTCATCGCGGTAGAGCGGTTCTTGTGCTGGCTGCGCTCATTCTGACAGGCCACGACGATTCCCGAAGGAATGTGGGTGATACGCACCGCTGACTCGGTCTTGTTGACATGCTGGCCACCGGCGCCGGATGAGCGATAGACGTCGGTCTTCAGATCCGCCGGGTTGATCTCGATGTTGATGTCATCGTCCACTTCCGGCGAGACGAACACGGAAGCGAAGGAAGTATGGCGCCGGTTGCCGGAATCGAACGGCGACTTGCGGACGAGGCGATGGACGCCGATTTCCGTGCGCAGCCAGCCATACGCGTAGTCCCCTTTGATCTGCACCGTGGCGCTCTTCATTCCGGCAACTTCACCGGGATTCGAGTCGATCACCTCGGCACTGAAGCCGCGGGCGGCGGCCCATCGCAGGTACATGCGCAGCAGCATCTGCGCCCAATCCTGCGCCTCCGTCCCGCCGGCTCCTGCCTGAATGTCGAGGAAGGCGTTGTGCGAGTCCATTTCGCCGCGGAACATGCGCTTGAGCTCCAGATGCCGAACCAGGGTCTCCAGATGACCCGTATCCCTTTCGATGTCGCGCGCGGCGCCTTCGTCGCCCTCTGTCTCAGCGAGCTCGAGCAGCTCGGAGGCGTCCGAAATGCCTTTGGAGGTGCGATCGATCTCGTCCACGTCCGCCGTGAGCCGCGCACGCTCCCGCCCGAGCGCCTGGGCACGCTCCTGGTTCGACCACACGGCGGGGTCTTCCAGCTCGCGGCCTACCTCTTCGAGGCGTTCCTTCTTGTGATCGTACTCAAAGAAACCCCCGTAAGGAGCCGATGCGCTCCCCAAGATCTTTGAGCTGCCGTTTGAGCTGATTGATTTCCATGGTGAGTCGG
>FTEO01000535.1_pt1 | contig 38532 bp, 30 predicted proteins | sample 1640211 | NCBI WGS metagenome assembly FTEO01 (sample SAMEA3914816, study PRJEB12502) | metagenome | biome: forest; material: soil | place: USA | collected 2011-09-16 | depth 0.3 m | reverse complement strand
GGGCCCCCACCACCCGGCAAGCGCAAAAAATCCTCCCCCGCCGGCACTTTGGAGATGTCCGTGAGAAACGAAGTGTCTCCGCCAGGCCGTGCCAGCGGGGCAGTATTTCGTGCGCCTGCAGGTTGATGGTGCCGCGAGCCCGCTCGACCTCGACCCGGGCAGCGCGACGTTCGGGCCAACGGTGACGCTGCCGTGAACGCCGCAGCGACCGCAATGTCCTGGCACGAGCTGAATCAGCGTCATCTGGTGCGCGCGATCCATGCCGTGCGCGACCGCCTGTCCCGCCATGGAAACGATCACACATCCGATCGGAACGACCTTGATACCGCCGCGAGCTCTCGCGAAGCGCCACTCGATCCACCCGCCGCGCTCGATCAGTTGTGCGCGGCATTCGGCCTGTCGTCTTTCGAGCGCGACGTGCTTCTGCTCTGTGCAGGCGTTGAGCTCGACTCAGGGCTCGCGGCATTCGTTGCGTCGGCGCAGACGCCGCCGCGAGCCGCGGTGACGTTCGGTTTCGCGCTGGCAACGTTAGCCGCGCCGCACTGGAGTGCGCTCACACCGGCAGGTCCGTTGCGACGGTGGCGTCTGCTAGACGTCGGTGCCGGTGAAACGCTCACAGGCAGTCCGCTCAGAGTTGACGAGCGCGTGTTGCACTACCTGTCCGGAATCTCCTACCTCGACGAACGATTGAGCAGAACGATGGAGCGGGTGCAGTCCACGGACGAGTTGCCGGAGGGCCAGCGATTGCAATCGGAGCGCATTGCACGGGCCTGCATGGAGTGCAGAGCATCGGTCTCTCCGGTCGTTCATCTCTACGGAGTGGAATCGGAGAGTCGGCGTGCGGTGGCGGCGGCAATCTGCGCGCGTCTGGGGCTCGGACTGCACGCCATGGCGGCCGCGGACGTGCCGACCCACTCCGTTGAGCTCGATTCTTTCATACACCTGTGGCAGCGCGACTCGGTACTGTGCGGCTCGGCGCTATTGATCGAGTGCGAAGATGGTGGTAGTGGCGAGACCGCATCCCGCGCAGCGCTCGACTCCCTGCTCCAGCGAATCCACGGCCTGGTCATTACCAGCAGCAGTGCGCCGCGGCGTGCACCGCGACGTTCCACCCTCACGTTCGAAGTTTGTAAGCCGACCCGGTCCGAGCAGCAGGTCATCTGGCGCCGCTCTCTGGGGCCGGCCGCCGCGCGCTTGAACGGCAAGCTGGATGCCCTCGGCGCGCAGTTCGATCTCGATGCTGCCGGCATCCGTCTGGTGTGTGAGCAGGCTTTGCAAGAAGAGGACAGCGCACCTCAACTCGAGGCGACGCTGTGGGAAAGCTGCCGGGCACAGACGCGCCCGAAGCTCGACGAACTGGCACAACGGATCCTCACGTGCGCGACCTGGGACGATCTGGTGCTGCCGGAGCCTCAGCTGCGTGCGCTCCATGAGATCGCCAGCCACGTTCGACACCGGGCCCGGGTTCTCGGTGAGTGGGGCTTCGGCGAAAAGAGCGCCCGCGGTCTGGGAGTGAGCGCGCTGTTTGCGGGGCCGAGCGGCACCGGCAAGACGATGGCGGCCGAAGTGCTCGCGCAGGAGTTGCGGCTCGACCTGCATCGCATCGACCTGAGCCAGGTCATCAGCAAATACATCGGCGAGACGGAAAAGAATCTGCGGCAGGTGTTCGACTCCGCGGAGAGAGGCTGCAGCATTCTGCTATTCGATGAAGCGGATGCGTTGTTCGGCAAGCGCAGCGAGGTCAAGGACAGCCATGATCGCTACGCCAACGTGGAAGTAAGCTATCTGCTGCAGCGGATGGAGGCATACAGCGGCCTCGCAATCCTCACGACAAACATGCAGAGCGCGCTCGATCCGGCGTTCCTGCGCAGGTTGCGGTTCGTCGTGAGCTTCCCATTCCCCGGCGCCGCGGAACGGGCGGAGATCTGGCGCAAGGCATTCCCGCGCAAGACGCCTACCGAAGCGCTCGACTTTGCGCAACTTGCGCGCCTGCAGGTGGCCGGCGGGAACATTCACAATATAGCGATGCACGCTGCGTTCCTCGCCTCCGATGCGGAGGATCGTGTGCGAATGGCGCATTTGCTCGAGGCGGCGCGCAGCGAGTATCGGAAGCTTGATCGCGCCCTCACCGATGCGGAAACGGGGGCCTGGCGATGAGTCATCGAGAGCGGGCCCGTGGGCACAGCCGCAGCCGGGGAGTGCATGACTCTCTGGGCGCTGCAACGGATGCACAGCGTGAAGCACGTCCCCTCCATGTGCACATCGGCAGTTTGATTCTGCATGGCTTCGAGCGCACGGACAGTGCAGCCCTCGCCAGCGGGCTCGAAACAGAGCTGGCACATGCATGGGGTTCCGCTGTTGCGCCATCAGCGCTCGCGGCTTTGCACGGCCGTCAGAGACTTGATGCGGGCGAATTCCACGTTCAGCGCGGATCGCGAGGATTCGCGGTCGGGCGGCAGGTCGCGCGTGCGCTCCATCGTGCATTCGCACGTGAGCGGCGCTGAGCGAGACGGAAATGTCGGCCACACACACAGGCGCAGCCGCATCGAAGCAGTCCCCTGGCTCCGCTGCGCAACGGTCGGTGGCCGCGCAGGGAGCCGATGCGGTTCGGGCACGTCGGGCTCCTCCGATCGTACATGAAGTGCTCCGTTCCCCCGGGCGGCCCCTGGACGGTGCGACGCAAGCACGCTTCCAGGCTCGGTTCGCCTACGACTTCGGTCAGGTGCGCGTACACAACGATGAGCGCGCACATGAATCGGCGCGATCGGTGAATGCGCGCGCTTATACGGTAGGCCGCGATGTCGTCTTCGCTCGCAACCGGTACGCGCCCGGCACTGAGGACGGACGGCGCCTGCTGGCGCACGAGCTCACACACGTGGTGCAGCAGCGTTCGCCGTACGTCTCCGGCGCCGCTCTCAGAGTCTCGCGTCCTGGTGAGCTGATGGAGCAGGAGGCACATAGGACATCGCTCGCCGAATCTGCGGATGCGTCGCAGTTGACGCGTCTCGACGCGTTAGTTCTTGCGCGGGACGGCCCCGATGGAGGTGCTCCGCCCGGCGATGGTGGCGCTCCGGCCCAGAAGCATGTCTCGGCGGTAACTCAGCCGATCATCGATCTGCTGGAGAAGGTCGATCCCGTCGCCGGAGTTGGCGACGTCGATGCTGCCATGCGCGCGCTGGCGGCCCTGTCGCCTGACGATGTGATTACTGCGGTCGCCGAGCTTGCGACCGGCCCGGCATATCTCGAGCGACTGCGCGGGGCGACGGCATCGGCGCCGGCGAATGATCGTGCGCGGATCGCCGCGGCCATCGATATCGGACGCCTGTTCAGCCCGAGTGCGACACCCACCACGCTGGCCGAGGCGGCCACCGCGTTGGCGGCAATTCCGCCTGCCGAGCGTGAAGAGTTGCTCGCGGCACTCTCGAAGAGGGCGGGCTCGACGATACCCATCCCGGAGCTTCTGGAAGGGGCGGAGGCCATTCGCGAGTCGGAGGCGGCCAGCGATCTCGCGGGCCCGGTTGGCGGTGACGAGGGGGAAGACGATCCAACAATCTATCCCGACGATGTCCCGGAGTCGGGTGCGGCCGCTGCCGCGGCGATCAAGCCCGGCCCCTGGAATCCGCCCGGCAGGCAGCCGATTCCCTTCTACATCGGCACGCAGGCTCATATCGGCATCACTGCGGTCTACGCCGCCGCCCACCCTGGGCATGTCGCCTTCTACAACTTCTCCACGATGAAGGTCATCATCGATGCGGCCATCCGCATGGGACTCAAACCGAATGCGGCGCTGCTGAAGGCGAAAGATCTTGGCCTCATGCCGGACATCGCCAATCTCAGTGCGATGCCGCGTCACCTCTACGAGATCAAGCCGGCGACTGCCGAGGCGCTTGCGGTAGCGAAAGCGACGATGTACGCCGCCTTGTTCGCGGCTGCCGGGCTGCCCATGACGTTGGGACCTGTCACCGAACGCGGCACGATGGGAACCATTCCCGCGCCGGGCGGTGTGTACACGTTCAGCTCTCCAAAGCCCGGAGCCATAACCTATCGATATCGGCAGCCGCGACGCGTACGCCGCAGAGCGAAACAGGAAGATCGTTCCAGGATCCGCTGGCCGAAGCCGAACCCCCAATTGAGCCCGGCGCAGAACGCAGTGATGCTCGCGCTGGGCGCCATCATGCTCATGTTCATGGCCGCTGCGTCACTGGTGTTCGGATGAAAGTCCCGGCTCTCGCATACGGAGAATATGCGAGCGTCAGGCAGGGCGTGCGTCGCGCCCTTGGGCAGCTGGCGCGCGGCGATCACTGGCTGCCGACGATTGAATCCGCAGGCTTGCTCGAAAGCGACTCGATCACAGGGCTGTTCGTACTCGACGGTCCATCGCACCTCCTCGGCAGCGGGACACACCTGCACATCTATCTTCCGTGGTCCGCCGTGTTCGAAGGCATTCAGAAGAAGCGGTTGCCGGCGGAAATCGAAGAGAGCGTGTTCCGGGAGTCGCTGCAGACGGCGTGGGGTGTTCTGGGTCTCGCCGCACCGAAGAACCTCATGTGGCTGTTTCCACCGGACAGGCATGCGCCTTTCCTCGAGGCCCTTCAGACCTTCTGGGCGCAGCTTGAATCGGCAGGACCGAGGTACAGCCTCGGCTCGACTACGGGCAGCGCGCTGTGGGAACTGCACAGCTCCATCAAGTATGTGCTGGCAAACAATGGCGTGTCCGAGCAGCAGCTGGCGGCTCCGTTGCCGGCCGGCGGCCTCGCGGCGTTACTGAAGAAGGCGAAGCCATGACGGTCGAGGCGCAATGACCACCTTCCCCAACGCCCCGCGCCTCCTCAAAGCCGGCCTCGTGCTCATCGACCCGGACACCTCCGCCGTGCAGCGGATCATCACGCTGCAGTACAACCCCGACACCTTGAGCCGCACGCTGCAGCCGCAGACGGTGAAGGAGTCCGGTGATCACTCGGAGGCGCTGCGGCTTACCGGCCCGCCCATCGAGACGCTCAAGCTCGAAGCGGAGATCGACGCCACCGATCAGCTCGAATTCCCCGACCAGAACGCGAACGCCGTGCAGTTCGGCATTCAGCCGCAGCTCGCCGCGCTCGAGACGATGGTCTATCCCGCGAGCAGCAAGCTGCTGTCGAACAACGCCATGGCGAGCGCCGGAATGCTGGAGATCCTGCCGATGATCAGCTCGCTCTCGCTCTTCATCTGGAGCAGGAGCCGCATCGTGCCGGTGCGCGTGACGGACTTCAGCATCACGGAAGAGGCGTTCGACACCACGCTCAACCCGATCCGCGCCAAGGTCAGTCTCGGAATGCGCGTGCTCAGCGTCAACGACCTCGGCTTCGATGGCAAGGGTGGCGGGCTCTACATGGCCTACCAGCGCAACAAGGAGCAGCTCGCGGCAAAGAACGTGGGCGGCACGCTCGGCCAGTTCGGAATCACGGAGTTGCCCTGATGGACCGCACGCAAGCCCTGCAGGCGATGATCGAAGCGGCAGGCCTCAAGGCCGGCCTGTTCCCGGCGAACAGCCGCTACCAGGGAATCCAAACCGCGACATTCACAAATCCGGACGGCAGCACGGTCGTGTTTCTGCGCCGCAGGTTCGTGCCGCCCGCGGATGAGCACTCGCTGCTGCAGGAACACACCGTCATCGAGGGCGACCGCATCGACAATCTGGCGGCGAAGTTTCTCGGTGACCCGGAGCAGTTCTGGCGCATCTGCGATGCGAACGAGGCACTGAGCCCGGTAGAGCTGACGGATGCGATCGGCAGCAAGGTGCGTATCACGCTGCCGCACGGAATAACGGGGCCGACCGGTGCTTAAGGGCGCGACCCTGCAGCTCTACATCGGGCCGCTGATCCCGATTCCGGCACCGCGCGAAGTGGTGCAGGCGCTGAGTGAGGTCACGGTCACGGTGAACTCAACAGGGCAGAGCGGCTTCCAGCTCTCGTTCACGATCAGCACGAGGTCACCGCTCCACACGCTGTTTCTGCTGACCGGTGGCAGCCCCATCAACATTCTGCGTGTCATCGTCGTGGTCATTCTCAACGGCACGCCGACTGTGATTGCAGATGGCGTGGTCACGAATCACCAGATTCTCCCGGGGCGCGATGCAGCGCACGCAACCCTCTCGCTCACGGGCGAAGACCTGTCGGTGATGATGGACAAGATCGACTTCAGCGGCTTTCCCTTCCCCGCGATGCCGGCGGAAGGCCGCGTGGCGCTCCTGCTTCTGAAGTACGCGATCTTCGGCGTCGTGCCGCTCGTCATCCCGAGCGTGCTCATCGACATACCGATCCCCACGACGCGCATTCCCTTCCAGCAGGGCACGGATCTCGCGTACATCAAGGAGCTCGCCGAGCGCGTCGGCTACGTGTTCTACATCGAGCCGGGGCCGCTGCCCGGCATGAACATCGCGTACTGGGGGCCACAGATCAAAGTCGGCGTCCCGCAGCGCGCGCTCAACACCAACATGGATGCGCACACGAACGTCGAGTCGCTCTCGTTCGAGTTCAACAACAACCTGAACGCCATTCCGACCGTGTACTACTACGATGAGCTCTCGAAGGTGCCCATCGTCATCCCGATTCCGCCCATCACGCCGCTCAATCCGCCGCTCGGGCTCATTCCGCCGATTCCGACGCGCCTGCAGCCGGTCAGCGATGAGCTCTCCAAGTACTCGCTGCCGCGCGCGATCATGATCGGTCTTGCGAAAGCCTCGCAGTGGGCCGATGCCGTCAGCGGCCGGGGCGAGCTCGACGTATTGCGATATGGCGCCATCCTGAAAGCGCGTCAGCTGGTGGGCGTGCGCGGCGCCGGCACGGCCTACGACGGCCTGTACTACGTCAAGAGCGTCACTCACAAGATCAAGGCGGGCGAATACAAGCAGAGCTTCGACCTCACCCGCAACGGCCTCATCTCGACCCTTCCACAGGTAGCCGCATGACCGACCTGTCGCGCTCGAATCGTTACTACGGCAAGTACCGCGGCACGGTATTCAACAACATCGACCCGGAGCAGCGCGGCCGCATCCAGGCCGTGGTGCCGGACGTGCAGGGTCTCGTGCCGACGACGTGGGCCATGCCGTGCGTGCCGATCGCCGGCAAGCAGGAAGGCCTTTACATGATTCCGCAGATCGGCGCGGGGGTGTGGATCGAATTCGAGCAGGGCGATGCGGAGTATCCGATCTGGGTCGGCGGCTTCTGGGGCGCGGTCGTGGAAGTGCCGACCGCGGGCATCGCGCCGCCCGCCATTCCGCCGGGGCAGACCATCGTGTTGCAAACCACGCTCCAGCACTCGGTCACCATCAGCGACGCACCTCCGCTTCCCGCGCAGGCTCCCATTCCCGCGCCTGCGCCTCCGGGCACAGGTGGCATCGTGCTGCGGAGTCCATCCGGCGCGATGATCGTGGTCAACGACACCGGTATCTACATCAACAACGGCAAGGGCGCGTCGATCGACATGATCGGTCCCGCGGTCATGATCAACAAAGCCGCGCTCGTGGTGATGTGACATGCCTGGCTTCGTCGTTCATGTCGGTTCCACGGTGCTCTGCATGCATGGCGGGCAGGCGCAGCCGATGGCGCCGTTCCCGCGTGTGCTGGTGAGCGGCATGCCGATCGCAACTCTGACGAGCCCGTACGTCATTGCAGGTTGCCCGTTTGTGGCGCCCGCTGGCAACGGACCCTGTGTCACGGCGCAGTGGCTGGTCGGCGCGACGCGCGTGCTTGCCGGCGGCGCACCGGTGCTGCTGCAGACCAGTCTGGCGCTCTGCGCACCCACCGCGACGCCGCTGAACGTTCTCGTCACGCAGACACGGGTGTCCGGCTTATGAGTCACCTGGACTATCCGTTGCACTTCGACGCGCGCGGCCGCACGGCCGCCACGGACGATGCGGGATACATCCGCGACCTCATCGAGCAGGTGCTGTTCACGGCGCCGGGTGAACGCGTCAACCGGCCCGCGTTCGGCTGTGCAGTGATGCAGCTCGTATTTGCGCCGAACAGCAACGAGCTTGCCGCCGCATCGCAGCTGCTGGTGCAGGGAGCGCTCCAGCAATGGCTCGGCGATCTCATTGCCGTGGAGCTCGTCCAGGTGGAAGCAGAGGACGCGACGTTGCGCGTGCTCATCCAGTATCAGATCCGTCGCACGCAGCAGCGCGAGACGGCGCAGTTCACTCGCGAGGTGGCGGGCGGATGAACTACTTCTGCTGCGACACGCTCCGGCGAGAGGAAGTACGTCGTGCCGCTGCGGCGGCGGGCGACGACGCCCTGAACGGAATCGACTTCGTGGAAGTCCTCGACGGGGACGCGCCGGCACCCGCTCCGGGCGAGCCTTCGTTGCGACAGCGGATTCTCGTGGTGCATTTCATCCACGACAAGCATCTGGCCGCGCTCACTGCAACGAACTTTCGAATCGAGGGTGGCGAGCGTACGCGCGGCATTCGTGTGGAATCGATCGCGCCAAGCGCCGGCGATCCGGACAACGTGCTCGAGCTCCACCTGGACAAGTACGGAGACTTCTCCGGCTACACGCTGCGGCTGGTGCAAGACGCTGCGCATGCCGACCCGCCGGACAGGTTCGATCCGGTGCTCGCCGCCATCGACTTCTCGTTCAAGGTCGAATGCCCGACCGAGTTCGATTGCGACGCCGGGCACGTGTGTCCGCCCGATCCGCTCCCGGAACCGGAAATCGACTACCTCGCCAAGGACTATGCGAGCTTCCGCCGGCTGATGCTGGACCGGATGGCGGCGATCATGCCGCAGTGGCGCGATCGGAATACCGCGGACCTGGGCATTACGCTGGTCGAGGCGCTCGCGTACGTGGGCGATCTTCTCAGCTACCAGCAGGATGCCGTGGCGACGGAAGCGTACTTCGGAACGGCACGGCGCCGCGTTTCCGTGCGACGTCACGCGCGGCTCGTGGATTATCTGATGCACGACGGCTGCAACGCCCGGGCGTGGATGCATGTGCATGTCTCCGCGAGTGGCGTGCCTCTACGCGCGGGAACGAAGCTCTTCTCAGGTCTGAATCAGCTGCCACGTCGCCTTGACACGGCGTCGACCCCTGACGTTCGCGCGCTCACCGAAGACGCCGTGGTGTTCGAGACCGTGCACGATGCGCTGCTCTTCGAACCGCACGACACTATGCGTTTCTACACGTGGAGTGACCGCCGCTGCTGCCTGCCAAAAGGTGCAACGCGTGCCACGCTCGTCGATGACGCGGATGCGACGAAGCGCCTGCTTCTGCGCGCGGGCGACGTGCTTGTGTTTGTGGAGAAGCTCGGGCCTGAAACGGGTGACGCAGCGGACGCCGATCCGCGGCATCGCCACGCAGTTCGTCTTACTCGTGTCGTGCCTGCCGCGCAGAGCGTCACCGAGAAGGGGCGCGAAACCGGCCGGCTCGCCGGCCCGGTCGCATTCGATGAATTGACGAAGCAGCCCATCGTCGAGATTGAGTGGGATCCAGCCGATGCGCTGCCGTTTGCGTTGTGCCTGTCGGCTCGGACGAGCGCCGATCACGGCGAGGGTTTTCAAGAAGACGTGAGCATCGCGCTGGGCAATATCGTTCTGGCGGACCATGGGTTGAGCCTTGCGCCAGAACCGCTGGGGGCCGTTCCACAGCCAACACTGTTCTTGCCACCGCAGCGGGGTTCGGATCAGTGCGGCACGCGTGAGCGCACGGCGTTCGCACCCCGCTTCAGTCCGCGCCTGGCGCGCCAGCCACTCACGAACGCCGTGCCGTACGATGGCGCCGCGCCCGCCACCACCGCAATGACGTTCGGAGCGCAGGACGCACTGCCCGCCGTCCAGGCGATGAGCGGAGAGGGTGCCGACGCGCTCACCTGGTCTGCTCAGCGAGACCTGCTCAACAGCGCGCCGGATGCAACCGAATTCGTGGCAGAGGTCGAGGATGACGGCGCCGCGCGCTTGCGGTTTGGCGATGGCAGTCATGGCAAGCGGCCCGCTTCGGGTGTGAACGTCTCCGCCTCGTATCGCGTGGGCAATGGTATTGCCGGCAACGTCGGCGCGGACGCCATCACGCATATCGTGAGTGATGAGCGCGCCATCGTTACCGTGACCAATCCCATCGCCGCCCGGGGCGGAGTCGAGGCAGAGAGCGTGGAGGAAGTGCGGCAACGCGCGCCGTACGCGTATCGGCGGCAGGAGCGCGCCGTTACCGAGAGAGACTATGCGGTCGTGGCCGACCGGGAGCCGGGCGTGCAACGAGCGGCCGCGACGTTCCGTTGGACGGGAAGCTGGCATACCGCCTTCGTCACCGTGGATCGCGAGGCAGGCCCGACGGTCGACGACACGTTCGAGCAGCAGTTGCGCGACAAGCTGGAACGCTACCGCATCGTGGGTTACGACCTCGAAGTCGACAGTCCGCAGTTCGTACCGCTCGAGATCGAGATGCACGTCTGCGTGAAGCCGGATCATTTCCGGAGCGACGTGAAAGCGGGGCTGCTCGAAGTGTTCACTGCCGGGCGCCTGTCGGATGGACGCCGTGGCGCCTTCCATCCGGACAACTTCACGTTTGGGCAGACGGTGTATCTCAGTCCGTTGTATGCGCTCGCGCAGCGCGTCGACGGGGTCGCCTCCGTGCACATCACCACGTTTCAGCGGCTCGGCAAGGCGGACGGCAAGCCCCTTCAGGACGGCAGGCTCACGCTCGGCAGGCTCGAAATCGCCCGCCTGGACGGCGACCCGAACTTTCCGGAGCGAGGCGTGTTCCGGCTCGACCTCGGGGGCGGCAAATGAGCGGCACGGCGGGCGCATCCACGAGTCTCGCAGCCTGCGGCTGCTGCGACGGCGTCAGTGTCGTGACCCCGGTGGAAGTCTCGAACGCATCGGGGCTCGCGGCCGTTGCGTATCGCATCGGGACTCAGGCGCGCTTCAAGGAGAGCATGCTCGCGCGCTTGTCCGCATCGGAACGGCCGGCGCTCGCCGGCCTGCGCAAGCGCGAAGATGAGGACTTCTCCGTCGCGCTGCTCGATGCGTGGTCCACGGTCGCGGACGTTCTCACGTTCTATCAGGAGCGCATCGCCAACGAGTCGTACCTCCGCACTGCGACGGAACGCCGCTCGCTGCTCGAGCTTGGGCGCCTCATCGGCTACGCGCTTCGGCCTGGCGTTGCGGCCAGCACGTACCTTGCTTTCACTGTGGAAGATTCACCGGGCGTGCCCGCGCTCGCTCCGAAGCGTGTACCCATCGACAAAGGGACGCGTGTCCAGAGCATCCCCGCGCCGGACGAGAAGCCGCAGACCTACGAGACGGTGGAGTGGATCGAGGCACGCGTCGCGTGGAATGCGATTCGGCCGCGCCTGACGCGGCGGCACCCGGTGGTGGGAAATACGAGCGATCCGCTGTTGTTCGAAGGGCTGGCCACGGGGCTGAGGCCGGGCGATGGCGTGCTCCTGTTACCGGACGACGGCGGAACGCCCGTTTTCCGGCAAGTCAGCAAGGTGACGTTGCAGGCCGCGCAGCAGCGGACTCAGGTGAATCTGGATCCGCCGCCAGCGGTTGCGATCCTGCTTCCGCCTCTGCTCATCGGCGGGCTCACGACGACCGTATTCCAGGCGTTCGGTAGCCATGGCATTTCAACGGCGACGATCAAGGGCCCGGTAACCTCCGCGAGCTTCCACGCTGCTGCGCTCGTTTCGGACTTCCGCGCGCAAGATGTGTTCTCGCATCTGCTGGCGACGCGCCCGCCGCCGCCCGGAGTGATCGCGTTCCGGATTCGCGCCGCAATTTTCGGGCACAACGCGCCGAAGTGGGAAAACCTGCCGCTCAACCAGCGCGTCGGCGAGTTCGGGCCGAAGCCGACTGACCACAAGAGCGGTTTCGTCGCCGGGCCGTATATGGACCGTTTCGGCAAGTGGGCGGAGACCGCGCTCGATGCGTACAACCTCGACCCCACGGGGCAGAACGTCTATCTCGATGGCGTGTATTCCACGGTGGTGCCGAATACGTGGGTGGTGCTGAAGTCGGATTCCACGTCTCGCGCGTATACCGTGAGCAACGTCGCAGACGTTTCGGTTTCGGATTTCACGCTGAGCGCGAAGGTCACGCGTCTCGGCCTGGGCACGCGCGACGGCTTCGGGTCTTTCCACATCCGCAACACTGCGGTGTTCGCTCAGGGCGAGGCGTTGACGCTTGCGCGCGTGCCGATCCCGGACCCGGTTGCTGGCACGGAGATCGATCTCGAAGGCTGGATCGATGGGCTCGCCGTCGGCAAGTCGATCATCATCTGCGGAGAGCTGAGCAACATGCTGGGTGTACGGGCCTGCGAGCACGCGGTGCTCGCGCGCATCGAGCACGTTCTCGATACGGAGGGGTTCACGCGGATCACCGTGGCGAGCCTTGCGAACGCGTACGTGCGCGACACCGCGACAATCTACGCGAACGTGGCTCGCGCCACGCACGGCGAGACGGTGCAGGACGTGCTGGGCAGCGGGGATGCAAGCCAGGCGTTCCAGCAGTTCGTGCTGCGGCAGCCGCCGCTCACCTACGTGAAGGCGCCGATTCCGAGCGGCGCCGAGGCGACGCTGGAAGTGCGGGTGAACGATCTGCTGTGGCACGAGGCGCCGTCGCTCTTCGGTCACGCACCGAACGATCACGTCTTCATCACTCGCATCGAAGACGACGGCACCACGAGCATCGAGTTCGGCGACGGCAAATCCGGCGCGCGCCTGCCCACGGGTCGGCAGAACGTGCGCGCGAAGTACCGCAAGGGCATCGGCGTCGAGGGCCTGGTGGAGGCAGGGCAGCTCAGCATGCTGTTGACGCGCCCGTTGGGCGTCAAAGGCGTCACGAACCCGCTCGACGCGGAAGGCGCCGCCGATCGCGAATCCCTGGGCGACGCGCGCAGCAACGCGCCCCTCACCATGCTGACGCTTGACCGCGCGGTCTCATTGAGAGACTACGAGGACTTCTCGCGGGCCTTCGCCGGCATCGCGAAGGCGCTCGCGACGTGGAGCTGGGAGGGCGTGAATCGCAGCGTATTCGTCACGGTGGCGGGACCGGATGGCGCCGAGATCCGTTCCGACAGCGACACGTACGTGAACCTGCTGGCGGCGCTTGCTGCCGCAGGGGACCCGTTTGTCAGCCTGCGCGTGCGGTCTTATCGGCGCGCCCTCTTCAGGGTACAGGGCAGCGTGAAGCTGGATCCGAACTATCTCCCGGACAACGTAATGAGCGCGATCGACACCACGTTGCACGACGCGTTCTCGTTCGAGGCTCGCGCCTTCGGGCAGCCGGTGATGTTGAGCGAGGTGATCGCCGTCATTCAAGCCGTGCCTGGCGTCGTCGCGGTGGATGTCGATGTCTTCTATCGCACGGATGACCCTGGCCAGCCGCTCGGGCCGCGACTCAATGCTGCATTTCCTCTTGCCGGCGCCACCGGAGACCTCCAGGCCGCCGAGCTCCTCACGCTCGACCCGACGCCCGTCGCTCTTGGAGTGATGCCATGAGCATCGACGCCCGTCAGCTCTACGAGCTGCTGCCCGCAATCCACCGCATCCGGGACCTCGAGCAGGGGAAGCCACTCGCGGCTCTGCTTGGCGTGATCTCGGAGCAAGTCGCACTGCTCGAGGAGAATCTGCAGCAGCTCTACGACGATCAGTTCATCGAGACGTGCGCGGACTGGGTGGCGCCGTATATCGGGGACCTCATCGGGTATCGCCCGCTGCATGGGGTCGCGCCCGCGATCAGCAGCCCGCGCGCGGAAGTGGCGAACACCATTCGATATCGGCGCCGCAAAGGCACCGCATCGATGCTGGAGCAGCTCGCACGCGACGTAACGGGATGGAACGTGCGTGCGGTGGAGTTCTTCGAGTGGCTGGCCTGGAATCAATACCTGAAGCACACGCGCGCGAACCCGGTGCGCGGAGGCACGTTGCCCTTGCGGGATCACGATTCCTGCGAGCGGGTCTCCCAGGCGGCGGGCGCGTTTGATACCAGCGCGCACAACGTAGATGTGCGTCGTATCGCGACTGGCGGCGGGCGCTACGGCATCCGGAATGTTGGACTGTTCATCTGGCGCCTGCGGGAATTCCACGTCGTGCGTGGGGATGCGCGCAAGATCGCGGATGGGCAATACACGTTCAATCCCCTGGGGCTGGACGAGCCGCTGTTCAACCTGCCGCAGACGGAAAACGAAGTCACGCATCTGGCCGAGGAACGTAACGTGCCCGGCACGCTCCGGCGCCGTGTGCTCTTTGACGAGCTCGAGGCATGGCGCGGAGCGTTAGCAGCGGGAACGCAGCCGCAGAGTGTCTACTTCGGTGCGCGCCCGGTGTTCGAGATACTCCTCAACCACGAAGCGAAGGGGGTGCTGCCCGAGGAAACTCTCATCTGCAACCTGCAGAGCTGGCACGCGCCTGTCGCTGCCGTGGAGGGTCAACGCATTCGCGTGGCCGTGGATCCTGTGCTCGGGCGCATAGCGATTCCGGCCGGTGACGTGGTCGACCACGTGCAGGCGAGCTTCTCCTACGGTTTCCCGGACGAAACAGGCGGCGGCCCGTATGACCGGGTGAAATCCATCGCCGCACTGAGCGGCCGCGAAGTGAAGTGGCAAGCGTTGGTCAGCAAGGCGCAGCCGCCGGAAGGTGGCCGCCTGTTCGCCACGCTCGCAGACGCGGTGAACGCGTGGAACACGCAGCCTGCCGGAGTGTTCGGAGTCATCACGATTCTGGACAGCGCGAGCTATGTCGAGAACCTGACCGGCGACAGCAGGATCCAGATTCCCGGCGGCAGCGAGTTGCTGATTGCAGCGCAGAGCGGCGCGCGCCCGCACGTGCAGGGAGACGTTTCCGTAGTCGGCACGGCCGCGGCAGATGCTACGAACCCCGGTGGGCTGATGCTGAGCGGTCTTCTGCTGGAAGGCGGGCTTACGGTGCTCGTCGGAAACCTGGGTGGTCTCACGCTGAGTCACTGCACGGCGGCTCCGGCGGAAAGTGAATTGCTCGTCAACGCATCGGCAGCGGATGACGGCAAACGGAACTCGCAGCTCGCGGTGACGCTGGAACGCAGCGTCTGCGGGCCGATCACTTTCCCGGACACGGAGCTGGCGCTGCAGATCACAGACAGCATCGTCAGCAACGGCCTTCCGGATGACGACGTCAAAGTTGCCATCGATGCGGCGCATGCGAATGTGGATGTCGTGCGCGCCACGGTATTCGGCTCAACGACGGTCGGTCGCCTGGAAGCGCGCAACAGCATCTTCACCGGCCGGGTGGATGCCGCGCGGCGGCAGACCGGCTGCATCGGGTTTTGCTATCTGCCCGCGGATTCACGTGGACCGCGGCGACATCGCTGCCAGCCGGACCTCGAGATCGCAACGCAGATCGCACGCGCCGAGCAGCAGGCGCCACTGCCAGATGCGGCACGGGACGCGTTGCGCGCGACGATCGCCGGGCGGATGAAGCCGACGTTCACTTCGCGCCAGTACGGGGCGCCGGGTTTTGGGCAGCTGCGCATCAGCGCACCGCTGCAACTGCGCACCGGCGCTGCCGACGAAGCCGAGATGGGCGCGTTCCACGATCTTTTCCAACCGCAACGCGAAACCAATCTGCGCGTGCGGCTCGAGGAATACCTGCGTTTCGGATTCGAGGCCGGCGTCGTCTACGTCACCTGATACAGCACGAGGAAGCGACCATGAGCGGGGACTACAGCCGGCTGCGTTTCGACCCGAAGAACGACTTCAACGGCGTTCTGCAGCAGCAGGGCCGGGTGCACCTCGAGTCCAACGCGAACGAGCTCGTGCAGGTCGTCGACCGGCGCTTTCGCGCACAGACGGCCGATACGCTGGGCCGCTGCACCGTGCCTCGGCAAACCGAGACCGGGTTTCAGATCCAGCTGGTCGATGGCGCGCTCACCATCGGCCGCGGCCGCATCTATGTGGATGGGCTGCTGGCCGAGAATCACGGCAAGGGCGCGCCGCAGTTCGATAGCTGCCTCGCTGAAGAGCATGGCGATGCCATCGGCTACGCCGAGCAGCCGTATTTTCCGAATGCCGCGCAGATCGCCGCGCTACCGCAGACGCCCGGGCCGCATCTGGTCTACGTCGTCGTGTACGAGCGGGAGCTGACGTATCTCGAACGGCCCGAGCTCGTCGAAAAGGCAATCGGCGTGGATACGGTGGCGGCGTTGCAGACGGTCTGGCAGGTGAGGCTGCTGTCGGACATCGGCGCGAACATGACGTGCGGCACACCGGACGATGGCTTCCCGGCGTGGCAGAACCTGACGCGGCCCTCCGGCGGGCGGTTGACCACGAGTGTCGTGGCGGTTCCTGCGGATACCGATCCCTGCATCATCGCGTCGGGCGGCGGCGGGTACAGCGGGCTCGAGAACCAGCTCTATCGCGTCGAGATTCATAGCGGCGGACCGGTGGGCAAAGCCACCTTCAAGTGGTCGCGGGAAAACGCTTCGGTCGGCACGAGCGTGACTGCCGTGAACGGCACTCGCCTGAGCGTGGCGAGCGTCGGGCGCGACTCGGTGCTGCGTTTCAATCCGGGGGACTGGATCGAGATCACGGACGACTGGCGCGAGCTTTCCGGTCTGCCGCCGGAAATGCGCAAAGCGGCCGATGTGGACGTGGAGACGCAGAGTATCGTCATCGATACGGCACTGGCCGCCGCGGATTTTCCTGTCGACGCGCAAGGCAAGCTCGACCCGGCACGTCACACGCGAGTGCGTCGTTGGGATCAGAAAGGGGACGCACTGGATGCGGCCGGTGGCGTGATGCCCGTGCCGGCTGCCGGCACTACCGTCATGCTGGAGAACGGCGTGCAGGTGAGCTTCGATCTGGACGCGCAAGGCGAATTCAAGGTCGCCGACTACTGGACGTTCGCGGCGAGCGTGGCGGATGCCTCGGTCGAGCTGCTGCAGAAGGCGCCGCCGCGCGGAATTCATCGCCACTATGGGCGCCTTGCCATCGTTACATTCCCCGCAACGGTGACGGACTGCCGCGTGCTCTGGCCACCGGCGCCTCAGGCGGCCCCTCCCGCCGAAGAGCGCGCCATTCACGTGCGCAGAGTGCTCATTGCGGACGAGAAGTTCCGCAACGACACGAATGTTCCGGCGCCGCTGCTGGCTCGCGGCATTCGTATCGACTTCGATCAGGACATCGATCCGCGCGCCACGCGGGGCAAGCCGATCTGCTTCGTCACGATCGATCTGCCCTATCCGCTGAATGATGCCGACGTGAACATGTGGGGCAGGTCGCCGGGGCTGCTTGGATTTCAACCCATCATCCTCGCGGCGAATATCGTCTCGGAGGGTCCCACGCTCACCTGGACACCAGTCGGGACGACGCAGCGGTGGCTGCAGGGCGTGCTCTTCGTTCCGCTGGCAGCGCACAACTACGAGCCGCGTGTGCTGGCGCACCTCACGCTCAGAGGGAATTTCATCTTTGGAGCGCAGACCCCGGAAGCGCCGACGATGTACCTGGACGGCGATGCGTTCGGCATGCGCGCCCAGGACGACGCGCTGGATGTGCGCCTGCCGAGTGGCGATGGGCGGCGCGGCGGGAACTTCGACGTGTGGTTCTGGCTGGTGCGCGGCTAACGGAACAATGCACGACTCCTTGCGCTTGCCCCAGATCCGTCTCCTTACTATGCTACCCTTCGTAAGGATTTCCGGAGAGCCTCATGAGCGCTGACTCGACTTTGACCAGCAAGGGCCAGACCACAATTCCGAAGGAAATTCGGAACAGTCTCGGCATGAAGACCGGCGACCGGATGACGTTTACGTTGCTGCCGGACGGCACCGTGTTGCTAAGAGTCAAGAACAAGAGCGCGATGAGCGTGGCAGGCCGCCTCCAAAAGAAGGGCCGGAAGCCTCTCCCCGTCGCAGCGTTGTCACGCTGATCGAGAGCTTCCGTGGTTGGCCTCAACACTAATGTTCTTGTGTGCTTTCTGGTTCGGGACGACCAGGCACAGTTCGAGCGGGCGCGAAGGCTCATCAAGCGTGAGGCGGATGCCGGCGATCCGGTGTTCGTCAGTCTTGTGGTGCTGGCGGAAACCGAGTGGGTCCTGAGAAGCCGATACAAGCTCGCCAAAAAGGAGATCCTCAGCACATTCTCGAAGCTGCTGAGCTCTGTTGACGTCGCCTTTGAAGACGAGTCCTCGATCGAGGAAGCCCTCTACATTTGGAAGGACTCTCCGGCAGAGTTCACCGACTGTCTGATCGGTGCGCGCCATCGCGCGTGTGGATGCCGTGCCACGGCGTCTTTCGATACCGACGCGCTGAAACTGGCGAGCTTCGTTCCGGTTTGAAAGTCCCTCACGGTTAGAACTTTTCCGTCGCCTCAGAACGTCTTTCGGTACACCACGAATCCGGATCGCTCGGCGACACGGTCGTAGAGCTTCATGGCCACGGCGTTGGTGTCATGGGTCTGCCAGTAGACTCGCGCTGCACCTGCTTCCCTGGCGTGATCGTACACGGCGTTGATCAGCGCACGGCCCACGCCGCTGCCGCGCGCGGCCTCCACTGTGAAGAGATCCTGCAGATAGCAGGTAGGCGCGATCGTGATAGTGCTGCGGTGGTACAGGTAGTGCGCCAATCCGATCATTGAGCCGTCCCGTTCCGCCACTAGTGCGTGCATGGGCTCATAGACATCGAAAAAACGCGACCACGTCGTGCGACTGATCTCAGGGTCAAGAGCTGTGGGTCCGGAGCGGCCGTAGAAGGCGTTATAGCCCTCCCAGAGCGGCATCCAGGCGGTGAAGTCTGAGGGACGAGCAGCGCGAACGATCAATGGATTGGCCATGGTGAATTCCGCGGGAAACCTGGAGATTAACCGAGGTCCGCGGGCGGCCGTAAGCATCGCGGGCGACGTGTGCGCCTTGTTCTCGGCAACGAATTGCACCGGCCGCGCATTTCTCGAAATTTTGGCAATTATGCGAGCTGCGTAACGCGTGCCCGCGGCCGTACAGTCCGCCCGAGGTCGAACCCTGCAGGAGGCATTCCATGTCAAGAACCGTGCACACCGGAACCGCAATCGCCCGTGATCCTCGGGTGGCCACGGGCAAACGCCCAACGCTCTCGGACACCGCCGCCACGCTGCTGCCGGGGTTGCAGCAGGCGCATTCGTTTCTCGAGGTGGCCATCCGGGTCCTGCAGCACGTGGGTGGCAATCTGTCGCCGCAGGGCGAAGATGTCACGGCCGAAGCGGCGAGAGTGCGCCAACTGCTCACCGCGTTTGCACGTGTAGAGAAGCGCAGATAGTTGTGCCGGCCGCGATTATTGCACCGGGCGCGGAGCGTGCGCGCGAGCAGCATGACGTTGCGGCGACAGCTTCGCTAGACTGGGCACAAAGTTGCACCAGCCTACGAGAGCCGAACCCGCATGCCTTCCAGCCCGCTCAGGTTGATTTCCTCCATGGCCACCCGCGAAGTGCTGGGCGAGCTTGCCTCGCAGTATCAGCACGCCACCGCGCAATCGGTGACCACCGAGGCTGCAGGCGGGGTGGACGTTGCAAAACGCGTGCAGGCTGGCGAGGCGATGGACGTAGTGGTTCTGGCGAGCAACGCCATCGACAAGTTGATCGCGGACGGCAAAGTACTGCCCGGCAGTCGCGTAGATCTCGTGAAGTCGGGCGTGGCTGTCGCCGTGCGCGCGGGCGCGCGGAAGCCGGATATCGGAACGGAAGAGGCGGTGAAGCAAGCCGTTGTCGCTGCGAAGACGTTGAGCTACTCAACGGGGCCGAGCGGCGTTTATCTGGAGAAGATGTTCGCGCGCTGGGGCATCCTCGAGGAAATTCGCAGCCGCATCGTCGTGCCGCCGCCTGGCATTCCGGTCGGGTCGCTGGTCGCCAATGGCACCGTCGAACTGGGATTTCAACAGCTGAGCGAGTTGCTGAACCTGGCGGGCATCGAAGTCCTCGGCCCCCTGCCGGCCGCGATCCAGACCATCACGATTTTTTCGGGCGGTGTGTCCGCCACTAGCAGCGACGCCAACGCGGCGCGCGCGCTGCTGGACTATATGGCATCACCCGAGACATCCACCGTGAAGCAGCGCCACGGCATGGACCCTGCGTAACGACGCAGGATACTCAGGCGAAGAGGCGCAACGAAGTCAGCGTCGCCTTGCCCGAGCCGCTCTTGTTCGGCACGAGCGTGAGGCGCAGGTGGGTAACGCCAGCCGCGTTCAATCGCAGATCTTCGCGCTCGAACGTCGCCCCTTGCGGGCTGAAGGCGTACTCCTGCACCACGAGCTGCCGATAGGCGTGGCCGTGATCCGAAGACACTTCGATCCGGGTCTCCTGAGTTCTCTCGAGGCGCGTCTCCTCGATCTCGTACACGAGGCGCGAGATGGATTGCGGCGCATCGAATTCAACGACCAGCTGCTCGGTCGTGTTGAAACGCTCGCTCGCCCAATACGTGCCGCCCGCGCCGGTCCGGTCGTCCAGAAGATTCTCGATGGGATGCGCGGCGTCTTCGGATGAGTACGCCACCGTGGCGCAGCCGGCGATGTCGAGCTGCCCAGTCGTGTCGAGCCGGTTGGGGCTCTCGGTGAGCCGGCGCTTGCGAAGACGCGATGAATCCGGGGTGTTCATGAGGCAGCAACCTCGTCCGTCCAGACCCGAAAGCTCTGCAGAACGTTCGGTCCGAAGGTCATGGTGATTGCGACATCCGCTGCATCGCGGCCTTGGGCGATCAGCACGCGGCCGCTCCGGCGCTGATTGTTGCGCGGATCGAATATGTGCCAGGCATCGCCGAGATACACCTCCATCCACGCGGCGAAATCCATGGGCGCGTCGTTGGCGGGCACGCCGATGTCGCCGAGGTATCCGGTGCAATACCGGGCGGGAATATTGAGGCAGCGGCAAAAGGTAATGGCCAGATGCGCAAAATCCCGGCAGACACCCTGTCGCTCGCGAAACGCTTCCGACGCAGTCTTCGACGGGCGCGCAAACGAATACCCGAACTGCACGTGCTGGTGCACGAAGTCGCAGATCCCCTGCACGCGTTGCCACCCGAGCGGCAGGTGCGCGAACTGCTTCCACGCAAACTCGGAGAGAATGTCCGTGTCGCAATAGCGGCTGCCCAGCAAGTAAACGAGCGTTTCCTCGGGAAGCTGTTCGACAGGATGCTGACGTGCACCGAACGCCACCGGATCGGGCCCCGCGGTGTCGTTGATGATCGCGTTGTTGGTGATGCGAAAACGCCCGGCCGGTGCCATGACACGCGTGCACCAGTTGCCGAAGCCGTCCCGATACATGGTCATCGGCACGCGCGGCTCCGTGTAGAGCGTGTCGGGGGCGTGGAGGTCCGATGCACGGGAGTAGTGCACGTTGAGATTGAGGATCATCGGCGTCGGTTGAGGACACTGATAGATCAACTCGTAACCGATGCGTATCTGCATGAATCACTTTATCACGCGCCTGCCGCATCCGCGGTGAAAGCTCGGCACCCATGCCACGAGCACGGCGGTTGGATCGCCCGGTTCCGCACAACTCGCGGACCCGACGCTGCCACGCCAGTGTGCGGATACGGACAGTTCGCTCCCGCGCGGAGCTCTACCCCAGCCGTAAGTGGCGGATTCTCGTGCGGTTCTGATTCGCGGGGTGCGGATTTAGACTGCAGGCTGCGCGGCCAAAGGGCTCCGCGGAACGGGAACAGAGGACGTGCTGCAAAACTATCTGGCGGCAGCGCTGCGCAATCTGGCGCGTAACCGGCTGTATGCCGCCATCAACGTGGCCGGGCTTGCCGTCGGTTTCGCAGCGGCGCTGCTGATTGTTCTGTTCGTCCGCGATGAGCTGACGTTCGATCGGTTCATTCCGGGGGCGGACCGTATCTACAACCTGCAGACCGTGTTCGAGGTCGCGGGGCGCAAGCCGCAAGCCGTCGACATGGCGCCGGGAGACCTCGCTGCCGCGCTCAGGTTGGACTACCCGAAGCTCGGCATCGTGACTCAGCTCCTGCCGGCGGCAGAGACCCTGCGCGGAGGCGATGTCGAGTCAACGGAAAAAGTGTACTGGGCTGATGCCAACGTGTTCTCAGTGCTTCCTCTCCACGGGCTCGCGGGAGATCTCGCTCAGGCGTTACAGCGACCGGACTCCGTTGTGCTGACCCGGTCGATGGCGCGCAAGTATTTCGGCACCGAGACGCCAATAGGGCAGACCCTCGACGTGCTGGGCCGGGATCATCCCCCGCACCCGATGCTCGTCACGGCCGTGCTGGAGGATCTTCCCTCCAACACGAATCTGAACGCGAACATCTTTGCATCCAGCGCCACGTCGATCAGCGGAATGGTGCGAGCCGATATCCCAACGCCGGATTTCTACTGCAACGTTCACATTCTGATCCGCGCCGCTTCCGCCACATCCATCGAGCAATTGCGCCGTGAGCTTGCGACGTTCGCGAGTCGCCACAAGGCGAACGCGCACAGCGAGCGGGCACAGCTCGAACTGCGCTCACTCACCGCGCTGCATCTCCTGCCCACGGATTCCGGCAGTTTCAAGCGACCTGGTGATCGCACGATTGTCTACTCGATCGCTGCCGTGGGCGCGCTCATCCTGCTGGTGGCGAGCATCAACTTCGTGAATCTGATCACGGCGCGCGCGTCCAGGCGGGCTGCCGAAGTCGGCGTACGCAAGGTCTGCGGCGCGCGCCGTCGCGATCTCATGGCCCAGTTCATGGGCGCCAGCAGTCCCAATGCGCACGCGGGCACAGTTCGCCAGCTTCTTGCCGTGGCGCAATTCGCCGTACTCATCGGATTGCTCATCGTCACCGGTGTGATCTATCGACAGACGAGCTTCGCCTTGCAACATGCGATGCGACTGAACAAGGACGAGGTGCTGGTCGTCAATACGCCGTGGCGCGCGGAGCATCGCAAGGTGGAAAGCTTCGCTGGCGCGCTTCGGGCGTTGCCCGGTGTGGAGGGCGCGGTGATGTCGGATCCGCTTGCCATGAGCCCGGGCCAGGTGCAGCACGCGGCGATATTGCCGAGCGGTGAGCGCGTGCCGATGTACAACTCATCGGTGGATGTTGGCTTCTTCGAGTTCTATGGCGTGCCGTTGCTGGCTGGCCGGCTCTTCTCGAGCGACCGCGGCACCGACGCCGCGTCGGAAGACGCAACGGCAGTGTGGCATCCGCCCATCGTCATCAACGAAAGCGCGGTGCGGCGCATGGGTTTCGCAACGCCTGCTGCCGCGGTGGGTCAGTACGTCACTACCGTGGATGCGCACGTCGGGCCTGTGGCACCGTCGGAAATCATCGGCGTCGTGCCCGACTTCACGTTCAAGTCGATCCGCCATCCTGTCGAGCCGAGCGTCTACTACGTCGATCGCGCGCAGAATCGCATGATCAGCGTGCGGCTCAAGCGGGGAGATGTCGCCCGAACACTGACGTCGGTCGACAAGCTTGGGCAGAGGCTCTTCGCCGAACCTGCCGCGCTCCCGCGCACCTTCCTCGACGAATACTTGCAGGCGCTGTACCTGGATGTGACGAGACAGAACGTGCTCTTCGCCGCGTTGGCCGCTGTGGCCGTGGCTCTTTGCCGTGTCGGCAGGCGCGGCCGTGGGCATCGCAATACTCACCGTGGGCAGCCATGCGCTGGTGGTAGCGCGTGCTCAGCCCATTTCCGCTCTCCGATACCAGTAGCATCGGTGCTGTGAAGGCCGCGGCCAAGCTGGGCGACGGGAAACCCGTGTGACTTGGATACTGGGCACGGAGGAGTACTATCTTCCGTCTACGAGGCGTTGGGCCCGCAAGGGCAAGGGGACAACATGAGCGCTGTCTTACTCGCCGTGTTCAACGACTATGACGCCGCGCAGCGCGTGCACGTCGCCTTGATCCAGGATGGCTTCCCTACCGATCGCGTTGAGCTCACGGCCTGCTGCGACCCGGGTCGCGCTGGACTCGAGCCCGGCGACTCGCGTCACGCAAGATTCGCGCAGTACTTCCGCACGCTGTTCGGGCGCACTGACGAGCGGTTCTACGCGGAGCAACTCGCCGAGCGCGTGGAACAGGGCGCCGCGGCGGTGGCAGTTCACCCTCGAGGTGCGGTCGAGATCGATCGCGCCATTGAGATCCTGAAGCAGGCGAGCCCCGACGACCTTGCAGAGCACGATCTCCAGAGTCAGCGCATGGAGCGCGCGGCAGCCAGGCGTAACGTGGCATGGATTCGTAATCTCTGGGTCGACCTCGGGCCCGACATCGAAGGCGAAGCGCACTGCATCTACTGCCGGCTTTTCAGTCGACGTTCGAGCCGCCGCCGCTGGTCGAGCGAGGCCATCAGCCGGCCCTCGAACGATGTACCGCCGACGATGAATGCCTGATCCGTTGATTGCGGGGCTGTGCCCCGGCTTCAGGGGAAGTTCTTGTAGACGCTCGCCTCGAAGTTGCGCAGCGTGCGGATCGCGCCATCGTCGTAGAACGGCAGGAGCTGCATCAGCAGCACCCCACCAATACCTCGTTGCGGATCGATCCAGAACTCGGTGTTGTAGAGGCCGGCCCAGCTGAGACTGCCGGGGCCGCGATACGTGGCCGAGTCCGGTCCTTTCGCGGCGATCTGGAAACCCAGGCCGAATTTGTCGTGGCCCGCGCCGAGCGGAAACGGCTTCGTCAGCGCCGGATTTCCGATCGGCTGCTGCTCCACGAAGATGGCGCCGATCTGGTTCTGCGCCATGAGCTTCACGGAGTGCTCACTCAGAATGCGCGTGGAGCCGAGCCGACCGCCGTTCAGCAGCATGCGCATGAACAGCCCGTAATCGTGCGCGGTGGAGTAGAGACCGCCGTCGCCGCGATAGGGCGGGGTGGGTGTGCTCGGGATGGTGGCGGGCGGCAGCTGTTCGAGCGCGCTGCCCACGCGCCGATGATTGGGAGGCACTCGCGACTGCTTGTCTGCCGCAACGGCGAAGGACGTGTCCTGCATGCCGAGCGGCCGGAGGATGTGCTCCTGGTAATAGTCTTCTAACGGCACGCCGGTGATCTTCTCGATCACCATGCCGAGCACGCGCGTGCTGGCGCTGTACGTCCACTTCTCGCCGGGCTCGTGCAGCAGCGGCAATTCCCATTCGGCCTTCTGTGTGCCTTGCTGGAGCCGCGCGACGATCGGGCTCGCAAACGCGTAGCCGATGCCCGACGTGTGCGTGAGCAGATGGCGCAGCGTCATCACGCGTTTCGCGGGCCGCGTCTCGTAAGTGCCGTCCGCCTCGTTGAATTTCGTGATGACCTGCAGCTTGTCGAAGCCCGGCAGGTATTTCGAGACCGGATCATCGAGTGAGAGCTTGCCCTGCTCGAGCAGCATCATGATCGCAACCGAGGTCACCGGCTTCGTCATCGAGGCGATGTTGAAGATCGCGTTGGCGGGCATCGGCACGTTGTGCGTCACGTCGAGCTTGCCGGCGGTGCCTTCGTAGAGCTCGCCGTTGCGATCCACCACGAGCGCGACGACACCCGGCGTATCCCCACGTTCCACCGCGGCCGTGAGCTGCTTTGAGATTGCAGCGGAAGCGTCCTGGGAAGGTTGGCGAGTCGCGCCGGCCGATTGACTCAGTGCTGCCGGCGATACGCAGACAGCGCTGGTCGCAAGCAGGAATGCACAGACAATAGATCGACGATCCATGACTCAATCCCCCCTGGGCGCCGAACGGCAACGCAGTCTATCGGGGTGGCGGCACACGGGCGCATTGCGGCAGAGTTGCAGGCGACGCGCGCGCCGTCACTGCCCGCCTAGCGAACGGCGGGCGGGAAACGATGGGCTGGTGAAATGGGGTCCTTGCACCGTCGGTCGGCCTGGAGTGCGCGCGCTCCGAAACTCGTAAATGCGCACGTGCGATTGATGACATTTCACTTGCCCCGGGCAGCCGGGGAAGCCAGATTTCGAAGCTCCACGATCGAGGTTAGCGATGCGGCCATCCGCCGGCGGCGAACGTGCCGCGCGCGCTCTGCGCGGCAAGAATTTCCTGGCGCCCACCGTGGGCGCTCTCATGCTGTTTTTGGCTGCATGTTCGGGTTCGCCGGGCACCTCAACAGGCGCCCCTGTCGCAGGAGCGCCGGGCGGCGCTGCTCCGAATGGCGGTCCCGGCATGGGCGCCACGGCCATGGGCGCAATGCAGAGCGTGGGCGTCGTCACGGCAGCGGTCAGCAAAGGCACGCTCGGCCAGGAGATCGAGGCCATCGGCAATGCGGTGGCCAACGAGTCCGCCGAAATCACGTCGAAGACGGTGAACACCGTCGTGGCCATTCATTTCAAGGAAGGCCAGGCCGTTCAGCGCGGCATGGTGCTGGTGGAGTTCGATAGCGCGCAGGCGCGTGCGGACCTCGCCGCGGCCGAAGCCACCGTCGCCGAGAGTCAGAGCCAGTACAACCGCAGTCGTGATCTGTTCGCGACCAAGGTGCTGTCGCAATCGCAGATGGATCTGCTCGAAGCGACCCTGAAGACGAATGCGGCGAAGGTTGCCTCGGCGCGCGCCAAGCTCGATGACACCATCATCCGCGCACCCTTTGCGGGTCGCATCGGCTTCCGGCGCATCAGCGTGGGCAGCCTGGTGAACCCGGGCTCGGTCATCAGCACGCTCGACGACACGTCCGTCATGAAGCTCGACTTCACGGTGCCGCAAGCCTACATGTTCAGCCTCGCGCCGGGCTTGCCGATCAGCGCGCAGATCGCCGGCGTGCCCACAAAGGCCTTCACCGGCCGCATCACCACGCTCGACTCGCGTGTCGACCCGGTAACGCGTTCCATCATCGTGCGCGCCGAGATCCCGAATCCCGATGGCGTGCTGAAGCCGGGCATGTTCATGACTGCGAAGATCAGCGCCGCGGCCGCGCAGGCGCTGCTGATTCCCGAAGGTGCGCTCGTGCCTGAGCAGGGCAAGACGTTCGTATTCGTGGTGAAGGGCGGCGTTGCGGCCAAGCGCGAAGTCACCATTGGCCGTCGCCGGCCGGGTGAGGTCCAGGTGACCACGGGCCTCGATGTCGGCGAGCGCGTCGTCGTCGAAGGTACGCAGAAGATTCGCGACGGCATCTCGGTGCTGGAGCTCGATGCCTCGGGCGCTGCCGTCGCAGCCGCCGGCACCACGACCTGACGCGCAGGCCGTCATGCGTATCTCTGAAATCTCGATCCGCCGCCCGGTTTTCGCGACGGTCATCAGCCTCCTGCTGATCATCTTCGGCATGGTCTGTCTCGATCGGCTCTCGGTGCGCGAGTACCCGGACATCGAGCGCCCCGTGGTGTCCATCACCACCAACTATCGCGGCGCGGCTGCACCGGTGATCGAGAACAAGGTGACGCAGGTCATCGAGGATCGCATCGCCGGCCTCGAAGGCATCGAGAAGATCGAGTCGCGCAGCCTCGATGAGCGCTCGATCATCCGTGTGGAATTCTCGGCGGACCGCAACGTCGACAGCGCCGCGAACGACATTCGCGACCGCGTCTCGCGCGTCGCCAGCGCCCTGCCTGAAGAGGCCGATCCGCCGGAGATCGCGAAGGCCGACTCGGGCGCCGACCCGGTGATGTTCCTGAATTTCAATTCCGAATCCATGAGCGTGCTCGAGCTCACGGACTACGCCGAGCGCTACATCGTCGATCAGCTCTCCACGGTTCCGGGCGTGGCGCGCGTGTCGGTGAACGGTGGCCGGCGCTATTCCATGCGCATCTGGATCGACCGCGCGGCGCTCGCCGGCCGGCGCCTCGCGGTGTCGGACATCGAGAATGCCCTGCGCAGCGAGAACGTGCAGCTCCCCGCCGGCCGCCTCGAATCGCGTTCGCGCGAATTTTCGCTGCGTACGGAAGTGGGTCTCGACGACGAGAACGATTTCAAGAACCTCGTGATCGGCCGCAGTGCCGACAACCAGCTCGTGCGCCTCGGTGAAGTCGCAGAAGTGAAGCTGGCCGCCGAGGATGAGCGCACGATCATTCGGGCGGATGGCCGCTCGGGCGTCGGCATCGCGGTGGAAGCGCAGTCGAAGGCGAATCTGCTCGATGTGGCTCATGGGATGCGCGCCGCGCTCGAGCGCGTGCGGCCCTCGCTGCCCAAGGGCTCGCAGCTCGTCATCAACGTCGACAACGCGGTCTCCATCGAAGCGGCGCTGAAGGAAGTGATCATCGCGCTGGCGCTCGCGTTCGGGTCGGTGCTGGTGGTGATCTACGCATTCCTCGGCCACCTGCGCGCGACGCTGATCCCGGCGATCACGATCCCGGTGTCGATCGTCGCCTCGTTCACCGCGATGTATGCGCTGGGATACTCGATCAACGTGCTCACGTTGCTGAGTCTCGTGCTCGCCATCGGCCTGGTGGTCGACGATGCCATTGTCGTGCTGGAGAACATCTTCCGCCGCGGCGAGGAAGGCGAGTCGCCGATCGTTGCGGCTGTGAACGGCTCGAAGGAAATCGGGTTCGCGGTCATCGCGACCACGCTCACGCTCGCTGCGGTGTTCGTGCCGATTTCGTTCCTGCCCGGCGATATCGGCCGCCTGTTCCGCGAGTTCGGCTTCTCGCTCGCCGCCTCGGTGCTGTTCTCGGCGCTCATCGCGCTGACGCTCACACCCATGCTCGCATCGAAGACCTCGTGGGGTCAGATGAAGAGCAGCCGCGTGGCCGGAGCCATCGATCGTTTTTTCCGCGCACTCGGCTCGCGTTACGAACGCAGTCTGCGCAGCTTGATTCGCCGTCCCTGGCTCATCGTCGGAGCGGTGGTGGTGCTCATGGGCGTCGGCGGCTTCACGTTCCACTTCCTGCCGAGTGAGTTCGCGCCGACGGCGGACGTGGGCCGTACGGTCATCATGATGGAAGCGCCGGAAGGCGCGAGCTTCGACTACACGCAGGCCTACGCGGACCGGCTCGAAGCCATGGTGAACCAGGAGAAAGAGCAGTACCGCGACATCGACCGCACGATGCTGCGCCTGCCAGGCAACTTCGATGGCGGCGGCGACGTGAACTCGGCGCGCGTGTTCATCGTGCTGAAGGATTGGCACGAGCGTAAGCGTACTGCGGCCGAGATCGGCAAATCGCTGATGACGAAGGCGAGTGCGCTGCCAGGGGTGCGGGTCTCCAGCTTCTCGCCGGGCGGCCTCGGCCGCGGTTTCGGCAAACCTGTGATCGCGGGAATCGGCGGGCCGGACTACGAGCAGCTGTCCCAGTGGTCCAACACCATTCTGCAGCTCGCGCAGGCGAACCCGGGTCTCGTGAACGTCGACACGAACTACAAAGAGCGCAAGCCGCAGATTCGCGTGGCCGTGGATCGCAATCGCGCAGCGGATCTGGGCATCTCGCTGCAGACCGTGGGCCGCACGCTCGAGACCATGCTCGGCTCGCGCATCGTCACCACGTACATCGACCGGGGGCGCGAGTACAACGTCATTCTGCAGGGCCCGGCCGCGGATCGCGCCACGACGACGGACCTCACCAATATCCAGGTCCGCTCGGATCGCACGGGCCAGCTCATTCCGCTCTCGAACGTGGTCACGCTGCAGGAGACGGCCGGCGCCGTTTCGCTGAACCGCTTCAACCGCATCCGCACCATCGAAATTTCCGCAGGGCTCGCGGATGGCTACACGATGGGCGAGGCCGTGAAGTGGTTTCAGGACACCGTGCGGGAGAAGCTGCCGCCCGGGGCGAGTCTTGCGTTCAACGGCGAGTCTGGCGAATACCTGAAGAGCGGCGGCCAGCTCTACACCACGTTCGTGTTTGCGCTGGCGATCGTGTTCCTGGTGCTGGCGGCGCAGTTCGAGAGCTTCATCCACCCGACCATCATCATGGTCACGGTGCCGCTTGCGCTGCTGGGCGCGGTGTTCGGGCTCAAGCTCTACGGCCTCAGCATCAATATTTTCAGCCAGATTGCGGTGGTCATGCTCATCGGCATCGCCGCGAAGAACGGCGTGCTGATCGTGGAATTCGCCAATCAGCTGCGTGACCGCGGCATCGAGTTCACGGATGCGGTCGTCAATGCGGCCGTGATCCGCTTGCGCCCCATCCTGATGACGAGCCTTTGCACGGCGTTCGGCGCGTTGCCGTTCCTCTTCGCCAGCGGCGCCGGCTCCGAGCAGCGCAAGCCGATCGGCGTGGTCGTGTTCTACGGCACGATGGTGTCGGTGCTGCTCACGCTCTTCGTGGTGCCGGCCGTGTATTCGCTCATCGCCCGCAAGACGAAATCACCGGAGCACATGAGCCGGCTGGTCGATCGGCTCATGGGGGCGGGCGAGCCGCCCGTCCCGCACGCCGAGACGGCGGCCAGCACGACCGTGGGCGCTCCCGTTGGCGCCATCGCAGACGGCGCGGCAACGCATCGGGACGGTGCCTGAGCGTTCGCCTCAGAGGTGCAGCGCGGGCCCGAAGAGCCCGATGACGCCGACCAGGATCAGGTAGATCGCCACAATGTAGTTGAGCAGCCGTGGCATGATCAGGATCAGTATTCCGGCGATCAACGCGATCACGGGACCGATCGAGATGTGCAGGGTCATGGTGCGGGCCTTTTTGTTGCTTGCGACAGGGGGTACGGGCATTAGCGCCGTTGCGGCTAGTGCTATACGGTTCATCCGATCCGGGGTTCCCTCACCGTGAGCAGTACTGTTTCCCCTGCTGGTTCGTCTCTGGCCGGTCCTCCTGTCCCTGGGAAGCCGGCGCCGCGCAGCATCCTCGTCGACATTCCGCGGCTCATCACCGCGTATTACAGCGAACGGCCCGACCCGGCCGTGCCCGCGCAGCGCGTGGGTTTCGGCACCTCCGGGCACCGCGGGTCTTCATTCGAGAACAGCTTCAACGAAGCGCACGTGCTGGCCATGAGCCAGGCGATCTGTGCGTACCGTCAGAAGGAGGGCATCAGCGGGCCGCTGTTCCTCGGCTTCGATACGCATGCGCTGTCCGCTCCGGCGTTTGCGAGCGCGCTCGAAGTGCTGGCCGCGAACGGCGTCGAGGTGCTGATCGCGCCTGGCGATGAGTACACACCGACGCCTGCGATCTCGCGCGCCATTCTCGTGTACAACCGCGGCCGTACGAGTGCACTTGCGGATGGCATCGTCATCACGCCGTCGCACAATCCTCCGGACAGCGGCGGCTTCAAGTACAACCCGCCGAACGGTGGCCCGGCCGACACTGAAGTGACGGGCTGGATCGAGACGGAGGCGAATCGCCTGCTCGAGACGGGACTTGCGGGGGTGAAGCGCATGCCCCTGGCCGCCGCGCGCCGCGCCGCAACCACTCACGAGTACGACTATCTCGGCGAGTACGTCAGCGACATCGGCAACGTCATCGATCTGGACGCGGTTCGAGACGCGAAGATCCGCATGGGCGTCGATCCGCTCGGCGGCGCTGGTGTCAACTATTGGGCGCGCATCGCGGAGCGCTACAAGCTCGATCTCACGGTCGTCAGCGACGAAGTCGATCCGCGTTTCGCCTTCATGTCGGTGGACTGGGACGGGCGCATTCGCATGGACCCTTCGTCGTCCTACGCCATGCAGCGCCTCATCGGGCTGAAGGACCGGTACGACGTCGCCTTCGCGTGCGACACGGACCACGACCGCCACGGCATCGTGACGGCGAGCGTCGGGCTCATGCCCTCCAACAACTATCTCGCGGTGATGATCGATTACCTCTTCCAGCATCGGCCGGGCTGGAAAGCGGCTGCTGCGGTCGGCAAGACGGCGGTCAGCAGCCAAATGATCGACCGGGTTGCGGCGAAGCTGGGCCGCCGACTTTACGAAGTCCCGGTCGGCTTCAAGTGGTATGTCGAGGGGCTGTTCGACGGCTCGCTCGGATTCGGCGGCGAGGAGAGCGCAGGCGCCTCGTTCAGCCGCAGGGACGGCACGGTGTGGACCACGGACAAGGACGGCATGGCCCCGGCGTTGTTGTCTGCGGAAATCACCGCCCGCATCGGACGCGACCCCGGTGAGTGCTATCAGGCGCTCACACGCGAGTTGGGCAATCCGGTGAGCAATCGCATCGAGGCACGCGTGACGCGCGAGCAGAAGCGCAAGCTGTCGAAGCTGTCTCCCGGGGAGCTGAAGATCAAGGAGCTGGCGGGCGAGCCCATCGTGAGCGTGCTCGACCGGGCACCCGGCAATAACGCGCCGATCGGTGGCATCAAGGTCACCACCGCGAACGGCTGGTTCGCGGCCCGGCCCTCCGGCACCGAAGACATCTACAAGATCTACGGCGAGAGCTTCCTGGGCGAAGCGCATCTGCGCCAGGTGCTTGCCGAGGCGCAGAAGATCGTCGACGCCGCGATTTCGTAGGCCGATTTCGTAGGCCTAAGGCCCTGTCGGCTCAGAGGAAAATTCTGAGCTGATCCCGTCGCCCTTTACGCGTTACCCCTCAAGCCCGCTGCTTTGCGGGCATTGACTGCGTGGTGCGCGATGAAGCGGGTGTTGAAGTGGCTGGGCATTGGAGTGGGCGTGCTGATCTCGCTGGGCGTGCTGGCCGCGGCCGGCGTGTACGTGCTTTCCGAGCGCGCGATTCATCGGCAGTACGACGTCCCCCTCTCGTCGATCGTCGTGCCGAAGGACGCTGATTCCCTCGTGAGGGGCAAGCGGCTCGCCACGATCCATGGCTGTTTCAACAGCTGCCACGGCAAGCGGATGGAAGGCACCGAGCTGTACGACGAGCCGGGCATTGCCAAGATCAACGCACCGAATCTCACGCACATCCTCCGCGAGTACACCGATGCGCAGCTCGAGCGGCTGATCCGGCACGGCGTGAAGCGGGATGGCACGAGCACCTGGATCATGCCGGCGCCCATGTTCTCGCGCCTGAGCGATGAGGATCTCGGCGCCATCGTCGCGTTCGTCCGCAGCGTACCGGTGGTGGATGGGCCCATGCGCGAAACGACGATTCGCCCGCTCGGGCGCATTGGCATCGTCACCGGGAAATTCAGGCCGCTCGCCTCCGAGGTCGAACCGGGTCTCCAGCACACGGCCACGACCGACCGCTCGAGCCCGCTCGCGCTCGGTCAGTATCTCGTGAAGACCACCTGCACCGAATGTCACGGCGCGGACCTCAAGGGATCGGAGCTGGTGAATGCGCCGAGTCTCGTGGTCTCCTCCGGATACAGCGATGAAGCTCTCGAAAGGCTGCTGCACACGGGTATCGCGATCGGCGGGCGCACCGTCGGAATGATGACCGAGGTGGCGCAAACGCGCTTTCCCGGCCTCACGGAGGACGAGGTGGCCGCCATTCGCACGTACCTTCGCACGCAGTTCGCGCCGGCCCCGCAGGGCTAAAGTGGCGCTCCGTTGCGCGCCACGTCGTCATCCATAGAGGCGGTTCACGGAACGATTGTCGATTCGACGGCTCAATAGCCACGCGGCGCGGGTGCACCGCGAATCTGCTCCGCAGATAATCGGTGAACCGTGCAACGAATCGACCCCTTTGGCTTCGTTCGAACCCTCATCACGCGCTGGGACGTGGTGGCGATCATCATCGTCATCGGCCTCATCGCGCTGCTGGGGGATGCGAGCCGTGGGCTGCTCGAACCGCTCGCCCGGCTCGAAACGACGCCGCTCTCGCTCGACCCCATGCATTTGCCCGAATATGCGGCGCGCACCACGCTGCGCATGTTCGCGGGCCTCGGCCTGTCGCTGCTCTTCACGCTCACGTACGCCACCTGGGCGGCCAAGAGTGCGCGCGCGGGCAAGGTGCTGGTGCCGATCCTCGACATTCTGCAGTCGGTGCCGATTCTCGGGTTCATCTCGATCACGGTCGTGTTCTTCATGTCCCTGGCGCCAGGGCGGGTACTTGGCGCGGAGCTGGCGTCGATCTTCGCCATCTTCACGAGCCAGGCCTGGAACATGGCGTTCAGTTTCTATCAGTCCCTGCGCACCGTGCCGGCGGAGCTCACTGAAGCCGCGGAGTCCTTTCATCTCTCGGGCTGGATGAAATTCTGGCAGCTCGAAGTGCCGTTCGCGCTGCCGGGTCTCATCTGGAACACCATGATGTCGATGTCCGGCGGCTGGTTCTTCGTGGTCGCCTCCGAATCCATCAGCGTGGGGCACACGAACGTGGCGCTGCCGGGCGTGGGCTCCTACATCGCGTACGCCATCGAGCGCAGCGACCTGGGTGCCATTGGCTGGGCGATCCTCACGATGCTCGTGGTGATTCTGCTGTACGACCAGCTCCTCTTCCGGCCGCTGGTGGCGTGGGTGGACCGGCTGCGCTTCGAGCAGGATCCGAGCGGGCATCAGCCGCGCTCATGGGCGCTCACCATGATACGCCGCTCGCGGCTCGCCTCCGCGGTGACGGCGACGTTCTATTCCGTAGTGCGCTGGACGAGCTGGGCGTTGCCGGTCGGTTCTGCTGTGAAGACGCAGGAATCGAGGCGCGGCCTGTCGCGGGCGGACATCGCGGGATCCGCCGTGTTGATCGTGGTCGTTGGTGTCGCGCTCTGGCACATCGTGCGCGTGATCATCACGACCACGTCGTTGAGCGAAGCCGCGGAAGTCAGTGAGCTCGCGGTCATGACCATGCTGCGCGTCTTCGTGCTCATCGCCATTGCGAGCTTCATCTGGGTGCCGGTGGGTGTGTGGGTGGGGCTTCGGCCGCGCGTCATGGAATTCGTGCAGCCGGTGGCGCAATTTCTGGCGGCGTTCCCGGCCAACCTCGTGTTTCCGATCATGGTGTACGGCATCGTCACCTGGAATCTCAATCCGGATGTGTGGCTGAGCCCGCTCATGATTTTGGGCACGCAGTGGTACATCCTGTTCAACGTCATCGCCGGAGCGTCGGCCATGCCGGGCGAGCTGCGCTTTGCGGCGCAGAATTTCAATGTGAGTGGCTGGCTGTGGTGGCGCAAGGTGGCGTTGCCCGCCGTGTTTCCGTACTACGTCACGGGCGCCATTACCGCGTCCGGCGGTTCGTGGAACGCGGCCATCGTCGCGGAAGTGGCCACCTGGGGGAAGCGGCAAGTGTCGGCGCACGGCATCGGCGCGTACATCGCGAATGCCACCGCTGCCGGCAACTTTCACCGCGTCGTGCTCGGCATTGCCACGATGAGCCTGTTCGTCGTGGCCATCAATCGGTTCTTCTGGCGGCCTTTGTATTTCAAAGCCGAACGCCGCTTCCGGCTCGGCTGAACGGATCTACATCATGAACGCAGTGCCCAATACCGCCGCGCCGCTGCTCGAAGTGCAGGGCGTGCGCAAGGCCTTTCCCAAGCCGGATGGCGGGGAGCTTCTCGTGCTCGAAGGCGTGGACCTGCGCGTGCGCGAAGGCGAGATCGTGGGGTTGCTCGGCCGCTCGGGCTCGGGAAAATCCACGCTGCTGCGCCTGATTGCGGGGCTTTCGCAGCCGAGCGCGGGCACGCTCACGTATCTCGGCAAGCCGATCGATGGGCCCGCGCGCGGCATTGCCATGGTGTTTCAGAGCTTCGCGATCTTTCCGTGGCTCACGGTGTTCGAGAACGTGGCACTCGGGCTCGAAGCGCTGCGCATGCCGCAGGCGGAAATCCGGCGCCGCTCGCTGCAGGCGATCGATCTCATCGGGCTCGACGGGTTCGAGTCCGCCTATCCGCGCGAGCTGTCGGGTGGAATGCGCCAGCGCGTCGGGTTTGCGCGGGCGCTCGTGGTGCATCCGAGCATTCTGCTGATGGACGAGCCGTTCTCCGCACTCGACGTGCTCACCGCTGAAACGCTGCGCACGGATTTTCTCGACCTGTGGTGCGAAGGGCAGATGCCGATCAAGGGCGTGGTGCTGGTCACGCACAACATCGAGGAGGCGGTGCTGATGTGCGACCGCATTCTCGTGTTCGGCAGCAACCCGGGGCGCGTGCTCACCGAGATGAGCGTGACGCTGCCGCAGCCGCGCAATCGGCTCGATCCGAGCTTTCGTGCGGTGGTGGAGCGTCTCTACGTGGAGATGACGGCGCAGCGTGCGGCACAGAGTGAATCCGCGCGCGTCGAGCGGTTCCCGGGCACGGGCATCGGCAGTGTGCTGCCGCATGTGTCGTCGAACCTCTTGTCCGGTCTCATGGAAACCGTTGCGGCCCCGCCTTTCAATGGCGCGGCCGATCTGCCGCAGATTGCTTCGGACCTGCAGATGCAGAGCGACGATCTGTTGCCCGTCGCCGAGACGTTGCAGATGATGCGTTTCGCGGAAGTGGCAGGCGGTGACATCAAGCTCACGGACGTGGGGCTCGCGTTCGCCAACGCGGCGCTCGATGAGCGCAAGAAGATCTTCGCGCGGCAGCTGCTGAGCTACGTGCCCCTCGCGGCGCACATCCGCCGGGTGCTCGACGAGCGCAGCTCCCACGTGGCGCGCAAGAGCCGCTTCTCGGACGAGCTCGAGGACTTCATGAGCGAAGAGGCCGCCGAGCAGACCCTCCGCGCCATCGTCAGCTGGGGCCGCTACGCTGAAGCCTTCGCGTATGACGATGCGAATGCGTCGTTCAACCTCGAGAATCCGACTTAGCGCGTCTCTGAGACATACAATCCCCTGACGACAGGAATCATCAGGGAGGTGGTGTGTCTGTCAGCGAGGATAACGGTCCTTCGAAGGGACGATCATCGGCGCCGGGCACACGCAGGGCGGGACCTCTCCTGCTGCTTGCAGGCGCCGTGCTCGCGGTGCTCGGCGGCGTGTGGACCGATCACCTGAGGCCGCTTCCTGCCCCACTGAAGCCGGTCACCGGGCTGCAGTGGTGGCTCACTCCCGTCGAGACGAACGCCTTCATGAAGCTGCCTGCGGTGCAGGGCACCCTGTACGGCGTGCGCGCTGTCAGTGCGAACGTCGCGTGGGCAGTTGGCGCGCGAAGCCTCATCATCGGTACGAAGGATGGCGGCCGGACGTGGCAGCGCGGCTTCATTGTTCTGGATTGGGCCCCGGCCCCGCCGGCTGACCCGGAGGCGGGAGCCAAGTCGCGACCGGCAGCGGAACCCTTGCGGAAGGACGGTCCGTCGAAGTCCCAAAATATGGCGCCCTCGCCCAAACGGGTAGCCGCAGCCTCCTGGAACTTCATACGCGCCGCGGAGGCCGCGGAGCCCAGCAAGGCATACGACCCGAAGGCGGCGGCCGAGGCTGCGGCACGCGTCAGGCAGCAGGGGCCAGATCAGGTCGCGAAGAAGAGCTCGGATGTCACGGCGACACCGGCGAACGCCGCGCCGCCGCCTCGAGTCGAGGCAAAACCAAGTGAAGTCTCTGCGCCGAGTCCGCTCGACCCCAGTCAGCAGATGCTGCTCGATGTCGAGTTTCTGACGCCCGACGTGGGTGTCGCTGTCGGCAGCGGTGGGCTCATCCTGCGAAGCGATGATTCCGGCGCCAATTGGCGAGTCATTCCAGCCGGAACGGCTGCGACGTTGGAGCGCGTGATCCGTACAAGCAGTGGGCGCCTCGTCGCGGTAGGTCGTCTGGGTACTCTGCTGCTATCAGATGATCAAGGGATGAGCTGGCGGACGATCCTCCTCGGTTCGCAGACCAATCTCGCTGATGTCGCGTTCGGCGAGGGGGGCGCTGGGGTAGTTCTGGATGTGCTGGGCAACGTGTTCACGACGGCCGACAACGGCAACACCTGGAGGGCTCCCGAAGCGATTAGCAACGCCACGGCGAGCGAGTCGGCGGCAGATAATCCCAGCTCGCCGCGCGTCGCTTTCGTGGGCTCCCGAACATTCATAGCGGCCTGGTCGTCCGGCTTCATGCTGCGCTCCGTCGATGGCGGTGACAACTGGACTCCGATCGTGCCCATCGTGACCGGCAATGTGTACGACGTGAAGTTCTTCGACGCCTTGCGCGGCATGGCGGTAGGTTTGGCTGCTGCCTTTGTCACACGCGACGCCGGCGTGACCTGGACGAAAACGGCTTCGCCCTGCGCCGACAGGCTGGGTTGCCGTGCTTTGTCGATATCCCCCGACGGAACGGCGTACGCCATCGGGCCCAATGGTACGGTGGCGCGGGGTGACAAGCTCGGGACGCAGTGGTCGGTGCTTTCCGTCGGCCGATCGTTCGAAGACCTGGCATTTGCCGATTCCCAGAACGGCGTGGTGGTGGGTCTTGGCGGCGTGGTGCTCTCCACCGAAGACGGTGGGGCCACCTGGGTGGCGCGCGATTCCGGCGTTGACGAATCGCTTGCCGCAGTGGCCTTCGCCTCCCGCGAGGTCGGCGTCGCCGTAGGCGAGAACGGCAGGATGCTGCGCACCCGCGACCACGGGAATTCCTGGAGCGCGAGCCGCAGCGGAGACGTCGATCTGGTCGATATTTCCTTCGACGAGGAGGGTCGTGGGATCGCGACCGACGCGAGCGGCAACGCGTTGCGCACCGATAATGCCGGCGAATCCTGGACACCGGGCTCAAGTGCAAAGTCGAAGGAGCCCGATGCGACGCGAGTAGAGGATTCGGCGATGGGGCCCGTCGTGGCCGTAAACCACGGCAACCGGCGCGAGTACCCCGTGATACTGCCGTCGGGCGAGCTCCTGTCGCGCGCTGCTGGAGAGACTCAGCGGGGGATACCGAGCAGGCGCGCACTCTTCACCGATGCGCAGTGGCCCTGGCTCGGCATCACACATGTTGCGTTCGACGCCGCCGAGCACGGCATTGCTGTGGGCGACAACGGTGCGGTTCTCCGAACGGAGAACGGCGGTGCGAGTTGGCAGCGCACTTCGCT
>FTEO01000776.1_pt1 | contig 39269 bp, 30 predicted proteins | sample 1640211 | NCBI WGS metagenome assembly FTEO01 (sample SAMEA3914816, study PRJEB12502) | metagenome | biome: forest; material: soil | place: USA | collected 2011-09-16 | depth 0.3 m | reverse complement strand
GCGAACAGCCTGTCCTGCAGGAGCGTGAAGTTGCCGGAGGCGCGCACGTCCGTGCGGCCGAAGTCGCCGTAGGTGGCTTCGACGAAGCCGCCGCCATCGCCATCGGGCTTCTTCGAGAAGAGCTTGATTGCGCCGCCGAGCGAGTTCTTGCCGGCGAGCGTGCCTTGCGGGCCGCGCAGCACTTCCACGCGGTCGAGATCGAGAAGATCGAACACGGAGCCGAGCAGGACGCCGTTGTACACGTCATCCACGTAGATGCCGACGCCGGGCTCGAGCGCGAAGCTGCTGTCGTTCTGGCCGACGCCGCGGATGTACGTCTGCGCCGCCGGGCCGTAGCCCGTGGAGGCCGGCGTGCTGATCACGTTCGGCGCGAAGGCGGCGATGTCGGTGATGCGCGTGAGGCTGCGCGCACGCAGCTGCTCGCCATTGATCGCGGTGATGGCAACCGGGGTCTTCTGCAGGCCTTCCTCGCGGAACTGCGCCGTGACGACGACTTCTTCCAGAAGCAAAGGCTCCTGAGACTGTGCACCGCCCTCGTCCTGCGCGAATGCGGGGGATGCACCACAGAGGAGCGCGAGGCTCAACGTGGCGGCGCCGGCGGCGCCCGTGGTGCGATTGACGAGCCGCGCGCGGCTCGACTTCAGGATCTTCTTGACCTCTGCCGAAACTTTCATGAACTCCCTCATGGTGGCCTTGACTGGCACGCGCGCGCCGCGAGCTTGTCGCGGCGCCGTGACATCCTGATTACATAGCTAGCTACGTAAAGTAGATAGCAGGCTACCGATCTTGACGGTGGCAGGTCAAATGCAAAGCAGCATCGCTGTGATCGCAGTCACAGCGTGGACGCTGTCTGCGAATGGAGAGAGCGGCGGGTATTGCAATGATTGCGCGCGCCGCGTATGAGGCACGCGCCCGGCGCGCACCTCCTGTGCGCGCTGGCTCGAGACGACCTGGAAAAGGTGTCTAGTCCTTCAGGAAACGCAACATGTGCTCGAGCATGTCGAGCATGCGGCGCACCTCTTCGACGGACAGGTCGCCCAGGAACTCCTTGCGCACGCGAGTCGTGAGCTCGCGCATCTCCGCGAGCGCCGTCTCGCCCTTGGAGGTGATGCGGATGATGCTGGCGCGGCGGTCCGCGTCGCTCGCGAGGCGCTTGACCAGCCCCTCGCGCTCGAACTGCGCGATCATGCGGACGAAGGTCGGACCCTCGACGCCCACGCGCTTGGCGATGGCGCCGAGCGCGCTGCCCTCGCGGGACATGGCCACGGCAAACAGCGCCTCCCAGCGCGCCTGGCTCTGGCCGATCTTGCGCAGGTGCTCATCGAGATATTTGCGCCAGCGCCGCGCGACGAGCGTGAAGCCTCGTGTCAGGCGCAGCTGCAGATCGGTCTCGGAACCGACCCGATAGTGCCTCTTGTATTCATCCAGCAGCTCGTCCGTCTCGAGGTGAGACTGCAACGGTGCTGCAGGTTTCGTGTATGCCCTGGGACGCGCAGAACGCGTCCGACCCGCACTCGAGACCGAGTGCAAAGTGCTCCCTCGACTGGCCATCAGTATCCCCCTCAGGAGCGGCTGGCTTGTCAGGATGTTTTAGTTGATCGACGCGTTCAGCCGTGATCCGAACCGGTGTTGTAAAAACGCCTTGGATTAAATAAGAGTTTCGCACGCGAGATCAAGGGGCGAACTCCTTACATTACCGCTCCCCGCCGTTCCATGGCCATCGTAAGCAAAAGACGGGTGCACGTGCACCGATTTCCGGGCACGGGGGCGCTCCGGCCTGCTTTTTGATCGTCACGGGCCGCGCTCCGGCCCCTCGGGCTCCGGGCGGATGCGCGTGTCGGCCGTCAGGTCGAGGAGATCGATCTCCTCTTCGGCGGCGTGGAAGGCGTCATCGCCGATCACATCGCGGGCGCGCAGGTCGAGGAGCGCGGTGCGCTGGGCCTGAACGGCGCGGCGCTGCAGGGCGGCGAGATTCGCCGGCTCATGGCTCTCCGGCCGGATCCTCGCCTGGTACTCGCGCCGGAGCAGGGTCGCAGCGGAGGCGGGCTCCTGGTTTTCGAGGGACCTGAGGGCCGCGCGCGCCGTCTCTTCGCGTGCGATATTGAGCTCGCGCTCGACGGACCCGTCGTCGTGCAGGCCGAGCCAGCGAAGCAGGGGCCCCAGCGTCATCCCTTGCAATACGAGCGTACTCAGCACGACGCAGAACGCGCAGAACACAATGAGATCGCGATGGGGGAACGCCGCATCGGGGCTGCCGTCCGGCAAGGCGAGTGCGGCGGCGAGCGTCACGATGCCACGCATTCCGCACCAGGCGATGAGGAAGCCGCTGCCGGCCGTCGGAATCATCATGGGCCGCCGGAAGCCCGTGCCGAATCGGCGGATTTTCCAGCGCACGACCCAGTTGTACGGCATGACCCAGAGAATGCGCACGAGAATCGTTGCCGCGCAGACCGCGCCTGCGCACAGCAGATACGTATTCCACTCGCTGCCGTGAATGCGTTCGACGATGCTGCGCAGCTGCAGGCCGATGAGCACGAAGGCGAGCACATTGAGCACGAACACGGCGACGTCCCACACGGCATAGGACGAAATGCGCGCGCGGCCGCCGACTCTCCCCGGCGCCACGCGCGCGAGCGTCATGGCGTAGCTCACGACGGTGATGATGGCGGACAGGCCCACGCGCTCCGCCAGGATCCAGACGGCAAACGTGCCGATGAACTGCATCACGATGGAGATCGACAGATGCTCCAGGCGGGCGGTCATCCATAAATAGGCTTTCGCCAGCACGATTCCGGCCAGGACGCCGCCGCCGCAGGTGACCAGTAGCGTGGGCAGCAGGCTCCAGCCCGAGAATGCGCCGGTGACGGCCGCACCGACCGCAATTCGATACGCCAGCAGCGCGCTCGCATCGTTGAAGAGACTTTCGCCCTCCAGGATCACCATGAGCCGGTGAGGCGGGCGCAGTTTGCGCAGCACCGCCGTCGCCGCGGAGGCGTCCGGCGGAGCCACGATGGCGCCGAGGGCAATGGCCGCAGCCCACGGCATGCTCGGCACGACGAGGTGGGCGACGGTGGCCACCGCCGCAATGGTGAGCGCCACCACGATGATCGCCAGCACTGTCACCGGAACGAGGTTGTCCCGCAGATCGCGCGGCGAGGCGTCGTAAGCCGCGTCCAGCAGCACCGGTGCTACGAAGAGGGCCAGAGCCAGCTCGGGGTCCAGCGTGACCTGCGGCAAGCCGGGAATGAGCGCGAGCGCAGCGCCGGCCACCGCGAGCATCGCCGGATAGGGAATCCCGATGCGATCCGACAGCAGCGACAGGATGGCGCCTACGAGCAGCAGCGCGATGACGACTTCGAACAAGGCCATAGCCGGACCATAACAACGTGCGGCGGCCGCACGCTAGAATTTCAGGGCGAACCCGAGGTTGTAGCGGCGCCCGATCGTATCGAACAGGGAGGTGTTCGTGTCGGTGGTGCCTGTGAAGCCGAAGGCCGGCGCGAGCGGGGGCGCGCGGTCGAACAGGTTCGTGACGTTCGCGTAGATCTCATAGCGGGTGCCGCCGTTCATCCGGGACGCGTAACCCAGGCGAAGATTCGTGTAGTACGCGGCAGCGACCGTGTTGTCGTTGATGTCCGCGGTGGTGTAGGTCGCGTTGTACAGGCCACCGCTGATGTACCGCTCCTGCAGCGCTGTGCTGAATCCGCCGTTCGTGTAGCCGAGGGTCACATTCGCCTGCCAGTCTGGCGCGCCACCGGCAAGGCCCGTCTGCCCGGCGCGGTCGAACTTCGTGGCGCCGGCTTGCGCAACCGTGGAGTCTTCCGTCACGTGCGTGACGAAAGCCCGCACACGCAGCGATTCGGCGCCGCCGAACAGCGTGATCGGCCGGTTGTAGAACGCTTCGACGTCGACGCCGCGCGTTTTCGCCTGGGCAATGTTGATGAACACGTTGCGGATCTCGCTGATGGCGCCATCCGCGTCGCGCGTGATCAACGCGCACAACGACTGCACGCCGGCAAAACATTGATCCACGATGTTCTGCACGGTGAGCTGGCCGATAGCGTCCCTGATGTCGATGTCGTACACGTCAGCGGAGAGGCCGACGCCGGGCAGCCACGAGGGCTGATAGACGACGCCGAAGGTCAGCGTGTCCGCCTTCTCCGGGTCGACGTCTGGATTGCCGCCGGCAATCTGGCTGAACACCTGCGGTACATTCGTGCCCGCGAATGGGTCGATGACCGAGCCGGGGCCGCGTGTGGTGTCGAAGCGTTCCGAGAGCGTGCCGGCTCGCACGTCACGCGATGCGGTGGCGCGCAGGCGCACATCGGCGAGCGGCTGCCAGTCGAGCCCGAGCTTCCACGCCATGATGCCGCCGCTGCCTTCGTAGTATGCATAGCGAACAGCGCTGTTGAGATCGAGCGAGTGCGCGAACTTCGCCTCCGTGGCGAGCGGCAGCACCATCTCGCCGAACAGCTCCCACACGTAGTAGCCGCCGCGCGGGCTCGTGGAAGGGCCGCGCTCGAAAATGTTGTCGATGCCGCGGTACGCGGCGGGCAGGCCGCGATAGCCCACATCTTCGCCGATGGCAGGCATGTTGGTGTCCGCCTGCAATTGCGTGGGGTAGACACTTTGATTGAACGAGTCCCGCCGGTACGAGGTACCGGTCGCGAGCGACACGGGTCCCGCCCAGCTCGAGAACGGCTCGCCCTGAATCGTGGCGTCGAACACGTGCTGCTGTACGACCTGCACCTGGTCGATGCGCGGCGTCGAGATGTAGTCGATGGCGGCCTGCGAAGGTGAGCCGACGCCGAACGGATCGAGCGGCACGCAGCCATCGCCGGGAAACGTGAGCGTGGAATGGCAGACGATCTGCCCCGAGCCCGGGTCGACCACCGCGTCGATCGCCTTGTAGAGGCGGTCGAGGCGAATCGCGTGGTACATCGTGATATCGGACTTCGTGTGTCCGTACTGGTAGTACGCGTTATAGCGCCAGCCTGCGCCGAGCCTGCCCCGGATGCCCGTGGTCACCGAGATCATGCCGGTCTGCTGCTCGATGCCTTTCGAGGCGCCGTAGTCGAGATCCCCCGAGCGGCCGAGACGGAAGCTGTCGAGATTGAGCGTCGTCATCGGGTCACGGATCGTGGCCGGCAGGAACGCGTTGTCGCGATAGATGGTGGCGGGCCAGCTGCCGTATTGCGCGCCCGCCGGCGGCGAATTGAAGCTCGAAAAGCTGTTGCCGTACAGCGCCTGGCCGAAGAGCTGAGCGTCCTCGTCGAGGTCGAACGTGACGTGTGTGAACGCGCTGCTGCGCCTGATGCCCGGCAGCAGCGCACCAATGGTGGCGAGGTCGACGCCGTCTCCACCGGATTGCGCGTTCGCACTCGCGAGTGCACCGGATTCGAAGGGCGCCGTGGCGCCACCGGGCAGGAATTGCTTGCCTGCGAGCGGTCCGCTGACGATGAGTCCGCCGTACGTGAACTGCCGCGAGCGCACGTTCGGCGCGATGATCTGCGCCGGCGTGCCCATCGGGTCGGGATTCGCAATCAGCCCCCAGCTCTCGAACCAGTCGCGGTCCGTCGGGCTCTCGACGGCGTCTGCCTTGTAGTGATCGAGTGCCGCAACGATGTGGCCGCGTTCGCCGAGATTCATGCCGGCCGCGAGCGATGCCTTGAGGTTCTGGTTGTCGCTCAGCTCGGAGATGCCGCCCTGAACGCTGCCTTTGAGGCCGGCGTATCCGGTGTCGAGCATGAAGTTGACGACGCCACTCACCGCATCCGACCCATACGCTGCGGATGCGCCGCCCGTGGTGATATCCACTCGATTCACGAGCGACTCGGGAAGCAGGCTGATGTCGACGGTGCCGCGCCTCGTCGAAGACACGACACGCCGGCCATCGAGCAGCACGAGTGTGCGGTTCGCACCGATGCCCCGCAGATTCAGGATGCTTGCGCCGGCGTTGCCAGTCCACGAGACACCGGTGTTCTCGGGTGTCTGGTTGTTCAGGAACTGCGGCATCTGGCTCACCGCGGCCATGAGCGTCGTCGGCGCCATGGTGGAGAGCTCGGTCGCGGTGAGCGACGTCACGGGCGTGGGGCTCGTCATGCCAGCGCGCTGAATGCGCGAGCCCGTGATGGTCACTTCGTCGAGCTTCGCGTCTACCGGATCATCCGCGCTCTGCGGCGCGGATGGGTGAACCCGATCCGGCGGAAGGGGTCGGGGCCGCGGTCGCGACGAACGCACTGTGATCTGCCGGCCCGCCCGCGTGACGGCTTCGAGGCCCGTGCCGTCCAGCAGAATTCGCAGCCCCTCGCCGATCGGATACTCACCGCTCAGCCGGTTCGCAGTGCGCTGGCTGACTGTGTCGTACGGGAAAAGCACGGGAATCCCCGACTGCCGTGCAAAGCTCGTGAGCGCGGTGTCCGCACGCTGCCGGGGAATGTCGAAGCGGACGGCGTCTGCGGCGTCCGCCCAGCGCGGCACGACGAGCGGCACGAGCGCGACCAGCCCGATCCACGCATGCGAATTCTTTCGGAGGTCCGCCACTGCGGCGGTCGTGTCAGCCCCTGGGGGCAGGGCTCAGAACGATGCGATTCTGCGCGTCCCGGCGTGAATCGATGCGGAAGTTCTCGCGGAGCGCGATGAGCAGTCCGTCTATGTCGCCCGCACGAAAGTAACCGCCGACGCGCACGTTACGCAGTGAATCGTCGGCCAGCACAAACTCGGCATTCGTGTAGCGATCAACCTCCGACAGCACCGTTTCGAGCGGCTCGCCCTGGAAAATGAGCATGCCTCGCTGCCACGCGAGCCGCGCGTCGATCTCCGCCGGTGCGAGCCGGCGGACTGTCTCGACATCGGGCTGCACGATCGCCGTCTCCTGGGCGCTGACGGTGGTTTCCACCATCGCGATTTCGGGATTCGGCTGGGCGGCGCGCTGCGACGCGGTGCGCGCATCGGGCAGCACTTTGACCTTGCCTTCGGTCACGGTGAGCTCGACGTCGTCCCCCGACAGAATGCGCACGTTGAATTCGGTGCCCACCGCCTGCAGCACGCGCTTGCCGGCATACACGTCGAACGGCCGGGACGTGTCGTGCGCAACATCGAAGTTCGCCTCGCCCCGCACGAGGTACACATCGCGCGAGTGGGGCGTGTAGAGCACGGAGATCAGCGAGTTCGTGTTGAGCGTGATCGAAGATCCGTCCCGCAGCGAGACCGCGCGCGTCTCGCCCACTTCGGTCGAGTACCGCTCGTTCACGGCGATGGTGTTCTGGATGGGGGCCTCTTCGAAAAACGCCCAGGGCACCCGGCCGGCAAAGAAGACCACACCGAGCATCACGATGCAGACTGCGGCGGCGGCCGCGAGCGCCGCGACCGGAACGCTGCGCTCGCCGGGGCGCTTCCACTGGCCACCGAGCGGAAAGAGCTCTGCGAGGACCGACATGACGTCCAGCCCGCGCCAGAAACGCGCCATGTCCACCAGCGCCTTGTGGTTGGTCGTATCGTCGAGCCACGCCTTGATTTCGGTGCGCTCGTCCGGGGAGAGCCCGCGGTCGAGGCGTGCGAGCCAGAGAGAGGCTTCCTCGCGCGCGCGACGCTGATCCGGGAAGGCGACCAGGTTGCTCATGCGCGCGGCCTCTGGCCGCCGGTCTTCTTCGCATCCGCGCCGTCACCGCCGCTCAGCGGCGCGCCGACCGACTCCATGTAGTCCCGGCACATGAGGAGGCCCTTCGCAATGTGCTTCTCGACCGTGCTCTGCGCGATGCCGAGGCGTGTGGCGATTTCCTGCTGACTCAAGCCATACACCTTCTTCAGTATGAAGGCGCGACGGCACTGCTCCGGCAGCCCGCCGACCGCCCGGCAGAACACGACGAACCGCTGGTTCGCATCGAGCTGCGCCTCCGGCGATTCGGTCGTCAGTTGATCGACCTCCGAGAGGGTCAAATCCTCCAGCGGCGCGGAGACCCGATTGCCAGCGCGAGAAATATGATTCAGGGCGAGGTTGGTCGCCGTGCGGAGGAGGAACGCGCGCGGATTGCGGATCGTCGTCTTCCCGGCGGCTTCGTACGAGCGCGTGAAGGCTTCCTGCAGGATGTCGTCGACATCGTGACGGTTCACGATGCGGCCCACGAGCCGGGTGAGGGTCGCGCGACAGGCCAGGAAGACGGCGAGCAGGCCGCGATCGTTCGAAGTTGTGGAAGAGTTGTCCGGCATGCGCCCCCCTCGTCGGCGGCCCGACGGTGTACAGGCCCCATGAATATAGACCTCGCTGTCAGAAACGGGCAAGGAGCCGGGCGCGGGTCACGCGGCCTGCCGGTCAGAACGTAACGGTCACGGTGACCGAGTCGCTGTACTGGCCGACAGGGGCGTTCTGCCGGGCCGGGATACGGCCATAGACGGCATAGTTTGCGCTGGTTCCCTGGCCGCTCACGGTCCCCGTGCCGGCGGATCCGTCGCCCCAGATGCTGAGCCGGGTCGGATCCACGAACAGGTTGTAGATCAGCAGGTCGGTGCCGCTCGTCAAAGTGCGCGCCGTGTAGGAGCCGAGGCCGGCGCTGAGCGAGATTTCGTAGTGGGTGTCCACGTCGCAACTCACCTCGAGGGTCGCGGTCATCTCGGTGTCTTCCGGCCTGAACACGTCATAGCCGCCGAAGTTCATCCCAAGGGCGTTCAGGGTGCACGCGGCGTGGCCCGCCAGCGGACCGCCCGCCAGCAGCATTGCAAGCAGCGCGCGCTGCGAGCGGCTCATGGCTTTGCGGCCTTGCACAGGAAGGGGCCGAGATGCGGAAGCGGATCGTCGCCGGGCTCGAAGGGCACCTGGAATTCGCAACTGTGCTCGGGCCAGCTCGCACGCATGCGGTTGGTGGCTGAGAGCCGCATCACGTAGACCTCGCCCTGGAAGCCCGTTGGAAATTCCTCCTGCTGGCCAACCACCTGGACGGTTGCGCCAACCGGCAGGGGTGCGCCGTCTTCGAGCACCACGGATATCAAGGCTCCCTGCGAACGCGCCACTGGGAATTTGACCAGTACGCCGCTGCGGAAGTACGGCACAGCCTTCACTTGCATCGCGTCAACGGCCACATCGAGCGGCAGGTCCGCCTGCTCGATGCGAATCTGATTCTCCTGATAGGCACGCAGCCCTGGAAGAATCGCGTAGCCATCGGCGTCTGTGCGGCCGACAAGTTGATTGTCGCGGTAGATGCGTACGCCACGCTCATCGCCGACCTTGGCGATGGCAAAGCTGCTATCGATCTGCCGACTCGCGAACGCGTGGCCATCGAGTACCGCGAAGCCGCCGCGAGCGCTGGCCCGCGCCTGCGTGGCCGCGGCAGTCTTCTCGGCCTCCAGCTCATAAGTCCCGACATCGTTCTGCCAGGTCAGCGAACCGTACGTGTCGTTGATCTCACCGGCATCGGCGCGAAGGCGGTAACCCATGCCGCTCCCGGCGGGCAAGCCTTGCTGTACCTCGACCTCGCCTGATGTTCCTGCGGCGTGCATCGTGAAGTTCGCGCTGCTCGTGGTGCGCGAGTCCAGCGCGCGCGTGAAGCTCAACGAAACGAGCGTGTCGCGCTCGCCTGAGAGCGTGCGGAGCACGGACAGGTTCGCGTAGCCCACGCCTCGGATCTCAACCGTGTGGCGAAGGCTTGCGATCTCGATCGGCGGGCGATCGCGAAATTCCTGGCGGGCGCGCAGAAAAGCGAGCGACCCGGCACGGCCGAGCGACACGTTCGCGAACACCTGGCTCATCAGCCGCGGCACGGAGCGCTCCTCGGAGAGGCCGAGCTGCGTGAACCGATCGCTCGCGAGCTGCGCGTTCACACCGAAGCTGAAGCGCCGCGCGGTCCGCTCGAATCCCAGCGAGGCGAGCTCCCCCGTGCCTTCGGCGCTGCGGCTGCCGGCGAGCGCCGCGCTCAGCATTCCGATCTGGGGGAACAGGAAGCCCGCCGCGAAGCCGAGCGTCTGCTGGTCTGCAAGCGCTTCGCCGTGGATCTCGCCCGTGAGGCGGTCCGTGAGGCCGACGCGATCTGTCCCCACGAGGAGAGGGCGGCCGTAGTCATTGCTCTCGAGCCCAAAGTTCTCGCGCGCCGCACCGGCCTCGAAGGAGTATTCGTGCAGGCCCGGCCGCAGCAGGCGCGGGCTCGAGTAATACGACTGTGTAATCACTTGCTCGCGGCCGAGCAGGTCGCGCACCACGAGTCGGATCTGACCGTCCCCTGTGACGACCGGCACGTCGGAAACCGTGAACGGTCCGCCGGGGACGTTCTCACGTAGTCGCAGCGCGTCGTTCACGTAGAGCTCGAGCGTCGAGGGCAGCGCTGACTCTCCACCGAGCGTGGGCAGCGGTAGCGTGACGAGGCCAGGGCGAGTGGAAAAGTTTGATGCCCACTGAATGCCGGCGAAGCGTACGGCGCCACCCCACCAGCGGCTCGCTCCGGTGATGGAGTCGCCCATGCGCAAGCTTGCTGCCGACTGCGGGCGATCGAGCGTCCAGGTCGTGTCGAGTCGCACGCTCTGGACGTTCTGGTCCTGATAACGCTCGATGAATCGCGTGACGGCTGCGCCGTAGCGCCCAAAGACGCTGCCTTCGAGCAGACCGTTCGCGAGCGCCACGCCGTCCGCGTCCAGTGCCACGGCGTCGTAATTGAAGAAGCCACCGAGCGGTGGCGGGGGAATGGGCACGTAGTCCCGCGTCGTGCCGCTGAGCTTCACACGGTCGAACAGGTTCGCAGGCGCATCGATGAGCAGGGCCTGGGTCGGCTCGTCGACGTGGTAGGTCAGGCCGGGGAACGCGTCGAGGGCGTAGTACGTTTCGCCGACGTGCACTCGGGTAGGGCCCTTCGGCACCGCGAGCCGCCAGGTTTCGAGCTCGCTCGCGCGGACCCACACGTGACCGTTCGGTTCACCCAGCACCAGTGCATCGGTGCTGGCCGGTTGGCCGTTCAGCGAAACGGCCAGCCACATTTCCTCACCTGCTGTGCCGCTGGCGGCTGAAGTGCGCGAACTATCAGCCTCTGGGCCCGCGAAGCATGGCCAGCTCGCTGCCGCGCCCAGGATGGCCAGCAGCGCGCCGCATGTCGTACGGTCAGCGTGCTGCCGTTGCGGGCGCGGCGGACGTGAATTCCGCCGTGTCGTTTTCGAGCGCGACATCGGACTGAACCTTGCCCGCATCGGTCTGCGAGAAAACACGTAGCAGCGTACCGACTGCAGGTGCGGGCTGTGCGTTCACGATCCAGGTGCGGCTGTTGTTGGGTAGAACGTATTCCGCGGTGCTGTGCGCGCCCACGGGTTGTCCATTGGCTGCCAGAGCGAGCTTGAGCTCTCCGAGCTGGACGTGAGCGTTGCCCGAGTTGCTGGCAAACAGGCGAATCTGTCCTTCGCGCGTGCGCATCGCGCGCCAGTGCAATGCCGGCGCAGCGGCCGCCGCGGGCTGGACGAAGATGGGCATGCTGATCTGCAGCGTGAGGCGCAGACCCTGCGCGAGCGGCCCGGCGGGTGGTACCTCGCGCAGGACGAGACGGTAGGTCAATTCAGTTTGCACATCCGGTGCACGCCGCAGACCCACGCGAATGATCTGCGCGCCGCCGGCAGGGATGGTGAAGATGGGAGGCGTCGCGAGCACTTCGTTCGAGGCCGTGAGCACTTCCTGGCCATCCGCTTGCGACCAGCGGGAGGCCTCGAGCTGCACCAGCGTCGGTTCCGCGCCCGTGTTGCGCACGGTGATAGCAGCCACCGGTTGTTTCGCAGACAGCGTGATACGCACCGGATCAACGCTGAACGCACCCGCTTCGGCTGTCGCGGCGTGGGCGAAAAAAACGGCCAGGCCGCACAGCGCCTGGCCAAGGATGTAGCGATTCATTGCTCTACCGATCCAGGCTCAGAACGTTACGGTCGCGACGACCGAGTCGGTGTAGTTGCCCGTGGCGGCGTTCTGGCCTCCCGGAACAGATCCGTACACCGTAAGATCCGTCTGCGTTCCAACGCCTGTATGCGCCTTGCCCGTCGGGGCGGTGTCAGCCCACACGGTCGAACGGCCGCTGTCCGAGTACAACTCGTACGAGAGGAAGTCCGCCGTGCCAGCCTTCATCCGCCGCAGCGGTACCGCCGCGCTCGAGCCGCCGTTGGCATTCGATCCCTGGCCCAGGGTCACCGTCGTGCTGGCACCCGTGGTGCACGTCACACTTACAGTTCCCGTCTGGGTCAGAGCGGCCGATACGTTCGTCACGATCGGGTCGTAGGCACCGAACGCCACGGCGGCCGTGGAGATCGTGCACTGCGGACTGATCGTTGCCGTCACAGGCAGGGCTGCTGTCTGTGCTGTGGCATGAATGCCCGACGCTGCACCGAGCATCAGCGCGGTCGCGCCAGCCAGGCTCAGCAGCCGTGCATTCAATCTCTGCATTAACATGTGTACTCCTCCTAACTCCCACTCAGGATTAACAAAGCGCCTTGTGGCGAGCCGCTATCGGGAGCGCGAGCGTTTCACTTAAGAGGAGGCTGTCCACATTGTGGAACAGTGCACAAATCCGATGCGTTGCCCGGCGCGGGTGCCAAGGCGCCCCGTGTGAGAGGTGGCTCACACTCGGCAGGGATTAGAGGCGAGGAACGATCTTCCCGACGAAGTACCCTTTTGTCGGTCTTCTCGAGCAGCAGCTTACGCAGCGGCCGGTTGGAGACGGCGGTTGATGTTCCACTGCTGCGCCATGGAGAGCAGGGTGTTCACCACGTAATAGAGAACCAGGCCCGCCGGGAACAGCGCAAACGTCAAGGACATCACGACCGGCATGATCATGAAGATCTTGCGCTGAAGCGGGTCGACGCTCGCGCTGCCCTGCAGCTTCATCTGCAGGAACATGGCTCCCGCCATGATGGCCGGCAGAATGAAGTAGGGATCAGGCGCGGACAGATCGGTGAGCCAGCCCATGAAGGGCGCCTGGCGCATCTCGACGCTTTCGAGCAGCACCCAGTAGAGCGCAGCCCACACTGGGAACTGCGTGAGCGTCGGCAGACAGCCGGAGACCGGGCTCACCTTCTCGCGCTGGTAGAGCTCCAGCGTGGCGTGGGCGAGCGCCTCACGGTTGTCTTTGTGCAGCTCCTGCAATTCCTTGATGCGTGGCGCGAGCGCCTTGATCTTCGCCATCGAGCGTCCGCTCTTTTCAGCAAGCGGATAGAACACGATTTTCAACAGGGCCGTGCCGATGACGATGGCCCAGCCCCAGTTGCCCACGACGTCATGGATTCTCGACAGCAGCCAGAACAAGGGCTTGGCAATCGGCGTGAACACGCCGTAGTCCGCCACGAGCTCGAGACTCGGGCCGGTTTCCGCGAGCTCTTTCTGCAGCTTCGGACCGACGAACAGGGTCGTTGCGACTTTCGCTGTGGCGCCGGGAGCGACGCGGCTCTCCGGGCCCGCGGCGGACAACGAATATTCGCGGCCTTGTGTGGCGAGCGTGAACCTGTAGGGCGTGGCAGGGGAAGGCACGATGGCCGCGACGAAGTGATGCTGAAGCGCTGCGATCCAGCCGTCCGTCACGTCCTGGGAATAGTGCGCGTCGACCGCATCTTCGATGTTGAGCTTGCGATACTTGTGGCCGTCGTAGAGAGCGGGCCCGCGGAACGCGCGCGTCTCGGCCTTGAACATCGAGCCGTCGACCTTCGGGTCATCGCGCAGGATCTGTGCGTAGGGTGCTGCGATCCACGGCGCGCTCGAATGGTTCTCGATCCGATATTCGATGTCGATTCGGTAGTTGCCGCGATGGAAGACGTAAGTCTTGGTGACGGTAACGCCGTTCTCGTCCTGCCATTGCAGCGGCACGCGCAATTCGTTCGCACCGTTGGCGAGCTGGAAGGAATCGGCGGCGCTCGTGAGCTGGGCGAGATGCGTGGGGTGTGGGCTCTCTCCCGGGCCCGTCAACCCTGAGTGGAGCTCGAAGCGCGTGTCCGGGCTATCCTGATTCAAGAGGCGCACCGGCTCGGGACTGCCCTTCACGCGCGGGTAGCGCAGCAGGTCTGCACGACGCAGCGTGCCGCCGAGAAGGTCGATGTCGATATCGACTACATCCGTACGAACGTGGACGGCGCGGGTCTTTGCGCCAGCCTGTCGCGCTGTCATCGGCGGCGCGGTGGCCAGCACGGATCTCGGCTGTGCGGCCGCCGCCGAGGCGAGCCTGTTGCTGAGGCGCGCGTAGTCGTCCTGCCACGCCCGGTAGTTCAGGAACAGAATGACGATGAGGGCGACCCACAGAACGATGCGGAGGATGTTGTCGAGTTCGGCGCTCATGAGGTTCGGCTCCTGCCGCGCGGAGAGCGGCAGCTCGGCGGCGAGATTATCCGATCGCGCGCCCGGTGGCATCGGCCGCGCCGGCAAGGTCTCGGGCGCGACACCGTCAGCAGGTCAACCCTAGCGAGAGCAGTGACACGGCGTAATGCCCATCGCACACTCCCTTGCAAAGACGTGGGGGGATTCATGGCTACTCGTCGTTTCCTGGGCGCAATGGTGCTCGGGCTCTCGTTTGCAGTGCTCGTGGCCGGCTGTGGCGCCACCTCAGGTGTACGCCCGGTGCCGGCCCCGAAGAGCGGTGCGCTTGCGAAGCAGCTCGCACTGCTCGAGACCGAAGCCGTGCGCCTCGAGGACGCGAGCGCGATCCGGCGCCTGCAGCGCTCCTACGGCTATTACCTCGATCAGGCGCTGTGGGACGAGGCGGCCGATCTTTTTTCCTCGGACTCGACACTCGAGATCGGGCTCGACGGCGTGTACACCGGGCCGAAACGCATTCGCGCCTACCTGTACAAGCTTGGTGGCGATCGCAAGGGACTCAAGAGCGGGCAGCTCAACGAACACCTCGAGCTGCAGCCGGTGGTGAATGTCGCGGCCGATGGGCTGAGCGCGAAAGGCCGCTGGCGCGCCGTCATCATGACCGGGCAGCTCGGCGAGAGCGCCGCGTGGGGCGAGGGCACGTACGAGAATGAGTACGTAAAGGAGAACGGCGTCTGGAAGATCCGCAAGATCCACTGGTACCAGACGTTCATGGTGCCGTACGAAGGCGGATGGGCGAAGAACAAGGACGTGAACGGCGGCCTCTACGTTTCGAAAGCGTTTCCGCCAGACCGGCCACCGTCCGAGCAGTACGGGGTGTGGCCGACGGTGAACATCCCGCCATTTCACTACCGGAATCCGGTGGCGGAGCCGGAGTCGGCGGTCGTGGTGGATCCGGTACCAGACGCTGACCCGGCGGTGGCTGCGCTGCAATCTGCAGTCGCTCAATTGAAGCATCGCATCGAGCTGCTGCGGGACCGGGACCAGGTCGAGAACATGGTCTCGATGTATGGCTACTACCTCGACAAGCAGCAGTGGGACCTGCTCACCGATCTCTTCTCCGAAGATTCGACGATGGAGATCTCCCAGCGCGGCGTGTACGTGGGCAAGAAAGGTGTGCGGCGTGCGCTCGAGCTGTTCGGCCCGCAGAACATCGAGCCCGAGCATCTTCACAATCACATTCAGCTGCAGCCGGTCATCCACATCTCCCCGGACGGGCAGCACGCCTGGGTTCGCTCCCGTGCGCTGAGTGAGCTCGGCACGTTCGGTCGCGTGGGCGTGTGGGGCGATGGCGTGTACGAGAACGAGCTCGTCAAAGTGAATGGGGTGTGGAAGTTCAAGAAGGACCACATCTACACGACGTTCTTCACGCCGTACGACCCGGGCTGGTCCTATGGCTCGGCACCGGCGCCGAAGGCGAGCGCAAAGATTCCGCCGGACCGCCCGCCCTCGGAAGTCTACGAAAGCTTTCCGGAGGTTTATCTTCCGGCGTTCCACTACAAGAACCCGGTAACCGGTGGCGGTGCACCTGAGGTGCAGGCCGAGATTGCCGTTGCGAAGGTGCCCGCCGAAGCGCGGCCCGCGTTGACGAGCATCGTGCGCAAGGTGACCCGGCTCGAAGATCAGCACGCCATCGAGAACCTGCAGAGGAGCTACGGCTTCTACGTCGACAAGGCGCAGTGGAAAGAGACGGCGGATCTGTTTGCCGCGGATGGCACGCTCGAAATCGGTGGCCGCGGCGTATTCGTGGGCAAGGCGCGCGTGTTGCAATACCTCAGGTGGCTCGGTCCGGAAGGGCTCGTGCGCGGCAAGCTGTCCAACCATCTGCAGTTGCAGCCTGTGGTGGACGTGGCGGCGGATGGCAAATCAGCCCAGGGGCGCTGGCGGTTTCTCGCGGAGTTCGGCGAGTACCAGAAGTCCCAGATGTGGGGTGGCGGCATCTACGAGAACGAGTACGTGAAGGAAGACGGCGTGTGGAAGATCAAGACGCTGCACGCGTACTTCCGGTTCTACACGCCTTATGCGGACGGCTGGGGCAAGACGGCGCAGCCGAATTCACGCCCGGAGAAGGACCTGCCGCCGGACCGGCCGCCCACCGTGGTGTACGACTCGTATCCGGCGACCTTCGTCGCGCCGTTTCACTACAAGAACCCGGTGACGGGGAAGTAGCTCCCCCGCTAGCCCTCGCGGCGCGGGGCGTGCTTGCGGTCTGCGCTCTTTGACTTGTGGGGTCCCTTGTGAGGGCCCTTCGGGGCGCTCTTGTGAGGAGCGCCTCTGTGCGGCGCCGCGCCTGTGGCACCGGCGGGACGTTCGAAACGCGGCGGGCGTTCGGAGCGAGCGGGCCGCGGCGGCTTCGTGTCGACGTGCGTGATGCGAAGTTCGGTACCGCGAATGCGCACTTTCTTCAGCTCGCGGAAGATCTCCTTCGGCATGCCTTCGGGCAGATCGACGAAGCTGTGGTCTTCGCGGATGTCGATGTGGCCGATGTTGCGACCGTCGAGACCCGCCTCGTTCGCTATGGCGCCGACGATGTTGCCGGGCTGCACGCCGTGCACGTGGCCCAGCTCGATGCGATAGGTTTCCATCGGCGGCCCCTCCTCACGGGCGCGCTGCGGGCGCTCACGCGGGGATGACGGGGGCTCGCCTTCAAAGCCAGCCGATTCCGGAGCCGAGCTCGGCGGAGCGTGACGATCCGGCTTGCGGCCGCGTTCGTGGCGCGGCTCGTTCGCCGCTTCGGGCAGGGACTCCTGCGCCCACGTGCGCTGCTCGGCAGCCGCGCGTTCCGAACCCGGTTTCGCGGTGAGCAGGAACGGAGTGTTTCCCTGCAGCAGGCTTGCGAGTGCCGCCGCGATCTCGATGGCGGGGACGTTCTGCTCGGTCTCGAGCTGTTGCAGCAGCGGCTGAAACATCTTGCCTTCGCCACTTTGCGCGGCGGCGGCAATGCGTTCCTTGAACCGGCGGACGCGCAGCTCGTTCACATCGTCGACGGTGGGCAACGTCATCGGCTCGATCGGCTGGCGCGTGGCGCGCTCGATGATCCTCAGCATGTTTCGCTCGCGCGGTGCCACGAACAGGATCGCATCCCCGGTGCGGCCCGCGCGACCGGTGCGCCCGATGCGATGCACGTAGGTCTCGGAGTCGTACGGAATGTCGTAGTTGACGACGTGCGAGATGCGTTCGACGTCGAGACCACGCGCCGCCACATCCGTGGCGACCACGATGTCCACCTGGCCCGACTTCAGTCGCGTGATCGTTCGTTCGCGCTGCTGCTGCGGGATGTCGCCGTTCAGCGCGGCGGCGGCGAAGCCGCGGGCTTCGAGCCGCTCCGCGAGATCCGCCGTCTCGAGCTTGGTACGCACGAACACGAGCATGGCGTCGAATTCTTCAGCCTCGAGCATCCGCGTCAGCGCGTCGAGCTTGTGCAGGCCGCTCACCAGCCAGTAGCGCTGCCGGATCTTGGGCGCGGTGCTGGCACGAGTCTGGATGGTGATCTCTTCCGGCGAGCGCATGTGCTTCTGCGCAATCCGGCGGATGGCGGCGGGCAGCGTGGCCGAGAACAGCGCGGTCTGCCGCTCCTTCGGGCTCTGCTCGAGGATCCATTCGATGTCATCGACGAAGCCCATCTGCAGCATCTCATCGCCCTCGTCGAGCACGAGGAAGCGCAACGTCTGCAGGTTGAGGACGCCGCTCTTTATATGGTCCATCACCCGGCCCGGCGTGCCGACGATGACGTGCGCACCCCGCTTCAGGCCCTTGAGCTGCGGCGTGTAGCTCTGCCCGCCGTAGATGGGCAGCACATGAAAGCCCTTGAGGTGGACGGCGTATTTCTGGAACGCCTCGGCCACCTGGATGGCGAGCTCACGGGTCGGCACGAGCACGAGCACCTGGGGCGCCTGCTTGCCAAGCTCGATCCGATCGAGCAGGGGGAGGGCGAATGCGGCGGTCTTGCCGGTGCCCGTCTGGGCCTGGCCGAGCACGTCTGCGCCAGCCAGCAAAAGGGGAATGGTGCGCGCCTGGATCGGCGACGGTGCTTCGTAGCCCAGGGCCTTGATGGCGGCAAGAACGGGCTCGCTCAGGCCGAGCTCACTGAAGCTCGGCAACGGAGTTTCGACGGTCACGGGGGGATGCTCGGAACGGGAGGGGGCGCGATTGTGCGGAAATTGTGTCTCGACTGCACTAAGCATTTTAGGCAGCCGCGTTGGTGGCATAACGCGCACCTGGGGCTGGTGCCGTGCGCGTTGCCGCGCTTCAGTTCTGCCGGCGTGTGGAAGCCCGCCCCTGGTGCGCGGTAACCGGACGGTTGCCGCGGAAACCGGCTGTCGGACACGTTGCGCGCCGCGCGGTCGCGCCTCGTTGTGAGGGCAAATTGCCACGCTGTGCGGCGGTACACTACCGCCCGCCACCTGGGAGGCGAGGAATCAGCCGATGAACGTAGCGCAAGCGTGTGCCGAGATTTTCAAGCGCGAAGGTGTCGAATACCTGATGTGCTACCCCCTCAACCCGTTGACCGAGTCGTGTGCCGCGGCCGGCATCCGTCCGATCATCGTCCGCCAGGAGCGCATTGCCGGCCACATGGCCGACGCCATGGCGCGCTTGAGCTCGGGCGACAAGGTTGGCGTCTTCTGCATGCAGTCCGGCCCCGGTGTCGAGAATGCGTTCGGTTCCGTCGCACAGGCTTGGTCTGAAGGCGTGCCCATGGTCGTAATGCCGGCAGGCTCCTCACGCGCTCAGGCGTGGGTGAAGCCGGGCTTCAACGCCGCGGTCAACTACGCGCATATCACCAAGTCGACCGAGCAGATCAACACTCCCGCGGCGATCGTGCCGGCCCTGCGCCGCGCATTCTCCATCGCACGCAATGGGCGGCCCGGGCCGGTGCTGCTCGAAGTGCCTGGCGACATGTGGAATGAAGAAGTCGGCGCCAGCATCGATTACAAGCCGGTGCGTCGCGTGGCCTACGCGCCGGCGCCGTCGGATGTCGACGCCGCCGCTGCCGTGCTCATCAAGGCGAAGCGCCCGCTCATCTACGCCGGCCAAGGCGTGCACTACTCGCGCGGCTGGAACGAGCTGAAGCAGGTTGCCGAGCTCCTCGAGGCGCCGGTCACCACGAGTCTCGAGGGCAAGAGCTCTTTCCCGGAAACGCATCCGCTGTCACTCGGCTCGGGCGGTGTCGCCATGCCGAAGGCCGTGTTCCAGCACGTGCAGGACGCGGACGTCGTGTTCGGCGCCGGCGCGAGCTTCACGGCCACAGGCTTCGGCATCCGCTTCCCCACGGCGAACAAGACGTTCGTGCACAACACGAACGAGCCGGGGGACATCAACAAGAACATCCCGACGGACTTCCCGCTCATCGGCGACTCGAAGCTCGCGCTCGGCATGCTGCACGAGGCGATCAAGGATCGTCTCAAGGGCAAGCCGCGGGGACTTACGAAGGAAGTGTCGGCGCGCATCCGCTCGCAGAACGACCCGTGGCTGCAGGAGTGGATGCCGAGGCTCACGAGCGATTCGAAGCCGCTGTCACCGTACCGTGTGATCTGGGACCTGCTGCAGGTGGCAGACATTCCCAACACCATCATCACGCACGATGCGGGCAGCCCGCGCGATGAGCTCTCGCCGTTCTGGCGCTCCACGGCGCCGCTCAGCTACATCGGCTGGGGCAAGACCACGCAGCTCGGTTACGGCCTGGGTCTTGCGATGGGCGCGAAGCTCGCGCACCCGGAGAAGCTCTGCATCAACGTGTGGGGCGATGCCGCCATCGGCATGACGGGTATGGATTTCGAGACGGCGGTGCGCTGCCAGATCCCGATCATGTCGATCCTGTTCAACAACTTCGGCATGGCGATGGAATTCAAAGCCATGGCGCTCTCGAAAGAGAAGTACAAGTCGACGGACATCTCGGGCAATTACGCGGACTGGGCCAAGGCGCTCGGCGGCTACTCCCAGCGCGTCACCGAGCCCTCGCAGGTGGTGCACGCGTTGCTCGAAGGCATTGCGGCCACGAAGGCCGGGAAGCCCGCCCTGCTCGAGTTCATCACGACGCAGGACAAGGTCTACTCGACCTGGAAAGACACGTACGGCAGCTGAGGTCGAACGGTCCGGCCCTGGGCGCGCATTGCGTTCCGGGCCGAAGCCGCCTGACAGGCTGCCTCAGGAGGCGATCTTCGTTTCTGCCGACGCCGCCTTCCGTAGCGTTTCCGGCGCCGTTCTGACGCAATTACGACCCCCACGCTTGGCCGCGTAGAGCGCGCCGTCCGCCCGCATGAGCATGTCGCTCGATGTGCAGGTGCCTGGCGTTCCCACAGTAAGCCCGATGCTCGCCGTGATGCGCCGCCGGGCCGGGAACCACCGTGATGTGTCGATAGCCGCGATCTGCTCGCGAAACCGTTCCGCCGCCGGGAATGCACCTTCGAGCGAGATGCGCGGCAGCACTACGAGGAATTCCTCTCCGCCGAGGCGGCCGAAGAATCCGGGTTCGCGCACGGCGACGTGCAACTCGCGTGCGATGAACTTGAGCACCTCGTCGCCCATGGGGTGACCGTGGTGGTCGTTGATGCTCTTGAAGTGATCGATGTCGATGATCAGCATCGAGCACGGCCCTTCTTCAGCGTTCTGCAGCAGCTCCTCGAGCCGTCTCAGCACGTCGCGCCGGTTCGGCACGCCGGTGAGCTCGTCCGTCATGGCGAGCTTGCGCATGCGCAGCGTGGTGCGCCGCTGATAGATGGCGAGCGTGGCGAGCATCGCCGCGAGCAGCACCGTGAGGCCGATCGCAATGGCCTGCAGCTGCCGGGCGCGTTTCGCCTGCAAGAGCGCCTTCTCGTTTGCGTCGTTCTCCCGCATCAGCAGCGCGTTTTCCTTTTCCTTCGCGGTGGTGTCGAACTCCACTTTCAGCGTGGCGAAGCGCTGATCGAGCTGGTTCGTGAGCAGCTTGTCCGAGGTGGCCTTGTACTCGATGAGGTATTCGTAGGCGGAGCGCCAGTTGCCGATCTCGGACTGCACGCGGGCGAGCTCTGCGTACGTGAGGCTGAGATCCCCGAGCGCATCGGCGTCGTGGAAAATCTGCATCGCCGCGTTGAGCGAGGTCAGGCTGTCCTGCAATCGGCCGAGCCTGTGCAGTGCCACGCCGCGCACGAGCTCGATGTGCGCTCCGAGCCGCGCGTCCGTCGTGTGAACTCGAAGAGTGTCCGCGCTCTTCAGCGTGTCGAGAGCCTTGCGCGGATCTCCGGTGGCATTGGCAACGGCGGCGAGCCCGCGCAATGCATAAGCCTCACCGCGCGCGTAACCAATCTGCCGCTGGATCTCCAGGGACTCCGTGTAGGCGTTCTGCGCGAATTCCCATTCCTGCAGATTCTCGTGAGCGCGGCCGAGGTTATAGAGCGTAACGGCCAGCTCGCGCCGCATGCCGGCTTCGCGCTGCGCTTTGAGCGCACGCGTGTAGATGTGCACGGCCTGCGCGTAGTCGCCCATGCGGTTGTACAGAGTCGCGATGGAATTGAGCACCGTGACCGCGTGCAGCGGCATGTTGAGCTTTTCGTAGAGCGACTGCCCACGCCGCAGGTCTGCGAGACCCGTGGAGTATTCGCCTTGCACACCGAGTAGGTAGCCGCGCGAGAACAGCGCGCCTGCGAGCATTTCATCGTCGTGCGTCTGCGTGGCGACGGCAACGGCGCGCTCGTAGAGAGCCTTCGCTTGCGAGTTGTCCCCGGCCGTTTCGTTCAGGTCGCCTTGGCAAGTGAGCACGCCAGCGCGCAGACCTTGTCGTTGGGCGTGCGGCAGAAGAGCCGTCGCCTGCGCAATTTCCTGTTCAGCGGCCGCGGTGTTGCGTTCGGACTGGTAGTCGCAAAGGAGGAGACGAGCGCGAATCTCGAGATCGGCGTTCGGCTGTTGTGCGAGAAGGGCCAGGGCCGCTTCGGCATCCCGCTTGCTCGCCTCGGGATCGATTCGCATGCCGAGCACGCCACGTTCGATCAACGCCTGCGCGGACATCGGCTGTGCGGCCGATGCAATGCCGGGCACCAGGGCGCACACGCAGAATGACAACGATAGAACGGCGGCGCCCAGCAGCGGCCGCAGAAGAGGTCGAAGTCGGTTGCGCCGTGGCTGTGATTGCATCGAGGACTACGTACTGCCGTGTTACCCGGTCGCGCCGGTGTGAACGACGATAGGTCCCGGAATGTAGCCGATTCTCTGCCGCAGGCGCGCCGGAACCGTATCCAAGTTCCGACAGAAGGCCCGGGACTTGCGTCTGTGACGGGGAACAGTTGCGGGATTATGGCAAACCAAGGTCCGCTACCGCCGCGCGTAAGTGCGTGTTCTGGTTGATATTGAGACCGGCTTCTCGTCAAGCGCCGCGGCCTTCGGGCGATACAGATTGCGCAAGGATCCGCCTGCAGCCACGGGGGTGTCTTCACGGGACAGGCGTGGCGAACGACGTTCCTCACGGGACTGAAGGTGTCGACCATGGGACTTTTGCCGGTGTGGGTGAGTGCGCGGGAGCTTGCCGATCTGCGAGGCAAGGCCGCGGCGGTGAGCCGTGCGCAACCGATGATCGAGTTCGACATGGACGGTGTCGTCCTCCGTGCGAACGACAACTTCCTGAAAGCTTCGGGCTATACGCTCGCCGAGATCCGCGGGCAGCACCATCGCATGTTCGTGAATGCCGAACAGAGCGATACGCCTGAATACAAAGCGTTCTGGGAGAAATTGCGGCGCGGAGAGCACCAGAGCGCGCAGTACCGGCGCGTGGCCAAGAACGGCCGCCCGCTGTGGGTACAGGCGATCTACTACCCCATCACCGACGGCCGGGGCCGGCCATTCAAGGTGGTGAAGTACACGAACGACGTCACCGAGCAGATGCTCGCCCAGTCGGACAGCGTCGGCCAGCTCGCTGCCATCAGCAAAGCTCAAGCCGTCGCCGAGTTCGACCTCAACGGCATGCTGAGGACAGCGAACGACAATTTCCTGCGCATCATGGGCTACACGCTCGATGACGTGCGCGGCAAGCATCACAGCCTGTTCGTCGACCCCGCGCAGCGCGAGAGCGCGGAATATCGCGGGTTCTGGGCGAAGCTCGCGCGCGGTGAATTCGATGCCGCCCAGTATCGGCGCGTGGGCCACGGCGGCCGCGAAGTCTGGGTGCAGGCGAGTTACAACCCCATTTTCGATGCCGATGGCAAACCGTTCAAGGTGGTGGAGTACGCCACGGACATCACCGAGCAGCTGCGGTTCGCGCAGCAACTGAAACGCGCCGTAGCAGAGACGCAGACGGTAGTGACTGCAGCGGTGGAGGGCGATCTCACGCGACGCCTCTCCATGGAAGGCAAGACGGGCGAGCTCGCGACGTTGTCGGAGGGCGTGAACACGCTCATCGACGTGATGATGTCGCTGGTGAAGCAGATCAAGGGAGCGGCGCTCGAGGTGCAGACGGGCGCCGATGAGATTTCCTCCGGCAACACGAATCTCTCGCAGCGCACGGATGAGCAGGCGGCAAGCCTCGAAGAGACGGCCTCGTCGATGGAAGAAATGGCGAGCACGGTGAAGCAGACGGCGGATAACGCCGGCCAGGCGAACCAGCTCGCGATCGCCGCCTGTGCCCAGGCAGAGAAAGGCGGCGCCGTCGTGGGAGCGGCGGTCAGCGCCATGAGCGGCATCAATGCGGCCTCGAGCAAGATCGCGGATATCATCGGCGTCATCGATTCCATCGCGTTCCAGACGAACCTGCTCGCGCTCAATGCAGCCGTCGAAGCGGCGCGCGCCGGCGATCAGGGTCGCGGGTTCGCCGTCGTGGCAACGGAAGTGCGCAGCCTCGCCGGACGCAGCGCCACGGCCGCGAAGGAAATCAAGGCGCTCATCCACGACAGCGTGGCGACGGTCGCCGAAGGCACGAAGCTCGTGGACGAGTCCGGCCAGACACTCACGGAGATCGTGGCGTCGGTGAAGAAGGTCACGGCGATCGTCGCGGAGATTGCGGCGGCCAGCCGTGAGCAGTCTGCCGGCATCGAGCAGGTGAACAAGGCCATCATGCGCATGGACGAGGGCACGCAACAGAACGCCGCGCTCGTCGAAGAGGCCGCCGCTGCAAGCCAGGCCATCGTCACGCAGGCGCATGCGCTGAACGGAATGATCGCGCGCTACAACGTCGACGACGGCGGAGCGACTGCGCAGGAGCGCACGCGCGCCGCCTGATCGGGCGGCTTCGCTCTGCACGCCCGGCAAGGACGCCGGCGCGACATTTCCCACTCCGGAACGACGAAGTCGTGAGTCGCGTCACGCTCGCGTGACTTGTGCGCGTTCCAGCAAGTGTATTATTGTATTGATACACATGGTCACCGCGACACACTCGTGTTCATTCTGAATCCGCAGTCGGGCGTGCCGATCTATCGGCAATTGCTGGAGCAGGTTCGCCGCATGGTGGCGAGCGGGCAGCTGCAGCCGGGCACCCCTCTGCCTTCCGTGCGCGACCTCGCGATGGCGCATGCCATCAATCCGATGACGATCTCGCGCGCGTACGGGCTGCTCGAGTCGGAGGGCCTTCTGCAAAGGCATCGCGGCATGCCGATGACCGTGGCGGCGCAGCCGCGGGCTCACGCGCAACTGCCGAAGCGGCTCGAGCAGCTCGAGCCGCATCTCGATCATCTCGTGCTGGCGGCCCGCCAGCTGCAGCTCACCGAGGCCGAAGTCGTGAAGGCCCTGCGCAAGAAATGGGAGGAGACCGATGAGTAGTCCCTATGTCGTCGCCCAGGGCCTGGGCAAGACGTTCAGTCGCAAGCACGTGCTCGACGACGTGTCGTTCGCCGTGCAGCCGGGCGATGTGGTCGGCGTGCTGGGCAAGAACGGCGCCGGCAAGACCACGTTGCTGGAGCTGATGCTCGGGTTCTCACAGGCCAGCGCCGGTCACGTCACAGTGTTCGGCCACGACAGCTATCGCATGCCGGCGGACGTGAAATCGCGCGTGGGATTCGTGCCTCAGCAGGATGAGCTGCTGAGTCCGCTGACCACGGCGGATCAGCTGCGCGTCATCGCGTCCTTCTACAGTCGCTGGGATGACGCGCTCATCTCGAGGCTGTGCGCGGCTTGGGGCGTGGATCTGGCGGCGCGGGTGAGAACACTGTCCGTGGGCGAGCGCCAGAAGCTCTCGATTCTGCTCGCGCTGGGCCATCGACCCGACCTGCTGATTCTCGATGAGCCCGTCGCGAGCCTCGACCCGATCGCGCGCCGGCAGTTCCTGGAGCAGATCGTAGATGTGACGGCGGACGGGCAGCGCTCCGTCGTTTTTTCATCGCACATCGTCTCGGACATCGAGCGGCTCGCCAATCGCATCTGGATCCTGAAGGAAGGGCGGCTCTACTGGGACGGGGATCTCGACTCGCTCAAGGAGTCCATCGTGCGGGTCCACATCAGGAGCGCACGTCCCTTGCCGGAACGGCTGGAGATCCCGAATGCACTGACCGTGCGCCGGCAGGACACATTCGCCACGGCCATCGTGCGTGACTGGAGTGCGGCGCTCCAGGGAGACATCGAAAAAGCGAGCGGTGGTGCGGTGGAGGTGGAGATGCTCGGGCTCGAGGAAATCTTCGTCGAGCTGCATCGATGAGAACGATTGCGCACCTCGTCTTCACGTACTTCGCGCGAATGCCCGGGCTGCGGTGGATCACGCTCGCGGGGCTGATCTGCATGCTCGTGGGTCCCATCGCGTTTTCGTACGCTCCCAGCAATGAGCTCCTCGATATCGCAGGGTTCCTGGGCAGTTGCCTGCTGGTTCTCAGCGGCGGCCTCATGCCGCTCACGGTTGGCCAGCTGGCGCGCTCCCACGCCATCTATGTCCTGCCCAACGGCCGACTCAAATTGTTTCTGAGTGCGCTGGTTACGGTGCTGCTCGTGGCGATCCCGCTGCCGTTGGGTGGCGCGTTCGCCATGGTGCATGTGCCCCCGCACGCGGCGCCCACTGCGTGGCAGCTGTTCAGTGTCCGCGTTTCGGTCTTCGGGCAGCTCTATCCGACCGTCTTTCTCGTCGTCAGCTGGCTTTATACCGCCGCCTGGTTTGCCACGAGCGAACGCACCCTCCCTGGCCTTGCGAAGTGTCTGCTCGTCATCATCGCGCTGATCTACGTCCCCTCCCAGCGCATCGTGACGCTCGACCCCGCGTTTCCTTGGACGGCGCTCGAAAGCGTGCTCACGTGGGCCGCTTTCGGCGCGTGGCTTTCTTTTGCCTCGCGTTTGCGCAATAGCGGCGCCTCACGCTCACTTGCACAATGGTTCGTCGGGCCTGCAGCGTCCAAACGCTATGCTTCAGGGCGCGAGTTCGAGCTGCTGCTCGGAACCGGCAGACCGTGGCTGCTGGCGGGCGGCATGCTGTTTCCGATTGCGATCCAGACCCTGGTGGGATTCAAGCTGCCCAACACCTGGCTTTTCTATCTAACGTTGTTCAGCATCATTGCCGGCGGTCTCGCGGGGCGTGCCGCGGAGCGCAGCCGCGCCATCTGGCTGCGGGCGCGCTGCACACGCGAGCAATTGTTTTCGCGAGTGGAGGCTGCGTTCTGGAAGCACAACAGCTATGCGCTGGCGCTCTTGCTGGTGTTGCTCGTGGCGGTCGTCCACTTGTACGACTTGCCTGATCACGTGATTCCGCTCGGTGCGCCGCTGCTCGTGCTCGGCATGGCATCGAGCACGTACCTTGGGCTCATGATGACGCGAGGCTTGCAGTGGATAGAGTCGACACTCGCCATCATCATCATGCTGGCCCTGATGGGCGTGGCGGTCCTGGCGGCCGGTAGCGCAGGCAACACGCTTCTCGTGATCGCGCTCGAAGTGCTTTTCGGCGGTATAACGATCGTGCTGCGATTCTTTGCGCGCTACCGCTGGCATCACATCGATTGGGCGCTGTGTCGTCCCGAACGCGATCAGGCCGCGCGCGCCGCGGCCTGATAGCGGCGCGGTCAGACCACCGCACCGCTTCAGAATTGGTACTTCACGCCCGCGCGCAGCGTCCGCGGCTCTTCCGAGCGGCTGACGCGCCCATCCACTTCCGTACCCGGCGGGTCGAGCCCTTCGACGTGCGTGGCGTAGTAGTAGACGATGTCTTTGCCATCGTCGTTCAGCACGTTCAGCAGCTCCGCGTACACGGTGAGATGCTGCGCTTTCCACGCCGCGCGCAGGTTGATCATGGTTTCGCCTGGCGCGCGCAGTGAGTTGTCTTCGATGAGCGGATAGGGGCCCAGATAGCGCAATCGCACGCTGGCCTCCCATCGATTCTGCACGGCTGAGACGCCGAGCTCGCCTGCGCTCTCGATGGCGCCCGGAATGAATTCCGCGCCGGGGCTATCTGAGGAACGCGCGTGGCTGCCCGTCCACACGCCATCGATGGCGAGCCAGTGCAGGGGCCGCCAGAAACTCACGAGCTCGTAGCCGTGGCGCTTGCTGGGCGAGGACGGCTCCACGGAATTGGAATCCCCGACGAATCTCAGCTCGCTGCCCACATCGAGCCACCAGTACGTCGTCGTGAGCGTGAAGGTGCCGATCTGGAAGCGAGCGCCCACTTCCTTGCCCGTGCCACGCACGAGCCCGGGCACCGTGTCGTTGCCCGCCAAGGGCGCCGCGACGCCGCGCGAGTCGTTCGAGTGGAAGCCACGGCCCCAGTTGCCATAGAGCTCGACAGTGGGGCTCAACGCGTACGCGAGTCCGACTTTCGGAGAATAGATGTGCGCCGATGTGTTGCCGCTTACGTAGCCGGCCTGCCTCGACGTCACATCGAACGAGTAGAAATCGGAGCGAAGGCCGCCAATGACGCGCAGCGGCTCGATGGGGTTCCACGTAGCTTCGGCATACGGGGAGATTGACCCTTCGCGCACGGCGTAGCGCCCCTGGTCCGAGTCGAACACGCCGGCCGTGGTGTGCTGCAGGCCGACGCGGCCGATATCGTCGTATCGACCTTCGCCGCCGACGTTCAGTTTGAACTTCGCATCCTGGATGACGGCTTTCTCGTAGCGCCCGCCAAACACGCTGCGGCGATCGAGCTGATTGATCTGATAGTCGTACGTGGGATCCGAGAGCATGTGCCAGTCGTAGTACTGGCCGTAGAAGGTGGCGCGCCAGTCTTCGCCCCTGAGGCGGCCGGAGCCGACCCAGCGCCAGGTCTCGCCGACGGCGGTGGTATCGAGGGCGCAGAAGGAGTCGGCGCAGACGGAAGTGCCAATCGCGCGCTCGGGAATCTGCTCGGTGGGGCGCCATGTCGCGTGATAACCGGAGAACGTCACCTCGAGGTCTCCAAGCGGCGTCGCGTGCGCGTATTTCCCCCACGCGGACTCGTGCTGAAGATGTTCTGGCAGCTGCCACGGCCCATCGTAGGTCTTCCATTGGCCGACCATCGTGAGGTCGCCGCCGCCCACGTGATATGTGCCGCCGCCCGCGACGCGCTGCCAGCCATACTGCCCGCTTTCGAGCGCCACGAAAGGTGCATCCAGCCGCTTCAGCGTGGACATGAAGGACGCTCCCGCGAGCGAGAAGTCACCGACATCGGCCCGGTAGGGGCCTTTGCGGTAGTCGACGCGCTCCACCACTTCGGGGATGAGGCCATTGAGGTCGAGGTAGCCCTGCCCGTGGCCGTGGGTGCGCAGGTTCATCGGCACATCGTCGATGTAGGTCGTGAAGTCGGTGCCGTGGTCGAGATTGAAGCCGCGCAGGAAGTACTGGTTGGCCTTGCCGCTGCCCGAGTGCTGGGCGGCGATCAGGCCCGGCACCACCTCGAGCAGCTCGGCAACCCGCAACAGGGGGCGCACGGAGAGGTCCGCTCCGCCCACCGCACCTTCGCTCGCGGCGTCCGCCCGGCCGACGAGATTCTCGCCGCGCGCGAATACGACCACTTCCTGCAACTGATCGGGTCTGGTCGGCTTGGGCGGCGTATCGGAGGGCTCTGCACCGTTTGCGGTCAGCGAGAGGACGGCCGCCGGCATTGCCGCAGCGAGAACGAACAGGCGCATCAAGCCGCTCCATGTAATGCGGGTGGCGGGCGTCAGCCCGGCCCGCTCGGCGTACGAGTTGGTGAGACCCGCGAGCCGGCCGGCCCGGCCCACGTTGCATGGAGAGTTACGGATCGCGGCGCGACTGTCTTCTTAATTACTGTTGTGGCCTGGCGCCTAAACGTTAACGAACGGCGTTACCGCGGCGCGAAGAAGCCGGCCAGCGTCTCGATTTCGTCTTTATCGCCGGCGGCATCCTGCGCGAGGCGTTCGTACAGCTTCGAGATGGCCATCCAGATGTCGTGGGCGGCCGGGTCCTCGCGGGCGAACTCCGCGATCTCCTGCATCTCGGCCCCCCAGCGATAGGCCTTTGCGAACATGCCCGGCACGCGCTTCGTCATGGTGGCGAGCAGATGGGCGTCGGTTTCGGCGAGCTCGTCGCGCAAAGCGCTGGCGCTGCCGGAACGCTCGGCCGCCAGAATCATGGCCGTGAAGATGGCGATGTGACCCTTGCTGATGCCCGCGTAGGCCATCTTGAGCGCCGAGGCTGCGCCGATGGCGCCCTCGAGCACGCGAATGTCGAGCCCGTACTCCGACAGCACGCGCAGCTTCGAAGCGTGCTCGCCGGAGGCATAGATATGAGGGCCCCGCTTCGCGCCGGGCACCGGCGGAAAGCCGATGATGCCTGCGTCTACGAAATCTGTGCCGGTGGCCGAGATGACTGCGTGAATGTGTCGCACGGTCGCCGGACTTACGGCATTGCAGTCCACGAACAGGGGCTTTCTGCGCGCGGACTTCAACGCGAACGCCGTCTGCTCGGCAAAGGAGAGGGCGTTGGCCGGAGGCACGATCGAGAGCAGCAGATCCACGTCCACCAGCGTTTCGGCGGATACGCCGACCATGCCGGCGGCTTCCGCTCGCGCCTGGCTCGCGGCGCTGCGGCCTGTGAGCAGCGTGAGCACTTTGACATCGTGCTCGACGAGGCGCCGGGCGATGCCCGCACCCATGTTGCCCGACGCAACGATGGCGACCACCGGCTTCATGATCCGTTCTCCGTTTCCGATTCATCGGAAGTCTACCCGAACAGGCGCCGCGTGCTGGTCACGCACCACCGGCCACGCGTACGGCACCGCATACGCCCGTATTACACTCGCGCCCGCCTTTTTGCGGATGGCTTGGGGGGTCACGCTATGTCGAGATCGGGGCGCAGGTTCTGGGCGAGTCTCATCGTTGCCGCGACCGGCCTTCTGGCCAGTGCGGAGAGCCTCTCGCAAGCTCAGCAGCAGTGCGATCGCGCCTGCCTGCAGGGCTTCGTAGATAAGTATCTCGATGCGCTGGTCGCGCACGATGCCTCGCGTGCACCGTTCTCACCGAGCGTGAAGGCTACCGAGAATGGCCAGGCCGTCGGCGTTCACGACGGGCTCTGGAAAACCGCGAACGGCAATTCCACTTATCGCTTGTACTTCGCCGATCCCGACCAGGGCGAAGTCGGTTTCATCGGCGTGATCCAGGAGCACGACCTGCCCGCGATCATGGCCTTGCGGCTCAGGGTCGAGAATCAGCTCATCACCGAAGCGGAGACGATCGTGGCGCGCGCGCAGGCGAACGGGGGTTTCGCGAAGCCCGAGAACTTCGTGAAGCCGATTCCGATTCTGCCGACGGTGCTGCCGCCCGCCGAGCGCGTCTCGCGCGAGGAGATGATCCGCGCCGCCAACAGCTACTTCACCGGGCTCGACGAAGAAGACTCCGGCAAGAACGTGGCGTTCGACAAGGACTGCCAGCGTCGCGAGAACGGCTCGGTGACCGCGAATTCAACCGACCCGAAGGCCTCGCCCATGGCGAAGCTCGGGTGCAAGGCGCAGTTCGATACCGGCTTTTCCGCGATCGTGACGAAGGTGCGCGAGCGCCGCTTTCCCATCGTCGATGTGGAGCGCGGGCTCATCTACACGATCATCTTCTTCGACCACGCGGGCAACGTGGAGTCGTACACGACACCCGAGGGCAAGGTCGTGCCCATCAACGGGCTGTTCCGCCGGCCGCTCACGTTCATGATCGGCGAGCTGTTCAAGATCAAGCGCGGCAAGATCCGCCAGATCGAAGCCGTGCTGCTCGAAGTGCCGTATGGCATGCCCTCGGGCTGGGACAAATGAGGGGCTCACCATGAACCGCAACATTGCAAGCGCGCTTGCGCTCACCTCGGCCCTCGTGCTCGGCCTTTCGGCCTGCCAGAAGCAAGGTTCCGGTGAAGCACCGGCGGCGGCGCAAACCGCGCCCGCGCCCGCGTGCGAGCGGGATTGCCTGCTCGGCACGGTCGACAAGTATCTCGATGCCCTGCTGAAGAAAGACCCGAAGCAGGCGCCCTTCGCAGCGAACGCACGCTTCACCGAGAACGCGCAGGTTCTGAAGCTCGGCGATGGCCTGTGGAACACCGCGAGCGAGGGCCCGCAGGGCTACAAGCTCGTGGTGGCCGACCCGGCGAGCGGGCAGGCCGGGTTCTACATGCTGATGAAAGAGAACGGCAATCCGATCTGGCTCTCCGGTCGCCTGAAAGTGGAATCGCAGCAGATCACCCAGCTCGAGACCGTGATCATTCGCAAGGGCAGCGGCTTCGGCAACTTCGATCTCACCGCGCCGCCAGCCGTGTGGAACGAAGTACTGCAGCCCGCGCAGCGTCGCCCGCGCGCCGAGATGATGGACATCGCCAACAAATATTTCGAGGCGCTCGAGAAGAACCTTGCCGACTCCGTGCCATTCGATGACGCCTGCAACCGCGTCGAGAACGGCGTGCAGACGACGAACAACACGTCACTGCATTTCGGTGGGGGGAACGGCCCGGATGTGGGCAAGCTCGGCTGCCGCGACAACATCAACAGCATGATGTGGCGCTACATCACGAAGATCAGCCCGCGCCGCTTCGTGCTCGCAGACGAAGAGCGCGGCGTCGTCATGGGCGTCTTCATGTTCCAGCAGGACGGCTCGATCCCGTCCACGAACATTCCCGGCTATGGTGAATACAAGTACAGCGCGCAGACGCTGAAGCCGTTCACCACGGTGATCCCCGAGATGTTCAAGATCCGCGACGGCAAGATCGTGCAGATCGAAGCCACCATGGCGTCGATCCCGTACGGCTCGCTGTCGCGCTGGGAAGGTATCGAGTAGCGCGCTGGCCTGTGACTACTTGAGTGTGTCGAGCCCGGCCTGAGCGACCTGCGCGTCCTGCGGCGAGGTGAGGCCGCTGACGCCGATGCCGCCCACGACTTTGCCGTTGACGAGGATCGGCAGGCCGCCTTCGATCGGGATGGCGCCGTGCATGCCGAGGAGGGCAGTGCGGCCGCCGCTGATGGCTTCCTCGAACAGCTTCGTGGGGCGGCGGAACATGGCGGCGGTGCGCGCCTTGTCGATGGCAACGGTTGCGCTCGCGGTCTGCGTGTCGTCCATCATCTCGTAGTACTTGAGGAAACCGTGGGTGTCGACGATCGCGATCGCCACGCGCCAGTTGTTGCGGTCGGCTTCGACCAACGCGCCGGCGGCGAGCTTCTTCGCAAGCTCGAGATCGACCGGCAGGCCATAGGAACTCGTGACGACCAGGTTGGACATGCGATACGCCTTCAATTGCGGGGGCCGCGGAATTATAAACGGGGGGCGGGAGGCGGCGAGGGCAGGGGCGTTCGGGACCACGGAATGGTGTGAGCCGAGGCCGATGCCCTGCGCGAGTGCAGCGGCGTGCTAACGCTGCCTGACCATTACGTTAAGGAGATGCTCCAGGGTGTCCTGCAGTCGGTTGCAGCGGCCCGTGTGGACGGGTGACATCTGAATGATGGTGCTGCGAGGTGCCACCAGCCAGTGAAAGCGCTCGCCTCTTGGAAGCAGGCCGATGGGGCCCGCCTGTGCGCCGCCTGCGCAGATGAGCGGAATGCTGGCGAGATGCCTGTGCACCGCCGCCATGTCGAGCCCGGGCGCAAGGGCACGCAAGCGCGGCTCATCCACCTCGATGCGCGCGTCGAGAAAGTCTTTCGGCGGGCACGAGACGATCACGCCCACGTTGACGAACTCCTCGCGTTCCACCCGCGGGACGACCCGGATCACCGCGTAGTCATACGAGCAGTGATCTTGCACGAATGGCCTCCTCGAGAAATGCGCGCGGCGGTGCCAGGCGACGTGTCAGGTGGCGACTGTAAGCCTCGCGAGTGCCGCCTTCGAGCCACGTGTCGGGTATGAGTGCGACGATGCGTTCGACGATCTCCGGTGTGATCCGTTGCGTCATCGCGGCGTCTGCTTCGCGCAGCGCGCTCGCGAACGGCAGCAGGATGTGATCTTTGATTCGCGTGAAGGGGTCCTGGCTGCGGTCCGTCTGGTCATCCCAGCCGTGGTGGAAGTAAAGCGCGGCGCCGTGATCGATGAGCTGCAGCTGGTGGTGCCAGACCAGCATGTTCGCATTGCGCGCAGTCCGGTCCACGTTGCTCACGTACGCATCGAACCAGACGATGGAAGAGGCGATCCGTGCATCGGGCTTTTCCGCGACGGGGTCGAACATCACCGCACCCGGGAGAAAATCGAGCGCGATATTGAGCCCTGCGCTGGCCCGGATGAGCGACTGAATCTCCGGGTCGGGCTCGCTGCGGGCGAGATCCGGGTCGAGCTCGATGAACACGATCTCGGGAATCGCAAGGCCCGCCGCGCGGGCGAGCTCGCCTGCGACCAGCTCGGCAATGAGCACCTTCGGACCCTGGCCGGCGCCACGGAACTTGAGTACGTACAGGCCCTCGTCGTCCGCCTCGACCACGGCAGGCAGCGAGCCGCCTTCGCGGAGCGGGGTGACGTAGCGAGTGGCGGTGACGGTTCTGAGCACCGCGAAATGATGCCACATCGCTGCGGTGCGCGGCCGGTGTCCCCGCGCGAGCCGGCGCGTCGGCTTGTCAGTCCAGATATTCGGCGAATCGGGGTGTCATGCGCTCCTTGAAGCCGCGATCGGTACGCACGATGAACAGCGCCGCAATGTCGTGGCGGCGGGCGTAATCGAAGCCTTCGTCCGGACCCAGTACCGTGAGGGCCGTGGCGAGTGCATCGGCGTGGGCGGTCTCGGGGCTGACAACAGTTACGGCTGCGAGGGGATGTTCGATGGGTGCGCCCGTGCGCGGATCGATCCGATGCGAGTAGCGGCGGCCGTCGTAGTCGAAGAAGTAGCGATAGTTACCGGACGTGGCGACGCCCGCGTTGCGCAGCGCAAGCACCCGAATATTTCCCGTGGGCTTCTCGCCCGTTTCCGAAAGTTGTGGTGATGGCGTTGCCGAGATCTCCGGTGGCGGCTGTTCGATGGCCACGCGCCAGGGGTGACCATCCGGCGAATTGCCGCGCGCGCGAATCTCGCTGCCGACGTCGACCAGGTAGCGCTGGATGCCAACGGACTCGAGATACGCTCCCACCTGATCCGCGCCGAAGCCGTGCGTCATCGAGGAAAGATCGATCTCGACGCCATTCGGGCGACGCGCGCGGTGTGTTGCCGGCTCCAGTGAGAGTTTCGCCCAGCCCACGTGCTCGCGCGCCGCGTTGATTGCTTCGGCAGACGGTGGGTCATAGCGACGACCCTGCGTGCCGAAGCCCCACACATCTACGAGCGGCGCGACCGTTGGGTCATACGCGCCGCCGGTGTCTGCTGCGAGCGAGAGCGCATAGCTCAGCGCGGCGAACAGGCCATCCGGCAGGGTTTGCCAGTGCTCGTCTCTGGAATGATTCAGTTCGCTTAGCGCGGATCGGGAGTCCCAGCGGCTCAGCTGCTGAGTCACCTCGTCGATCTGCGCCTGAACTCCACGCTGAACCGTTGGCAGGCCGAGCGGCATGTCGCCCGCGATCTTTACCGACCAGGTGGAGCCCAACCCTTCGCCGTGCAGCTCGCGCGGGTCCCGTACCGTCGCGCAGCCGGCGATGAAGATCATCGCAACGACGGTCGCGGCCCTGGCGATTTTTCGACTGAACGACAATGGCGCTGCTCGAGCCGCAAACTACGGCGGCAGAACTTCGAACGTGGCGACATAGCTCGCGCGGCGCGACGTTGCAGGCTTGGCAGCTCTCTCGTCCTCCAGCGAGGCTTGCAGCCAATACATGCCGGCCTCGGGCCAGGTGATGTTGAGCTTGCCGTCCTTGTCGGTGGCGAGCTCCATCTCGTTCTGCTTGTTGCGATAGCGGCTCGCCCCCGGCACGACGGAGACCTTGAGATGGGCGGCCGGTTTGCCATCGAGCGTGAAACGGAAGCTCACCGGTTCACCCGCCACGAGATCGTTCGGGTGTGTCACCGGCACGAGCTCGAGCCCTGCGCCGTTTGGTTTCAGTGCAGTGTCGTTCGGCTTGCCGGACGTGACGAACGTCTCCACGCGACCCTGCAGCTGCGACACCTTCAGGTTCTTCGCATTCGAAGGCACTTCGCTCTTGAAGGTGTCTGCTGTTCCCCGCCATCGGCGTCGCTCGCCGCTCTCGGTCTCGTAGGTTGCCATGAGCGCATCGTTCACGAGCACGAGCTTGTACGTGCCAGGGGTCGCGAGGTTCACATCGAACGTGGAGCGGAACGTGCCGGTGTTGGGATTGATGGCGTCGACCGGGGCGCCATCCGGCCCGATGATCTTCAGATTGTCGAGCCGCATCGGCTGATGGTTGAAGTAAAAGAGGTCGTTGGACACGGCCGCATCGACCGTGATCCAGCCGGAGGCGGATAGCACTGTCTCGGAGGGCACCAGAAACTGTTTGTGTGCCTGAGCGCTGAGCGGCAGGCATGCCGCGAGCGCGACGGCACCGCGGATCAGAATACCGCGAACCCCTTCGCCGGGGGTCTGGGCGTCAGCGCGGAACACTGTCTGGATCAGAAAACTGCGGTGCGCAGGCGCGCGAGTCAGTTTGTGAGTCATCGCGTGGGTCCTCGTGAGTTGTGTTCGTCGTGCCGTCGCACGCATCACGGCGTGAGATTCAGTGCGACCGTGCCGAGTTCGTGCTCGCCTTGTGCCGTGAGGCTCCTCGCACCCTTCGCCGGCCACTCGAAGGGAATCCGCAGCACCTCGCGGCCGCCGGCTTCGCGCGCCGCCTCGATGACGAGGGAGTACTTCCCGGTGGCCAGTGAATTGAGCGGTGCCTGTGCGCTCGTGAAGTGGAGCTGCTGCGTGCCCGTCGGCTTCGTGGGGCCCGTGACACCATCGATAGGCAGAGTCTGGGTGCGTCCACTGCGGCGCCACCACTGGCGCAGCTCGGCCAGGAACTTCGAGCCGTCCTTGCGATTCTCGCCCTGGTACCAGACGGCGAGGTTCGCCGCGACGCTCTGATCTTCCCGCTCGAGCCAGATGGCGACGTACGGGCGGTGATATTCAGCAGCCTCCAGACGCGGCAGCTCTACCGCCAGGCTCAGTTCCGCGGCCGCTACTCTGGCGGCTGGAGCTGCGGCAAGGATCAGCGCGGCCAGAGCGAACGATGCTGGCGGAATTGGCAGTGATCGGGCCATTGAACGCATGAATGAACCTCGTCAATGAACGAAAACGATCAGCAGCACGAGCGGCAGCGCGAATCCCAGTGCCACCAGTGGCCAGGTGCCGGGCCGGCGGCTCGAATTCATCTTCAGCAGGAACAGTCCCGTGCCGGCAAACAGCACGCACGCCACGGCAAATGCGTCGATGAACCACGACCACAACGTGCCGGTGTTGCGCCCTTTGTGCAGATCGTTGAGATACGCGATCCACCCGCGATCGGTGCGCTCGTAGTGCGCTTGGCCGCTCTTGCGGTTGATGCTGAGCCACGCGTCGCCACCGGGGCGAGGCAGTGACAAATACACTTCGTTGTCCGACCACTCCGCGCTGCGTCCGGTGATCCGCACGTCGAGTTGCTGGCCAATCCAGTCTTCGAGGGCGGCCGGCAGAGCGGCCTTGTCCGATGCGGGGTCTTGCACCAGCCGCGACAGTAGCGGAGGTGGCAACTGCGCATCGTGCGACGTTACAACCGGCTTGGCTGAAATCTGCGAGGAGTGATTCAGCGTGATGCCCGTGATGCTGAACATGAGCATCGCCACGAGGCAGATCGCCGCGCTGACCCAGTGCCACTGGTGCAGCTGCTTCAGCCAGAAGTTCCGGCGTTTCTGTTTGGCAACGTTGCTCATGCGCGGGTGGGCGAGTTCAGAGCTCCGCCCACGTGCGCAGCAGGTTGTGGTACACGCCTGTGAGCTGAACGACGGAGGGATGGCCAGATGTATCTTTGTTGAGGCGCTGGATCGCGCTGTCCATGTCGAACAGCAGCGCACGCCGTGCGTCTTCACGGATCATGCTCTGGACCCAGAAGAACGCGGCGACGCGGGCGCCGCGCGTCACCGGCGTCACCGCATGAAGGCTGCTCGCCGGATACAGGATCATGTGGCCCGCGGGCAGCTTGGCCTTGTGCACGCCGTAGGTGTCCTCGACGATGAGCTCGCCGCCGTCATATTCCTCGGGCGCGGAAAGAAACAGCGTTGCCGAGACGTCCGTTCGCACACGATGCGGCGCGAGGCCCGTGTAGCGCACCGCGGTGTCGATGTGCTTGCCGAAATGTCCGCCGCCTTCGTAACGATTGAAGAGCGGCGGAAAGACCTTCAGCGGCAAGGTCGCGGACGTGAAGAGCGGGTTGCGTGCGAGCTTGCGCAAGACGATCTCGCCAAGCTCGCGTGCCACCGGATGCTCTTCCGACAACTGCAGGTTGCTCTTCACTTGAGCCGCCTGAGGGCCGGCCGTTGAGCGTCCGTCGCCCCATTCCGCGCGCGCCAGGGCCGTGCGGAAATGCGCAACCTCCTCGGCGCTCAGAACTTCGGGTACCTGCAGCAGCATGCGCGTTGCGTCAGAGCTTGAAGTTGACGGTCGCCAGGAACGAGCGGGGCGTTCCGGCGATGTACCGCTGACCCGAGTTGTTGATCGAGGACACGTAGTCTTCGTCGCCTACGTTGTACGCGTTCACCTGGATCGCGATGTTCTGGGTCACGTCGTACGCTGCGTAGAGGTCGACTACCGTGTAGCTCGGGACTTCGAACACGCCGGTGGTCGCTGCGACATTCGAGACGGTGCGAGCCTGGGTGTCGACATGGCGCACGCCGCCACCCACGGAGAGTCCGAAAGGCAGCTTGTAGGTGGTCCACACCGTGGCGCTGAATTTCGGAGAGAAGTTGATGGCCGCACCGGTCTGCGTGCCTCCGAACGTGCCTTGCCTCACTTCCGTGTTCTGACGAGTGAGTCCGGCGCTCACCTGCCAGGCCGGGCTCAGCTGGCCAACGAGGCCGATCTCGATGCCCTTCACCTCTTTCTCGCCGTACTGAATGATGGCGTCCGGATCGCCTGGATCCGTGCGCGCCAGGTCGTTCTTGTTCTTGCTCTTGAAGAGCGCGCCGGTCAGCGCGAGCTGCTCATCGAGCAGATCCCACTTCGCGCCGATCTCGAAATTGGTGGCCCTCTGCGGCTCGAGATTGGGGTTCGCGGTATTGACGGTGCCGTTCGTGCCTGGCGTGGCGTTGAGCGTGAAGTTGTCCGAGCCGGGTGGGCGCAGGGAGTTGGCGAACGCGGCGTAAACGCTGCTGCGCATCGTCGGCTTGAACAGCACGCCCGTCTTCCAGCTCAGGAGATTGTCGGCCGCGTCGAGCGCCGTTGCGGTGGTTGTCGTGCCACTGAACGTCGCACTTTGGGTTTCGGTCTTGAAGTGCTCCCAGCGCAGGCCCGTGGTGATCTGCCAGCGCGAGTTGAGCTCCCACGTATCGAACGCGTAAGCGGCGCCGGTGACCGTGTCGCCGTCGGAATAGCCGGTGCGTGCCATAGCGGGCAACACGGTGTACACGGCCGTACGGCTCGGCTCGTAAAGGCTCGTGGGTGCGAGCGTGCCGAGGCCACCGATCGTGGGCGTGAACTGCTTTTCGTAGATGAATTCGAAGCCCGTGCTCAGCGAGTGCTGGATGCCGCCGGTGGCAAAGTGGGCGGTGATGTTCGTCTGGTTGGTGAGAATCTCGTTCTCACGGAAGCTCGCATGGCGGG